>Ga0134080_10000253_pt1 | contig 17817 bp, 17 predicted proteins | sample 15_taG_9_FD_94469 | JGI IMG/M metagenome (GOLD analysis project Ga0134080, IMG submission 94469) | Grasslands soil microbial communities from the Angelo Coastal Reserve, California, USA - 15_D_Met_40cm_2_24_1 metaG | ecosystem: Environmental > Terrestrial > Soil > Grasslands ...
GCAGTTCCTCGTCGAGGCCGTCACGCTCTCGGTGATCGGCGGCCTGATCGGTATCGCGGCCGGTCTCACCGGCTCGCGCGCGATCAGCTACTTCGCCGAGTGGCGGACGCTGGTCGCGCCGGATACGATCGTGCTGGCCTTCGGCTTCGCGGCCGCCGTCGGCATCTTCTTCGGGTTCTATCCGGCGAGGAAGGCGGCCCGCCTCGACCCGATCGAGGCGCTCCGTTATGAGTAGCCACCGATTCGTCGTCGGCAGAATTCTGGCGACCCTCCTGGCCCTCGCCCTGGTACCCGCGCACGGGCACGCACAGGGAGCGTTGGGCCCGATCCCTACGGACCCGAACCTGAAAGTCGCCTTCATCGGCGATAGCGGGAGCGGCGACGGGTTCCGACGCGTCCTCGAGCTCATCAAGTCCGAACGCGCCGATCTGGTTCTGCACCAGGGCGACTTTGACTACGCCGAGAACGCGCGTGGGTTCTTCCAGACGATCGACAGCGTTCTCGGACGTGATTTCCCATACTTCGCGTCAGTCGGAAACCACGACACCGACAACTGGCGGGAGAATTGCTGGGATCGAGACGGATGCTACGCTCGGTTCCTGAAGGCCCGCATGGCCCGCCTCGGCGTCACGCCGGACGATCCCGACCTCGACGATCAGATGTACTCAGTGACATACCGCGGGCTCAGGCTGGTCTTCGTCGGCGAGGGCGGCGTGCGCGCGGGGGACAAGCGCTACGCTCCGTATATTCAGAAGCAATTGGCGACCGACGCTCATCTCTGGAAAATCTGCAGCTGGCACAAGAACCAGCGCGCCATGCAGGTCGGAGACAAGGACGACGAGACGGGGTGGAGCGTCTACGAAACTTGCAAGGACCTTGGCGCCATCATCGCCACGGCCCATGAGCACAGCTATCAGCGGACCCGGACGCTGACCAGCATCAGAGATCAAGTCGTCGATGCGTCGTGTCCCGACCCCAACGCGATCTGCATCGCCAGTGGAAATCCCGGGAAATCCTTTGTCTTCGTCTCGGGCCTGGGAGGACAAAGCGTGCGGGAGCAGGTGCGCTGCCTTCCCGCCACGTTCCCGTACGGCTGCAAAGGAGAGTGGGCCAAGATCTACACCACTAACCAGGGGGCGACGTTCGGCGCACTCTTCGTCGTCTTCAATGTCGACGGCGATCCCACCAGGGCGCAGGGGTACTTCAAGAACATCGACGGGCAGATCGTCGATCGATTCGATATCACGGTCGACGCGAGCGGAGCCAAGAACCGTGCGCGCCGGTAGGCTCAGGCGCCGACGCCGACGACCCGCGGCAAGAGCTCGCTGATCGAGCCCCGCAGGACGGCATCGGCCAGCTCGTCCATCTCGGTCGGCTCCGCGTTCACGATCACCACACGCGCCCCCGCCTCCTTGGCGACCGGCACGACGCCCGCGATCGGCCATACCGAGAGCTTCGTGCCCACCGCGAGCAGGAGATCAGAGCTCCGCGCGGCGCCCTCCGAGCGCGCGAGGTCCCCGGACACCAGGCCCTGACCGAACGAGATCGTCGCGGTCTTGAGGATTCCGCCGCACGAGCGGCACGGCGGGTCCGCCTCGACCCGCCCGCACGCGCGCGAGCACGCGCTCGGTCGGCGCGCGCTCGCCGCAGCCGAGGCAGAGGACCTCGTGCAGGGTCCCGTGGATCTCGATCACGCGCTCGGGCGAGGAGCCGGCGGCGAGATGGAGCCCATCGACGTTCTGGGTGATCAGCGCGTGGAGCTTGCCCCGGCGCTCGAGAGTCACGAACGCCAGGTGGCCCGCGTTCGGCTTGGCCTGCCACGCGGGCGACTCGAGCCGGCTCCGCCAGGCGCGCCGGCGGACGTCGGGGTCGGCGAGATAGTGCTGGAGCGTCGCGAGCTTCTCGGCGCCGGGGTTCCGCGTCCACACGCCCTGCGGCCCGCGGAAGTCGGGGATCCCGGAGTCGGTCGAGATCCCGGCGCCCGTCAGCGCCACGACGCGCTCCGCCCCGTCGATCCAGCGGCGGACGGTTTCGATCATTTGAGCTCGTACTGGCGCATACCCCCAAGAGTCTAGCCGAGTGCATCGCTCGACAGGCGTGGTAGATTGCCGAACGTCATGATCGGTGCCTCTCCCCGCCGTACCGAGGATCGCCGCCTGCTCGTAGGCGGCGGGCGCTTTGTCGACGACCTCACACGGGAGGGCATGCTCCACCTGGGCGTCGTACGCAGCGTGGAGGCGCACGCGCGGATCACCAAACTTGTCCTCGACGAGGCGCGCGCACTGCCGGGCGTCGTCGCGGCGTGGAGCGCGGCCGAGCTCCCCGAAACGGCCCGGCCGATGCCGAGCGCCTACGGCGCCGTCCGCAAGGGCCGCCCCTGGAGCCAGCCGATCCTCGCGAACGACCGCGTGCGCTACGTCGGCGAGCCGGTCGCCGTCGTGGTCGCCGAGAGCCCGTACCGCGTGGCAGACGCCCTCGAGCTAGCACGCGTGGGCTACGAGCCGCTCCCGGCCCTCGCGACCGTCGAGGCGTCCCTTGCCTCCCCCACGCGCGTGCACGACGGCTGGCCCGACAACACCGCTCTCGGCGTCAGCGGCGCCATCGGCGACGCGGAGCTGGCGCTCGCGACCGCGGACGTCGTGATCCATGAGACGTTCAGGCACCCGCGGCTCGCCGCGGTGCCCATCGAGACGCGCGGCGTCCTCGCGTATCGCGACGCCGACTCGGGCGCGCTCGTCGTCTGGTCGTCGTGTCAGAACCCTTACAGCGTCCGGGACATCGTCGCCGCCGCGCTCGAGCTCCCCGCCGAGGCCGTGCGCGTCCTCGTCCCCGACGTGGGCGGCGCCTTCGGTCCCAAAGGGTCCGTCTATCCCGAGGAGGTCCTGGTCGCCGCGGCGGCGGTGCGCCTCGGGCGGCCCGTGAAGTGGATCGAGACGCGACGCGAGGACTTCGCCAGCCTCGGCCACGACCGCGAGCAAACCCACCACGCCCGCATCGGCTTCGGCCGCGACGGCACGATCGTCGCGATCGATGACCGGTTCTTCGCCGATGTGGGCGCCTACCCGGCCCAGGGCGACGGGCTCACGGCGAACACGGTCAACCACCTGCCCGGGCCCTATCGCGTCGCGCACTACCGGAACGCCGGCACGAGCGTCGTCACCAACAAGACGCTGAACGCGGCGTACCGCGCCGCCGGCCGCCCCGAGGCGGTGCTCGTCATGGAGCGGCTCATGGATCTCGGCGCGCGCCGCCTCGGCCTCGATCCCGCCCAGATCCGGCGGCGCAACCTGGTGCGGCCCGACGAGATGCCCTACCGCCCGGGCCTCACCTACAAGGACGGCGTCCCGATCAGCTACGATCCCGGCGATTTTCCGCGCGCCTTCGAGCGCGCGCTCGGTCTCCTCGGCTACGACGACTGGCGACGGCGCCAGACCGCGCAGGCCGGCACGGCGCGCCGCATCGGCGTCGGTCTCGCCTGCTACGCGCAAGGGACCGGGCTCGGACCCTACGAGGGCGCGACGGTGCGCGTCGACCCGAGCGGCAAGGTCTACGTCCTCATCGGGGTCGCGGCGCAAGGTCAGGGCCACGCGACCACGCTCGCCCAGATCGCGGCGACCGAGCTGGGCGCGGCGTTCGAGGACGTGATCGTCAGCGCGGGCGACACGGCGCTCTTCCCGTTCGGCATGGGCACGGGCGGGAGCCGCGTCATTGCCAACGCCGGGCCCGCCGTCGCGCGCACCGCACGCGAGGTGCGCGCGCGGGCCGCGCGCGTCGCCGCCGAGCTGCTCGAGTGCGCCCCCGAGGATGTGCGGATCGAGGCGAGCCGGGCCTTCGTCGTCGGCGTGCCGGCCCGCTCCGTCGGCCTGGGCAGGCTCGCCCACGCCGCGGTCAAGTCCAAGGCGCTCCGTACCCTCGGCGAGCCCGGGCTCAACGCCTGCACCTACTTCCATCCCGAGACGGTCACGTGGGCGTTCGGCACGCACGCGGCCGTCGTGGAGGTCGATGTGGAGACGTGCGCGGTCCGGCTCCTCGCCTATGCGATCGTCCACGACCCCGGCCGCGCGATCAATCCGACGATCGTCGAGGGCCAGCTCCAGGGCGGCGCTGCCCAGTCGATCGGCGCCGGGCTCATGGAAGCGGTCGTCCACGACGAGCACGGCCAGCTCCTGACCGCGAGCCTCATGGACTACGCGATCCCCAAGGCCGATCAACTCCCACCGCTGCCGGTCGCCCTCGAGGCGCACCCCTCGGTGATCAACCCCCTCGGCGTCAAGGGCGTCGGCGAGAGCGGCGCCATCCCCGGCGCCGCGGCGATCGCGAACGCGGTCGAAGACGCGGTCGCCGACCTCGGCGTGGTCGTCCGCGAGGTCCCGGTGACGAGCGCGCGGCTGTTCGACGCGCTCCACCACGTGGCCACGGGTGGTAAGATTTCCCCGTGAGCCCTCCTCGAGTCGCCATCCGTGTCATCCGGCCGGGTGACCGGAACCGCGAACCCAGACTTCCTCGACATATTGTCCGCGTTCTCGAAGGGCGGGAGGTGTAAGGGTGGCGACTCCGAGACTCATGGGCGCAGAGGTCAAGCGCAAGGAAGACCCGCGGCTGATCACGGGCCGCTCGACCTATGTCACCGACGTCGTCCTGCCTGGCATGCACCACGTCGCGTTCGTGCGGAGCCCTCACGCTCACGCGCGCATCCGGAAGATCGACGCCTCCGCGGCGTCGCGGCGTCCCGGCGTGCTCGCGGTCGTCACCGGCCAGGACATCCGCACCCGCTGCGCGCCCCTGCCGCTCGAGGGTGCCAGCGCCGAAGGCAGCGGCCCCGGCGGCGACAACATCGGCCGCAAGCACTACCCGCTCTCGGTGGACCGGGTGCGCCACGTGGGCGAGGCGGTCGCAGCGGTGGTCGCGACCTCGGAGGCCGCGGCGGTGGACGCCGCCGCCGACGTCGTGGTGGACTGGGAGCCCCTGCCCGTCGTGACCGACCCGTTCGCGGCGATGGCGGCGGGAGCGCCGCGGGTCCACGACGACGCTCCCGAGAACGTCGAGCACCGGAACGCGATCAAGGCGGGCGATCCCGACGGCGCCTTCGCGCGCGCCCGTCGGGTCGTCACGCAGCGCATGGTCAGCCAGCGGCTCTGCGGCGTGCCGCTCGAGCCGCGCGCCACGGTCGCCGCACCCGACCCGGCCACGGGCGGCATCGTCGTGTGGGCCACGACCCAGGCGCCCCACAGCCTCAGGAACGATCTCGCGACGGCGCTCCGCCTGGATCAGAACCTCGTCCGCGTGATCGCGCCCGAGATCGGTGGGGGCTTTGGGGTAAAGTTCGGCCTCTACCCGGAAGATGCGACGCTCGCCGTGCTCGCCCGCCTCTACGGGAGGCCGCTCCGCTGGGTCGAGACGCGTCTCGAACACATGCTGGCGACGACGCACGGGCGCGCCCAGGTCGCCGACCTCGAGGCCGCGGTCGAGGACGACGGCACGATCACGGCGTTGCGTATGCGCGTCACGGCCAACATCGGCGCCTACGCGGTCTTCACCTTCATCCCCGACCTCACGCTCATGATGGGCGTCGGGGTCTACAAGATCCCGAACATCGACCTCCAGTCCACGTGCGTCTTCACCAACACGACGACCGTCGCCGCCTACCGCGGCGCCGGTCGTCCCGAGGCGGCGTACTATCTCGAGCGCCTCATGGACATCGTGGCGCTGGAGCTGGGGAAGGCGCCCGAGGAGGTGCGCCGCAAGAACTTCATCCCGCCGAGCGCGTTTCCCTACAAGGCGCCCACCGGCCAGAACTACGACAGCGGCGAGTACGATCGTGCCCTGACGAAAGCCCTCCAGCTCGCGCGCTACACCGACCTTCGCAAAGAGCAGCGCGAGCGGAGCGCACGCGGCGACCGTCACCTGCTCGGTATCGGCGCGTCGTGCTACGTGGAGATGTGCGGCTTCGGCCCCTTCGAGTCGGCCGTCGTGCGCGCCGAGCCCGGCGGTACGGTGACGGCGATCACGGGCACCTCGGCGCACGGTCAGGGGCACGAGACGACGTTCGCCCAGATCATCGCCGACCACCTCGGGGTGGACTTCGACAAGATCGTCGTCCGCCACGGCGATACCCTCAACACCCCGATGGGCAACGGCACGGGTGGGAGCCGCAGCCTCGCCGTCGGCGGCTCCGCCATCCTCCAGGCCGCCCTCCGGGTCCAGGACAAGGCCCGGCGCATCGCCGCCCACATGCTCGAGGCGGCGCCCGTGGACGTCGTCTACGCCGACGGCCGCTACCAGGTGAAGGGCGTACCCGATCGCGCGCTCGGCTTCGCCGAGATCACGGCCCGCGCTTACTCGGGCGAGCTGCCACCCGACCTCGAGGCGGGACTCGAGGCGACGGAGTTCTTCCGCCCGCCCCAGCTCGTTTATCCGTTCGGCGCGCACGTCGCGGTGATCGAGCTCGACACGGAGACTGGACGCGTACGGGTCCGCGACTTCGTGGCGGTGGACGACTGCGGGGTGCGCATCAGTCCGCTCATCGTCACGGGCCAGGTCCACGGCGGGCTCGCGCAGGGAATCGCGCAGGCGCTCCTCGAGGAGCTCGTCTACGGTGAGGACGGCCAGCTCGTGACGGGCACCCTCATGGACTACGCGGTGCCTCACGCCGACGACCTGCCCCGGTTCACGACCGATGCGACCGTCACGCCCACGCCCCACAATCCGATGGGCGCCAAGGGCATCGGCGAGGCGGCGACGATCGGCTCGACGCCGGCGATCGTCAACGCCGTCGTCGACGCGCTCCGACCCTTCGGCGTGCGGCACCTCGACATGCCGCTGCGCCCCGAGCGTATCTGGCGGGCGGTCCCACGCCGCCCGAGCGTGACGGCGTGAGGAGGGGCCGGTGAGACCCCCTCCGACTTTTTAGCTCCCCCGGTAGACCGTGTAGCTCCACGGCGAGACGAGCAGCGGCACGCTGTAGTGCGCCGCCGGGTCAGTGATCGCGAAGCGCAGCGGGATCTGGTCGATGAACGGCGGCTCCGTCACGGCGGCGCCGACGGCCTTGAAGTACGCGCCCACGTGAAATGTGAGCTCGTAGCGGCCCGGGTGCATCTCGCCCGCGGCGAGCAGCGGCGCCTCGGTGCGCCCCTCGGCGTCGGTGGTCATCGTCTTGACCCGGCGCGGCCGGCCGTCGGGCCCGATCACCGCGAGGTCGATGCGCAGCCCGGCCGCCGGACGGCCGTGAGCTGTGTCGAGGACGTGCGTGGTCAGCGTGCCGGTAACGCGACCGGCGGTCACTGTAGCGGGGTCCGCGAGACCGGGGCCATCGGTGGGTGGCCTGAGACGAGGTGCGACCCGGCTCCGTTCTGCTTCGCGCTTCTCATTCCATCGGGGGTCCGCGAGACCGGGGCAAGCGGTGGGAGTGCGAAGCCGCAGCGCGTCCGACGCGTGAGGCGAGCCTGCGTGAGTCGGCCTGAGACAAGGTGCGACCCGGCTCCGTTCTGCTTCGCGCTTCTCATTCCATCGGCCGTCCGCGAGAGCGGTGCCATCGGTGGGAGTGCGAAGCCGCAGCGCGTCCGACGCGTGAGGCGAGCCTGCGTGAGTCGGCCTGAGACGAGGTGCGACCCGGCTCCGTTCTGCTTCGCGCTTCTCATTCCATCGGACGGTCGCCGACCGAGGCGAGGAGCCCGGTCGGGCACTTGACGCCCGTTCCGCCGAGCCCGCAGTAGCCGCCTGGATTCTTGGCGAGGTATTGCTGGTGGTACGCCTCGGCGTAGTAGAACTCGGGCGCGTCGAGGATCTCGGTGGTGATGCGGCCGTAGTCCGCCGACGACAACGTTCGCTGATACGCGTCGCGTGTCGCCTCCGCGAGGCGGCGCTGCTCGGCAGTGTAGACGTAGATTCCCGATCGGTACTGGGTGCCGACGTCGTTGCCCTGGCGCATGCCTTGCGTCGGGTCGTGGCTCTCCCAGAAGAGCCGGAGCAGCGTCGCGTAGCTCACGAGCGTGGGGTCGAAGACGACACGCACGACCTCGGCATGGCCGGTGAGACCACTGCACACCTGCGCGTAGTCGGGGTCGGGCGTGACCCCGGCCGCGTAGCCGACAGCCGTCGAGAAGACGCCAGGGGTCCTCCAGAAGACCCGCTCGGCGCCCCAGAAGCAGCCCATCCCGAACATGGCCAGCTCGAGCCCTTCCGGAAACGGGGGGACGAGCGGATTGCCGTTGACGTAGTGCGCGCGGTCCACCTGCATGGCATCCTCCTCGAGAACGATGCTACCATCCGCCATCATGGCCATCGAGGGGAAGAAGCTCGGCGAGTTCGTCCAGCGCACGTGGGACGCGGCGATCGTCCCCGCGCTCACGGAGTACGTCCGCATCCCCGCCAAGTCGCCGATGTTCGACCGCGAGTGGGCGGAGCACGGCCACCTCGACCGCGCCGTGGCGCTGATCGAGACGTGGGCGCGGTCGCGGACGATCGACGGGCTGCGGGTGGAGGTCGTCCGTCTCGACGGGCGCACGCCCGTCCTCCTCATGGAGGCCCACGGAGCGAGTGGCGAGACCGTGCTCCTCTACGGCCACTGTGACAAGCAGCCGGAGATGGTCGGCTGGGCGGCAGGGTGCGGCCCGTGGACGCCCGTGCGCCGCGGCGACAAGCTCTACGGGCGCGGGGTCGGCGACGACGGGTACGCCGCCTTCGCCGCGCTGACGGCGATCGAGGCGCTCCAGGCGCAGCGCGCGCCGCACGCGCGGTGCGTGGTGTTGATCGAAGCGTGCGAGGAGAGCGGGAGCTACGACCTGCCCTTCTACGTGGACGCGCTCGCCGACCGCCTGGACGCGCCGAGCCTCGTCGTGTGCCTCGACTCGGGCTGCGGCAACTACGAGCAGCTCTGGTCCACGACCTCGCTCCGCGGCGTCGTGGGCGGGGTGCTGACCGTCGAGGTCCTGAGCGAGGGCGTACACTCCGGGTCGGCGAGCGGCATCGTCCCCTCGAGCTTCCGCATCGCGCGCCAGCTCCTCTCACGCCTCGAGGACGAGCGCACGGGCGAGATCATCCCGCGCGACTTCCACGTCGAGATCCCACGGGCGCGTGTCGCCGAGGCGCGCGAGGTCGCGACGGTGCTGGGCGACGACGTCTTCGCTCCCTTCCCGCTCGTCCCCTCCATGCGGCCCGTGAGCGCCGACCCGCTCGAGCTGATCCTGAACAACACCTGGCGACCCGCTCTCGCGATCACCGGCGCCGCGGGGCTCCCGCTGCCCGCCGACGGCGGCAATGTCCTGCGCCCGACGACGTCTTTGAAGTTGTCGCTCCGGATCCCGCCGACGTGCGACGCGCGGCGCGCCGTGCGCCGGCTCAAGGAGCTCCTCGAGGCCGATCCGCCCTACGGCGCCCGGGTCACGCTGGAGACCTACGGGGAGAGTGGCCACGGTTGGGACGCGCCGGCGATGAGCCCGTGGCTCCTCGAGTCCGTAGACCGCGCGTCCATGACGTACTTTGGCAAGCCGGCCATGCTCCACGGAATCGGTGGCTCGATTCCGTTCATGAGCATGCTGGGCGAGCGGTTCCCCCGGGCGCAGTTTCTGATCACGGGCGCGATGGGCCCCGGCTCCAACGCCCACGGGCCGAACGAATTCCTCCATCTCCCCACGGCCGTCCGGGTGACCGCGTGCGTCGGTCAGGTCCTCGCCGACCACCACCGCGCCGCGATCCGCTAAACGGTGCTTGATGACGGCGCCGACGGTGGTCCTCCTCGTCCGCCATGCGCTCACCGCCACGACGGGCGCGGTGCTTCCGGGTCGGGCGCCGGGGCTGCACCTCTCGGACGAGGGGCGCCGCCAGGCGGACGCCGCCGCGCGGCGCCTGGCCTCGCTCCCGAAGATCACGGCGCTCTACGCCTCGCCTCTCGAGCGCGCCCGCGAGACCGCGGCCGCGATCGGCCGGACGCGCGGCCTCGCCGTCCGCGTCGAGCGCGGACTCAGCGAGCTCGACGTCGGCGCCTGGACCGGCCGGTCGCTGAAGCGGGTCGCGCGCAGGCCCGAGTGGCGAGTCGTTCAGCGCCATCCGAGCGGCTTCCGCTTCCCGGGGGGCGAGTCGTTCACCGAGATGCAGGCGCGGATCGTGTCCGCCCTGGCGCGACTCGTCGAGCGTCATGCGGGCGCCGTCCTCGTCGCGGTGTCGCACGCCGACCCGATCAAGGCCGCGGTCGCCCACGCCCTCGGCGCGCACCTCGACCTCTTCCAGCGTATCGCGATCGGACCGGCCTCGATCACCGCGATCGCGTACCGTCTGGAGGGTCCCCTGGTCCTCACGATCAACTCGATGGATGGCGACCTCGCAGGGCTCGTCGCGTGAAGAGCCCGTCATTCGACCTGGAGGCTCCCGACCACTTCACCGCGGGCGCCCTCGGCTCGCCGGGCGAGCGCGTCTTCTATCTGCAGTCCCGCGAGGCTCGTCAGGTCGTCACCCTCAAGTGCGAGAAGGAGCACGTCGGCGCCCTCGCCGACTACCTCTCGGGCCTCCTCACCCAGCTCGGCGGCGCCGGCGCGGAGGCGCTGCCCGAGGCCTCGTTCCTCGAGCCGGCCGAGCCGGCGTGGGCCGTCGGCGCGATCGGCGTCGGGTACGACGAGCGCCGTGACCGCGTCGTCGTCGTCGTGAACGAGCAGCTCCAGGAGGAGCGCCAGGCCGAGGAGCCGGCGACGGCGCGCTTCCAGATCAGCCGTGTCCAGGCGGCGGCGTTCGTCGAGCGCGCGCGGGCGCTCATGAAGGCGGGTCGGCCGGTCTGCCCGTTCTGCAGCGGGCCCAGGGACGCGGGCGGCCACGTGTGCCCGAGGACGAATGGCCACAACGTTCACTGACGCCCTGCTCACGCGCGGCCGGATCACGCTCCGCGGGCGCATGCCGGCGAGCTCGAACGCGACGTTCCTCGCCGAGCTGGACCTCGACGGGGCGGCCGGGCTCGCCGTCTACAAGCCCGCGCGTGGCGAGCGGCCGCTCTGGGACTTCCCGCCGGGCCTCTTCACGCGGGAGCTGGCGGCGTATCTTCTGTCGGAGGCGCTCGGCTGGGGGCTCGTCCCACCGACCGTGCGCCGCGAGGGGCCCTACGGCGAGGGCTCGCTCCAGCTCTTCGTCCCCGCCGACTTCGAGCAGCATTACTTCACCCTCCGCGAGCACCCCGCGCACCACGAGCGTCTCAAGCGGATCTGCGTGTTCGACCTCGTCGCCAACAACGCCGACCGGAAGGCCGGCCACTGCCTGCTCGCCCCGGACGGCACGATCTACGCCGTCGACAACGGCCTCTGCTTCCACGTCGAGCCGAAGCTTCGCACCGTCATCTGGGATTTCGGTGACGAGCCGATCCCGGCGGGGCTCCTCGCGGACCTCCGAGGCTTCCTCGCCGCGCCCCTTCCCGCGGAGCTCGCCGCGCTCCTCGCTCCCGCCGAGCGCGTGGCGCTCGAGGGCCGGGCCCGCGCCCTCGCCGAGGACGGCCGCTTCCCGACCGACGCGAGCGGGGTCCGCTATCCCTGGCCCTTGGTGTAGCCGCGGGCAAACGCGCTACACTCACCACACGCGAGGAGCCTATGGACACGGTCGGCTTCATCGGATTGGGGACGATGGGGATGCCCATGGCGACGAACCTCGCCAAGGCGGGCGTGCCGCTGGTCGTCCACGACGCGAACCCCGTCGCGGCCGCGGCGGCGGCGACGGTCCCCGGCATCGCCGTGGCCGACTCGCCGGCGGCCGTCGCGGCGCGGAGCACGGTCCTCTTCACCTGCCTGCCGAACGACGCGATCGTGCGCGACGTCTACCTCGGGCCCGCCGGGATCGCGACGGAGGCGAAGGCGAGCCTCGTCACCTGCGACTGCTCGACGGTGAGCCCGGAGACGACGCTCGCGGTGGCCCAGGCGCTCGCGGCGCGGGGCGTGTCCCACATGGATACGCCGATGCTCGGCTCCAAGCCTCAGGCGGTCGCGGGCGAGATCTTCTTCATCGTGGGCGGCGACCCGGCGAAGGTCCGAACGGTCGCGCCCTACCTCGAGCGCATGGGCCGGCTCCACATGTACGTGGGTGGCGCCGGCATGGCCAACCGCGTGAAGCTGATCCACAACGGCCTCGGCGCGGTGACCGCGGTCGCCGTCGCCGAGGCGCTGGCGGTCTGCGTCCAGTCGGGCGTGGACCCGTCCGTCTTCTACGAGGTCGTGCGCAACGGAGGCGGGATGGCGTACGGCACGTACTTCGAGCGCCGCGCCAAGCGAGTCCTGGACGGCGACTTCACGCCGAAGTTCGCGCTGGAGCTGATGAAGAAGGACGCGGGGCTCGCCCTCGACCTGGCGCGTGCGGTCAAGGTGCCCGCACCGATCCTGGAAGAGACGAAGCGCACGTACGACGAAGCCGTCGCGGACGGGTGCGGCAAGGAGGACTTCTCCGCCGTCACCCACGTGATCGAAAAGCGGATCGGACGGCGGCTCTCCGCCAAATGACGACCACGGACACGCCTCAGCGTGGCCTGCGGGTGCTGATCGTCGAGGACGAGCAAGCCCTGCGCGACGTCTTCCGCGACTTCGTCGCCAGCCTCGGCTACGAGGTGGTCGCCGTCGCGAGCGCGGAGGACGCGCTCGAGAAGCTCGTGAGCGAGCACCCGCACACAATTCTGCTCGACGTCCGCCTGCCCGGCATGAGCGGCCTCGATTTCCTCGAGCTCCCCACGGTCCGCGACTCGGGGGTGCCGATCGTCGCCATCTCGGGCGTCGCCACCGAGTCGCAGGCGCGCGAGTGCCTCAAGCGCGGCGCCCTCGAATTCATCCGTAAGCCCGTCACGCTCGAGCGCCTGAGCGCCGTGCTCGCGTACGTGGAGCCCTTCGCCCGCGCGCGAGCAGAGAGCGAGCAGGAGCGCGGCGTCGACCGTCGGCCGGCGCCGCGTGCGGCTGTCGACCTCCCCGCGCGTCTCGTGACGGAGAAGGGCGTGCCCTGGGAGAGCACGTGCACCGAGCTCAGCGCCACCGGGATGAAGGTGGTCACGCGGGCGCGTCTTCGGCCGGGCCACGCGGTGAAGGTCGCGTTCACGCCGCCGGGCGGCGGCGCGCCGCTCGACGCGGTCGCGCTCGTGGTGCGCGTGGACAAGGCCGGCACGGCGCTCTGGTTCCTCGATCTCCTGCCCGCCGAGATCCAGCGGCTTCACGCGCTCGTCGACCGCCTCCGACTCTAGCCCGTGACGCCTCCGCTCCCCGAGCCCCGGCCCGCCGACCCGCCGACGCCCGCCGAGAACGTCTCGCTCGCGCGGTACTGCACGCTGGGCGTCGGCGGCCCGGCGCGCTACTTCCTGGAGGTGCGCGACGAGACCGGGCTCCTCGACGGGCTCGCGTGGGCGCGGCGTCACGGGCTCCCCTTCCGCGTTCTCGGCGGCGGCTCGAACCTCGTCGTCGCGGACGAGGGAGTCGTGGCCCTCGTCGCGAGGATCGCGCTTCACGGCGTCGCGTCGCGCGAAGTGAACGGCGCGGTGGAGCTGACGGCGGCGGCCGGCGAGCCCTGGGACGACCTCGTGCGCGCGAGCGTCGAGCGCGGCTGGGCGGGGCTCGAGTGCCTGAGCGGCATCCCCGGCCTCGTCGGCGCCACGCCCATTCAGAACGTCGGGGCCTACGGTCAGGAGGTGAGCGACACGGTCACGACGGTGCGCGTTCTCGACTCGGAGGGCGGCGAGATCCGCACGCTCACCGCCGCGGAGTGCGGCTTCGGGTACCGCGACAGCCGCTTCAGGAGCGTCGAGCCGGAGCGCTGGGTCGTGCTGGCCGTCACGTACCGGCTCCGGCCCGGCGGCGCGCCCACCGTGCGCTACGCCGACGTCGAGCAACACCTGGCGGCCCGCCGGGTCGCCGTCCCGACGCTCGCGGACGTGCGCGAGACCGTGCTCGCCATCCGCCGCTCGAAATCCATGGTGCTCGATCCATGCGACCCGAACCGCCGGAGCTGTGGGTCCTTCTTCACGAACCCGATCGTCAGTGCCGCCGACTGCGCACGCGTCGAGGCCCTGGCGCGCGACCCTGCCATGCCGCGCTGGGTCCAGCCCGACGGGCGCGTGAAGCTCTCCGCCGCCTGGCTCATCGAGCGCGCCGGCTTCAGGCGCGGCGACGCCGACAGGGCCGTCGGTCTCTCCACGCGCCACACGCTCGCCGTCGTCGCGCACGAGGGCGCGCGGGCGCGCGACGTCGTCGCCTTCGCGGCGAAGCTCCAGGCCCGCGTGCTCGAGCGGTTCGGCGTCCGGCTCACGCCCGAGCCGGTCTTCTGGGGGCTCCCCGCGCTCAGGTGAGCGACCGGCGGCCCCTCGTCGCCCTCGCCCTCGCGTTCGCGGCGTGCGCGACGACGCCAGCGGCGCCCCCCGCTCTTCGCTGGGAGGCCGATCTCGAGGCCTACCGCGCCCACCGGGCGCGGCTCGCCGCCGACGTCCGGCAGGTCCTGGACGATTTCCAGGCGCTCCGTGCCGAGTCGAGCTTTCCCGGTCTCGAGGACAAGATCGCGACGCTCGCGGCGCGCGTGCGGCAGGGCGAGGAGGCCGAGGACGGGCAGGCGCTCGCGCGGGGACTGTGGTCCCTCTCGCTCGGCGAGCTCGGGCTCTTCCAGCGTTACCTCGCGCTCTCCAGTCGCGTCGTCGAGCTCGAGGCCGTCGACGCCGAGCTCGAGGCCGCGCGGCTCGACCTCTGGCTCCGACGGCTCACGCTCGGCCTCACCGAGGCGCCCGGCGCCGATCCGATCGAGCGGCCGGCGCCGGCGCCGTTCGCGTGCGCGCGCTACCCGGTGGGGCGCATCGAGTTCTTGAGCTGTCGCGGCCCCCTCACGCCTTGAGGAAGCGGTGGACGCCATCGGCGCCGACCTGGCGCACGACGCGGCCGTCCTCCTCGAGGAAGCGCAGGTGGGCGAGCGCCTCGCCCAGCGCGAAGGCGAGCTGGTGGGGGTCGAGCTCGCGGCGGAACAGGACGGGGACGAGCTCGGCGGCGCTCCGCGGCTCGACGAGCGCGTCCACCGCCTCGCCGAGCCGCGCCGCGTGGTGGTCGCGGAGCTGGTCGAGGCGGGTGTGGAGACCGCGGAACGGCAGGCCGTGCGACGGCAGCACGAGCGTCGCCGCGGGCAGCGGCCGGAAGCGGTCGAGCGAGTCGAGATAGAGCCGGAGCGGGTTGGCCATCGGCTGCTCCGGCCACACGCTCACGTTGGTGGTGATCTTCGGCAGGACCTGGTCGCCCGAGATCAGCACGTCGGCGGCGCGGCAGGAGAGACACGCGTGCTCCGGGGCGTGGCCGTACGCGGTCACGACCTCCCACCGCCTGCCGCCGATAGCGAGCGCGTCGCCGTCGCAGATCCGTTGAAACTCAGGGGCGAGCGTCGGCACGAGCTTCGGGTACGGGTTCAGCCGGCCTGCGAGCGCTCCGAGCGCGGCCTCCGCGCAGCCGTGGCGCCGGTAGTGCGCGAGGCGTCGCTCCAGGGTCGCCGCGTCGCGGGAGAGCCACGCCCACTGGGCGTAGAGCCACTCGGCCTGTGTGCACCAGAGCCCCGCCCGCCAGCGCTCGGTGAGCCAGCCCGCGTTCCCCATGTGGTCGGGATGGAAGTGGGTGACGACGACGCGCGTGAGCGGGCGGCCGCCGAGCGTCTCGGTGAACACGCGCTCCCACAGGGCGCGCGTCTCCTCGAGCCCGATCCCCGTGTCCACGGCCGTCCACCCCGCGCCGTCCTCGAGGAGCCACAGGTTGATGTGGTCCAGCCGGAAGGGGAGCGGCATGCGGAGCCACTTGATGCCTGGGAGAACGTCGACGACCGTCCCGGGGCGGGGCGGCTCGGTCCACGGATGGTCGAGGCCCATGAACCCAGTCTACGCTACGCGCGCGGCTTCACCCACGTCTCCGACCAGGCCAAGCACGCGCTCGATCCCTGACGGTCGCCGCGCATCTCCGGCCAGGGCCGGCCGGTCGCGAAGCGCCCGTTCAGCTCGACCTCGGCCCCGCGCGCGGGGAAGAACGTGCTGAAGACGCCGAGCGGGCGGTTGTTGAAGCCGGGCGGCATGGTGAGGACGAAGGGCTCGATGCAGTCGTACCATGTGAGACGCATCCGGTCGGTGGCGGAGGCGATCGTTTCGACGACGGTCGAGCGTGGGTCGCCCGCGCGGCCGAACTCGGCCGCGACCACCGGCAGGCTGGCGTCGGCGAACGCGGGGAAGAGCAACGCCTCGATCGTCCGTTGGAGCCAGCGGGTCACCGCGAGGTTGTCGCCGTAGATCCGCACCTGGCCGCCCGTCAGCTCGCCCTGGGCGAAGAGCGCGTGGCCCGTCCCCGCGGGGCACCAGAGCACGCGCCAGTGGCTGAAGCGATCGGACGGGGTCTTACCGCCGTCGTGGCTCAGGCGGACGAACGAGTTCTCGCCGGTCATCAGGACGTTGTTGGGATCGACGGGCGGGGTCACGTCGCGGCGACCTCCACGCGCGCGTCGTTGAAGCACGCGCCCTCCGAGATGTCCGCGTGGTGCGCCGGGCAGAGCGCCGATACGGTCTGGCCGTTGTCGCTGGTGGCGAGCCAGGCGCCCTTGAGCGTCGCGACGACGCCGCGCGGTACCGCATCGCTGACCCTGAGCGGCAGGTGGATCTCGCCGAGGTCGTTCCACACGCGGACGCGCACTCCGTCTCGGAGGCCGCGGGCGCGAGCGTCGTCGGGGTGCATCTCGAGCGGGGGTATACCGTCGGCCACGTGGAGCCCGCCGAACGTGGAGGTGATGCGGCGGTCGGACGCCGGCGAGATCAGGGTCAGCGAGTACCGTGACTCGACGGGCCGCCAGCTCGGCAGTCGCGCGTCGTACTTTCGCTCGAGGTACGCGGACGCGAGCTCCACCCGTCCCGACGGCGTCTTCGGGAAGACGTTCTTGAAGAGGATCGCATCCTCGCCCTCGACCGTCATCGCGAGCGCGCGCTCGGTGGGGAGCCGGCTCGGCCGTACCCCCGCGAGGCGTGGGTCGTCGGGGTCGAGGGCATCGTCCATCAGCTCGGCGTCGCTCGCGCGGAAGACCGGGTCGGTGAAGCCGAAGCGCGCCGCGAGCCGGCGGAAGATCTCGGTGTTCGGGAGCGCCTCGTTCTGGGGCGGGATCACGGGCTCGGCGCGCTGGAGCCAGTGCTGGCCGTACGCCGGGTAGAGGTCGGCGTGCTCGAAGTGGCTCGCCGCGGGCAGGACCACGTCCGCGTATTTCATGCTGTCGGTCATCACGACGTCGGCGCCCACGACGAAGAGATCGTCGCGCGCGAGCCCCCGCCGGAGCCGGTTCGCGTCTGGGTGGACGACGACGGGGTTGTGGTTGTAGATGAACACCGCCTTGATCGGCGGGGCCAGCGATGCGTCGAGCAGGTGGCGCCCGACGTCGATAATGTTGAGCGTGCGCGTGCCCGCCGGCACGAGGTCCGGCCGCGCGAGCCGCCCGGGCGTCTTCGGGAACGCGAAGGACGCGCCGTTGACGAGCCCGCCGCCCGGCACGCCGAACTTCCCGGCGAGCGCCGGCAGCGCGAAGATCGCTCGGATCCCGCTGCCGCCGTTCTGGTTGCGCTCGAGCCCGTTGCCCACGCTGATCGCCGCGGGGGCGAGCGTGTGGTACCACTCGGCGAGCGTCTCGACGTCGCCCCGGTCAACACCGCAGATGCGCGCGGCATCGGCCGAGCTGAAACGACGCGCGAGCGCCATGAACTCGTCGACGCCCTCCACGTGGCGCCCGACGAACGCGCGGTCGATCCCGCCGCGGCGCTCGAGCTCGGCGGCGACCGCCCAGGCCAGCACCACGTCCGTCCCCGGCCGGAGTGCCAGATGGAGGTCGGCGCGC
>Ga0134080_10000254_pt1 | contig 17665 bp, 20 predicted proteins | sample 15_taG_9_FD_94469 | JGI IMG/M metagenome (GOLD analysis project Ga0134080, IMG submission 94469) | Grasslands soil microbial communities from the Angelo Coastal Reserve, California, USA - 15_D_Met_40cm_2_24_1 metaG | ecosystem: Environmental > Terrestrial > Soil > Grasslands ...
CAAGGCCGGAGAGATCAGCGAGATCATCAAGCGGCAGCTCGCGGGCTACGAGGCGGAGGTCGACCTGCAGGAGGTCGGCCGCGTCATCGAGGTCGGCGACGGCATCGCGCGCATCTACGGGCTTGAGAAGGCGATGTCGGGCGAGCTGCTCCAGTTCCCGGGCGACGTCGTCGGGATGGTCCTCAACCTCGAGCAGGACCAGGTCGGGGCGGTGCTCCTCGGCGACGACAAGCTCATCAAGGAAGGCGACATCGTCAAGCGCACCAACCGGATCGCGCAGGTGCCGGTCGGCGAAGCCCTGACGGGCCGCGTCGTCAACGCGCTCGGCGAGCCCGTGGACGGCAAGGGCCCGGTCAACACCAAGGAGTTCCGGCCGATTGAGCGCTACGCCCCGGGCGTCGTGGACCGCCGGTCGGTGAAGGAGCCGCTCCAGACCGGGCTCAAGGCCATCGACTCGATGATCCCGATCGGGCGCGGCCAGCGCGAGCTGATCATCGGCGACCGCGGCACCGGCAAGACCGCGATCGGCGTGGACACGATCCTCAACCAGCAGGGCCAGGACGTCTACTGCTTCTACGTCGCGATCGGGCAGAAGCGCTCGACCGTGGCGCAGGTGGTCAAGGTCCTCGAGGACGCGGGCGCCATGAAGTACACGACGGTCGTTGTGGCCTCGGCGTCCGAGCCGGCCCCGCTCCAGTACATCGCGCCGTACGCGGGCGTCACGATGGGGGAGTACTTCCGCGACTCCCGACGCCACGCGCTCTGCATCTACGACGACCTCTCCAAGCACGCCGCGGCCTACCGGCAGCTCTCGCTCCTGCTCCGGCGCCCCCCCGGGCGCGAGGCGTACCCCGGGGACGTGTTCTACCTGCACTCCCGGCTGCTCGAGCGCGCGGCGAAGCTCAACGACGCGCTCGGCGGCGGCTCGCTGACGGCGCTGCCGATCATCGAGACGCAGCTGGGCGACGTGTCGGCGTACATCCCGACGAACGTCATCTCGATCACCGACGGACAGATCTACCTCGAGTCGGACCTCTTCTACGGCGGCATCCGTCCCGCGGTGAACGTCGGCCTGTCGGTCTCACGGGTGGGCGGCTCGGCGCAGATCCGCGCGATGCGCCAGGTGGCGGGCAAGCTGCGGCTCGACCTCGCCCAGTACCGTGAGCTGGCGGCCTTCGCGCAATTCGGGAGCGACCTCGATCGTGCGACCCAGATCCAGCTCGCGCGCGGTCAGCGCATGGTCGAGATCCTGAAGCAGGGCCAGTACCGGCCGGTGCCCGTCGAGAAGCAGGTCGCGATCATCTTCGCGGGCACGCAGGGGCTGCTCGACGATCTGCCGGCGGACGCGATCCGGGACTTCGAGACGCACTTCTACGGCTCGCTCGAGCGCAAGGACCCCCGGATCCTGGCGGAGATCCGCGAGAAGAACGAGATCTCGGACACGCTGCGCGAGAGCCTCACGAAGGCCGTGCACGACGCGAAGGCGGAGTTCGTGGCCGCCAAGGGCATCAAGGCGGCGTAGGGCCCGACGCGCATGGCGACCCTCCGCGACATCCGGCGACGAATCCGGTCCGTCGAGTCCACGCAGAAGATCACGCGGGCGATGAAGCTGGTCGCTGCGGCGAAGCTCCGCCGGGCGCAGGAGCGGATCGTCGCCGCGCGGCCGTACGCCGGGAAGATGGCGGAGCTGCTCGGGAACCTCGTGTCGAGCGCCGCCGCGGGCGACGAGGCGCCACACCCGCTCCTGGTCCAGCGCGCGGGACCGCGGCGCCAGGTCGTGATCATCACGGCGGACCGCGGGCTCGCGGGCGCGTTCAACGCGAACATCGTCCGCCGCGCGCTCGACTTCATCCGCCAGTCGAGCGCCCCGGACGTCACGCTCGTCGTCGTCGGGCGCAAGGGCCGCGACTTCTTCCGTCGTCGCGGCTTCACGATCAAGCGCGACATGCTCGGCTTCTGGGATCGGCTCGCCTACAGCCACGCGGCCGAGCTCGCCGACTTCCTCATGCAGCAGTATCTCGGTGCCGAGGTCGACGAGGTGCACCTGATCTACAACGAGTTCCGCTCGGTCGCCGTCCAGCGCCCCGTCCGCGAGCAGCTCCTGCCCATCCCGCGCGCGGAGGCGGGAGAGGAGCGGGCGTCGACGGTGGACTACCTCTACGAGCCGGGGTCGGACGCGATCCTCGGCGACCTGCTGCCCCGGCACGTGCGGACGCAGGTCTTCCGCGCCCTCATGGAGTCCCTCGCGGGCGAGTACGGCGCGCGGATGACGGCGATGGAGGCGGCGACGAAGAACGCGAAGGAGATGATCGAGGTCCTCACCATCCAGTACAACAAGGCGCGCCAGGAGAAGATCACCAAGGAGCTGCTCGACATCGTCGGCGGCGCCGAAGCCCTCACGCAAGGAGCCGAGGCATGAACGTCGGGAAGATCGTCCAGGTCATCGGGCCCGTCGTGGACGTCGAGTTCGAGCCGGGGAAGCTGCCCGGGATCTTCAACGCGCTCGAGGTGGAGGGCGTCGAGATCAAGGACATCTTTTCGTACTCGCAGCGGCTCGTGCTCGAGGTGGCGCAGCACCTGGGCGAGAGCCAGGTGCGCACGGTCGCGATGGCGTCGACCGACGGTCTCAGGCGCGGCATGACCGTCAAGGACACGGGCGGGCCCATCTCGATCCCGGTCGGCAAGGAGACGCTCGGCCGGATCCTGAACATCGTGGGCGAGCCCGTGGACAAGGGCCCCGCGATCCACACGAAGAAGACGTATCCGATCCACCGGCCGGCGCCGCCCTTCGAGGACCAGTCCACGAAGGTCGAGATGTTCGAGACCGGTATCAAAGTGGTCGACCTCCTCGAGCCCTACACCAAGGGCGGCAAGACCGGCCTCTTCGGCGGCGCCGGGGTCGGCAAGACGATCCTGATCCAGGAGCTCATCCACAACATCGCCAAGCAGCACGGCGGCATCTCGGTCTTCGCCGGGGTGGGGGAGCGGACGCGCGAGGGGAACGATCTCTACCACGAGATGAAAGAGTCGGGCGTCCTCGAAAAGACCGCGCTCATCTTCGGCCAGATGACCGAGCCGCCGGGATCGCGCCTGCGCGTCGGCCTCACCGGCCTCACGGCGGCCGAGTACTTCCGCGACGAGGAAGGGCAGGACGTGCTGCTCTTCATCGACAACATCTTCAGATTCACGCAGGCCGGCTCGGAGGTGTCCGCGCTGCTCGGACGGATGCCGTCGGCGGTCGGGTACCAGCCCACGCTCGCGACCGAGATGGGGGCGCTCCAGGAACGGATCACGTCCACGAAGAAGGGCTCGATCACCTCCGTGCAGGCGATCTACGTGCCGGCCGACGACATCACCGATCCCGCCCCGGCCACGGCCTTCGCCCACCTCGACGCGACGACGGTGCTGAGCCGAGCGCTCACCGAGCTCGGCATCTACCCGGCCGTGGATCCGCTCGCGTCCACCTCGCGGATCCTCGACCCGAACATCCTGGGCCAGGACCACTACCAGACCGCCCGCGCCGTGCAGTCCATCCTCCAGCGCTACAAGGACCTGCAAGACATCATCGCGATCCTCGGCATGGAGGAGCTGTCCGACGAGGACAAGCTGATCGTCGCCCGGGCCCGCAAGATCCAGCGCTTCCTGTCACAGCCGATGTTCGTGGCCGAGGCGTTCACGGGTACGCAGGGGCGGTACGTGAAGCTTCAGGACACCATCAAGAGCTTCAAGGAGGTCGTCGAGGGCAAGCACGACGACCTGCCCGAGCAGGCCTTCTACATGGTCGGGGACATCGGCGAGGCGGGGGACAAGGCCAAGAAGCTCCGCGAGGCGGCCTAGTGGCCGAGCGGCTGACGCTGGAGCTCGCCACGCCGACGCGGCTCGTCGTCGCCGAGACCGCCGATGAGGTCGTGGTCCCCGGGATCGAGGGATACTTTGGCGTCCTGCCCGGCCACGCCGCGTTCCTCACGACGCTCGGGACCGGCGCGGTCACGTACCGCATCGGACGCGACGAGCACCCCCTGGCCGTGTCGGGTGGCTTCGCGGAGGTCCGGAACGATAAGGTCATCATTCTCGCCGACACGGCCGAGCGGCCTGATGAGATCGACCGCGCGCGCGCCGAGCAGGCCAGGGAGCGGGCAGAGCGCCGCCTGTCCGGACGAGGCGCCGAGGAAGCGATCGACTACGCGCGGGCGACGGCGGCGCTCTCCCGCGCGATGATCCGCCTCCAGACCGCCGCCCAGGCTCACTAGCCGGCTGCCCAGAGGGGAGGGCACTCCGCCTCCTCGGCTGAGCAGCGTGGCGGTCCGGCGTTCGATAACTCCGCGTCGCCGGGACCCCGGCCCTCTGGCATCGCGCTTGCGCCTGACTGGGCGCGATGCCAACGATCCTGATCGCCGACGACGAGGCCAGCATCGTCGAGCTCGTGCGGGTGACCCTCGAGGACGGGCGGATCCAGATCATCGAGGCGCTCGACGGCGCGACGGCGCTCGCCCTCGCCGAGGCCCACCGGCCCGAACTGGTGCTCCTGGACGTGAACCTGCCCGACATGAGCGGCCTGGAGGTCTGCGCTCAGCTCCGGCGCGACGCGCGCTTCGCCGCGACGAAGATCGTGATGCTCACGGCGGCAGCGCAGACCGACGACGTCAGGCGCGGGCTGGCCGCCGGCGCGGATCACTATCTGACGAAGCCCTTCTCACCGCTCGGATTGCTCGACCTGATCGAGACACTCCTGCCGTGCGCCATCGTATGGCAGCGCGGCTAGTGTCCGTCGCGTTTCCGGCCGGCGACGACCTGACGGCGGCCTACCGCCGGCTGAGCGCCGCGTACCAGCAGGCCCTCCGCTACGCCGAGGACGTCAAGCGGCTGTACCAGCAGGTGCAGCGCGCGATCTACCAGTCGCTCCTCGGCCTGGCCAACGCGCTCGAGGCGAAAGATGCGTACACGCGCGGCCACTCCGAGCGCGTCGGCGCCGCGAGTCGGAGCGTCGCGGCGGCGCTCGGGCTCCCGCCGCACGAGGTCGAGATCGTCGGCCAGGCCGGGCTCCTGCACGACATCGGGAAGATCGGCGTGCCCGAAGCGGTGCTGCGCAAGCGCGGCGAGCTCGATGACGCGGAGTGGGCGCTCATGCGAAAGCACCCGCTCACCGGCGCGCAGATCGTCTCGCCGTTCGAGTTCTTCGCCGCCGGCGCTCTCACGATCCGTCACCACCACGAGCGCCTCGACGGCAGCGGCTATCCCGACGGGCTCGCGGGCGAAGCCATCCCGATCGGCGCACGCATCGTCGCGGTCGCCGACGTGTACGATGCGCTCACGTCGGATCGGCCGTATCGCGCCGCGCTGCCTCGCGACGCGGCGCTCGAGTACGTGGAGAGGCAGGCGGGCCGGACGCTCGACGGCCGCGTCGTGGCGGTCTTTGTCAAGCTGGCGGGAGCGAGCCCGTCGGCGAATCCGCATGTGGACGCTCGACCAGCCCTGGCGGCCACGCCGCCGGCCACTTCTCGCTGACACGCCGACGCGGCTGCTCGCGACGCTCGCGGGCGCGGTCGCGACGGCGCTGCTGCTCGCGGGCCGAATACCGCTTCCGCCAGGAGCGCTGGGAGTGGTCGGCGTCGCCGCCGGCCAGGGCGCCCTGCTCGCGACCGCGCTCGCGTGGGCCGGATGTGGCACGCGGTCCGGGGTCGTCGCGATCGTCCTCCTCGGGGCGGCCGCGGCGGCCGCCGCACGCGGCCCCGCGGGCGCGCTCGCCTACCTGATCGTACCGCTGTGGGTCGCGTGGCTCGCGCGGCGTGGGCGCCTGGCCACGCTCGGCCTCGCGGGCCCGGTGCCGGGGCGGGCGCTCCTCGCGGCCGTCGCGCTCGGCGCCTTCCTCGGCGGCCACTTGCTCGTGTCCGCCTCGCTCACGCTCGGTGTGCGCCTCCGGCCTGGCCCGGGCGGGGTCCTTGCCGCCCTGGCCTACGACGCTGGGGCGAACGTGCTCGCCGCGGAGTGCTTCTTCCGCGGCGCTCTGTTCAACCGCGCCCAGCGCCGCTGGTCCTTCGCCACGGGGGTGGTCCTCGCGACGGAAGCGTACGTGGTGCGCTATCTCGTCGATCCGCTTCTGCCGAAGAGCATCGAGTGGGTCGTCGGCGCGGCGTTCTACCTCGCGCTGCTGGGCGCCGGGAACTGCTGGCTCTTCTGGTGGTCGGGAAGCCTCGTTCCCGGCGGCGTCGCCGCGCTCCTCTTCTTCGCGGCGTACCGGCTGCTCGGGACCGGCGCGTGAGGCGCGGGCTCGGCGCCGTCGCGGCGCTGACGCTGGCCCTCGTCACGGCGCTGATCGCACAGGGAGGCGGCGACCCCGCGTCGGCGCTCCGCCACGTGTATCTGATCCCCGTCGCCGCGCTGGCGCTCGCGTTCGGCCGGCTCGGCGGCACGCTGGGCGCCGGGGCCACGCTCGTCCTCTACGCCTCCGTCGTGCTTCCCGCGCTCGAGCGCTCGGGGCTCACGCCGGAGACGATGGAGGGGCTCGTGACCTTCGCGCTCGTCGGGGGTGTCGGCGCCCTCGGCGGCACGCTCACCACCCGCGCGCGCCGCCAGCGCGCACGGTACGAGACGATTCTGACGGTGCAGCGCGCGCTCGCGGACGTGACGCCGCTCGAGGCCGCGCTTCGCTCGGTGCGCGCCGTGCTCCTCGACCGCCTTCGCGCGGCCGACGTCGGGCTGGTCGTGCGCGACGGTGAACGGGAGGTCGTGGTGGGCGCCGAGCGCGTCGTGGCCGGCTCCGTCGCCGCCCGCGTGCTCGCCGGCGGCCCATCGGTGTTCGTGCCCGACACGGGCAGCGGCAGGCGGCCGCGGCGAGTGTTCGCCACGCCGCTCGTCGTGGCCGGTCAGCCGATCGGCGTGCTCGCCGTCGAGCGGGTCGGCGAGCTCGGCGACGAGGAGCGCGCGGCGCTCGAGGCGCTCGGCGCCCACGTCGCCGTCGCGCTGGAGAACGCGCGGCTCACGTCGCGGGCCCGGCGGTTCGCCGACGAGCTGGAGGCGCGGGTCGCGACCGCCACGCGCCATCTCGAAGAGCTGGACCGCGCGAAGTCCGCTTTTGTCGCCGTCGCCTCGCACGAGCTCCGGACGCCGCTCACGGCGCTCCGGGGATTCAGCGAGATTCTCGCCGCGCGCTCGCTCGCGCCCGACGAGGTCCGGCGGATGGCGGGGATCATGGGCGCCGAGGCAGCGCGCCTCGGGCGGATCGTCAGCGACCTGCTCGATCTCTCGCGTCTCGAGCGTGGCCTCGAGCCGACGCTCCACCGCGTGCCGGTGGCGGTGGAGGGCGCGCTCACCGCGACGGCCGACCTCTTCCGGGGCGGCGCCGTGGACACAATCGTCGTGGACTGCGCGCCGGCGCTGCCTCCGGCGGACGCCGACCCGGACGCTCTCGAGCGCATCCTCGCCAACGTCGTCGGGAACGCGGTCAAGTACTCGCCGCCCGACAGCGAGGTGCGGCTCCGCGCCCGCCGCGCGGGCGCGATGATCGAGATCGAGGTCACCGACCACGGCGCGGGCATCGCCGGCGCCGCGCTCGCACGCATCTTCGAGCCGTACTATCGGGCGCCCGACGTCGGCGCCGTGCGCGGCACTGGTCTCGGGCTCGCCGTCGTCAAGGCGCTCGTCGAGGCGCACGGCGGGTCGATCCGAATCGAGAGCACGCTGCACGTCGGCACGCGCGTGACGTTTTCCCTGCCGGCCGTTCCTTGACTCTCCGCGTCGCCGCCGTGTAGGCTCAATCGGTATGCCGCGGCGGGACGAGATCGCAGCGCGAATGGCCGACGCCATCCTGAAACGCCTGATCGTGCGGAAGGTCGTTGAGGTCAAGGACGAGGCCGCGGCGCGCGCCGCGATTCGACACGTCCTCGTCGACGACATCGCCGCCGAGGAGAAGCTCGACGCGGACGCGCGCCAGCTCTTGCTCGAGCACGCCAAGAAGATCAAGGAGTCCGCCGCCGACTACCGGCAGCTCCTCGGGAAGGTCAAGGAGAAGCTCGCGCGCGAGCGGGGGTTCATCCTCTGATGCGCATGAGCCGCGAGCGCATCTTCCACCTCGCCGACCTCATCGTGAAGGAGCTCAGCGCCACGCCGGGTGTGCACGTCAAGGCCCCCGACGATCTGCGTCCGGAAGTGATCCGCGCGCTCACCGACGAATCGAAGCTCGAGGACTCGATCGACGGCGAGGTGCGGAAGATCCTCGGGTCCTACTCCCGCCCGATGCCCGAGGGGAGCCGCGAGTGGGAGGTCCTCTACCAGAAGACGCGCGAGGAAGTCTTTCGGAAGAGGTTCCGCTTGTGATGCGTCTGGTCGTCGGGATCACGGGCGCGACCGGCGTGATCTACGGGATCCGCCTCCTCGAGGTGCTGCGCGGGTACCCCGACGTCGAGACCCATCTGGTCATCTCCGTTCCCGGCAGGCGGACGATCGGTGAGGAGACGGCGTTCGCGGCGAAGGACGTGGAGGCGCTCGCGGCGTATCACTACGACAACAAGGACACCGGCGCGTCCATCGCCTCGGGCTCGTTTCGCACCGCGGGCATGGTGATCGCGCCCTGCTCGATCAAGACGGCCGGGGCGATCGCCGCGTGTCACTCGGACTCTCTCGTGGCGCGCGCCGCGGACGTGACGCTCAAGGAAGGCCGCCCGCTGCTCCTGCTCGTGCGCGAGACGCCGCTGCACCTCGGCCACCTCAGGCGCCTCGTCGCACTCGCGGAGATGGGCGCGGTGATCCTGCCGCCGATGCCGGCCTTCTACGCGCGCCCGAAGGACATCGACGACATCGTGAACCACACCGTCGCGCGCGTGCTCGACCGGCTCGGCCTGCCGCAGACGCTCGTGGCCGAGTGGCGCGGAACGAGTCGCGCGGGCCAGGGCGAGCCCGGTGGTTGACCTCTCCGTCGTCATCCCCGTCTACAACGAGGAGGAGAATCTTCCGCCGCTGTGGGCGGAGCTGCGGGGCGTGCTCGAGCGGCTCGGGCTCGCCGTCGAGGTGATCTTCGTCGACGACGGCAGCCGTGACGGGAGCGCCGAGATCGTCCGCGGCCTCCGCGCGGCCGACCCGCGTGTCCACCTGGTGCGGCTGAAGTCAAATGCCGGGGAGACCGCGGCGACCGACGCGGGCTTCAAAGCGGCGCGCGGCCGGTGGGTCGTCGTGATGGACGCGGATCTGCAGCACGACCCCGCGGACATCCCGACGCTCCTCGGGTACCTCGACCGCTGGGACGCGGCGACGGGCTGGCGGAGGGAGCGCGCCCGCGGAGACGACTGGCGCCGTCGCCTCGCCTCGCGCATCGCCAACGGCGTGCGCAACCGGCTCAGCGACGAGACGATCCAGGACAGTGGCTGCACGTTCCGCGCGTTCCGCCGCGAGTGCCTGCGTGATCTCGTGCTCTACCGCGGGCTGCACCGGTTCATTCCCACGCTCCTGAGGCTCCGGGGCTACCGGGTGATCGAAGTGGAGGTCAACCCCCGCCCCCGGCGCTTCGGCCGGTCGAAGTACGGCGCGTGGTCCCGCGCGTTCGTCGCCTTCACCGATCTCCTGGCGATCCGCTGGATGAAGTCGCGCCTGCTCCGCTACGAAGTCGCGGAGAATCTGGGCGGCGACCTCGGTCGCGAGTGAGCCCGCGATGAACGTCCTCCTCGTCGGCCTGGGGCGCTGGGGCGAGAAGCACCTGCGCGTGCTCCGTGAGCTCGGCACGACGGTCTGGGCGGCCGACGTGTCGCCCGCGCGGCTCGAGTGGGCCCAGAAGCAGGGTGTGGAGCCGCGGCGGTCCGTGCGGGACTACCGCACGGCGCTCCCCTCGGTGGACGCCGTGGACATCGTCACGCCCGCCGACAGCCACCGCGCGATCGCGGGCGCGTGCCTCGCCGCCGGGCGCCACTGCTTCGTCGAGAAGCCGCTCGCGACGACGGTCGCGGAGGGGCGCGAGCTCGAGGCGACGGCGCGGGTCGCGGGGCGTGTGGTCCAGGTGGGGCATATCTTCCGTTTCCATCCCGTGACCGCGGCGCTCCGCGAGGCGCTCGGCGCGGGACGGATCGGACGTGTGCGCTACGCCACGGGCCGCTTCGCCGGCTTCAAACGGCCGCGAACGGACGTCGGCGTGACGCATACCGACGCGATCCACTACTTCGACCTGTTCGCCTACCTCTTCGACCGTCCGGCGACGAGCGTGGCGGCGCTCCAGCGGGATTATCTCGGGCGCGGCCTGGACGACATGTCGGTCACGATCGTGCACTACGGCGAGATCCCGACCGTGATCGAGGCGAACTACTTCGTCCCCGGCACGCATCGCGAGTGCGTGATCGTCGGTGAGCGCGGCAGCCTCGTGGCCGACTACGGGAACGCCACGGTCACGCTCCACGCGGGCGAGTTCAGGCGTGCGGGCGCGGCCTGGGAGGCGGTGGACACGGGGAAGGAGGAGCTGCCGGCCCGCGGCGAGGAGCCACTCCGGCGCGAACTCGCGGCGTTCCTCGACGCGTGCGCGGGCAAGACGCCGAGCCTCGTGGACGCGCGCGCGGGCGTGCAGGCGCTCGCCGTCGTGGAGGCCGCCGCCCGGGCGGCCGAGCTCGGTCGCACCGTCACGCTCTGACCGGGCGTCGGGCGAACCCCTTTCGAACCAGGTCGTCCTGGACTACTATCGGCAGGCGGGAGGTGGCGCGATGAGACAGCGGAGGATCCTCCGGACGCTAATTCGGACGTTGCTCCTGGGGCTCGCGGTCGGGCTCACCCTCGTGGCGGCGGCGCCCTCGGCGTGGGCCGCGGACGCTCATCCGGGCTCGTGGACGTTCGGGGCCGGCGCCGGATTCCTGGGGGACACCCCGGACGGCACCGCGTTCGCCATGAACTTCTACGCCGACGCCTTCCTCACGCGCAACTTGTCGCTCGGCCCGCTGTTGCAGCTCGGGTTTACCGGCGACATGAGCCAGGTCGGAGTGTCCGGTCAGGTGAAGTACTGGATCGACATCCCCGGCACCGATAATCGTCTGAAGGTCGTCCCGGAAGCCGGCATCGGGTTCGTGCACACCGGCTTCCGCAACGACGACACCTCCTGGCTCATCGTGCTCGGCGCGAGCGCAGACTACCGACTGAACAACAAGCTCAGCGTGACCGGCACGCTCCTCCTCAACTTCACCAGTTTGGACACCGACCGCGCCACCGGCGCCGACGTCATGCCGGGGTTCACGGTCGGCGTGCGGTTCTGACGGGTCCCGATCGGGATCAGGAGACGCTCGCGGTCGTCACGACGTAGTTGGTGCCGAAGCGGGGACTCGAACCCCGACACCCTTGCGGGTACATGACCCTGAATCGCACGAGGCGGGGTTGTCGAAATGCGCGAATCGCTTCGCCGTGTTCGGCAACCCCGCGTCGCTCATCACCTTGCGCGCGTGTCAATCGTTAGCAACCTTTTTCAGCTCTTCGCAGTAGTCGCGCCCCATCTGCCCCACGTTCAGCACATGAATTAGCACATAGAGACTGGTCGGACTGAATCTCCCGTTAGTTGGCAAGTGGACTTGAAATGGGGCCAGGAGGCTAGCTCTCCGGAACACTCCATCCTCCTCCATCGCGCTCTAGCCAGTGTTTATGCGGCTTCACGCGCTACAGCAGTCGGTCGTCATCGTGATGGAGTGGGACCGCCGCCACTGAATTACGATGTGCAACTAGCCCGAAACTAGCCCGGCGGCTGAGGATCTAATGAGTCTCGTGAAATAGGGTAACGAGCATGTCAGAACGACAGTCCGGCGTGTCGCAAGAAGCTACAGGCCAGCGTCGATCGCCGACGAACGCGGGCGAAGCCTGCGCGCAGGGGCCCGCGGAGTGCGAGGATGTCGGCCGGGCAGAGGTTGGCAAGTTCGCGCCCCTTGATGTTGCCCCAGATCTGCTCGACGGGATTCAATTCCGGCGCGTAGCCGGGCAGGCGCTCGACCGTCAGCCACGTCCGGGCGCGCCCGAGATACCGCCGCATCACCCGGCTCGTGTGCCCGCCGAGCCCGTCCCACACCAGGATGATGTGGCGTCCCGGGAAGTGCCGTTTGAGCGCGCGCAGGAAGGCGATGAGGGCAAGATCGTTGTAACTCCCGGGCCGCGTCTGGAAGTAACAGCGCTGGCGCCGGCCGTCCCAGCGGAAGGCCAGGGCCGCCGCGATCGACAAGCGCGTCCAGTTCGCGCCCGTGTGAGTCAAGACCGGGGGGTGGCCGCGCGGGGCCCACGTGCGGCGGACGACCGGCCGGTGCGAGACGCCGCTTTCGTCTTCGAAGACGATCCAGGCGCGCCGCCGCCGGGCGTTTTTTTTACCTGCAGCCAGCGCCGGCGCTTCCACGCCGCGATCGCGGCCTCGTCGCGCTCCCGCGCTTGGCGCGTCGGGCGCTGGAGCGACCACCCGAGGCGCCGCAGAATGTACCAGACGTGGCCCGGGTGGTACCGCACGCGCGTGAGCCGCTCGATGAGCGTGGCCACGCGCGGCAACGTCCACAGCTCCGTGGCGAACCCATGAGCCCCCGGACCCTTGAGCAACGCGGCTTCGACCCGCGCGAGCTGCGGCGCCTCGAGCCGCGACTTGCGCCCCGCCCGACCAGCGGCCTTCAAGGCCGTGCGGCCTTCGTCCTGCCAGGCGTGATACCAGCGGTGGGCGGCCGCCCGCGTCACGCCAAGCGTGCGGGCAACAGTCACCTGCGATGCGCCGCGGGAGAACAACCGCGCGGCCTCGTACCGACGCGCTTCCAACGCAGCAAAATCCCGACGGGATCCGCGGCTGGCTGGTGGCATGCCCTAGCATCGCAGAGTACTCTCTGAATCCAGTCAATCTATTTCGCGAGACTCATTAGATCGCGATTTCCGTGAATAGTGCCTGAGGTATTATCACGAGCGCCGAGAATCACTCGGCGCCCGTGGACCCTAGCGCACAATGGTGGCCGTTCATCGGGGTTACTTCTCGATCCAGTATTCCCCCTCTCCTTGGCCCTCGTTGAGTCCCGCTTTCGGATCGAAGATGACCGTGTTCCTCACAGTTCCCCTGATGCCTTTGAATTTGCCAGTGCCCCCAACAATGGTCCGCACGCCGTGGTACGTCCTCTTCGCCGTCCCATCTGCACTCTGGACGGCCTGCGCCGTCCCGTCGTAACGAGAGAATATTCTGTCGCCATTCTCCATGGCCTCGATGAAGTAGCCGAAGGAACGCCCGTTGCCATTGGTGAAGTCCGACTGACCGCGCGCCCACCCTTCGGCAGCGCGAATCCCTTCGTACACCGGTGGGCTGCTAGGCCACGTGTAGTGGAGCTCGTAAATCCGAACCTGGTGACCGGGCACGTCTCCGACGTCGATTGCATGTTGTTGCGTGTACTTAGTAGTTGCGGCAGCGTTGCTCTCTGAAAACCGCTTCTTCTCTTGAGCGGACGCGTCAGAGAAGCGGAAGATCATGAGTCCGGCGGTCACGATTAGCACCGCCAGAAGAATCCTGGTTCGGCTCAGTCTCAACATGGCTGTCCCCCCGCTCGTCGGAAGTCGAGAGAAGTGCTTCTCCAACTCGATGGAGCGCGTTGTCGATCACCCCCCTTTTTACCCTCATGCGATCCCGCTACTTCTATCCAAGTAAATCCTTCTTTGCCCGTCACCAGCACGATCTTGCAGTCCCGGGTCTCCGAGCAAGTCAAACACGTGACGATTCGGCTAGAGCACGCTTTACCGCCGCGGTCCGAGTCTCAACCCGGGATTTCCGATATGGACCCACGTCTCCTCCCTCGTGGCGTTGAACGGGCGGATCACCCCGTCGCTCAGCTCGTTCATCCGTTCCAGCAGGTTGAGGGAAGTCATCCTCGCGACGCATGGACCGTCCGCGGCCTCGCGCTTGGGAGTCTGGTCACTCCGACGGCCCTGTTCGGAGACACCTCCGCTGCTTCGACCCCCGCTCCTCATCGCCTCCGCTCCCGGGGTGGAGCTCTCGGTCATGTCGGATGCCATCCGAGCCGCTCGATGCGCCGGATGATCTGCGCAAACAAGCGCTGAGTCATCGCGAGCCGCGAGGCAAACGTATGCCGGAGATCATCGAAGCGTAAATCAGGCAACTTGGCGGCGCCGTAGAGCTGGAAGTGCCGGGCGAGATTGTCGGCCAAGATGCTGAGCTGCTGCCTGGCACTGTTGGCGCCGTAGTGGGCGGTGTCCGCCAACGGACCGCTCGAGTCTAGTCCGGATGTCATCGCCTGTTCATCGTTGCTGACTCAACCCCGCCTCCGCCTGCTCAACCAACCAGAGCCGCACGTCGATCTCGCGGTACATCGCCGTCGCAGTGGCGAGGTGCTGTCGTGCGTCCTCGCGCCGGCCGGTCCAGGCGTCGAGCTTGCCCGGCCCGGCCGAGCAGTGGGCAACGAGACGGAACAGCCGGAATGATCCATCAAGTTCATGGCGTTCGTGACTCGCACGCATCACTGCGGATCCCTTCCTACCTTGAGGTCGAAGAGGCCAGCCTTGCGGAGCCCCTCGTCCAGCACCGCCTTGTAGGGTGCCGAAAAGTTTTCCAAGTTGGCTTGAAACTCCAACTTGTTCGAGAAATCCGGGTACACCTTCAGGAGCTGTCCCATCGCGATGCGCGCTTCCTTCATTCGGCCCAAATGCGCGTTCGCCACTGCCAAATACATACGAGTCGCATAGAACTCTGGCATTGCAATCTTTTCTGTCTCGTCGATGGCGCGTTGAAACTGTCGCTGCTGGAGCGCCTCGATCGCGAACGTGAAGTGATACCAACGGGGATAGAGCGGATTCAGTCGCATAGCCTCTCGTGTCAACGCCGCGCCCTCGCTCGGACGACCGAGGAGCGCCAGCCGTATGCCGAAATCTGCTTTGGCGTCCGCGAAGTTGGGATTGAGGCGAAAAGCCTGTCTGAACTCGTGTTCGAATCGGTCAAGCTTCTTCGCGAAGTAGACTGACTTTCCAAGCGCGTAATGGGCATACGCATCGGCCGGGTCCAGCCGGACTGCCAGCTCAGCCCGTTCGAGGGCGCTGGCTAATGGATCAGGCCGCTCCGGATGCGCGTTGTATTTCCAGCGGTACTCGTCGAGATAGGCGAAGGAAAGCATCGCCTGTGCCCTGGCGTAGACCGGATCCAGCCTGACGGCGCGTTCCACCAGGTTCCGGAACTTCAGGTGCTCCGCCGCCGATATCTCCGCCCACACCTGCCCCGCACGGAGGACCAGGTCATAGGCGTTGAGGTCCGTCGGAGCCTTCCGCAGCGCCCGCTCCCGCTCGACGTCGCGGATGCTGACTCCCAGCGCACCGACGATCCGTTGGGTGACCTGGTCCTGGACCGCGAACACGTCTTTCAGAGCTTCGTCGTATGTCCCGGCCCATAGTTGGCCTCGGGTGCTCGCGTCGATCAACTGGGCGGTGATGCGCACTCGATCCTTCGTTCGGCGGGCGCTACCCTCGAGCACATAGCGAACGCCCAGGTCGCGCCCGACCCCCGAGATATCGACCGCCTGCCCCTTGTACTTGAGGGTTGAGTTCCGCGCGATCACAAACAACTCGCGGAAGTGCGAGAGGTTCGTGATGATGTCCTCCGTCAAGCCGTCCACGAAGTAGTCGTCAGCGGCATCACCGCCCAGGTTCGATAGCGGGAGCACAGCGATCGACGGCTTGTCGGGCAGGGCCAGCCCACCCTGGCGCGTCTGGTGCCAGACGAGCACACCCGCCAGCGCAGCGATGACGACGACCGTGGCAACCCCAGCCAGCAACCGCCGCGTGCGGCGGCGCCGGAGCGCGAACGCCAACCGTTCCCCCAATCCCAACCGCCCCCGCTCCCACGGCAAGACCACACGGTAGATTTCTACAGGCAACTGGATGTTTTTCAGCTCTCCTTTGCCGAGCTTGCGCAGGGGCGTCTCGATCTTGTTCTGGATCTGCCGGGCAACATCCTCGGACAGGCAGATCCCGCCTGCCGGCGCCAGCGGCTCGATGCGGGCGGCGATGTTTACACCGTCTCCCTGCACCCGCTCGTCGCGGACCACCACGTCCCCCAGATGCAGGCCGATCCGCACCTCGATGCGGCGGTCACCCGCGAGGCCCGCGTTCCGCTCGCACAGGCTGCGCTGGATCTCGATGGCGCACCGGGCGGCCTCGACGGCACTGGCGAACTCCACCAGGAACCCGTCGCCGACCGCATCGATCTCGCGTCCGCTGGACGCTGCGAAGAGAGTGCGCAGGAGGCGGCGCTGCTCGGCCAGGAGATCCAGGGCAAGCGCCTCGTCCCGCTGGGCGAGGGCGCTGTATCCCACCATGTCGGTGACCATGATGGTCGCAAGCCTGCGTTGCTGTTGGATCATCGGTTACCTAGAGCTTAGAAGCTTCCGCCTCCGCCTGCTCCAGCCAGAACCGCATCTCCATCTCGCGGTACATCGTCGTTGCAGTGGTCAGGGGCTCCGGCGCCTGCTCTCCGCGCCCCGTCTTCCGGGCGAGCCTGCCGAGGCCGAGGTGGCAGTGGGCGACGAGCGGCCGCATGCTCAGCTCGGTCGCGAGCACGAGCGCCTGCCGGTACGTGTCCCCGGCCTGCTCGGACTCGGCGGGCTCATGGGCGTGGACGTCACCGAGCAGTTTCAGACTCCAGGCTTCCCAGCCCCGTTCCTGGTGAGCGCGCGCCAGCGCCACCGCCTGCTCTCCCTGCTCCCGCGCCTCGGCGATCCGGCCAAGGACAAGGTAGGCCTCGGCGCGCAACGTGATGAGCAACGAATAGAGGCCCCGAATCCGCATCGCCGTGATCGCTTCGACCGCCTCCTCGAGCAACGGCACTGCATTGGTCGCGCGCCCTGACCAGAGATAGGCGGAGCCCAAGGACGCCGCGACGAACGGCAGCGCAAAGCGAATCTCCATCTCCCGGCAGAGCGCAAGACCTTGCTCCAGTACCCGGGTTGCCGCTGCAAAGTCCCCGTGGCGCAGATGGGCGTACCCGAGGCCGTAGCGGACCCAGACCTCGCTATATGGATGCCCGGCGGTCTGGGCGATGCGGAGGCCCTCTTCCCCTGCAGCGAGGGCCTCGGCGAACTCACCCAGTTCGGCCAGGACCGCCGCCAGGAGCCAGCGGGCGAGCACCGCCGACAGCCCCGTCAGCCCGAAGCGCTCGGTGAGCGGCGCGCCCTCGAGGAGGGCGATAGCCGTGCGCACAGGCTCGGCCGCCCGGCGCGGGTCGCCGGCGAACCAGAGCGCCGTGCCGAACTCGTAGTTCGCGACGACGCGCAGCCCGAGGTCGCCGACCGACTCGGCGATGGCGCGCGCGCCGTCCGCCGCGTCGATCGCCCGAGCGTGCTTGCGAAGGAGGGTGTAGAGGACCGTCTCGTACCCAAGTACCCACCCAAGCCGCCTCTGGTCACCGAGCCCCTCCGCCAGCGTGCCTGCCTCGTTCAGCACCTCGCCCACCCGCGCGAACTCGCCGAGCGGCCAGAGGGCGCTCCGCTGCTCGAAGCACAGGTCGATGAGCTGCTCGGTCCGCTCCCGGCTGTCTGGCAGCTCGTGGAGGGCGACCCGTGCCTGCTCGAAGTGGGCGAGGGCGTCCCGGGCGGCCGAGCGGTCGAGCGCCCGGATCCCCGCCTGCCGGCCGTACTGGACCGCCTTGTTCCACACTTGCCCGCGAAGCGCGTGGTGCGCCAGCCGCTCCACCTGTTCACTCAGCCTG
>Ga0134080_10000262_pt1 | contig 17445 bp, 17 predicted proteins | sample 15_taG_9_FD_94469 | JGI IMG/M metagenome (GOLD analysis project Ga0134080, IMG submission 94469) | Grasslands soil microbial communities from the Angelo Coastal Reserve, California, USA - 15_D_Met_40cm_2_24_1 metaG | ecosystem: Environmental > Terrestrial > Soil > Grasslands ...
CCATCGCCGGGTCGGACTCCGGCGGCGGCGCGGGCATCCAGGCTGACCTCAAGACGTTCTCGGCCTTCGAGGTGTTCGGGATGTCCGCCGTGACCGCCGTCACCGCGCAGAACTCGCTCGGTGTGCTTGGCGTCCTCGACCTGCCCCCGGAGTTCGTCGGCCGACAGATCGACGCCGTGCTCGACGACCTCGGCGCCGACGCCATCAAGACCGGCATGCTCGCGACGAAGGACATCGTCGGCACCGTGGCCGGGCGGCTGCGCGCGCATCGCGGCGCCCCCGTCGTCGTCGATCCCGTGATGATCGCGTCCTCCGGTGATCCGCTGCTGCAGCCGGCCGCGCGCGACGTGCTCGTGCGCGAGCTGCTCCCGCTGGCCACCGTGGTGACGCCGAACCTCCACGAGGCGGCCGTGCTCGCCGACATGGCGGTGGACTCCGAGGCCGACATGGCCGAGGCGGCGCGGCGCATCGGGGCGCTCGGGCCGCGCCACGTCCTCGTGAAGGGCGGCCACCTCAAGGACGCGGCGACCGACGTGCTCTGGGACGGGCGGACGCTGACGCGCTTTCCCGCGCCACGCGTCGAGGGGCCCGCGACCCACGGCACCGGCTGCACGTACTCGGCGGCCATCGCCGCCGGTCTCGCCCGCGGCCGCGCGCTGATCGAGGCGATCACGGAGGCCAAGGCGTACGTGACCGCGGCCATCCGCGGCGCCATCCAGGTCGGCCGCGGTGCCGCCGCCCTCCGCCACGTCCCCCAATCCAGGGCGCGCTAGATGTCGCGCTTCTCCGTCGACGACAAGATGCCGTTCATGGAGCACCTGGGCGAGCTGCGCACCCGCATCATGCGCAGCCTCTTCTGGCTGCTCGGCGGCACGCTGATCGCGCTGTTCCGCGCCGAGCAGATCACGGACTACCTGGCACGCCCGGTGACCAAGCTCGGCTACAAGCTCGTCTTCACGGCGCCGGCGGAGGCGTTCTGGGTCCAGATGAAGGTGGCCCTCATCGTCGGCCTCTTCCTCGCGGCGCCGGGCATCCTCTGGCAGGTCTGGGCCTTCATCGCGCCCGGGTTGCACCAGCACGAGCGGAAGTACGCGATCCCGTTCGTCCTCATCGGCTCGGTGATGTTCCTCGCCGGCGGCGCCTTCTCGCTGTTCGTGGTGACGCCGTACGCGATCGCGTTCCTGCTCTCCTACGCGCGCGAAACGCTCCAGCCGATGATCACGCTCGAGAACCACATCGACTTCCTGCTGAAGTTCACGCTCGCCTTCGGCGCCGTCTTCGAGCTGCCGCTGGTCATCACGCTGCTCGCGCGTATGGGCGTCGTCACCGCCAAGCAGCTGTCGAAGAACCGCAAGTACGCGATCCTGGGCGCCTTCATCGCGGGCGCCGTGCTGACGCCCACGCCCGACGCCTTCAACCAGACGCTGATGGCGGGGCCCCTGATCCTGCTCTACGAGGTCGGCATCGTCTGCGCGCGGATCTTCGGCCGCGGGACGGCGCCGGTCGTGCAGCCCTCGGAGGCGCCCGGCGGATGATGGAGTTCTCGACCCTCGACCTGCCGGTGCCGGTCATGGAGGGCATCCGTGACGCGGGCTTCGTGACCGCGACGCCGATCCAGGAGGCCGCGCTGCCGCTGGCCCTGCGCGGCAAGGACGTCGCGGGACAGTCGCAGACGGGCACCGGCAAGACGGCCGCCTTTCTCATCTCGGCCTTCACGCGGATGATCCGCGAGGGTGAGACACGGTCCGGGCACGCCTCCGAGCCGCGCGTGCTCATCATCGCGCCGACGCGCGAGCTGGTCGTGCAGATCGAGTCCGACGCGCGGCTGCTCGGCAAGCACACGCCGTTCCGCATCCTGTCCGTCTACGGCGGCATCGACTACAACAAGCAGCGCGAGGCGCTGGCCGCGGGCTGCGACGTGCTGGTCGGCACGCCGGGCCGGCTGATCGACTACCTCAAGCAGCACATCTGGTCGCCGCGCCGGGTCGAGATCCTCGTCATCGACGAGGCCGACCGCATGTTCGACATGGGCTTCATCGCCGACCTGCGCTTCATCCTGCGCCGCCTGCCGCCGCCCGAGCGCCGCCAGTCGTTCCTGTTCTCCGCCACCCTGTCGTTCCGCGTGCTCGAGCTGACGTGGGAGTTCATGAACAACCCCTCGCAGATCACGATCATGCCCCAGCAGAAGACGGCCGAGCGCGTGGAGCAGACGCTCTACCACGTCGGCCGCGAGGAGAAATTCCCGCTGCTACTGGGCCTGATGCGCCGGGAGGGCGACCGCTTCCTCATCTTCTCGAACACGCGCGAGGAGGCGCGGCGGCTGGAGGACCGCCTGATCCGCAACGGCTGGGACGCGCGGGCCATCACCGGCGACGTGGACCAGAAGCGGCGGCTCAAGATCATGAACGACTTCAAGGAGGGCGTGCTGCCCGTGCTCGTGGCCACCGACGTCGCCTCGCGCGGGCTCCACATCGAGGCGGTCAGCCACGTGATCAACTGGGACCTGCCCCAGGATCCGGAGGACTACGTCCACCGCATCGGGCGCACGGCGCGCGCGGGCGCGGCCGGCCGCGCCGTCGGCCTCGTGGACGAGGCGAGCGCGCTGAACCTCGAGGCCATCGAGAAGTTCATCGGCCAGAAGATCCCCGTCGAGTGGGCGGAGGACGACCTGTTCGTGCCGGAGATCAGGCCATCCGCCGAGGAGCGGCGGCGGTTCGCCGAGGAGCGGCGGGCCCGGTTCGAGGCTCGGCGCGGGTTCGATCGCGGCGGCCGCCACGGCGGCGGCGGGCGCGACCGCGGGCGTTCGGGCCCGGCCACGCACCATGCGCCCCACCAGCCGCCGGTGCAGCCCGCCGGCGGCGCGCGCGATGGCGCGTCGGCGTCCGACGGTGGTCCGCCGCGGCGGCGACGGCGGCGCGGGCGGGGCGGCGGCGGGCCGCGGCCCGAGGGAGGCAACGCATGAAGCGCCTCGCGATCATCGACGACTGGGGCGGAATGGTGCGGGCGTTGCCGGTCTGGAAGCGGCTCGACGGCCGGGCCACGATCGACGCCTTCCAGGACACGCTCGCCGACGAGAATGCGCTCGCCAAGCGGCTGGCGCCGTACGAGATCGTCGTGCCGACCCGCGAGCGCACGTTCTTCCGCGCCGGGCTCCTCGGCCGCCTGCCGGCGCTGCGCATGCTCGCGATCGGTGGCCGCTGGACCGGGCAGGTGGACCTCGCCGCTGCCGACGCGAAGGGCATCGTGGTGACGGACACGGAGGGCTCCGGCGTCAACGCGTTCGAGCACACGATCGCCCTCATGATGGCGCTGGTGCGCCGCGTGCCGCAGGAAGACCGCGCGACGCGCGGGGGCGCATGGCAGACGCCGCCGATCGGCGTGGACATGCACGGCAGGACGCTCGGCGTGATCGGGCTCGGCCGCATCGGCGGCAAGATGGCCGCCTTCGGCAGGCTCCTCGGCATGCGCGTGCTGGCCACCGGCCTGACCCTGACCGACGAGCGCGCGGCCGCCGCCGGCGCCACGCGCGTGGACCTGGACACGCTGCTGCGCGAGAGCGACGTCGTCAGCGTGCACTACCGGCTGTCGGACAAGACGCGCGGGCTCATCACCGCGCGCCACCTGGCCCTCATGAAACCGGGCGCGTTCCTCGTCAACACCGCGCGCGGGCCGATCGTGGACGAGAAGGCGCTGCTGGACGCGCTGCGCGCGCGCCGCATCGCCGGCGCCGCGCTGGACGTGTTCGACGTCGAGCCGTTGCCGAATGGCCACCCGTTCCTCGGCCTCGACAACGTCGTGCTGACGCCGCACCTGGGCTTCGTGACCGCCGAGGGCTACGGGATCTTCTTCGGGCAGGCCACCGAATCGATCCTCGCGTATCTCGACGGCAAGACGCCGCCTCGTGTGGTGGCCGCGCGCGGCTAGCGCCGCCCCGGGGCCCGCTGTTACACTCTCGGCCATGCCACGACTCCTCGCGCTGTTCCTCGTCGTCGCCGTGCTGCCGCTGGCCGCCGCCGCCCTCGCCGCCGAACCGCCGTCGCCCATGCCGCCCGGGATGCTGCCGCCGACGGCGCCCATGGCCGACTTCAATCAGCCCGCCCAGTCGGCCTCGTCGCTCATCGCCGCCCTGCACGTCCGCGGACCGGAGAAGAACATCGGCACGGCGGTCGTGCTGCTGCTGCTGATCGCGCTCGTGATGTTCGCGGGCATGCTGCGCCACGTCTACGGCGGCGCGCGCTCGCCGCGCCGCTGAGCCGATCGTCATGGGCCTCACGCGCCGCCGCTTCGTGAGGGGCGCCGTGGCGGCCGCTGTCGTCGGCGCGCCCCTCGACGCGCACGACCCGACGGAGTTCACGCCCGTCCGGCCGTGAGGACGATCCGCCTCGTCGTCGAGGGCGCGGTCGCGCGCGTCACGCTCGACCGCCCCGAGGTGCTGAACGCCGGCAACGAGGAGTGGGTGCGCGACCTCGGCGAGGTGGTCGCCCGTATCGCGCGCGCCCCCGACGTCCGCGTCGTCGTGCTCACGGGGGCCGGTCGAGCCTTCTCGACCGGCGTCGACCTCGACGCGCTCGCCTCCGGCTCTTTCGGCCTCGCCGACTTCGTCGCGTGGGAAGACGCGATGGTCGCCATCGAGCGGATGGACCGGCTCTTCGTCGCGGGCATCAACGGCCACTGTCTCGGGGGCGGCCTGCAGCTGGCGCTCGTCTGCGACTATCGCCTCGCCTCCGACGCCGCGCGGCTCGGGCTGCCGGCGGTGAAGGAGTGCCTCATCCCATCGATGTCGCTCTACCGCCTGCCGCGCCTCATCGGCGGCGCGCGGGCCCGCGAGCTGATCCTGCTCGGCGAGCCGATCGACGCGCCCACGGCCGAGCGCTACGGATTGGTCAACCGCACGGTGGCCGCCGCCGACTTCGAGCGGGAGCTGGACGCGACCGTGCAGAAGTTCCTGGCGCTGCCGCCCGCCAGCGTCCGCGCCAGCAAGGTCCTCGCCGCGCGCGCCTTCGATCTGGAGTTCGACGCGTTCCGCCGCGAGATGGAGACGCACTTCAAGGTCTGCCTCGACGCCGACGAACACAAGCGCGCGATGGACGCCATCCGCGCCCGGCGAAAGGCCTGACTAGGGCTTCACGCAGTTGATGTAGGTCCAGCAGCACCGGAACGCCGGCCGCCCGCCGAACAGCGTGTCCATCGCGTGGCGGATCAGCGCGAGCCGGTCGCTCACGGCCGGCGCGCCCGCCGCCTTGCCGTCGACCTTGGCCGAGCCGCCGACCCAGCCCAGCACGGCCTCGTGGTAGGCGCTGAGGAATTCGAACCAGTCGTCGACGCTGGCGTCGATCGTGCGCGCGGTGATCGACTCGACGGTGAAGCCGGCGCCCTCCAGGCCGCGCACGTAGTACTCGAGCGGCCGCACGGGCAGGAAGACGCGGTCGCGGTAGGCGAGGTGCGCCTGCATCCGCGCCTCGTCGTCGAGCAGCGGCCGGTACGCCGCGTACCGGGGATCGTTGCGCACGAGTCCGGTGGCCACCTCGTGGATCGTCCAGACGGTCTCGTCCAGGATCCACTCGCTCGGCCGCGCGCTCGGATTGCGGATGTTGCCGGACTGCACGAACACGCGCCCGCCCGGCCGCAGCACCCGCGCCCACGACGCCAGCGTCTGCGGCAGGTCGAGGTAGAGGTGGATAGCGTTGGTCGAGGCCAGCGCGTCCACGCCGCGCGCGACCAGCTCGGGTCCCAGCACTTCCTCGAGCAGCTCCAGGCGCCTGTCCTCCTTCAGCCAGCGCAGCAGGCGGAACGCGACGCGCTCGTCGTCGCCGAACTTGTCGAGCCCGACGCGCAGGAACTTCGGCGAGCTGTCGGCGATCAGCATGCCCACCGGGCGGTCGAAGATCCGCAGCTTCAGCCGGTCGAGGAGAATGCCGGTGCCGCCGGAGTAGTCCACGAGGATCTGGCCCTCGTCGAGATGGCGCGCCAGGTCCTCGACGGTCGGGTCGAGGTTGCGATACCAGCCGTGCTGCTCGACGGTGTCGTAACGCAGGCCGAACGTGTCGACGGGCTGCCGCGTCCAGTCGTCGTCGGGCACGCGGGCGAATCCGGCGGGCCAGCGAAACGCCCGCCGCGGGGCGCGCGCGTCGGGAGCGCCCCGGCTGAGCTCGCGGTGAATGCGCAGCAGCTCCGGCAGCGTCGCCGGCGCGCGCCGGCCCCAGCCGCACTCCGTGGCGATGCCGAAGTCGGCGGCGAAGCGCCGCGCGACGTCGATGCGGCGCGCCGTGCCGGCCACGCCGTCGGTGTGGTGGACGAGGCCGAGATAGAGCTCGGTCTCCGGCCGCAGCCGCAGCCCGGCCAGCGGCGCGTAGTACGCGTCGTCGGCGCGATCGCGCGGCACGGGCAGGTGGACCCAGGTCAGTGGGCGGCCGAGGCTCGCGGCGAGCGCGTTGGCGATCTCCACGAGCCTGGCGGCGTCGCGGGGCTCCGTGAAGTGACGGTGCTGGACGTCGCCGTAGCAGAAGTGATAGCCGAGCTCGACGTCGGCCGGCACCTGGCGCGAGAGCCGGAGCAGGCGCTCGAGGATGCCGCCCTTGACGTCGTCGAACCACACGGGAAAGACGCCCTCGAGCATCCCGAACTCGAAGTTGGTGTCCCACTGGATCGCGAGCTGGTCGTGGGGCACCTCCTGGACCACGAGCCGCAGCTCCGCGAGCAGGCGCGCCTCGTACGCCGGCTCGAGAGCGCCCTGGTGCTCGGGCACCACGAACGCGCTGATCGGCGCCAGCGGCGTGGGCAGGCAGACCTGGAAGCGGCAGGCCACGGGCACGCGGCCGTCGCGCTTGAGCCGCGCGAACACGCGGTACGACGCGACGGCGGCGTCGGCGTAGCCGAGCGCCTCGAAGCGCACGTCCTCGGCGCGCGCGCCGTCCTCGAGCCGGACGCGCGGCAGCGGCCGCCAGCCGTCCGGCGCCGGAGGCACGACTTCGAGCCGCGGCTGCGAGGTGAAGACGGGCAGCTGCCAGACGATCCAGTCGGAGCGCGGGCCCGTCTCGCCGTCGGGCATCCGGCGCAGGCGGTCGCCGAGCTCGCTCGCGAGCGTGGTGAACACGGCCTCCGCGCTGGCCAGCGGCACGCTGCCGACGAGGTGGGCGCCGCGCGCGCTCACGCGGGGCCGTCCAGCAGCGCGTTGCGGTAATGGCCGGGGTAGACGATCGCGGCGCGCGCGGGCATGGCCGCGAGGTCCTGCGCGATCTGCCAGCCCAGCGCCTCGAGCGCCGGCCGCTGGCTGCGCTCGCGCGCGGCGAGCAGCCGCCACGCCTCGTCCTCCGACGGCGCGGCCACGATCACGGGGCCGATGAAGTCGTCGTCGGTGATCCGCTCGAAGAAATACAGCGTCACGAATCTTTGAGGTCGGGTCGTTTCAGCGCCGCCGCCGCCCAGTCGCGGCACGCCTTGCGCTTGAACTCGATCGCCCGCTGCCACTCGTCGAGGGGATAGCAGTCACGCTCGGCGATCACGCGGATCTCCGTCACCGTCGGCTCGTCCAGGCCGAGGCGCTCGGCGATCTCGCGGTCGCTGAGACCGCGCGCATCGATGCGCTGGAACGAGTTCGACAGCCTCAGCACGTCGTCCTTGTGGCGCGCGTAGACCTCGGGGTCGAGCCGGAAGAAGCCCATCTATCGCATCTCCTTGAGCCCGTGCGCGGCCGGGCACACGCGCATGCACTCGAAGCACTGCGCGATGTTCGTCGACGAGTACGTGATCGCCCACAGGGTGCGCGTCATGAAATCGCCGTAGACCAGCATCTTGCGCTTCTCGCGGTCGGGCTCGTTGAGGGTCTCCTCGAGCACCTTCTGGAAGCCGCCGACCCAGTGCGTGTGCACGCGCGTGTTGCAGCGCGCGGCGTCGTAGCCGGTGCGGACGGCGCGGCCGTCCTCGAGCCGGCCGGCCAGGCAGCCGCCCTCGTGGAGCGGGCACACGCGCAGGCAGGGCGTGGTGTGCTCGCGCTCCCACATCTCGCGGCACGGCGGCGCGGGACAGGCGGGCGCCGTCTCCGGCCCGTCCACCTCGAGAGGCGCCGTGGTGATCACGGCGCTCCAGTACATGAAGCCGTGCTCGCGATTGAGGATCGGGCCGGCGAGGCTGCGCGAGCCGAGACCCGCCAGCTCGGCGGCGAGCATGAGCGACAGGAACGGGGTGTCGCCGCTCGCGGTGCCCGGCGGCACGTAGAGCGCGTAGTATCCCAGCTCGCTCTCGATCGACTGCGCGAGCCGCCGGCCCACGCCCTGGATGCGCTCCGTCGTTCCCATCGTGGAGAGCAGCCACGGTGAGGTGGCCACCCAGTCGCCGGCGCGCGGCTGCGCCCCGCCGACCACCACCACCGTGAGCGCCCCGGGCAGCAGGTCGGCCGGACGGTGCCGGGCCGGCGCGTGGGCGTCGAAGGCGTCGGCGTCGGCGACGCCGACGACGGCAGCGCCGGCGCTGATGGCCATCGTCTTCAGACGCTTCGTGGCGTTCGCGGGCAACTCTGTCATTGTTGTAGCGGGTGCCGCGCGGCCGGCTCGAGCCGTGGGTGGCCTGCTAGAGATGCGGCCCGGCTCCGTGCGCTCCTGGTACCGGGTGTTGCGCTCACTTCAGCTTCCTGTGCTTGCGGCCGACGGGGCAGACGCGCATGCACTCGAAGCACTGCGCGATCGAGTCGCGGAAGAACCCGACCGACTGCACGGACTTCGCGAAGAAGTCGGAGTGGATCATCTCGCGGCGTCGCCCGGCGTCGTCCTCGTTCACGACCGCGAGCAGCGCTTTCTGGAACGAGCCGATGCCGTACGTCTGCGCGCGCGAGTGGCACTTCTCGCGGTCGTAGGTCGATGTCTCGATGCGCGCGTCCTTCAGCGTTCCCGACAGGCACGCCGGGCACACGCGCAGGCAGGGGGTGGTGCCGATGCGCTTGTACATGGCCACGCAGCCCGGGTGCGGGCACGCAGGCTCGGCCAGCGGCGGGTCGGCCGGCAGCGGCAGCGTGGTGATGAGCGCGGCGTAGTAGAGCAGGCCGTACTCCGGGTTCAGGATGATGTGCGCGGCGAAGCTGCGCGTGCCGAGGCCGGCCAGCTCGGCGGCGTGCATCATGCTCATCGGCGGCTCGTGGCCGTGCACCGGCAGCGAGGGCGCCTGCACGGCGTAATATCCGAGCTCGCGCTCGATGTAGTCGCACATCGCGTGGATGGCGACGTTCTCTCGCAGATCGTAGCCGGTGATCTCCATCACGCGGTGGTCGGGGCACCGCCACGCGCCCGCGGTGGGCCCGTCGCCGCCGGCGACGACGACGCTGCGCGCTCCCGGCAGGATGTCCTCCGGCCGAAAGCCCTCGGGCACGCCCGCGCGGAAGGCCTCGGCGGCGGCGACGCCGACGACGCGCGCGCCGGCATCCAATCCCACGCGCTTCACCGCCTGCACGACGCCGTCCGTCGCCATCAGGGTCCCCACTATACGGCCTTCCGCGGGCGGGGTACCACGCCGTAGAATCGCCAGACCGCGATGGACTTCAGCCGCCTCCGCGCGTCCACCATCCCCGGCCTGCTGGTCGAGCGCGCGCGTGCGCGCCCCGCGCGCGTCGCGTTCCGGGCCAAGGAGCTCGGCGTCTATCGCGAGACGACGTGGGCGGCCCTGGCGGCGCGCGTGGCGGCGGTGGCGCAGGGGCTGGCCGCGCGGTTCGGCGTCGGGCGCGGCAGCACGGTGGCGATCCTCGGCGACCCGTGCCCGGAGTGGACGATCGCGGACCTCGCGGCGCAGGCGCTCGGCGCCGTCACCTACGGGATCTACCCGACGAGCGCGCCCGGCGAGGTGCGCTATCTCCTCGAGCACGGCGGCGCGCGCGTGGTGATCGTCGAGGACCAGGAGCACCTCGACAAGACGCTGGCGGTGCTCGACGACGCTCCCGGTGTGCGCGGCGTGATCGTCGTCGACACCCGCGCGCTGTTCATGTACCGGAGCACCCGCGTGCACCGGTTCGCCGACATCGAGGCCGCCGGTCGCGCCCTGGCCCCGGTCGACGCCCTCGCTCGGCTGGCCGCGGGCGTGCGGCCGGACGACGCGGCGACCATCGTCTACACGTCGGGCACGACCGGCCATCCGAAGGGCGCGCTCTACCGCCACGGCCAGCACCTCGCCGCGTGCGCGAACATCCTGGCCCACTATCCGATCCTGACCGACGGCGAGCATCGGGTCGTCGCGATGCTGCCGCTGTGCCACACGATGGGGCGCAACACGGTCATCACGATGCCGCTGCTGGCCGACATCGTCCCGCACTATCCGGAGAGCCTCGCGACCGTCGCGGAGAGCCTGTACGAGGTGGCTCCGACGTTCGTGTTCACCGTGCCGCGATATCTGCAGAAATTCGCGGCGCACCTCCTGGTCGGCATCGACGCCTCGACCACCCTCAAGCGCGCGGCGTATCACGCGGCGCTGCGGCTCGGAGCCCGGGCGGTATCGAGGGGCGCCACGGCTTGGCCGGGGCGCGACGAGCGCGGGGGGGTATGGGGGGCCATTTCGGGGCCCCCCATGAGGATAGTCGCCCGCGGGCTCGTGTTCCGCTGGCTGCTGGAGAAGGTCGGCTTCGCGCGGGTGCGGCTGCTGATCTCCAGCGGCGCGCCGCTGCCGCCGGCGGTGGCCACGCTCTGGCAGGTCTGGGGCGTGAACCTGTGCGAGGCGTACGGCCAGACGGAGACGGGCGGCGCCCTCGTCTCGGGCCAGCGCGGGCCGTACCCGCGGCCCGGCGACGTCGGAGCGCCGGCGCCCAACGTCGAGGTCGCGCTCGGCGACGACGGCGAGCTGCGCGTGCGCGGTCCCGATCTCTTCGGGGGCTACTGGCGCGACCCCGAGGCGACGTCGGCCGCGTACCGCGACGGCTGGCTGCTCACGGGCGACGTCGCCGAGCGGACAGCCGAGGGTGCCCTCCGCCTCGTCGACCGGCGGAAGGACCTCGTGATCACCGCCGGCGGCAAGAACGTCAGCCCGTCGCAGATCGAGACGGGCCTGCGCGCGAGCCCCTACGTCAGCGACGCCGTCGTCTTCGGCGAGGGCCGCAAGTACCTCGCCGCGCTGATCGAGATGGATTACGAAACGGTCGCCGAGTGGGCGCGCGAGCGTGGGCTCACGCACACCGGGTACGCGTCGCTGGCCGCGCACCCGGAGGTGACGCGCCTGCTCGACGCGGAGATCGCGCGCGCGAACGCGTCCTTCGGTCGCGTGGAGCAGGTGAAGACCTTCCGTGTGCTGCCGCGCGAGCTGGATCCCGAGCAGGAGGGCGAGCCCGTCACGCCCACGCGCAAGGTCAAGCGCCGGCTGATGCTCGAGCGCTACCACGACCTGGTCGAGTCGATGTTCGCGTCCGACGAAGAGCGGCGGATCACCGCCGAGGTGGCCGCCCTGACGCGGGACAAGAAGGAGAGCTGACATGCGAGGACGCATCCTCAGCGCCGCCGTTGGCGTGCTCACGCTCGTGGCGGCGCATCCGGCGGCCGCCCAGGCGCCCGAGCCGTATCGCGTCGGCATGACGGCGGCCATCACCGGCCCGTTCTCGGCGGGCTACGCGCCGACCTACGAGGCCTATCGTACGTACTTCAAGCGCGTGAACGAGGCCGGCGGGATCAACGGCCACCCGGTGGTGATCACCTACGAGGACGATCGCGGCGAGCCGCAGCGCGCGGCGGCGGCGGCCAAGAAGCTCACGGACGGCGCGCTGCTGCTGATCAACGCGTCGATCTCGCCGACCTACAAGCCCGTCATGACCGAGGCGGAGGCGTCGAAGACGCCGCTCCTGTTCGGCGGCGGCGTGTGCCCGCGCGAGGCGTTTCCGCCGGCGGCGCCGCTGATCTTCTGCACGACGTCGTTCGGCAGCAAGTGGGACAGCCGCATGGCGCTGGGCTTCATCAAGGAGCAGTCGGGGACGAAGAAGGTGAGGGTCGGCTTCGCGGCGCAGGATATCCCGCTGTCGCGCATCGAGCTGGAGTTCGCCGAGCAGCACGCCCGGGAGCTGGGGATGGACACCATCCCCGTCGTGGTCGTGCCGGGCGCCGCCTCCGACTTCACGCCGTTCGCCCAGAACCTCAAGGATGCGGGCGCGGACTGGGTGTTCTCGTGGGCGCCGTGGGGCGTCGAGATCGGCGTGTTCGAGGCGCTCCACCGCATCGGCTGGAAGGGCAACTACATCCTGTACGGCCACCAGCCCGCCCAGGACGAGCTGACGCGGCTGCGCGCGCCCAACCTGCACGCGCTGACGGGCAACGCGATGTTCATCGAGAGCCTGCCGATCCACGCGGAGATCACGAAGCTCGTGCAGGGCCAGACGAACCACCCCGCGCACTACATGGCCGAGGGCTGGACCTCCGCGATGGTGCTCGAGGCCGGGCTGCGCAAGTGCGGCTGGCCGTGCACGCGCGAGAAGCTGGCGCAGGCGCTGTCGAGCGTGAGCGTCGACACCCGGGGGCTGCGCGGCGGGCCGATCGAGATGACGGCGGACAACCACTATCGCAGGGCGACCTACTACAAGGTCTACCGCTGGGACGCGGGCAAGAACGCCATCGTCTCCGTCGGCGGCTGGTCGAAGCTGGACATCAAGTAGATGGCCCAGGCCCTGGCGACGACGCTGGTCGTCGCGAGTCTGTACGCGCTGCTCGGGGCCGGGTACGTGCTGGTCTATCGCGCCTCCCGCGTGCTCAATCTCGCGCAGGGCGACCTGCTCACCCTCGGCGGCTATTTCCTGTTCGCGACGGCCGCCACCTTCCCCGGCGCGCCGGTGCTCGCGCTGCCGCTGGCGGCGGCGCTGAGCGCGCTCACCGGCGTGCTCGTCTACGTCGCCCTCATGCGCCCGATGGCGGGCCACCCGGTGTTCGCGGCGGTGCTGGTGACGGTGACGCTCGGCATCCTGCTGCGCGCGGCCATCGTCCTCGTCTTCACCGACCGCACGCGCCATCCGCTGCAGAACCTCGGGCTCTCGAACCCGCCGCGGCCGCTGGCGGGCGGCGCGGTCGTGTCCACGTTCGACCTCGTGATGGTCGGCGCCGCCGTCGCGTTCTTCGCGGCGCTGTTCGTGTTCCTGAAGGTCTCGCCGCTCGGCATCCGGATGCGCGCGGCGGGTGAGCGCGCGCTGCTCGCCTCGCAGCGCGGCATCAACTTCCACGGTGTGTTCGCGCTGTCGTGGGCGCTGTCGGCCTTCGCGGGCGGTCTGGCGGGGATGATCTATTCGAGCAACGTGCGGCTCGAGCCGTCGCTCGGCATCCTCGGGCTGCGCGCGTTCGCCGTGGCGCTCGTCGGCGGCCTCGACAGCCTCGGCGGCGTCGTGCCCGCCGCGCTCCTCGTCGCCGCCGTCGAGGTGGCCTCCGTGCGCTGGGGCAATCCGCTGCTCTCGGACGTCTCGCCGTTCCTCTGCCTGCTCGTCATGCTCCTGGTTCGGCCGTGGGGGCTCTTCGGGACCAAGGAAGAGCTGGAGCGCGTCTAGTGGCGGCGCTGGGGGGCGGATACTTCAAGACGTCCTACGAAGCCGACCTCGCCCTCGTCGACACGCGGCTCCGGCGCGTCGCCCTCGGCGCCCTCGTCGTCGCGCTGCTCGTGCTGCCGCGCTTCGCCTCGGGCTTCGTGCTCGACCTCGTGAGCCAGGCGGCCTTCGCGGCGATCGGCGCCCTCGCGCTGAACGTGCTCACGGGACTCGCGGGCCAGATCTCGCTCGGCCACGCCGGCTTCCTCGCCGCCGGCGCCTTCACCACGGCCGCCCTCGTCGAGCGCGGTCTCGTCTCGCCGCTCGTGACGCTGCCGGCGACGGCGCTCGTCGGCGGCGTGCTCGGCCTCGTCGTCGGCATGCCGTCGCTGCGGCTCAAGGGCCTCTACCTGGCCCTGGGCACACTGGCCATGCACCACGTCGTGCTCTACGCGGCCGGCGAGATGCAGGCGCGCGCCGGCGGCAACACGGGCTTCACCATCCCGCCGCCGCGCCTCGGCGGCCTCGTGTTCAGGGGCACCGTGGCGTGGTACTACGCCCTCGTCGTGCTCGCCGCCCTGGTCCTCCTCCTCGTGGTGAATCTGCAGCGCTCGCGCGCCGGCCGCGCGTGGATGGCGATCCGCGACCGCGACGTCGCCGCCGCGTCGGTCGGCATCGACGTCGCCCGCTACAAGCTCTCGGCCTTCGTCTGGTCGAGCGTGGTCACGGCGCTCGCGGGCGCGCTCTTCGCCTACCACCGCGGCTTCGTCTCGGTGGAGGCGTTCGGCTTCTTCGTCGCCGTCGAGTACATCGCCATGATCATCATCGGCGGCCTCGGCTCGGCGCTCGGCGCCGTGCTGGGGGCGGCCTTCGTGACGCTGCTGCCCTACGTGATCGACGCGCTCGTGGCCGGCGTCAGCCCCGACGCCGCGCAGTACTACGTGTTCCCCGCAAAATTCGGCGCGTTCGGCTTGCTCATGGCGCTGTTCCTGCTCTTCGAGCCGCTCGGACTGGTCGGCATCTGGCGCCGCGTCCGCAACTGGTTCGCCCTCTGGCCCTTCCGCCACCGCCCGCTGCGCGCGTCGTCCTGATGGGGGGCCCCGAAATGGCCCCCCAGCCTCTTCAAGCGAAGGGGGCTACGCCCCCCTCGGCCTCCCCCGGCCAGCGCTCGGCCGCGCCCCGGCGGAGCCGTGGCGCGCCTCGATGACCGCGAGCCCGGCCACCCCGTTGCTCGAGCTGGAGAACGTGGAGGTCGTCTACCACCGCGTGGCGACGGCGGTGCAGGGCGTGTCGTTGCGCGTGCCAGAGCGCTCGATCGTCGCGCTGCTCGGCACCAACGGCGCCGGCAAGACCACCACCCTGCGCGCGGTGTCGGGATTCCTCGGCGGCGACGACGCGCGCGTGGTGGCCGGACGCATCGTCTTCCGTGGCGAGGTCATCACGGGCCGCATGCCGCACGAGGTGGCGCGGCGCGGGCTGGTGCTGGTGCCCGAGCGCGACAAGGTCTTCGAGACGCTGACGGTGGGCGAGAATCTCGACGCGGTGGTGCCGGGCCGGCGGCGGCTGGTGACGCGCGAGCAGGTCTTCCACTACTTCCCGGTGCTCGCGGAGCGGAGGCGGCAGCTCGCCGGGTATCTCTCGGGGGGCGAGCGCCAGATGCTCGCGCTGGCGAGCGCCCTCCTCTGCCAGCCCGAGCTGCTGCTGGTCGACGAGCTGTCGCTCGGCCTCGCGCCGGCGATCGTCGAGACCCTGATGGCGCTCGTGCGGCGGCTGCGCGACGAGCTGGGCACGGCCGTGCTGCTCGTCGAGCAGAACGCCGCGGCCGCCCTCGCGGTGGCCGACGCCGGCTACGTGCTCGAGCACGGCCGCATCGTCTACGACGGCGCCGTCGAGCGGCTGCTCGCCCACGAGGACATCCGCGAGTTCTACCTCGGCGTCGGCCACCGCACCGACCGCGTGCGCTACACCGACGTCAAGCAATACCGGAGACGCCGCCGGTGGTTCTGAGCGTCGACGAGGTCACGCTGGAGTTCGCAGGTCTGCGGGCGCTCTCGGGCGTCAGCTTCGCGGTCGAGCAGGGCTCGCTCACCGCGCTCGTCGGCCCCAACGGCGCCGGCAAGACGTCGCTGCTGAACTGCATGGGCGGGTTCTACACGCCGACCCGGGGCCGCGTCACCTTCGAGGGTGCCGCCATCTCGGAGCTGCCGCCGCACCGCGTGGCCGCCGCCGGCGTGGCGCGCATCTTCCAGTTCGTCGAGCTGTTCCGACACATGACCGTGCTCGACAACATCCTGCTCGGTCGCCACCGTCACATGCGGGCGGGCGTGCTGGCGGGCAGCCTCTTCTGGGGCGTCTCGCGCCGCGAGGAGACGCGCGAGCGCCGGCGCGCCGAGGAGGTGATCGAGTTCCTCGAGCTCGAGCGCTCCCGCAAGGAGCCGGTCACCAGCCTGCCGTTCGGCGTGCAGAAGCTCGTCGGCGTGGGGCGCGCGCTCGCCATGGAGCCCCGCCTGCTCCTGCTCGACGAGCCGTCCACGGGCATGAATCGCGAGGAGAAAGAGAACCTCGCGCGCTTCCTGCTGCGCATCAAGCACGAGCTGGGCACCACGATGCTGTGGATCGAGCACGACATGGAGCTGGTGGGCGATCTGGCGGAGCGCGTGGTGGTGCTGGACTTTGGCCAGAAGATCGCCGAAGGTCCTCCCGACACGGTGTTGCGCGATCCGCGGGTGGCCGAGGCCTACCTGGGCCGCGCGTGGGACGCACAGAAAGGAGCGCCGTCATGACGCAGGCGCTGCCGAAGCTCCCGACGTCGGTGGTCGGCAGCCACGGGCTGCCGGGCTGGGTGTGGCTCGCGCGCGAGGCGATGGAGGCCGGCCGGCTCGGCGCCATCGACCTGCGCGAGCTGATGGAGGACGCCACGCAGGCCGCCCTGCTCGACATGGAGCGCGCCGGGGTGGACGTCGTCTCCACCGGCGAGATGATGCGCGTGCGCTTCATCATCGGCTTCTACGACCACATCCAGGGCATCAAGACGCTGCCGGCGCCGCGGCGGCTCGGCCAGCCCCTCTGGGACACCAACACGCCGTTCGAGGTGACCGAGAAGCTCTCGGCGCCGCGCGGCCTCGGCATCGTGGAGGAGTTCAAGCTGGCGCGCGAGCTGACGGGCAAGCGCATCAAGGCGACCGTGCCCGGGCCCTACACGCTGCTGGTGCCGCTCAAGCTCGGCGGCGGTTACAAGGACAAGGACACCCTGCTCGCCGACCTCGTGAAGATCGTCAACGCGGAGTGCAAGGCGCTGGTCGCCGTCGGCGCGGACTTCGTCCAGATCGACGAGCCGCACCACGGCATGTACCACGGCTCCGCCCACGACGTGTCCAAGGGCATCAACCGGGCCGTCGACGGCGTGGACGCCAAGATCGCTGTGCACGTGTGCTTCGGCAACCTCTACGGCCGGCCGTTCAGCGCCGTGCGCGACTACGCCAACGTCTTCTCCACGCTGCACGAGATCGACGCCTCGCAGATCGTGCTGGAGTTCGCCAACCGCGGCATGGACGACGCCGCGCGCTGGAAGGACTTTCCGCGCGACAAGGAGCTGGGCGCCGGCGTCATCGACGTCAAGGCCTTCAAGTCGGAGACGCCGCACGAGGTCGCCGAGCGGATCCGCGCGCTGCTGCGCCACGTCGCGGCGGACAGGCTCTGGCTCAACCCCGACTGTGGCTTCTGGGAGACGCCGCGCTGGATCGCGAAGCAGAAGCTGAACGCGCTGGTGGAGGGTGCGCGGCTGGTTCGAAAAGAGCTCACGTAAGGAGGCCCCCATGCAGGTCATCCTCGCCGCCGGCGCTCTCGTCTCGCGCTGGATCGGCGCCCTGGTGAGCGCGCAGCTCGCGCGACGTCAGATGGAGCCGCCGATGCAGCAGCTCGTCGTCCGGGTCGTCCGCGTGATCGTCATGCTGTTCGCGCTTGTCGTCGCCCTCGACAAGCTGGGCTTC
>Ga0134080_10000268_pt1 | contig 17159 bp, 16 predicted proteins | sample 15_taG_9_FD_94469 | JGI IMG/M metagenome (GOLD analysis project Ga0134080, IMG submission 94469) | Grasslands soil microbial communities from the Angelo Coastal Reserve, California, USA - 15_D_Met_40cm_2_24_1 metaG | ecosystem: Environmental > Terrestrial > Soil > Grasslands ...
CGCATCGCCTTCCTGATCGCGGTCGGGTTTTGCGTGCTGGGCGCGGTGTGCTTCCGGCTCGCGCGCCCTCGCCGTCCGCGCCCGTGAACCGGCCCGAGGCGCGTCGCTACCCGGCGGCCGCCAGCCGGAGGAACAGCCGCTTCAGCGCGTTGACGCGCGCGAGGTAGCCGCTGACGTCGTGGTCGCCGCACCGCTGGTCGACGGTCAGCCGGAAGCCACGCCGTGCGTAGTCGTCGCCCGGCCCGGCTCCGCAGAGGTGGATGACGGCGGCAAGATCCTGCTTCTGCTGAAGCGTAGCAGTGGTGCTCCGCTGGTGCCCCACCGTGTCCGCGACGCCACGATCCAGGAGGGCGGCGGTCAGCTCGACGGCGTGGCTCGGCACGACGCGCGTGTAGAGGCCGTTGAACCAGCACGACGTCACGTCGTACCAGGGACCCTCCTCGACCACCACGTGGTCGTGGATGCAGTAGCGCCTGGCCTCGCGGAACGTCGCGTCGGTGATCTGGTACATCCCGACCGCGCTCGACGCCGGCCGGTAGAGCTCGAAGGGCTTCCACGTCAGACGCCAGCGCCAGTACGTCCGGGCCACCGGGTTGCCCGCGCCTTCGACCTGGGCCAGCGCGGCCAGCAGCTCGGGCGTGATGACGGCCGTGGCATGCTCACGGAAGAGCGGCTCGTACTTCCGCCAGGTCTCGGGCGGCGTCTTTCCGAGCGCGGCGCTCACCGGAAAGAACAGCTCGGTCGGCTTGCGGATCACCTGGTACCCCCAGTTCACCGCCGACCAGACCGCCAGGATGACGACCACACCCGCGACCACTCGGATCGCCGGCGGCGCCGCCCGCATCGCCGAGAGGGCGCGCCGGCTCCACCGAGCGAGTGGCCGGACGGACGCGCGGGAAGGGGCTCTGCCGGCGCGCGAATGTGACATGGAGGGGATGCGTTCACTATGCCTCAGCGCGCGAACGCTCGCTAGCCTCCCGCGGCTAGAGTTGCCAGTCTTGATACCAGGTCGACTCGGCGCCCACCCCCTCGCGGGCGACCGCCACCTCGAGCAGGTACGGGCGGTTGTCGCGCGTGATCCGGTCCACGCCGCGCCGGAGCGCCGGCTCGAGCTCCTTCGCAGTGGTGACGCACTCGCCGTCCACGCCCTGAGCGCGGGCGAGCGCGACGTAGTCGGTCGCGGGGGCGCTGAGATAGAGGCCGGGGTAGGTGCCGTCCCGCACCATCTTGCTGTCCGGGACCTCGCGCGCCCAGTTGTGTCGCACGATCTGATAGCTCTCGTTGTTCGAGACGATGGTGAGGACCGCCGCGTTGTACCGGGCCATCGTCCAGAACCCCACCGCGCTATAGGTGAGGGCGCCATCGCCCAAGCTGAGCACGACGGGTCGCTCGCCGCCGACGGCGATCTTGGCGCCGATCGCGCCGCCCACGCCCCATCCGAGCGAGCCGCCGCCGCTGCGCGTCCAGCCCATCTCTCGATACCCGAACGGGAGCAGGGCCGTCCGGGCGGTCGAGCTTTCCTGGACCATGATGGAGTTCCGGGGCAGGAGCTCCGCGAGCTGCGCCTCGAGCACGCTGGGATGCACGATCGGGTCGTGCTGATGCTCACGCACGAGGGTCTCCTCGCGCTCGATCAGGAGCCTGGCGTACGCGCGCACCTTCGCGCGCTGGCGGGCCCAGCTCGCGACCCGATCGGAGGCGTGGAGACGCGTCAGCGCCTCGCCGAGGTGGCGCAACGTCTCACGCAGCTCGCACTGCACCGCGACGTCGAGCGGATAGTGACGGCCCATGAGCAGCGGGTTCGGCCCGATCTGCATCACGCTCGGCTCGGCGACGCTGCCGTGCACGCCCTGACACCCGACGAGGAAGAGGACGTCCGGCGTCAGGCCGCTGACCTGCTCGAACTCGTTGGAGACCGGATACATGCCGCAGTAGAGCGGATGCCGGGTCGGGAAGTTCGCGAAGATCTGTCGGGTGCTGAACACCGGCGCCTCGAGCACCTCGGCCAGCCGCACGGCCTCGGCTTGCGCGCCGTCACGCCAGACGTCGTCGCCGAACATCACCACCGGGCAGTGCGCCTCAGCGAGCCGCCGGGCGATCGCCTCGACCGTCTGCGCGCGCGCGGGGGCCGGGCGTTCGATCCGGTACTCCGCGGCCTCTCCGATTTGTGCCTCCAGCCCTTCTCGATTGAGGAGCTCCGCGCTGATGGAGAGGTAGACCGGGCCGGTGGGTGGGGTGGTGGCCTCGCGGAACGCGCGCGTGGTGGCGACGGTGATGGCCGCCGGGTTCGTGTGCACCTGGTACGCGCAGCGCGCCTCCTTGGTGATCGGGCGCATGGACTCGGCCTGGCTCAGGCCGGGAAAGGGCGCGAGCCCGCGATAATCCTGGAGCTCGGACGTCCAGTCCCCGGCGATCACGACCACAGAGGAGCCGGCGACCTGGGCGTTGAAGAGCTGTCCGGCGAGCTGGTACGAGCCGCCCATTACGTGCGCGATGACGACGCCGACCTTGCCGCTGATCCGGTGGTACCCGTCCGCCATCGCGGCGACGAGCCCTTCGTGCTTGCCGACCACGAGCCGCTGGTCGCCGTCCTCGGCGAGCGCCGCGAAGATCCCGGTCTCCGCGGAACCCGGGTTCGTGAAGAGGTACTCGACGCCCGCGTCCTTCAGGGTCTGGAGGAGCAGCATTCCGCCGGTGCCGGTGATGGTCTTGCGCATGGTCTCCCCCCTGTCGGACGTCGTTGTCGCGCAGCACTATACCAGGCGCATCGGCTAGAGTAGGGGCTCGAAGGGAGCACTCGACACGAGCCGGCGCTTCGAGTGCGCGCAACCCATCCCCGAGCGGCTCTCGGACAAGCGCGCAGGAAGTCCTAGTCCTTGAGCTCCATGTCCTCGTAGGAGGGGAAGGGGCTCATCCAGATGTCCGTGATCGTGTGCCTGGCGATGCGGGGGCCGACGCCCATCAAGACGCGGAGGTCCATGACCGGCGCAAACATCGCCCGGTCGATCGTGAGCTGCTGAATCTTGTGCAGGAGCGCTTCGCGCTTCTTGAGGTCGCGCTCGCGCGCCTGCTGCAGGAACAGATCGTCGATGTCGGGATAGCCGCCGTAGGCGTAGGCGCCCTTGGACTGGATGAACGCCTCCACCCGGCTCGCGGCGTTGCCGGAGTTCCCCACCGCCGTGAGGAAGAGCCCGCGGAGCTTCTTCTCCTTCCAGTCGGAGTAGAAGGCCGCGCGCTCGGTCGCGCGCATCTTCATGCGGATGCCGGCCGCGGTCAGATAGTTCAGCACCGACTCGGCCACGGTCGGGAACCCGGGAATCCCCACGAACTCCCCCGCGTCGAGCCCGTTCGGATAGCCGGCGTCGGCGAGCAGTTGCTTCGCCTTGGTGAGATCGTACGGTGGCGGCTCGACCTGCAGCGCGAAGTCCATGACGCGGGGCACGATCACGCCCGCCGGCGGACACAAGCCGAGGCACGCCGCCTCGTTGACCTGCTGGCGGTTCAGCGCGAAGTTCACCGCGAGCCGCATCCGCTTGTCGTGCCACGGCGACTTCGGATCCCACTGGTCGGCGAACTCGACCCAGAAGATCGACGCGTGCTTCGAGGACACCACCTGCATCCGCGGGTCGCGCTTGAGACCCTCGGCGTCGGGGCCGTCGAGCACGTACCCGATATCGGCCTCTCCGCTCTTGAGCATCACGGCGCGCGTGGTGGACTCGGGGACGCTCTTCATGACGAGCGTCTTCACGTTGGGGACGCGGCGCCAGTACCCGGGGTACGCCTCGAGCACCACCTCCACGCCGGGCTTGTGGCTCACGAACCTGTACGGGCCGGCGCCGATCGGATGCTTCTTGAAGGCGTCGTCTCCCACCTCGGTGAGGTACTTCTTGGGCACGACGATTCCGGCGGCGGTGGCCGTGGTGCCGTAGAACGTCATGAAGTCCGGCCACGGCTCCTTGAGCTGGAAGCGCACCACCAGGGGACTGACGACCTCCACCTGCCGGACGCGCTCTTGCAGAATCTTCGCCCCGGCACCCTTGTACCGCTCGAAGCTGAACCTCACGTCTTCGGCGGTCACGGGGTCGCCGTTGTGGAACCTGAGCCCGGCGCGCAGCCTGAACTCGTAGGTCTTGCCGTCGGGGCTCTCCCGCCACGACTCCGCGAGGCTCGGGCCCATCTTCTGGCCGGGATACGGGCGGACGAGCGCGTCGTGGAGCGCGTAGAGGATGCCGAACGGGGTGATCTGTGGCGGAGCGGTGGAGGGGTCGAACCAGCTCGGCGCGATCGTCACGTGCCAGGCCATGGTGGCCTGACCCGCCGGCGCCTGCGCGGCGGCGCTCGGCGTTGCGCCGAGGACGACGACGGCGACGAGCAGCGGCAAGATGACTGGAGCCATGACTCCCTCCCGTGTGGGGCTACACCGGCAGCTTGTCTCCGTCCGGCGGGGCCGCGACCTCGAAGGCGTTGACGACCCCCGACAGGAGCGCGAAGTAGTTCGCGGCCGCCGTCAGCTCGACCAGCCATTGCACACCGTAGCGGCTCTTGAGCGCGTCGAAGATCCCCTGGTCGACGCGGTTCGTGCGCATGAGCTGCCGCGTGTAGGTCACGATATCCCGCTCGTCCGCGGGAAGCTTGCCCGCGTCGCCCTTCGCCCGGAGGAGATCGATGGCCTCCTCGCGCACGCCGTTCTTGCGTGCCGCGGCGACCTGGGCCGCCCACACGTACGCCGCCTCGCGCTCGCGCACGGCGGTCAGGATGGCGAGGGAACGGAGCTTCGGCGCGACGATGCTCTCGTCGCGGAAGAAGGTGACCAGGGGGAGCACCCGCTCCGCCAGCTTCGGGCTGTGGAGCAGCATGCTGAACGGCCCACGCACGCTTCCGAACACGTTCACGACCGCGTCGACGACAGCGTGGTGCTCGGCGGACACGTCGGACTTGCCGGTGATCGGGGCGACGCGCGGCATCACGGGCTCCTTTCTGGCCTCACACGAGCAACGCCAGGGGCTCCTCGATGAGCTCCGCGAGGGCGCCCAGAAACTGGGCGCCGCGCGCGCCGTCGAGGGCACGGTGGTCGCAGGACAGGGTCAGCATCATGGTGGGCTGGACGACCGGCTGGCCGTTGACGGCGACGACCCGGTCGGCGATGCGGCCGACGGCAAGGATGGCGGCCTGGGGCGGATTGACGATGGCGGTGAAGGCGTCGACGCCGTACATCCCGAGGTTGCTGATCGTGAAGCCGCCGCCCTGGATGTCGGCGGCGCGTAGCTTGCCAGCCTGGGCCCGGCTCGCCACGTCCTCGCGGCGGGCGGCGATGTCCACGAGGCGCAGCGTGTCGGCGCGGTGCAGGACGGGGACGACGAGGCCGTCGTCGATGGCCACGGCCAGGCCGATATTGATGTCGGCGTTCCGCACGATCGCGCCGTCCTGCCACGAGGCGTTCACGCCCGGGTGCTGTGACAGGGTCGCCGCGACGAGCTTCACCAGGAGATCCGTGTAGGTGATCCGGGCGCCGGTGTGCTTGCTCGCCCGCTCGCGCCAGGAGACCAGGCGGCTCACGTTGACCTCGCGGACCAGATAGAAGTGGGGCGCGGTGGTCCAGCTCGCCGTCAGGCGCTCGGCCATGATGCGCCAGACGGTGCCGACGCCCTCGGCCACGGGGACCTTCGCCGCGACAACGTCCCCCGCGAGGACGGCGCCGCCGGGGCCCGAGCCGCGGAGCGCGCTGACGTCGAGCCCGCGCTCGCCCGCCAGTCGGCGCGCCTTCGGCGACGCGGCGGTGAGACGCGCCGCCGTCCCGTCGCCGGCGGGCGATGCCTTGACCGCTGGAGCCGCGGGGGGCGGCGACGCGACGGCGCCGGTCGGGACCCCGCCCGCCGCCGGCCCGACAGGCGCGGCGGGACCCGCCGCGCCCGCTTCCCCGGGAGCGAAGATCAGCGCGATCGTCTTGCCCACCGGCACCACGTCCCCCGCGCGCGCCGTCACGTCGCGCAAGACCCCCGAGGCCGGCGCCTCGATCTCGACGGTGACCTTGTCGGTCTCGATCTCGACGATCGGCTCGCCCTTCCTGACGGCATGTCCCGGCGCCTTGAGCCACTTCAAAACTTTGCCGGTCTCCTGCGCCATCTCGAGGGCCGGCATGATCACGTCGGTCGGCATCGCCTGCGAGCCTCAGGCCTTCCGGCAGAGCGCCTTAGCCGTCTCGAAGACCGTCCTCTCCGACGGCACGGTGAGGTCCTCGAGTACCGGCGAGAACGGCACCGGCACGTCCATGGCCCCGATGCGCTTGACGGGCGCGTCGAGGTGATAGAAGGCCCCCTCGGCGATCGCCGACGCGATCTCGGCGGTGACGCCGTAGCGTTCGTAGCCCTCGTCCACCACGAGGGCGCGCGAGGTCTTCTTGGCCGAGTCGATCAGCGCCTGCTTGTCGAGCGGGTAGGTGGTGCGGGGGTCGATCACCTCGGCGCCGATGCCGATCTCCTCGAGCAGCTTGGCGGCGCCGAGCGCCACCCCCACCATGCTGCTGGTGGCGACGATGGTGATGTCCGTGCCCGCGCGCTTCACCTCCGCCACGCCGAAGGGGATCGTGTAGTCCTCGGCGGGCACCGGGCCCTTGGTCCGATACATCATCTTGTCCTCGAAGATGACGACCGGGCTGTCGTCGCGGATGGCCGTTTTCATGAGCCCCTTGGCCTCGTACGGGCCGGAGGGCAGGGCGACCTTGAGGCCGGGAATGTGGCTCACCCAGGCGTGGAGCGACTGCGAGTGTTGCGCGGCCGACCGGCGCGTCGCCCCCAGCGTGGTGCGGAAGACGATGGGCACCTTCAGCTTGCCGCCCGACATGTAGTGCACCTTGGCGGCCTGGTTCACGATCTGGTCCATGGCCAGCGTGATGAAGTCGCCGAACATCACGTCGACGATCGGGCGCATGCCGGTCATCGCCGCTCCGACGCCGATACCGGCATAGCCGGGCTCGGAGATCGGTGTGTCGATGATCCGCTTGGTCCCGAACTCCTGCACGAGCCCGGTCAGCACCTTGAAGGGATGGCCGGCCTCCGCCACGTCCTCCCCGATGAGGAACACGCGCGGGTCGCGCCGCATCTCCTCCGCGATCGCCTCGCGGACCGCCTCTCCGTACGTCAGCTCTCGCGCCGCGACCTCAGGCGTAGACATCTTGATCGACCTCGTTCGGCTCGGGGTATGGCGCCGACAGCGCGAACTGCACGCCGCCGTCGATCTCCGCTTTCACGTCGGTCAGGATCCGCTCGAACACGCCCGCGTCGGCGAGCCCTTGCGTCGTGAGCCGTGAGGCCAGCGTCTCGAGCGGGTCGTGCTTCGACATCCACTCCCGCTCTTCCTCCCGCGTGCGGTACTCGCGGTTGACGTCGCCGACGTGGTGGCCGTAGTACCGGTAGGTCTTGCACTCGAGGAAGGCCGGCCCCTCGCCGCGCCGCGCCCGCTCGACGAGGCGCCGCATCGTCGCGTGGACGGCCTGGACGTCCTGGCCGTCGACGCTCTCGGCGTGGACCCCCAGCGCCCGGGGGCGCGCCAGGATGTCGCCGGCGATGGTCTCGCCGCACGGCGTGTACTCGCCGTAGAGGTTGTTCTCGCAGAGGTAGATGACGGGGAGCCTCCAGAGCGCCGCCATGTTCATCACCTCGTAGAGCAGGCCCTGCCCGAGCGCGCCGTCGCCGAAGAAGCACACGGCGACCTGGTCGGTGCCCCGCATCTTCGCCGACAGCGCGGCGCCCGTCGCGATGCCGGCGGAGCCGCCCACGATGGCGTTGGCGCCGAGGTTGCCCGTCTCGGGATCGGCGATGTGCATCGAGCCGCCCTTGCCGCGACAGTAGCCCGGCTCCTTGCCGAGGAGCTCCGCGAACATCCGGTTGACCGCCGCCCCCTTGGCCAGGCAGTGGCCGTGCCCGCGATGCGTGCTCGTGATCAAGTCGTCGCGGCGCAGGGCTTCACAGACGCCGACCGCCACGGCCTCCTCGCCGATATACAGGTGGGCCAGGCCTGGCATCTTCGCGCTCTTGTAGAGCTCGTTCACCTGCTCGTCGAAGGCGCGAATCTTTGCCATCTGGCGGTACATGTGGAGGTTCGCTTCCAGCTCCATCCTCGGTTCGATCGCTCGGGTCGTCATTGGCCATGCCCTCTGCGTCGTCGATGTGTGAGAGACGCTGATTATAATTCCTTGCGGTCGCCTCTATCGGCCCGGCTTGAGCCTCAGATCCTCGTAGGGCGCGGAGTAGGCGAAGCCTTTGATCCAGTCGACGCACGCCTCCTCGACCCGCGGCCCGACGCCCCAGAGGAAGGCGAGCTCGTAGATCGGCACGTGCAGCACGCGGTCGTGCATGATCTGCTGGATCTGATGCAGCACGGCCTCGCGCTTCTTCCGGTCCAGCTCCCGGGCCTGGCGCTGAAAGAGGTCCTCGATCTCCGGCACCACTCCCGACGCGTAGATACCGTTCCGGGTCACGTAGACTTCGACGCGCGTCGCGGCGTTGCCGGCGGGGGCGCCCAGGCCCATGATCACGCCCTTGATCTTGTGCTCGCGCCATGCGGTGAGGAAGGCGGCGCGCTCCAGCGTGCGCACGCGGGTCCGGATGCCCACCGCCTGGAGGTAGCCGCCCAGCGCCTCGGCCAGCGAGAAGAAGGGGGGAAACGGCGTGAGGTCTCCGGCGTCGAAGCCCGAGGGATACCCGGCTTCGGCGAGGAGCTGTTTGGCTCGTGCCGGGTCGTAGGCCGGCGGGTCGTAGGCCCGCGCGAACTCCAGGACGCGCGGGATGAGGCCTCCGGTCGGGCGCGAGAGGCCGAGGGTCTCCGCCTGATTGAGGGCGTTACGGTCGAGGGCATGGCTGGCCGCCAGCCGCACGCGACGGTCGTGCCACGGGGACTTCGGGTCCCACTGCTCCGGCAGGTCGAGGAAGACGACGCCGGGAGGCGTGGCGGCGGCCAGGCGTAGCCCCGGCGTGCGCTGGATCTCCTCGGCCACCGGCCCGCTCAGGAGATAGACGATGTCCACGTCGCCCGCCTTGAGGGCGGCGGCGCGCGTGGTCTCGTCGGGCATGCTGCGGAACACCAGCCGCTTGACGGCGGGGGTCTTGCGCCAGTAGCCCTCGAAAGCCTCCATGACCAGATCCACGCCCGGCGTGAAGCTCACCACGCGGTACGGCCCGGCCCCCACCGGCGCCTTCTTGAAGCCGTCGTCGCCCACCTTTTCGACGTAGCGCTTCGGCACGATCCATGCCGCCCCGGTGGCGGATGTGCCATAGAAGGTCATGAAGTCCGGCCACGGCTCCCTCAGGTGGAAGCGCACGCGGCCGGGATCGACGATCTGGACCTCTCGCACCCGGTCTTTGAGGAGCTTGGCCGCGGCGCCGTGGTATCGATCGAACGAGAACTTCACGTCCTCCGCCGTCACCGGGTCGCCGTTGTGAAACTTGACGCCCTTGCGAAGGACGAACTCGTAGCTCAGCCCGTCCTTCGACGCCGCCCACGACTCGGCCAGGCTCGGCGTGTTGTCCCCCGCCGGCATCGGCTTCACCAGCGCGTCGTGGATGGCGTACAGCACCATGAACGGCGTGATGAACGCCTCGGTGTCGCTCGGGTCGAGCCACCGCGCGGCCAGGGTGACGTGGACCCCCCAGGTGAGCGTCCCCTCGGGGACGGCCGCGACGGGCCCGGAGAAGGCGGCGAGCAGCGGGAGGACGACCAGCGCGGTGATCCCGTGGCGAACGAATGGTCTCATGGCGTCTCCTGGTCCGCTCATGGTAGCCCAGAACTGCCGAGCGCCTCGACCGCGTCGTGTATCCTGAAAGCCAGGAGAGTGGAGACCATGAGCGAGTGCAAGCACGGTTTGAGGCACGGGTGTGTCTACTGTCACGGGCACACGACCCCCGCGGTCAAGCGGCCGAGCGCGAAGAAGCAGACCAAAGCCTCGCGACTGTCGGAAAAGATGAATGACCGGATGACGGCCCTGAAGCGGCGCCTGCGAGAGCTCCGCGGCGAGTGATGGAATCCTAGAGCCCGTGCCAGTAGCGGCGGCCCTCGAGCCGCACGATCCTCCCGAACCCGGGCGCCTGGAAATGTCCCGCCGCCACGATGATCGCCTCGCGCTCCAGGCGCTCCATCAGAGCGCGTCGGGTCTGGCGTGTGAGCTCCGGGTCCATGTCGGCGCGTGACACCCAGTCTGTCTCGTGCACCTGCACCGGGTTGTGCGCCGCATCCCCCAGGACGAGCGCTCGCTCCCCTCGGGAGGTGATCAGGAGACTCACGTGCCCCGGCGTGTGGCCCGGCGTCGGCAGCGCCGTCAGCTCACGCGTGATGCTGTGCTCCCCCGCCATCAGCTCCACCAGGCCGAGCTCGGCCAGCGGCCAGACACAGGCGGGGGCGTTGGGAAAGCGCTGGGGCTGGACGTCGGGCTGGTGGCAGACTTCCCAGTCCTTCGCGCTCATCCAGTAGCGAGCGTTCGGAAAGGTCGGCACATACTTCTCGCCCCGTGCGACCAAATTCCAGCCGACGTGGTCGCGGTGCAGATGGGTCATCACCACCATGTCGACGTCTTCGGGCCGCACGCCCTGGGCCTGGAAGTCGTGCATGAGCTGGCCCCACGGAGCCTCGGGCGCGTCGGCTGGCTTCGGACCGAGACCCGTGTCGACGAGGACCGTCCGCCCGGCGGACCGGATCAGGTACGAGCCGAGATTGAAGCGAACCTTGTGCCCCTCCGTGAGGTGGGACGCGTACTGGCGCCAATCGTCCGCGGGGATGGTTGGAAAGAAGTTACACAGGTCGAACTCGAGCGTGCCGTCCGACAGCGCCATGATCTCCACATCGCCCACGCGGATGCTGTTGTTCGCCATGACGACCTATCGGATCTGCCAGCCGAGCCATTCGCAGATGGCCCGACCCATGATCCACTCCGTGTCCTCTCCCGGAAGCCAGGGAAGCTCCTCCGTGAACAACGTCACGGCCTGGCGCCACGGGCACGTGAGCCGCGTCCAGTCGGTGCCCCAGAACATCCGCCGCGGACCGAAGGCGTCATACACCTGCCGGATCTGCTTGTGGAGTCCGCGGAAGGGATACGGCTCCGTGGAGTAGCAGGGCAGCGCCGAGGCCTTGACCGCGACGTTGGGCCGACGCGCCAGCCGACAGAGCTCCGGCAGCTCGGCAAACGCCGCGTCGTCCTTCTTCGCGGTCCCGATGGCCAGGTGATCGATGACGAGCTTCAGGCCGGGATGGCGCTCGGCGATGCGGTCCACGGCGGGGATGGACCCGGGCGGGAAGATCATCACCGGGATGCCGGCACGCTCGGCGGCCGGCCAGAGCCACTCGGCGGTGCCGTCGGTGAGCCACGGCTTCTGGAGCTCGGTGTGGAAGGTGAAGCGCAGGCCGAGCATGCCGGGCTGCTTTTTCCATCCGGCGACGAGCGCCCGGCTCTCGGGCGTCTCGATGGCGAGCCGCCCCATGACGGCGAACCTGTCCGGGTAGAGCCGCGCCGCTTCGAGGGCGAGGTCGTTGCGGTCGCCTTCCCACGAGGGAGGGACGAGCACGGCACGATCGACGCCCGCCTCCTTCATGCCCGCCAGCACCAGGTCACGGGTGACGGGGTAGGGCTTCTGCGCCTGGTGGGCTCGGCCAGGCGGCCACGGCCGGTCGCGCGTGTCGGCGCCCCAGATGTGGACCTGCGCGTCGACGATCAGCATGCTGTCCTCCGGACGCTCGGCTCCAGGAAATCGGACCGGGCGAGGGTAGCGTCCTCCCGTCGCCCGGTCAAGCCCTGGTCAGACGATCGTTGCGCCGTGCGCCGTGAGGGCCGTGGTCATCACCGACATGGCTCGCCCCATGTGCGGGCCCGCAACGACCCCGTGCGGGGACTGAATGTTGCGATAGGACTGCATCATCGCGAAGGCGGCGAGTGGCTCCAGCGAGAAAATCGGACCTCCGCTCTCTCCATGGTGCCAACCCACGTTGAGCTCGTATGAGTAATGGGGCCCAAAATCGTACTGTGCCGCGACGATCCCCTCGTTGGCGTGCGCCTTCAAGAGAAGGTTCCCGCCGAGCCAGTTGCCATCCTGGTCCACGCTCGCCGCGGCGATGGTTGGCGAGGGGAAGCCATAGGTGAGGACGTGGCTCCCGTCCGTCGGTCGCGCGAAGGTCACAGGGACGGCGCTCAACCGATAGCTCGCAGGCGGCGCGACCTCCAGGATCGCCATATCGATCACTGGATCCTCGAACGGTACAGCCACGACCGGCGCGTGATAGGCGACTGGCCCGTTATCCGGCACGACGAACGCGTAGAACTTGTCGGAAGGATTGCGAGCCTTGCCGTCGTCAAAGACGTGATGGGCCGTCGCCAGGTAGCGTCTCGGACTGAAACACCAGCCCGTGCCCACAAAGGCGACCTGGAACTCGTGAGCGCCCGGCCTGACCGGCCTGATTCTGAGAATGCCACAGACCGCGTCCCGCACGGCCGCAATTGCCGAGGGGAAGTCCGACATCTGGAACCTCGTCGCTCAGGCGGGAGGCGCGGGCCGCGTCGCGGGTCCCGGCTCGACGGTCGCGCGCTCCACCGCGAGGAGGCGCTCGAGCTCGATCACGGCCAGCATGTCCTTCTCGAGGCGGGTCCAGTCGGCCTTGGCCGTGAGCGTGGCGCCGAAGCCGTCGGCGAGGTCTTCGTAGACCTTCTTCCAGGCCGCGTAGGCCGCCAGCAAGGGCGTGGACGGATCGGCGACGATCTTGTAGCCGAGGTGGCCGAAGTCCTGCAGCGTCATGCCCGTCCCGGCGAGCCCGCCGCGCCCCGTGAGGTACATCAACGGCCCACCGAGCCGCTCGGCGATGGCGCGCAGCTGCTCCGGCGTGTGCGCCATCGAGAGCAGCAAGACGTCGGCGCCGGCGTTCCGGTAGGCTTCGCCACGGCGGAGCGCGTCGTCCATGGTGCTGGCCCGCATCGCGTTGGTCCGCGCGATGATGACGAAGTCGCGCGCGCGTCGTGCGGCGACGGCCTCCGTGACCTTGGCCGCCATCAGCTCGATCGGAATCATGTGCTCGATCCCGATGTGATGGTGCGCGCGCTTCGGGACGAGCTGGTCCTCGATCTCGATCGCTGCGAAGCCGGCGGCCTCGCTCATGCCGATGGTGCGGTGGACGTGCATCGGGTCGCCGTAGCCGCAGGCGGCGTCCAGGATGAGCGGGAGCGACGAGACGGCGCGGATGTCGATGGCCGCGTGGCACATCTCGGTCAGGTTGAGGTTGGCCTCGAGCGCGACCTTCTGGTAGCCGGTCGCGCCACCGCCCAGATACCCGGCGGGAAAGCCCGCGGCCTCCGCCATCTTGGCCATCAGCGGATTCAGGACCAGTGGCGCGGTCACCGGGAGCGGCCCCCGCATCAAGGCTTTGAGCGACATCGGGCGTTGCTCGCGGCTCACGGCCTCCGCGCGAGGGGGCCCCGCAGCAGCTGCCCGGGAAGCGCTCCCGTGTGCTTGCCGTCACGCAACAGAACCTCACCGTTGACGATCGTCGCCGCGATCCCGCGTGCGCGTTGCACGAGCCGTCGGGCGCCGGCGGGGAGATCGTTGACGACCTCGGGCATCTCCGGGCTGATCGTGTCGGGGTCGAAGACGATCAGGTCCGCCACGAAGCCTTCGCGCACGAGGCCGCGGTCGGCGAAGCCCCAGTACGTCGCGGGCACGAGCGTCAGCATGCGCACCGCTTGCTCGAGCGTGAACGCCTGCTTTGCGCGCACCCAGTGGCTCAGGAGGTGCGTCTGGAGCGACGAGTCGACGATCTGGGAGACGTGGGCACCGGAGTCGGAGAACGTCACGACCGCGCGCGGGTGGCGCATCATTTCGAGCACGGTGTCCTGATCTTCGTTGGCGACCGGGTGGACGAAGAAGCGATCGAGGTCCTTCTCGAGCGCGAGGTCGATCATCGCCTCGGCCGGATCGACGCCGCGCTCGCGCGCGATCTCGGCCACCGTGCGGTGGGGGCCCGCCACCGTGTCGTAGAGGAAGATCCACTCGTAGGGGAACGGCCGCGCTTCGGTGCCGAGGGCCCGGCGCTCGGGACGCTCGTGGGCGCCCGCGATCAGGCGGCGGCGCGTCTCGGGGTCGCGCAGCCGCTGCCGCTGCTCCGCGAGGGCCAGCGCGCGGAACGGTTTCCACGCCGGGAGGTGGTCGAACGGCAGCTGCGTCTTGAACGACAGCACGACGTTGAGCCCGCGGCTGTGCACCTGGGCGAACATCCGTCCGCCGGCGGCGGCCGTCTCGTCGAGGAGGTCCACGTAGCGGCGCCACACGTCGGGCGCCTCCAGGCGGCTGAAGTTGCCCCACGTCACGGGACGCCCGGTCTCGACGGCGAGGTCGCGCAGGCGCACGTGATAGTCGCGGAAGGCGACGGGATCGCTGAGCTCACGCCCGACGGCCTCGCCGGCCAGCTCGAAGAGGCCGGCGTTCAGGTCGCCCATCACGCCGACGAGCCGGCGCACCTCGTCCCACGTCGCGAGCCGGCTCGCGACCGGCCGGCCGTCGGGCGTCTCGTGGATCGGCGAGCGCGAGGTCGTGAAACCGATCGCGCCGGCGCGGATCGCGTCGCGGAGCTCGCGCTCCATCGCGTGGAGGTCGTCCTCGCTCGCCGCCTGCTCGAACGCGCGCTCGCCCATGACGTACGTGCGGAGCGCGCAGTGGCCGAGGTAGCCCGCATAGTTGATGCCCTTGGGCAGAGCGTCGAGACAGTCGAGGAACTCCGGGAACGTCGTCCACTTCCACTCGATGCCCGCCGCCATCGCCTCGGCGGCGATGTCCTCGGCGCGCTCGAGGTTGCGCACCACGAGATGCTTTTGCGACTCAGGGCAGGGGGCGAGCGTGAACCCACAGTTGCCCATCACGACGGTCGTCACGCCGTGCCAGCACGAGCAGGTGCCGAGCGGGTCCCAGAAGATCTGCGCGTCCATGTGGGTGTGGCCGTCGATGAAGCCGGGGGCGACGACCAGGCCGTCGGCGTCCATGACCTCGCGTGCGCGCTCGCGGATCCGGCCGACGGCGGCGATCCGCCCGTGCCGCACGGCGACGTCGGCGTGGTGGCGCGGCAGGCCAGAGCCATCGATCAGCACGCCGTTCTTGATCACGAGGTCGTAGGGCATCGTCCGTTCCTCCCTGACAGCGGGTGAGCGCCCGGGCGCGTCGAGGTGACTCTCCTACGAGAGCACGCCGGCAAGGGCGATAATACCCGCCAGCGAGGAGGACCGCCACATGACGACGAAGAAGGGCGCGGGGCTCTTGATGGTCTGGGCCGAGGTTCCGTCAGACAGAGAGAAGGAGTTCAATCGCTGGTACAACGAGGAGCATCTGGCCGAGCGACTCGCCCTGCCGGGATTCTTGAGTGCGGCCCGATACGAAGCGGTGAAGGGTGGGCCCAAGCACCTCGCCTGCTACGAGCTCGAGAGCGCCGCGGTGCTGGAGAGCGAGGCGTACACGCGCCTCCGGACCCACCCCACCGAATGGACCCGGCGCTCGGCCCCCGAGGTCATCGGCACCACCTACATCCGTAACGTCTACACCCTGATCCACCCGAAGACGCTGACGCGTGAGGCCGCCGAGAGCGACATGGCGCCGGCCCTCCAGATCGGACGAATGGATGTGCCACCGGAGGTCGACGACGAGTTCAACGCCTGGTACAACACCATCTACGTGCCCAACTACGAAAAGGTGCCAGGTGTGATTCGTGGCCGACGGTATCGGGCCGTGGCCGGCGCTCCGACCTATCTCACCCTCTACGAGTTCGAGCACCCCAGGGTGTCCGAGAGCGCCGCCTGGGCGGCCCAGCGAGATATCTCACCGGTGACACACCGTATCCGGCCACACATGCGGCACGCCCCGGGCTCTCCCGGCATCTGGGTCAAAACGTTTCAGCTCTGACGCGGCCGCTCTCCCCGAGCACGCCCCCGCCTACCGCTCCGCTTTCTGCAAGGCGAGGCGGTAGACCCAGTTGTCCGTGCCCAGCCCTTCGGCCTCGAGTGCGGACCCGCTCACCGTCACCGTGAACGAGGTCGGTGCGGCGGGGTGACCGAGCCGTCCCGCGAGGCTCGTCCCCTGCTCGGATTTCACGACGAACCCCGAGCCTCCGAGATCGGTTCCGCTGACTTCGAGGGACCAGCGAACGTGGTCACCTTCCGGTGAGATTCGGAGGGTGGCGGCATACGCCTTGCGCCCGGCGGGCCCAGGGCCGGGACCCGTCAGCGTGCCGGTCCACGTGCCGGTCAGGCCCGCGAGCGCAGGATCACCCGGCGACAGGGCCGGTGCCTTCGGGACAGCCACCGGGGGCGGTGGGGGCGGTGGCGCATCGAGCTTGACGAGATCATCGCCCTCGATGCCTCGAAACCATCCCTGTGGCGGGTCCTGGTGCTGGGCACGCGCCCACCCGCGGCCTCTCATGCAGGCTCGGTAGAGATCTTCCCGGACGATCCCGTAAGACCTGCTCCCGGTCGTGTAGATGGCGTTCTCTTGCGCACACTCACGGCTGTCCTGCGAGAAGTCGGCGAAGCTAGCGCCGGGCTTGTTCCAGTAGTGCTTTCCGCAGCCGGCCAGGAAGAGGCTGACGACGACGACCGCGATGGGGGCGCGTTTCATCTGACTCCTCCTTCCCTCCGGCCTCAGAGTCTACCGCAGCTCACCCGCGTCGCGCCGCGGGTGAGCGCGTGCGGGCGCCGAGGATGGCCTCGGCGCCCGCGTCGCCTCCGTACTCAGATCTAGAACGGGAACACCGATGCGTCGGCGCGGCCCCGCTTACTTGAGCGCGTCACAGCGAAAGTTGCTGCGCGATCTCTCCTCTCCCTGAAAGAAGGCTCCTGACCCCGGGAAGGTCTCGATTCGCTCGCGCCCGCGAAGCGAGGCGCCAACAACTACAAGCTGCGGGTCGCCGTCAGTCGTGAACTCGACGACTGCCGACATGAAGAACCCGCCGCTAGCAGAGCCGACAGGGACGGGGAAGAGCCCCCAGATATGCGTCGTGGTGAGGTAGAAACTCGCCAACGGGGGCACTGTAGTGACGTCCAGCCCCCCGGGGTAGTCGGCGTTCACCGGGTGCGGGACAAGGGTCGCCGGGCCCGAGTCGTGCACGACGTCTCCGAAGGAGTTCCGGATGGTCAGGCGACTGATGGTGACCGA
>Ga0134080_10000328_pt1 | contig 15831 bp, 14 predicted proteins | sample 15_taG_9_FD_94469 | JGI IMG/M metagenome (GOLD analysis project Ga0134080, IMG submission 94469) | Grasslands soil microbial communities from the Angelo Coastal Reserve, California, USA - 15_D_Met_40cm_2_24_1 metaG | ecosystem: Environmental > Terrestrial > Soil > Grasslands ...
CCGGATCCTCTTTTGCCTCCTCGTACGCCGCCTCGAGCTCGTGCAACGCGGGCATGAGCGTCTCCGGCACGTACTGCCCCCCGAATTGTCCGAAGTATCCTCTCTTCCGGACGATGTACGCGTAAACCATGCTGCAGCTCCTGGAGCTTTTTCGCGGGCTCATCGTGATGCATGATCGATGTGCCGACCAGGACGGCGTCGGCCCCGGCTTGGAGCATGGTGTCCACCTGCCTTCGCGTCTCAATCCCGCTCATGGCGATGACGGGTCGATCCTTCCGCCGCTCCCCGAGAATGCGTGGTGTCGTCCCCAGGTCAATTGCCAGGGTCGCAAGGCTGCGATTGTTGACCCCCAGGATATCGGCCGGTGTCTCGACCGCCGCATCCCACTCCTCAAGCGTGTGGACCTCGAGTACGACTTCGACCTTTCGATCATGGGCCTCATCGATGAGCCTGTCGATTCGCCGATGAGAGTGCCCCCCGCGCGCGAGCGTCTCAATGAGCAACAGAGCGGAAGCCCCGCAACGTGCCGCGGCATCGATCTGCCTCGAGTCGATGACGACATCCTTCATGAGGACGGGGAGACCCGTGCGAGCCGCGCGCGATACGAAGTCGATACTCCCGCCGAAGATCTTGGGCTCTGCGAGGACGGAGAGCCCGAGTGGTTTCGCCGCGACTATCCCGTTCAAGATGGCATCGAACTCCGCCACATCTCTCGGGCTCCGCATGCCCGGCGATGCGAACTTGATTTCCGCAATCACATCCGAGGACCGAGCCGACGCGGCCAAAGCGCCCAAGAAGGATGGACTCCGGAGCGTTTCGCCTCGCACGTCGTAGTAGCCTTCCCTGAGAAGGGTCTCCGCGTTCACCACGAGGCGCTCAAGGGTGTCCATCGTCCTCCACCTTCGACAAATTTCCTCCGGTGGCCTTCACGAAGGTACGCAAGGTTTCGAACGCCCTCCCCGAGTCGAGGGCCTCCACCGCAAGGGGGAGTGCTTCCGGGAGGGAATCCACCTTCCCGGAAACGTAGATACCGCCCGCCGCGTTGGCCAGGAGCATCTCTCGCTTCGGCCCGCGTTCGCCTCGCAGAATCCGCACGGCCTCCTTGGCCGCGGTCTCCGGCTCCGCCCCCGCCAAGTCCCTCGAGTCCGCGCGATCGAAGCCGAAGTCCGCCGGCTTTAGCAGGAATTGCCGCGTCCGGCCGTCGGCCACCTCTCCGACGATCGTCGGGCAGCAAAGGCAAATCTCGTCCATCCCCGCTTGGCCGTGGACCACAAGGGCGTGCTCAATCCCGAGGCGGACGGCCACCTTTGACACGAGCGGCACTAGATCCGGGCTGAAGACCCCGAGGAGGTGGCCTTTCGCGCCCGCCGGGTTCGTCAGGGGTCCGAGGATGTTGAAGACGGTGCGCACGCCCAGCTCCCTGCGCGGCCCCATCGCGTGCTGCATGGCGGGATGGAACTTCGGGGCGAACATGAAACAAAGACCGTGGGCCTCGAGAATCCGCTCGACCTCCGACGGCTCCAGGTCCACACGGGCTCCGAGGGCCTCGAGCAAGTCCGCGCTCCCGCAGCGGCTGGTGACCGCTCGATTTCCGTGCTTCGCCACTCTCACGCCGGCGGCCGCGACGACGAACATTGCTATCGTGGAGACGTTGAACGTGGTCAACCGAGCTCCGCCTGTCCCACACAGGTCGACAACGCGCCCGTCCTCGCGCGACCGAATGCGAACCGACCGATCCCGCATCGCCGTTGCCATGCCCGCAATCTCATCGGGTCCCTCGCCTTTCATCCGGAGTCCCATCAGGAACGCGCCGATTTGCGCGGGGGTCGCCTGCGAATCCATGATCTCCGCCATCGCAGCGTACGCGCGCTCGAAGCCGAGAGATGCGCCCGTCGCGAGGTCTCCGATCGCATCCTGAATCATCACTTGGCCTCCTTGAGGAAGTTTCGGAGAAGCCCCGGCCCTTCCGGTGTGAGGATTGACTCGGGATGGAATTGGACGCCTTCAATCGGATAACGGCGGTGCCGCACGGCCATAATCTCGCCGTCGTCGGAAGTCGCGCTGACTTCGAGCTCCTGGGGCAACGCTCCGCGGTCAATCGCGAGCGAATGGTAGCGCCCGGCCGTGATGGGATTCGGAAGACCCTCGAAGATCGTGCGGCCATCGTGTCGGACGAGACTCGTCTTCCCGTGCAGGATTCGCAGCGCGTGACCTACCTTCCCGCCGTACGCAGTCCCGATACCCTGATGGCCGAGACAGACGCCCAGCGTCGGGGTGGTGGGGCTCAACTCCGCGAGAATGTTCCGGCACACACCGAAATCCCGTGGGTTGGCCGGATGGCCCGGCCCGGGAGAGAGGACGATCGCATCAGGCGCAAGCAGCCGCACCTCTTTCAATGTAATTCCGTCGTTGCGATAGACGACCGGATCCGCGCCGATTTCCCCGATCTCTTGGTACAGGTTGTACACGAATGAGTCGTAGTTGTCGATGATGAGGACCTTCATTCGACCGCCTCACGCAAGGCGGCCCGTAAGCCTTCGAGCTTCTGCTCCGTCTCGAACCACTCCCTCGCCGGATCCGAGTCCGCGACGATCCCGGCACCCGCCTGTAGGTAGTACATCGGCCCGTCGGCGAAGAGCGTCCGGATCGCAATGGCGGTATCCACGTTTCCGTTCAAGGAGAGGTAGCCGACGACCCCCGCGTAAGGGCCGCGTGCGGTCCCTTCGAGGTCATGGAGGATCTCCATCGCCCGAGGCTTCGGCGCGCCGCTCACGGTCCCGGCCGGGAACACCGCCGCAAACGCGTCGAGTGCGTCGTTCCCGGGCGCGAGCTCGCCTTCCACCCGGGAGACGAGGTGCTGGACGTGGCTGTACCGCTCCACCGTCATGCGCTGCGGCACCTTGACGGTCCCAAAACGACACACCTTCCCGAGGTCGTTGCGGGCCAAGTCGAGGAGCATATAGTGCTCCGCTCGCTCCTTCTCGTCCGCTAGTAGCTCGGCCCGGAAACGCTCCGTCTCCGGGAGGGTTGTGCCCAACGGCCGCGTGCCCGCAATCGGGAACGTCGTCGCGGTGCGATCCTCCACCCGGAGGAGCATCTCCGGGCTCGCGCCGATCACACGTCGCACCCCAAAGTCGAGGTAGTACATGTAGGGACTCGGGTTCAGTCGCCGAAGCCTTTCGTAGAAGGCGAGCGGATCCCCGGTCAGCCGGCCGTAGTCTCGGCGAGACAGGACGACCTGAAAGGCTTGGCCGTTGTGGACAGCCACTCTCGCTTTCTCAACCGCGTCCATGAACCGCTCTTGGCTCGTCTGCGGTTTGGGTGAATCCGCGCGAAGTCCGGAAGTCGACCTTGTTGCCTTCGGGAGATCTTCGAACCGGGACCGGCCATGCGCGAAGTACTCCGATCGCTTGTGGACGTGATCCACGATGACGCCGTCGAGGTAAAGGCCGAACTCGAACTCGGGGAACGGTGAGTCGGCGTGGGCAGGCACGGAATCGAGGTTCCGGACGAACTCATAGGAGACGTATCCGACCAGGCCGCCGATGTAGCGCCCCGGGACGCCCGGCGTCTCATACTTTTCGAGGATCGAACGCAAGGCCCCGAGAGGCCGACTCGTCTTGACCGTCTCGCCGTTCGATCGCAGGACACCGGACCGATAGGAAATGATGATCTCCGGATCGAAGCCGACGAACGTGTGTTCCGCCAGCCGCGCAGGGCCCGTGAGACTTTCGAGGATGAACGCGTGAGGGTGATCGTCGCGCGAGGCCGCGAACAGCGCATAGGGGTCGAGACCCGAGTCGAGAAGGATGCGCTTCATCGCGCCGCCTCGGGGATCAAGGGCTGATCGCTCCCGAAAATCACGTCCGCGATCCGTTGTGCCGTCGCAGGGGGATCTGCCGCCGAAAATACCCGACGGCCCACAGAAAGTCCTGCCGCACCGGCTCGCATCATCCCGCGTAAGGCGTCAAGGAACGTGTCCTCGGTCGAACACTTTGGTCCGCCGGCGACGACCAATGGCACCGGGCAGCCGTGAGCGATCTCGCGCAGACCGTCGGGCGGTCCCGCGAAATTCGTCTGCACGATAGATGCGCCCACTTCGGCGGCGGCACGCGCCGCATGAGCCGCTGCGCCGGAATCTTCGGAGGACCCGCCGGGTTCAGCGGGCGCGTGGGCCATCAGAAAAACCGGCAGGCCGAGGGATGTCGCCAGGTCAACGACGCGCCGCGCGTCCGCAATCATTCGGTCCTCGCGTGAGTCCCCGAACGAGATCTGGACCGAGACCGCGTCGGCTCCGAGGGAGACTGCATGTTCCACCGTCGAGGAGAGGACTTTGAATCCTGGCATCGAACCGAGCAAGGCGCCGGCAGAAAGATGCACGATGAGGCTCCAAGCGGGCGGGATCTCGGCCGAGATGGAACGGACCATCCCGGGATTCACGAGGACCCCGGAGAATGGGACGGCCTGCAGACCACGTACGAGATCCGTCGGCCGTTCGATTCCGGGAAGGGGTCCGCCAGCGAGGCCATGGTCGAGAGCGAGAACGAAGATCCGGCCCGCGCCTCCTTCGAGGCGTCGTTGTCGCCTTTCAACTCCGAAAAGGGACATGTTTCTCTGTTCGCCTGCCCCTTTATGGAAAGTGTAGATGATATTTAGGCATTATTGTATTTTATATGTCTCCATATATGGATAGACCGCCGCCGCGAATATCGCCCAGGCCTAGCCGTGGCTCCGGGCGCCCACCGGTGCCTGGGGCCCGGGATATCGATGTCCAAAGAACTCTCGGTGCACCGCTTGGACCGCCCTTTCGAGGTCCTGGTTGTCGACGGTGAACGTGTACGCGACCATCGAGGCACCCGCGGAGATGAGCTGCACGTTGATGCCGCGGTCCGCAACGGCGCGAAACACCCGCGCGGCAACCCCGTGGGTGTATCCGACGCCTTCGCCGACGAAGCTGATCAGCGACACGTGCGGCAGCACTTCAATCCGCTCGACGAGGCCGAACGGGAGGCGGGAGACCGCCTTCTTAGCACGGCTCAACGCATCCGCGTCGACGAGGAGCGCGATGCACGTCTGCGATGTCGCCGCGCTATACACGTTCGTTCCCGCGCTCGTGAGAGCGGTCGCAACCTGGGAGAGCAGGCCCTCCTTCTGCCCCGCGCCCGTCGCGAATACCTTCAAGGTCGCGAGATCCCGCACATACGAGATGCTCTTGACATCGCCGCTCCGATCTACCGTGTCGGGACCAATCCGCGTGCCTGTCTCGTCCGGGCGGGTAATGTTTTTCAATACAATCGATGCGCCGCAAGCCTGTGCGGGCTGCACCGACCGGGGGTGGAGTGCCTTCGCACCGAAGTACGAGAGCTCGGCAGCTTCGTCGTACGAAAGCGCGGAGAGCGGAAACGCCTCGGGAACAATCTTCGGGTCCGCGCTCATGAACCCGCCGACATCTTTCCAGATCTCAATCGTCGGCAGCTCGAGGGCGTGCGCCACGACGGCGGCACTGTAATCGGATCCGCCGCGGCCGAACGTCGCGGTCTTGCCTTCTCGGGAGAGACCGAAGAATCCCGTGATCACGCTCACCCGACCCGCCTGCGCCTCGTGCCGGAGGAACGGCGCAAGGCGCGCGCGTGTCTCGTCGAGCAACGCGGTGGCGTTCCCGTAGGTATCGTCCGTGATGAGGCCGATCGCGTCCGCCTCATGCGGCACGGCGTCAATTCCAAACAGACACAGATTCGCCGCGACGACCTGCGCGGCCAGCCGCTCGCCGAAGGAGAGGACAAAGTCCCTCGTGCGCGGGGTGATCTCCTCCGTGTACGCGACCCCGTACAGAAGGCGCTCCAGCTTCGTCGCGAGGCCGTCGATCGCCCCGCCGCTCCCAGTCGCGCCTTCGCGGGACTTCGGCAAAAGGTCCATATGCTTGCGGCGGAGGTCTGCAACGAACGAGTCGATCTCCTTCTCCTCCTGGGGCCGCGCCAGGATCGTGACGAGGGTGTCCGTGACGCCGGAAATCGCCGACACGACGAGGAACTTCCGCGTCAGGTCCTCGTGGACGACGCTCGCGATCCGCTCGTACATGTCCCCGGTGCTGACGCAATTCCCACCGAACTTCGCGACCTTCCATGGCTCAGTCAAGGTACCCTCTCCGGTGTGCGAACTCCGCGTTGAGCACGCTCCCGCCCGCGCCGCCACGAATCGTGTTGTGCGATAGAACGAAAAAGCGAACGACGCGTTCCACGACGCGGATCCGGCCGATGGTTGCGGCCATCCCGCGCGCCCGCGCAGGTTCGCCCGCCATGAGGTCGAGCAGCGGCTGCGGTCGGTTCGCTTCCGCGCGGACGATCACCGGCTGGTTCGGGGCCGTCGGGAGCTGCTGAACCTGCGCTTCTCCGCGGAACGAGGAGAGGAGATGCGCGATTTCGCCCGCGGGAATTTCGTCCTTCAGGGGAATCGAGACGGCCTCGAGGTGACCGTCGCGCACCGCGACGCGGGCGCAGTTCGCCCACACGTCGATTGGACTCGGCAAGATGCCGTCGGAAAGCGACCCAAGGATTTTCTTCGCCTCCCTGCGCATCTTTTCCTCCTCGCCCTCGATGAAAGGGATCACGTTCGCGGTGATGTCGAGGGACGGGACGCCGGGATAGCCCGCCCCGGAGAGCGCTTGGTACGTGGCCACATGGACATCCGTGAGGTCGAGCGAGTCCACGAGGGGCTTCAGCGGAAGGGCCAGGCCCGTGATCGAACAATTTGGATTCGTCACGACGAAACCGCCCTCCTGGAAGGTTGGCTGGCGTTCGACGAGCCGAAGATGGTTCGGATTCACTTCCGGCACCAAGAGCGGAACATCTGGGTCCATCCGGTGGGCTGACGCGTTGGAGAAAACTCGCACACCCACCCGGGCGGCGTCCATCTCGATGTCTCCGGCGATTTCCGAAGGCAGGCCGCTGAACGCCGCGACGACGTCGTGCTTCCGGAGGACGCCCAAGTCGAGCGGCTGCAGTTCCATCGAGGCGACGTGCGGGGCGAGCGGGACGTCGTCGAGCCGCCAGAAGGCTTTGAGGGATCCTCCGACCTTTCGCTCGGACGAGGCGAGGGCCGCGATTTCGAACGTGGGGTGGTCCTGGAGCAAGCTGACGAAACGCTGGCCGATATTCCCGGTCGCCCCGAGGACGGCCACGGGAACCTTGCTCACAGCGACACCTTTCCCGAGAAGTCCATTCGTGTTTGACGGACAAGATGGAGAAAATCTGAGCCCTCCGACGCGGTGGCGTTCTCCCACTCGTCCAACGTCTCCCGGATCCGACGATGAATGAGCGGAGTGTGGGGGTTCAGCGCTTGGATGTCTCTCAGCAGGGTCGGAGGATCCGCCAAGAGCCCCGCAGCGGCGATTGAGAGACGAGAGAATGTCGTACCGGCGGGACTCGTCAGGCCTGCGAAGTCGAACGGGCTTTCCGCGACGCACCGAGCGAAGGTCAAGAGGCAGAGATGGCTCAGCCCCAGGAGGAACGCCATGGACTCATCGTGCCGCTCCAAAGAAATGTCAACAAATGTCGCGCCACTCGCGCGGAACAATTCCCTTGCTTCGAGCACCGCCTTGCTGTTTCCGCAATCGCTGAACGTGATGCTGCCGCTCGAGATCGGCCAGAGGTTCGGTCCAAACAGCGGATGGACGCTCGCGATTCGCAAACCGGACCGGCCCATCGCTCGAAGCTCTCCCTCGATCGGAGCTTTCAAGCTGCAGACGTCGAAGACGAGACCTTTCGGCTTCAGTACTGTGATGGAGCGCAAGATCTCCGCGGAGGCAGACATCGGAACCGAGACCGCGATTACATCGGCCCCCTGCACGCCTTTCTGCAGATTCGGTTCGAACGGGAAACCATCGAGCGGCCCGGCGATGTCATTCACGACGACGTCCCACCCGCGCGATCGGAAGAATCGGCACAGCCACCGGCCCATGCGTCCCGCGCCGCCGACCACTAGGACCCGCTGGTGGAGCGACGCCAGAGATCGAACGCTCTCCTGTCGCCGCAGACTCTCCTCGATCAGGAGCTGCGCAAGGCCCTCGCCGAATGATGGGCTGATCTCTCGCTTTGTGGCCTCCGCCAAGAGCCGCGCTCGGACACGGTCCTCCGCCCTTTGGTCCCGCAGAGGCCGACCGAGTATCTTCTTCTCCGAGCCGACCTGAGCGGCGAGATCGAGGCGCTTCGCCACGAGGCCGATGATCTCCCGATCGACCTCCGCGATCTCGTCTCGCAGCCGTGCGATTTCCGTCTCGCTCAAAGGAAACCCCCCACGAGCATGAGATCGAGGATCGCCATCGCGGCAGCGTTCTCCACGACCGGCACGGCCCGGGGAACAATACACGGGTCATGACGGCCCGTGACGACAATCTCCGTCGGCCGCATCGTCCCCAGGTCGACGGATCGCTGCGGTTTCGCGATGGACGCGGTCGGCTTGACCGCAACGCGGAACGTGATGGGCATGCCGTTCGTGATGCCGCCGAGGATGCCGCCCGCATGGTTCGTCTCGGTCGCGACTCGACCGGCCTCGACGGTGAACGGATCGTTGTGCTCGCTCCCGCGCATCGACGCGCTGCGGAAGCCGGCCCCGAAGTCGACGCCCTTCACGGCGGGAATCGAGAAGAGGAGATGAGCGAGCGCCGACTCGACGGACTCGAAGAACGGCTCGCCCACGCCGGGAGGGAGACCCGTCACGACTGCTTCGATGACGCCGCCGACGCTATCGCGGTCTTTCCGGGCCGCCTCGATTTCCTCGATCATGCGGTCCGCCGCCTCGAGGTCGGCACACCGGACCGCGCTGAGTTCGACGTTCGCCGCAATCTGCTGCGGAGTGACGGGTTGCGCGGTGACCCGACCGATTTGGGCCGCATGCGCGTAGAACCGAACGCCTTTCGGTTCCAGCACCTGTCGAGCAATCGCGCCGGAGACGACCAATGGAGCTGTCATCCGGCCCGAGAGTTGGCCGCCCCCCCGGAGATCGCTCTTCCCTCCATATTTCATCGCAGCCGCGAAGTCTCCATGCCCGGGACGCGGGACCCGCGCGACGTTGGCATAGGATTTCGATTGCACGTCCTCGTTGCGGATGAGAGCGACGATCGGCTCGCCCGTCGCGAGCCCGTCCGAGATGCCTTCCGAGAATTCCACACGATCCGCCTCCTTCCGCTGGGTCGTGACGAGGCTCTGTCCCGGTCGACGGCGGTCGAGCTGCCCCTGGACGACGGCCTCGTCGATCCGCATGCCGGAGCGCAGTCCCTCAATCGTGCAGCCTACAAATGGACCGTGGCTGGTCCCGAAGATCGTGGTCCGGTATCGCGTGCCGAAGACGTTCATTCAACCACCGCGTGAAGGGCCCCAAGGGCTCGCATGTCGTCGAGGAACGAAGGATACGAGACGCGGAAGCACCAAGGATCCGAGATGTCCACCGAGTCGTCCGCCGCGAGACCGGCGATGGCGGCAGCCATCAGGACGCGATGGTCTGCCCGCGCGTCGATGAACGCGCCGTGCAGGCTCGCGGGTCCGTGAACGACGCAACCGTCCGGGGTCGGTTCCGCTCGGGCACCCAGGGCCCGCAGCATCGCGACCGTCGAGGCGATCCGGTCGCTCTCCTTGACTCGAAGGTGGTCTCCGTTCACGAAGCGCGTTTCGCCATTCGCCTGCGTCGCGAGGACCGCGAGGATAGGGAAGAGATCCGGTGTATTGCTGACGTCCACCGTCTGGCCTGTGAGGTCGCCGCTTCGCACCCGCATGCGATCCTCAACCAGATCCACTCGTGCCCCGAACAACTCCAGCAGTTGGGCGATCCGGCGGTCGCCTTGGGGCGAGCCGAGGTCGAGGCCTTCGACGGTCACGTCTCCGCACGTGATCGCCGCGGCGACAAGAGGAAAGGCGGCAGACGAGAAGTCCCCCGGTATGTCCACATCCGTCGGGTGGTACGTCCGCCCGCCGGGCACGAGGTAGGCGTCCTCGTCCACCACAATCTCGACGCCGAACGCGCGGACCATTTGCCGCGTCACCTCGACGTATGGCTCCGAGCGTCGCGGGGGAAGGACGCGGATTTCCGACGGATTCGCCGCGAGAGGGCAGGCGATGAGAAGACTCGAAAGAAATTGGGAGCTGATGGACCCGGACAGGGAGACGCGGCCACCGCGCAGGACTCCCTCGACCTCGATGGGAGGACGACCATCGCCAGAAACGGACGATCCGCGGGCACCGAGGCTCGTGAGGGCCTCGAGGAGCGGACCCATCGGACGTTTCTGGAGGCTCGCATCGCCCGAGAGCGTCGTCGAACCATCGAGAAGCGCGGCCACGCCCGCGAGGAGACGCAACGTCGTCCCGGAGTTCCGTGCGTCGATCGGCATCCTGGGTGGGTGCAAGGAATCCGAAACGACCCGGAGCCCGTCCGCGGTTGGTTCAATCACCGCGCCGAACGCGGCCATGCCTGCAATCGTAGCCGCGGTATCCTCCGCAAGGAGCGGCCGACGAATGCGACAAGGGCCGTGAGACAAGGCGGCGAGGATGACCGCACGGTGAGTGTAGCTCTTCGACGGCGGAGCACGAATCGATCCGGAGACTCGAGACGTGCGGACTCGGTACCTCAGGCGACCACCTCCCGCGACTCGATCGTGTTCAGGCGCACGACGCGAACTTCGGAGGACCCGTCGTCCATCGCCCTTCGAACGGCGTCCACATGGGTCGCCTGTGCCAACGCAAGGATGGACGGCCCCGTGCCGGTGATTCCCGCGGCCTTCGCCCCAGCCGCCCGCGCACGAATCGCTGGCGTCTCGTCGACCCCGAGCAAAGGCGCGTAGGCCCCGCTGTTGACATTCAAGGCCCGGAAGTAGTCGCCTTTCATCGCAAGGCGGAAGGCCTCCTCGATCTGCGTGCGGATTTGGACAAAGTCCGTGCCCTTGAGACTCGACTTGGTAATCGTCCGATCGGGCACCTGCACGACCGCGACGAGGCCCTCCGGGAAGCGATCGTAACCGAGAATTTTTCGCGCCTGGTTGTCCGTCGCGACAATGCCGCCGAAGAAGGAGGCGCACGCATCGTCGAACGCACCGGTAATCGTTACGCCGGCATCGCAGGCGGCATCCACTCCGATCCCGATGATCCGAAGCGGCTCGAGCGGGGCGCCGAGGGCGCGAGCACACGCGAGGACGACCGCGTTCGCGACGGCGGAGCTGCTCTTCAGTCCGCGAGAGACCGGAATCTCCGACGTGACCGTGACCTCGATGCCTACCTGTTGAGTACCGCGTCGAAGGACTCGCTCGGCACACAATCGGACAAGAGTCGGGTCGAGTCCGTCCGGCACATGGACCCGGACTCCGAGGCCTTCGGGCCTAGTCTCCGCAGTCGCCGTGGCTCGCAGCGCGAGACCGAAGGCCGCACCCCGGCCGGTCGCAATCGCGTTCACGATTGTGCCCGCACCAAAACAGGATGCTTGGGCCCTCATCGCAACGCCTCCTTCGCGGCCCGCTGCATCGCATCGAAGGGAGCGACTTGCCCGGTCCAGAGCTCGAACGCCTTCGCTCCCTGGTGGAGGAGCATCTCGAGTCCGGAAGCTCCGGGGCGGTTCAGAAGCTTCGCCGTTCGGAGGAGGGGGGTGACCCGCGGATTGTACACGAGATCGTAGATGAACCCCGCCTTTCCAATCACGTCCTCAGGGACCGGGAGGCCATCGTGGACGCCTTTCGTTCCCGCCGGGGTCGCGTTGACGAGCAGGTCCCACGGACCCTTTCGTGTTAGGTCTTCGGCAGGGAGCACCTCGATTCGATGGTCGAAGGAGTCCGCGAGAACCTTCGCGCGCGCGGCGGTGCGATTTGTCAGCTGAACGTGGGCACCTTCCCGGAGCAGGACGTCGACGACAGCCTTGGCGGCGCCGCCGGCACCGACGACGAGGGCGTTCCGCTCGCCAACGCGCAGCCCGAGAGACCGCAGGGAGATGCGGAATCCGTACACGTCCGTGTTGTGGCCCGTGGTCCAGCCGTCTCGCAGGACGACCGTGTTCACGACTCCAAGTCGTTCCGCGTCGCCATCGAGTTCGTCCACGGATCGGACCACCGCCTCCTTGTGCGGGCTTGTCACATTGAAGCCTCGGATTCGAAGGCGCTCAGCCGCGAGGAGGAACCGATCCAGTCGTTCGGGCAGGATGTCGAAAGGCAGGTAGACGGCGGGCAGGCCCAGCGCGGCCAGGCCCGCCTCGTGCATCGTCGAAGAAATCGAGTGCTCGACCGGATGGCCAATCAAGCCGAGGATCATCGGCTCGCGGCCGCGGAGGCGGGTGGCGGTCCCAAGGGACAGTTGACCTGCAGCGGTCGAGGGCCCCCACGAGGCGTATTGGATTTCTTGGCCGAGTGCGTCCGCGAGGGCGCGTGTCACGATGGCGGCACCGCCCATCCCAATCAGGATGAAACGATTCGGACGGCCGCTCCCCGACCGGGCCAGGTCGACAAGCTGAATCGCTGCATCGACCTCGGTCACAGGGACCGCGACCTTGGCGACTTCGCCTTGGGCGGCACACGAGTCGAGAGCCTCCGAAACCCGATGCGCCTCCACGGCGTGGGCGAAGTGATGAGAGACGATGACCACCGTTCGATGGTCCGATGCGAGACGGCCCAGCGCTCCGAGGACTTCCCGGTCCGTTTCGAGCTCGAGGTCCACATATGCAAAGCGCGAATGGCAGATCTCTCGGAGGAATGCGATGCGTTGACGAGGATTCGGGCCCGGTGCGCCTCCTTGGCCCGGCGAGCGCAACGTTGCAATGGCCCGAGCGCCGACGCCGTTCGCCAGTTTGCGGATTGTCGACGATCCGAGATCTCGAACGTAGTCCAGCCGCAGCTCGACAAGATCCGCGCCTTTCTCGAGGGCCATCCGGGACTGGCGTTCCGCCTCGGCGGCGTTGTCCGCCCGAACGACCGCGGCGACTTTCGTCATCTTATCGCTCCGCAATCGTCTCGCGTATCCGCATCCCGAAGTGGCGGCCGCCTTCCTCGAGCCGCAGGAGCACTTCGTCCCCGGGTTTCACCTGGCCGACGGCAAGCGAGCCTCCCTCCGGCGTCACAAACCGAATCGTCTCCGCGTTCTGGACGATCGTGGTATGGCGCCGGCCGTCCGCCTCCGCCTCGAGGAGCAGGAGCGGCCGTCGTTCAACCTTGACGCGGCCCACAATCACGGCGCGTGCCCGGCCCTGGGAGTCCACCGCGAGGACCTCGTCCCCGGCACGAAGTTCGCTCAGGTACTGCGTCTTGCCGCCCGGGAGGTAGATGTATGCGTGGACGGCCCCCGCGTTCACCCGGAACGGTCGGGCGGCCACGTAGCCCGTCTCGGCCGTCTCGGCGTGGACGAGGAACAGGCCCGAAGAGCTGTTCCCGACGAGCATCCCCTCTCCGTCCCGCAAGAGAGAACACGTGTCGACGCACACGCGGTCGCCGAGCCCGATCGGTCGAATCGACGTGACGGCCGCTCGCACGAGGGACACGTCTTCCCGCACGGCTTCGAGGAGTCCGCGGACCGCCCGGATCTCGTTGGGAGAAGAGGGGACGAGGAGGATGCCGTGGACCCCGACCTCCATCGCCTCGAAGACCAGCTTCGCCTCGGCGGCGTCACGGACCTCGACGAGGAGCCGCGTCTCGCTCCCCTGGAAGTGCGCAATGAGGTTCTCGAGGGGGATGATTTTCCAATCCTCCGTCCGGACGACGACGTGATTCGTCACGCCCTTCAGCCCGCGGACAGAGATCTCGTCCTTCGCCGACCGAATCGTCGCGAGCCGGCCGATTTCCGCGTCGTCGAAGAGGAAGATGTTGTCCTTCAGGAAGATCGGAGAGAACCGCCCGAGTGCCCGAAGCGACTCGTCCTGTTTCGCGAGGACGATTTCGTCGAAGCCGGCCTCGAGCGCAACCGAGACGATGGACCGAACGTCCTCGTTGTCCTCGTGGGGAAAGGCCCCCACCCACACCAGGCGGTCCAGGGGCCTCACCCACGATAGACTTCGTCGACCGAAGCGCCGTCGAAAATCATGCGGGCGATCGCCCGCGTCATGCCAATCGGGTCCTTGGCCTGGAAGATGTTTCGGCCCATCGAGACGCCGACCGCCCCGCCGGAGAGGGCTCCTTCGACCATCTCGAAGGCCGCGCGATCCGAGTCCAGCTTCGGACCGCCTGCGACGACGACGGGAACGGGACAGCCCCGGACGACCTCCTTGAACGTCTCCGGCGCGCCGGTGTAGAGCGTCTTCACGATATCCGCGCCCAGCTCCGCGCCGACGCGCGCCACATGCTTCACGACGTCGACATCGTACGGATTCTTGATCTTCGGGCCCCGGGGATACATCATTGCGAGGAGTGGGAAGCCGAATCGATCGCACGCCGTCGCGGTCGTCCCGAGGTCTTCGATCATTCGGTCGTCGTCCTCACCACCGAGGTTCACATGGACGCTGATCGCGTCGGCGCCGTATGAGATCGCTTCGTCGACCTGTGTGACGAGGACTTTTCGATCGACGTGCGTGCTGATTGCCGCCGACGCGCTCAGGTGCAGGACGAGGCACAACCCTTCGTCGAAGTAGTCCTTCGCGAATCGCACAACCCCTTTGTGAAGCACGACCGCGGTGGCCCCGCCTTTCGCGACATTCGCCACGGCCTTGCGGATGTCTTCGAGGCCGGCGGCGGGGCCGGACGAGACACCGTGGTCCATCGCGACGATCAGCGTCCTGCCGCCTCGCAGGATTCGTCGCAGCCGGATTTCCTTGCCGATTGAAGACATAGGCCACCCGTGCGAGTCCGTAGCACGGACCTGATGCGGAGGACGTATTTCAAGCCTGCGCTCGGCGGCGTACGAAAATCGGCTCCGGTCAAATGCCTGCGAGAACTTGCACGATGGTACGGTCGTCGGTAGCGACCGAAGGCAGGCTCGCCCACGCAATCACGGCATGCGGGGACCTCCGGCGAATCTCCTGAAGAATTTCAATCTCGTCTTTGTCCGGTTCGGGGACGGACATCAGCACGATCGCGTGGCTGATCTCTTCCGGGAGCGACGTGAACCACGGGGACGAGTACGCCTCTTCGACCGCGACGAAACATCGGTGCTTTTCCCGACCCGCGCCCATCCCGAATCGCCATTCCCGCACGCCGGCGAGCGTCCGCCGCAACGGCACCACGTCCGAGCGAGCCAGGACCGCGCCCAACTCGGAAGCGGGTCGGGCCATGATCGCCCCCAAGGCCGCGAAGGCTTTCGTCAGCGGGAGGTCTCTGGCAAACTGGAGGAGCCGATCGTTGCTGAACGTCACGACGCCGTCCGAGCGTTTTTGGAGGAGTCGGAGCTGCGCTTCTGCGAGCTGCCGCCGAATCGGACCTTCGATTGTGAAGGGCACCGTGGCGAACGCCACGCTCGCATCGCCCAAGATCCGGGCGACCCGGCCGACGAGGCTCATCCCCCACCCGCCGAGTTCACCGCCCAGGCCGCCGAGCATCACGACGATGTCCCGATCGAGAAGCGAAGCGGAGATCTGCTTCTCCTCATCCGTCTCCATGTTCGGCACGGTCTTCTCGTCCATCGAGGCGTAGGCCTGCAGCGATCCGGCGGCGACGAGGACGCGGGTCGAGACCTCCGCCATGGACGGATGGACGGTGTCGTTCACGGCGATGCGGGTCGCGTTGGGCGGCGCGGCGACGCGGCGCAGGACGTTGCATCCGGCCCCTCCGCAGCCCACGATGGCGACCCGGGCCCGTTCTTCCCCGACACCGAGCCTCCACGTGTCCGGCACGCGTGCGCCATCGGAAGTCCCCGGAGATAAAGGATTGTCATTCGCGGTTTGATA
>Ga0134080_10000331_pt1 | contig 15805 bp, 10 predicted proteins | sample 15_taG_9_FD_94469 | JGI IMG/M metagenome (GOLD analysis project Ga0134080, IMG submission 94469) | Grasslands soil microbial communities from the Angelo Coastal Reserve, California, USA - 15_D_Met_40cm_2_24_1 metaG | ecosystem: Environmental > Terrestrial > Soil > Grasslands ...
ACTTTCGCGCCGCAGCCTGCACCGGAGCTCTCTACGAGATCGAACTGTATGTCGTGACTGGCGATCTCCCGGGCTTGGATGCCGGCGTGTATCACTTTAATCCGGCGGATGTATCGCTGCGGCTTCTGCGAAGGGGTAATTTTCGGGGAAACCTGGCTCAGGCGACGGTGATGGAACCCGCGGTCGCTCACGCGCCCGCCACGATCATCTGCACCGGAACGTACTGGCGGAACGCCTGGAAGTACCAGGCGCGCACCTATCGCCATTTCGGTTGGGATAACGGCACCCTGCTGGCAAATATGCTGGCCGTTTCTGCGGCTTCGGGGCTGCCAGCCGAGATCGTGCTCGGGTTCGTGGATGCCGAGGTGAACCGGCTACTCGATCTGGATACACGGCGTGAGGTTTCCTTGTGCCTCGTACCGATCGGGCGCACATCGGAGAGTTCGCTGCCGGCACCGAGAGAGGCTCCGGCACTCGGCCTGGAGACAATCCCGCTTTCACAGCAGGAGGTCGAATATCCCACCATGCTTGAGATGCACGACGCGTCTTCGCTTGACTCCGTAAAGGAAGTAAATCAGTGGCGCGGTAAGCCACCAGTCCTTTCATCTTCCGCTCTGGCGGGCGAGGCAGTTCCCCTCCCGCGGCTGCCGGAAGAAGAACAACCCAAGGATACGATCGAGCAGGTAATCCAGCGTCGCGGCTCTACCCGAACGTTCGATAAGGCGGCGTCCATTACACTGGCACAACTTTCTACCATTCTCGACTACGCCACGCGAGGTCTTCCGGCCGACTTCCTTGAGCCGCCCGGCGCGCAGCTTAACGATCTTTACCTGATCGTGCATTCAGTTCAGGGCCTCAAGCCGGGCGCATACTTCTTCGGGCGTGAGCACAGCACCCTGGAGCTTTTGAAGGAGGGGGAATTCCGCGCCGAGGCCCATCATCTTGGTCTGGAGCAGGAGCTGCCGGCGGACGCCTGCGTGGACATCTTTTTTCTCGCCGACTTAAAACGCATCTTGGAGCGATATGGGAACCGCGGCTACCGGGCCGTCCAGCTGGAGGCGGGCGCCATCGGCGGCAGGATGTACCTGACTGCGTATGCCCAGCACCTGGGTGCGACCGGGCTGACCTTCTTCGACGATGATGTAATTGAATTCTTTTCACCGCACGCAAAGGACAAGAGTGCCATCTTCCTGCTCGCGATTGGCAAGCCGCTGAAGTCGAAACCACAGTAGGGCCAACTCCTGGATCGTCGGCAACCCTTGCCTTGGGATTATTTCAGGATTGCCCGTCAGACTTGTGCTCTTCAAGATCGAATTCAATGGTCTTGAGTTTGGTGTCCGGACGGAGTCTGGCCACAAATACGCGATACGCTCCGCTTGTGCGACAGTCTTTCCACTGCGGCGCAATTCATTCGTAACGTAACGCCTCCAGTGGGTCAACCTTCGCGGCACGCCGCACAGGCACCCAGCATGCCAATAGCGCTACTCCCACGAACAACGTTCCCACAACGATCAGCGTTGTGGGATCGCTAGGCTGCACGTCAAACAGAAAAGTTCTCAGGACTCGCGACAAAATAATCGCCAGCGCCACTCCCGCGAGTACACCACTCGCAATCAATCGAAGTCCCTCGCCAAAGATTAGGTTGCGAATGTCTTTTTGTTCCGCACCAACAGCGCTGCGAATCGCAAGCTCCCGTCTCCGCGAGGCCACCGAAAGCGAAAGTACGCCGTAAATTCCGACCAGCGTCAGCACGCTGCCCACAACCGAAAACCCAACGAGCAACTGCATCGCGAACGTTCGCGACGCCAGCGAATCATCGCGAATCTGCTCCAAAGTTTTCCGGTTTTCGATGGCGGCAGTTGGATCAACGGCGCGCAACTCGCGTTCCACCGCAACCAGAACTGCGCGTGGGTCCGCAGTCGTGCGGATCACAAGATGTTTCGAAAAGGCCGTCGCCTCCCACAATGATAGATAGACCTCGGGCGACGCCGCCTGCGTCAAATCGTCGGTGCGGCCGTTCGAGACCTCGCCGACGATTTCCGTGGCTGGTTTGTCGCGTCCGTTCAGCCAGATCTTCCGTCCGATTCCGTTGGCATGCGGAAAGTAGCGATCCGCAAATGCCTGGTTGACGATCGCTACGTTTATCGTCTTGCCCTCATCGCTCGAACGAAACTCCCGCCCGCCGAGCATCGCCACGCCCATCAGCTTAAAATAGTCCTCCGTGACGGCGCGCAGCGGCAACGCCGTCTTCTCGCTCTCCTTGGTCGCCGGAGGCTGCCCTTCGATTTCCACTGTCGCTGGCCAATTGTTGCCGGTAAGTGGCACTCCCCACGCGAATGCTGCGTATTGCACGCCGGGAATCGCCGAAACCCTTTCCAAAGCGTGCCGGTGAAAATTGGCCCACTCCGAATAGCTCCGCACTTCCGTAACACTCATCGTTAAGATATGTCCGGTGTTGTAGCCCGATGGGACCTTCGCAATGTTCACCATGGTTCGAATCAGTAACCCCGCCCCTACAAGCAGCGCCAGAGTCAACGCCGTTTGCACCATGGTGACCCCGCGCAGAAGCCGCCGTTCCCCGAGTCCTGCCGTTCCTTTGGGTCCGGCGTTCTTCAGCACCTCCATCGGATCAAGCCGAAACGTTCGAAGCGCCGGAAAAACCCCTGCGAAAACCGCAGCCAGGACCGCTGCACCCAATCCCCAGGCCAGCACCGCCCATCCGGCCGTCACGGCTTCGAGCCGCGGAATTGCATGTCCCGCAATCAACTTAAACAGTTTCACGACTCCGAACGCCAGGCCCACTCCGAATGCCCCACCCAGCAGCGCCAGTAACAGACTCTCCGTCGAAACCTGCCGCAACAGCGCCACGCGCCCCATGCCCATCGCGCTGCGCACGGCGTATTCCTGCTGCCGCTGCAGGCCGCGCACCAGCAGCAGTGCCGCCGCGTTTCCGCACCCAATCAGCAGTACCAGCCCTGCCGCTCCGAGCAAGGGATACAGAATCCTCCGCCCGTCCTGATTCATTTCGTCCGTCACCGATTCCAGCCGCGGCGCAACTCCTTCAAAGTCCTTCTCCGCCTGCGCTTCTCTGGCGGCCAGCAGGGTCAACTCCTGCTGCCCTTGCTGCTGCGTTGCGCGGTCGCGAAGCCGCGCCACCATGTTCCAGTAGGGCTCTTTCAGCCCTTTTGGGTTCGGCTCGGCTGGGACCCAGAAATCCACCGTCGCGTTTACGTCGTAGTTCGGTTCTCTGGCCGCCCCCGGCGATGGCAGAAACCGCACTCCCGGCTCCATGATTCCGATCACCGTTGGCGGCACTTCCCACCGGCTGATCCGCACGGTTTTCCCGATGACTCCGCGATCGCCATTGAACGCCCGCTGCCAGAACTCATACCCCAGCACGATCGCCTTTACCGGCCCTTGCCCGAAATCCCCCTCCTCCAAACCACGCCCCGCGACCGTCTTCAGGCCCATCACCGGCAGATAGTCTTTCGTTACCCACATGCCCTGCATGGACTGGCTGCCGTCGTTCCGCACCAGGAAGTTGAACGTCCAGTTGTACCCCGCGAAGCCCTGAAAAGACTTGGCCTCCTTTTGCCACTCTGTCCACTGCTGCGCCGCCCATCCGCGCGGGTTGTCCATAGGTTGCCCGTCGGTTCGCGCCGCGAGCACTAGGACCAGTTGCTGCGGCTGCCGATACGGCGGCGGCGTCAACAGCACGCCCTGAATCAAGCTGAACACGGCCGAAGTCGCCCCGATTCCCAGCGCTAGTGTCAGCACGGCAATCGAGCTAAAGGCGGGTTGCTTCAACAGCATCCGAATCGCAAATCGCATGTCTCGCAGCATCTATCCCCCTCGCCGATTCCGTGAATCACCTCTTAAGGAAGCCCAATAAGGAAACCTTTCTTACCCTCTCGTGGTTCCCACCGTCCTACCGGCTTTGACGAATAAACCGCATGCGGGTTAGAGGGGCTTGGACTTTCGGTTAGCCCGTAATCCGCCCGCAAGCAGAATTGTATGTGGCCGTTTTTGGCGCCGCCTCGGTAAATATATAATCGGCTGAAGTCAAACTTTGCGTTTGCCTTTCCATTGCACACACCGCAGTCTTGAGGCCAGCACGTGACGGTGGCCAACTCGCTAAGCGCTTAAAGACATTAAGCTATTACGAGGACGCTCCCTTCACCAAACTGTTCATGTTTTGCGCGTTAAAGGAGCCGCGCTATTGGGCCGATTCGATCCGCCCAAATACCGGTCCTGGCCGCAGTTTGCGACTACGCTATGTTGCTGCCCCTACTAGAGAAAGCAAAAGAACAGAGTGCGTACTTCTTGTTGACCCCCAAGACCGGGTCGCGTTCCAGTGGCGCACCACAGTGCGGGACACCGTTCCCTGAGGTAGCGGCTATCCCGCAGCGTGCTGTCTTGCCCGGAGAGCAGTATCGGTTTCACTTCGATATGACCAAATGCATCGGCTGCAAATGCTGCGTGGTTGCTTGCAACGAGCAGAACGGCAATCCCGCGCAAATCAACTGGCGAAGAGTGGGGGAGATCGAAGGCGGCTGGTATCCGGATACCCACCGCTCCTATCTTTCCATGGGCTGCAATCACTGCCTGGAGCCGACGTGTCTGGAAGGCTGTCCCGTGGACGCCTACTCCAAGCATCCTGTCACCGGCGTAGTGTTGCACAGCGCGGAGACCTGCATCGGCTGCCAATACTGCACGTGGAATTGTTCGTATGGAGTTCCACAGTACAACCCGGACCGCGGCGTCGTCGGGAAATGCGACATGTGCCATGACCGGCTGGGCGAGGGGCGGCCGCCGGCGTGTGTCAGCGCTTGTCCTGAGACTGCCATCCGCATCGAAATTGTGAACATTGCGGAATGGAAGCGTGAGTACGCCGTGAACGCCAATGCACCGGGCCTTCCGTCCGCCGATGACAGTATCTCCTCGACGCGCATCACTCTTCCCCACAATTTGCCGCCCGACACGCGGAAAGCAGATTTCTTCCGCGTTAGGCCCGAAGATCCGCACTGGCCTCTCGTGGCCATGACCGTGCTCACCCAACTCTCGGTCGGCGCTTTTGTCACCATCTGGCTGCTGCAATTGTTCGGAAAGACTACGCGCTTGGGTGTTGCGGCGCTGGTTTCGCTGATGGTAGCCGGACTGGCGCTGAGTGCCTCGACGCTCCACCTTGGACGTCCCATTTATGCGTATCGCGCTCTGAAAATGTGGAAGCGTTCCTGGCTGAGCCGTGAAGTCCTGCTCTTTGGATGCTTTTCCGGCGTGGCGTTTTTGTACGCAGCGCTGCTCTGTTTCAAGCTACCGGGAAGCCTTGCGATTGGGGCGCTGACGTCCTTGCTTGGCGCAGCGGGAGTCACTGCGAGTGCCTGGATTTATCTCGTCCCGGCGCGGCCCGCATGGAACTCCAAGCGCACGGTGGCAGGATTTTTTCTTACCTCGATGCTGCTCGGCCCTTTACTCGTCGCAAGCCTCGGAATCGGGGACCGCCGTAGGCTGAACATGGCGATCGTTGTCGCGGCAGCAGGGCACTTGCTGAACAAAGCCGGCAAATTTTTCTGGCTGACGGCGTCCGACTCCTTCGAACTGCAAGCGTCGGGTCGCTTGCTTTCCACAAGTTTGGCGTCTTCCTTCCTGGGGAGCGGCGCGCTGTTGTGCTTAGGGGGAATCATTCTGCCGCTGTTTGTGCCGACCTGGGCGGGCGCGTGTACTTCACTTCTCACTGTTCTGACTGGTGAAATTCTCGGCCGGTATGTTTTCTTCGTCAGCGTGGTTCCCAAGAATATGGCCGCTTCGTACGTGTCCGCCGGAAAGGCCGCGGCATGAGTCTGAAGCGCCAACTCGGATTGGACATCCTGGAGGAAAAGTATGCGTACGCCAGCGATCCGGTCATGGGGCACACCTCCGAGCAAAAGATTCCGGACACTTGGGTCTCCACGACTTGCGGTTACTGCTCGGTCGGTTGCGGTATGTTCATTGGCGTCAAGGACGGCCGCGCGGTGAGCGTGCGCGGAAATCCGGACCACGCTGTCAATTCCGGCTTGCTTTGCCCGAAAGGCCTTTCCGAACATTACACACTGGAGGCTTCGAACCGCGCGCTCTACCCGCTTCTGCGCAACAAACGCGGAAAGCTTGCGCGCATCGGGTGGGACGAAGCTCTTGCCACTATGGCGGAGAAATTCCGCGGCGTTCAGCAGAAGTACGGCCGGGAGGCTCTCGGCGTTCTCAGTACGGGTCAGCTCGTCACCGAAGAGTTTTATGCGCTCGGGAAGCTCGTGCAGCTTGGACTTGGTACGAAGAATTACGACGGGAACACGACGCTATGCATGGCCAGCGCCGTCTCCGGGTATAAGCGCTCCTTTGGCAGCGACGGTCCGCCAGGCGCGTACGAAGACCTCACCCAAGCGGACGTCATTTTTCTCATTGGCGCGAACATCGCCGACAACCATCCGATCCTTTGCCAGTACCTCGACGCCAATCCCTCGAGGACCTTGATCGTGGCCGATCCCCGGGTGACCAAGACCGCGATGATGGCAGACCTGTACCTCCCTTTGAAGCCGCGTTCGGACATCGCTCTTCTTAACGGGATGATTCACCTGCTCATCGAGAACGATCTCGTCGATCGTGAGTACGTTGCGGTGCATACTACTGGGTTCGACCAACTGGAAGAGTCGGTTCGCAAGTACACGCCCGAGTACGTCTCGCAACTAACCGGGCTCACGCCCGAGCAAATCTACAAGGCCGCACTGATCTATGGCAAGGCCAATGCCCCGTTCATTGGCTGGACGATGGGTGTGAACCACAGCACCAAGGGAACGGAAACGGTAAACGTCATCAATAATCTTGCCTTGATCACCGGCAACGTCGGGAAACCAGGCGCTTCTCCATTTTCAATCACCGGGCAATGCAATGCGATGGGAACACGGGAGGCGGGCTTCGCTTCAAGCCTTCCTGGGTATCGCAAATTTGAGAGTGCATCCGACCGCGAGGAATTGGCGGCGCTCTGGGGTATCGGCGTGGAGCGGCTGCCTACTTCGCGCGGATGGGCTTATCCGGATATCGTCGAGGGCGCGGTTGCGAAGAAGATTCGCGCTCTGTGGGTCATCGCCACAAATCCAATCGTGTCCTTTCCGAATCTCGGAGTGTTGCAGCACAGCCTCGATAGCTTGGACTTTCTGGTGGTCCAGGATGGATTTCATCCCACGCCCACGACCGAAGTCGCGGACCTCGTTCTCCCCGCGGCCATCTGGGGAGAAAAAGAAGGCACGTATACAAATTCGGAACGCCGCGTGAGCAAGGTCAATCGCGCCGTGAACCCTCCTAGGGAGGCCCGCAGCGACTTCGACATTTTCTTGGATTTGGCAAAAAAGCTAGGCTGCTACGGGGAACTCTTTCCGGGATGGACTCAGCCGAAGGATGCCTTCGACGAATGGAAGCAGGTATCGGCGGGCCGCCTCTGCGATTATTCCGGACTCACGTACGAGCTCATCGAGCGCCATGGCGGGATTCAGTGGCCCTATCCGGCGGGCACCACGGAAGTAAGGACAACACGGCTCTACTCCGATGGCCATTTCTCCACTGAGAATGGAAAGGCGCGGCTTCTCCCGGTCGAGTGGGAACCTTTTCCGGAACAGCCGAACGCGGACTTTCCGTTCGTGCTGAATACGGGCCGCACCGTCGAGCATTGGCATACCCGCACGAAAACAGGAAACGTTCCAATCCTCGAGCGTCTCTCGCCAAACGCATGGCTGGAGATGAATCCGCGGGACGCGCAGTCGCTCGGACTGAAGCCGCATGACCACATCGACGTGATTTCTGCTCGAGGACGCGTGAAAGGTGTCGAGCTTCGTGTTACGGAAATTATCGCGCCCGGGCAAGTCTTCATGCCCTTTCACTACGCCGAGGCGAATGCCAATCGAGTGACGCAAAGCGCTTTCGATCCAATCTCGCGGGAGCCCAATTACAAACAGTGCGCCGTGCGCGTCGAGAAAGCGCAGATCGCTCCACAATATTGGGGAGTGCGCGGAAGCCCGAGAGCCAGAGTCCTGGCATGAATTCGGACGGAGTGGAACCAATTCTCGTTTCGTACAAAGGGTGGAGATGAACAAAAAAAAGTTCATGGAGAGCGGCCACTTTCCGACTCTCATCGCGGCGTTTCTCTACTTCGATGTCAGCTTCATGGTGTGGGTCATGCTCGGTCCTCTTGCCCCGTTCCTCTCCGAAATGCTCAAGCTCACGCCCTACCAGAAAGGATTGCTGACGGCGATTCCTCTTCTCGGTGGAGCGCTATTCCGGCCTGTGCTGGGATTTCTCGGCGAGCGCATTGGTGAACACCGGACCGGCTTGCTCGGACTTGCATTCACTTTGCTCCCGCTGATTCTCGGCTGGCGCTTCGCGCATACTCTCGCACACTTCTATTTTCTCGGGCTCCTGTTGGGTATCGCAGGCGCGAGTTTCGCCGTAGCTCTTCCGATCGCGGGACGCTGGTATCCGCCCGAGTATCAGGGGCTCGTCATGGGCATCGCTGGTGCAGGGAATTCGGGAACTCTGATCGCCACACTATTCGCGCCGCGCCTCGCTCAAAAATTTGGTTGGGCGAACACGTTTGCGTTGGCTATGCTTCCCGTAGTCGTTGTGTTGATTCTCTTCGCCTTGCTGGCTAAGAACAGCCCCCGCCGCAGCGAACCCCCTAAATGGAAAGCCATCGCAGCCATTTTGCGCGAGTCCGATACCGCTTGGTTTTGTTTCTTCTATAGCTTTACGTTCGGTGGGTTCGTGGGCATGGCCAGTTTTCTCAGCACCTTCTTCCACGACCAATATGGGCTGTCAAAGGTGCGCGCTGGGGACTTCACGACCATCGTTGTCCTCGCGGGAAGTTTCCTGCGGCCCGTGGGCGGTTGGCTCTCGGACAAGATCGGAGGCTACCGCTTGCTTTTGCTACTCTTGGCTGGTGTGGCGGGTTGCCTCGGAGGCGTAGGGAGGTTCCCTGTACTTCCACTTGAGGTAGGGCTCTTGTTTTTGTCCATGGGAATGATGGGCATGGGAAATGGAGCGGTTTTTCAACTCTTGCCGCAGCGCTTCCCGGAACGCGTCGGGCTTCTCACGGGACTGGTTGGCGCGGCCGGTGGCCTGGGAGGCTTTTTCTTGCCTTTTATTCTCGGCGCCATTAAACAGCGAACCGGGCAGTACTCGGGAGGACTCTTTCTTTTCGCGAGCGCTTTCTTTGCCGCTGCTTTGATTCTCTTGCAGCTTGGCACCAAATGGCGCGCGAGCTGGCAGGAGGAATCGGTGGAGCGGGCGGGAATCTTTTCGTATCGCGGTATTCCCGGAACTCCCGTGGAAGAAGTCGCCGAATGAAGTGCGCACGGGCACAGCCCAGAGTTCTCTCCGGGAGGAGTCGTGAAAAGGTTGTTATAGTCAGGAACGGTGGCGGGGAGGGTGTACCATTGCGCCGACGCCGACACAAACGCAAATGCGCTCCCACATGCGGCACGGGCCATCTGTCAGTATGACGTGCCTGCCGATAGACGTGGCCGCACTCGGCATTTCAATTCGGGCCAGCGCGCCATAACTCCCGGATAAGTCGGCAACTCTTACCCAATCTGGTTGTGGAAGGTTAGGCCGTCCTAGGCCGCGCCTTGCCGCAAAGCCAGAATGGAACTTGCTAAAAGTAACGCATTCCCTCCATAGGCGTCTAATGTAGTCTCGGATGTCCCCACGCTTTATGCACAGAACCTGGGGTCACAAACTACAGAGATACTGGCAGGGCGTGGTGTCAACCACGGGGCTTTTGGGCCTGGCCCGCAATATACCGTTGGCCTGTAGCGTATAAAGGGACGAGGGGAGGACCAGGATGAAGTTACAGCTCCGGTTTTTGTATGTCCTGCCGCTGTTTGTCTTGCAAATGGCAGCATTGGGCTGTAACCGGGCGAATCCCCAGGCTGCTGGTCCCCAAATGCCGCCTCCGCCGCTGGTGAGTGTGGTCAAGGCGCAAGCCCAAGATGTGCCCGTTTACCTCGACGAGATCGGCAAGAACTACGCTTTCGAGTCCGTTACCGTAACCCCGCAAGTCGGCGGACGCATTACGCAGAGGCAATTCCAGGATGGCGCGGATTTGACCAAGGGGCAGTTGCTCTTTGTGATAGATCCCCGTCCGTATCAGGCCCAGCTCGATTCGGCAAAGGGCGCTCTGGCCCAGGCAAAAGCGGCGCTGGAACTCGCCAGGGTGGAGTTCGCGCGCAGCTCGGAGCTATTCGACTCGAAGGTCATCGCAAAGCAGGACTACGACAGCAAAAAGAGCACCGTCGAGGTCGATCAGGCACAGGTGGAATCGGCGGAAGCGGCGCTCGAAACCGCCCAGCTCAACCTGGAATATTGCTATATTCACTCGTCCATCCAGGGGCGTGCCGGCGCACGACTCGTTGATGTCGGAAACGTGGTGCAGGCGAACACAACCGGGTTGTTGCTAATCCAGCGCCTGGATCCGATTTATGCGGACTTCACGATAACCGAGCGCGATCTCTCCACTGTGCAAAAAGAGATGACTCGCGGAACGCTAAAGACCTTGGTGAGGCTGCCCTCCGATCCGGAAGAGCACGTCCGGGGTGGTAAGCTCACATTTCTCGATAACACCGTCCAGAACGGCACCGGCACGGTCTTTTTGCGCGCCACCATCTCCAACCCCGACCACCATTTCTGGCCCGGGCAATTTGTCAACGTCAGGCTGGTGCTGGAAACGCAAAAGGGAGCCGTGCTGATCCCCAACCAAGCCACGCAAATCAGCCAGAAAGGTCCGTTCGTTTACGTGGTGAAATCCGACAACACCGCAGACCTGCGGCTTGTGACCTTGGGCCAACGGCAAGGCGATAACATCGTGGTTAGCCAAGGTGTAGCCCCGGGAGAAAACGTCATCGTCGCCGGCCAGATGACGGTAGCTCCGAACAGCAAGGTGCGTGTGGATACCGGCGGCGCTACCCCCGCAGCGGGCACGCAGCCGAGTGCACCCGCGAAGGCAAAGTAACGAGAACGAAGATCGATGAATCTCTCTGAACCATTTATTCGCCGCCCGGTGATGACCGCGGTGCTCACGGTCTCAGCCATTGTTTTTGGCGTACTCGCTTATTTTGCCTTGCCTGTCAACGATCTGCCCGCGGTCGACTATCCCGTCATTCAGGTAAACGTCGGTTATCCCGGCGCAACGCCAGAGACCATGGCGAACAACGTGGCCACGCCGCTCGAGCGTCAGTTCATGCAGATTCCCGGTCTTCAGTTGGTGACCTCCAACAGTGGACAGGGGCACTCGAGTTTCGTCCTGCAGTTCGATCTCTCCAAGAGTGTGGATGCCGCGGCAACCGACGTTCAGGCGGCCATTACGCGCGCGACGGCGCAGCTTCCCGTAGATTTACCGAGCCCGCCCACCTTCACCAAAACCAATCCGAACGACCAGCCCATCATGTACGTGGGGATCACTAGCGACAGCGCCACGCAGGGCCAGCTGTTCGACTACGCCAATACGCAAGTCGGCGAGCGCATTAGCATTCTCCCTGGGGTAAGCCAGGTCGCCGTCTATGGCGCTCAGTCTGCCGTTCGCATCAAGGCGGACCCTTCCGCGATGGCCGCGCGCAATTTGACCATCGATGACTTGGCCGCCGCGTTGAAGAACGGAACCAGCTATACCGGCGCCGGCCAATTTGACGGCGAACATCACACCTTTCTGCTGCAGCCCGAAGGACAGTTGAGCGAAGCCAGCCAGTACGAGAATTTAATCGTCCGGCAAGGCAACGGCGCTCCGGTCTACTTGAAAGACATCGCCACGGTAAAAAATGGATTGCAGGACGAACGCATCCGCATGCGCTTTTGGTACCGCGGACACGAGGTTCCGGCCGCTACGGTCGTCGTTGCGGTTTTCCGGCGTGCGGGATCAAACGCCGTCGAGGTGGCCAAATCCATCCGCGACCTCCTTCCCACGGTGCAAGCGCAACTCCCCAGCTCTGTTGGAATCGTTCCCATTTATGACCGTTCTCAAGGCATCGTGAACAGCGTCAAGGATGTCCAGGCGACGCTGCTCGTCGCGTTCGCCTTGGTTGTCCTGGTGATTTTCTTTTTTCTCGGCCGCGCGCGCGACACCTTGATTCCGGTTGTGGCGCTGGCGCTCTCGCTCCTGCTCACCTTCGTGGTCATGGACATCCTGGGCTACAGCCTGGACAACTTGTCCCTGATGGCTCTGACGCTAGCCATCGGATTCTTGGTCGATGACGCCATCGTCTTCTTGGAGAATACCGTTCGCCTCATGGAGAGCGGCCTGGGGGCCCTGGAGGCCTCTCTGCAATCCGCCAAGGAAATCAGCTTCACGATTCTGGCCATGACCGTTTCCCTAGCCGCTGTATTCCTTCCGCTTGTTTTTATGGGCGGCCTGGTTGGACGCATCTTTCGAGAGTTCTCAATCACCATCATCGTTTCGATTTTTGCCAGCGGGATCGTTTCGCTGACACTTACACCGCTCATGTGCTCCGGCCTGCTCCAGGAACGCGGAGCGCGCGCGAAAAAAAACTGGATCGAGCGCGTCATCGGCGGCACAGAAAAAAGGGTGCTATCGGTCTACGGGCGTTCGTTGTGGTTTTTTCTTCGGTATCGCTGGATTTCCCTGGCGATTTGGGTGGTTTGTCTGCTGGGAACTGTCTACTTTTTCTATACCGTTCCCAAGGCCTTCCTCCCCATCGGCGATAGTTCCTTCGCCCTCGGCGTCTTCGTCGCTCAGGAGGGCACGTCGCACTACGAAATGCATACCCACCAGATGCAGGTGGAGGAGGTCCTCCATACCAACCCCGCCGTGGACATGACCTTCACCATGAGCGGCAACAATGCATTTTTCCCCGCCAACCAAGGCCTGGTGCTCGCCTTTCTGAAACCTCCCGATAAGCGTCCGCCTATTCAAGGCGTGGCCGGTCAATTGATGGGGCAGTTGAACTCCAAAGTCCCCGGCCTGATCACATTTTTGAAGCCCCAGCCCGTGTTGCAGATTAGCACCGGAGCCACGGCGCAGCTGCAGGGCCAGTTTGCTTATTCGATTTCCGGGATCGATCCTAACGAGGTCTATGCCAGCGCCGGAACCCTGATGCGCAAAATGTTCGAGTTCCCGGGATTCCTCTTCGTCAACTCCGACCTGTTCAACCACACCCGAATCTGCGGGTCGACATCCTCCGCGAGCAAGCAAAGACCTACGGAGTCTCCGAGACTCGGATTCTTAATCTTCTGCACCAGGCGTACTCGCAGAACTACGTCTATCTCATCAAGAAGCCCACCGACCAATACCAGGTGATCCTGGAGGTTGCCGACGACCAGCGTTCCGAGCCTCAGGATCTGCATCTGCTGTACATCAAGAGCGACGACGGCTCGCGCATGGTTCCGCTCAACGCCCTAGCGACCTGGCATCCGATTTTGGGCCCGCAGTCGGTCAATCACATCAACCAATTCACGAGCGTTACACTGTTCTTCAACCTGAAGCCCGGCTATTCCATCGGGCAGGCCACTGATTTCGTCGAGAAGGCTGCGAAGCGAGTCTTGCCACCAGGAATTCGCGGCGAGTTCCGGGGCGAGGCGCTTACGTTCCGAGACACGGTATCGAGCCTCACCATCCTGATGTTCCTCGCAGTCTTTGTCATGTACGTGATTTTGGCCATTTTGTACGAGAGCTACCTGCATCCGATTACCGTGCTCTCCTCGTTGCCGGTTGCGCTCGTAGGCGGGCTCTTGACCCTGTGGGTGTTCGGCGCCGAGGCTTCCTTATACGCGTTTATCGGCATGTTCATGCTCATGGGCATCGTGAAGAAAAACGGAATCATGATCGTGGACTTCGCACAACAGCGTGTCGAGCAAGGTGTCCCGGACGACCAGGCGATTCACGACGCCAGCATGGAGCGCTTTCGGCCCATCATGATGACTACCATGGCCGCACTCATGGGCGCGCTGCCGATCGCCCTTGGCTACGGGGCGGATGGCGCTTCACGCCGGCCGCTGGGACTCGTTGTGGTCGGCGGGCTGATTGTCTCGCAGTTCATCACCCTTTTCATCACTCCGGCCATCTATCTTTACCTCGAAGAGTTCCAGGAGAGGGTCCTGGATCATTTTGCCTTCTTCCGGGCGCGACATTCGCGGCCGACTGCCGGCGCACGCGTGCCGGGACACGCAACCGCGGACTAAGGACAAGTCCTCGTTCATCCTTCGGAGTCTCTAGAACGGCTCGGTCAATGTGAACCCGAACACGGTGGTCGCGTCCTTCGCGCGCTTGATGAACTCCAACGATCCAAAGCGCTCATGTGCATTTTGCATTTCCGTCGCTCTCCAGGACTGGTTGCTTGGTATTGAGGTCTGGCAGTAGAGGGATACCCCGAGGTACGAGCACGCACAAATAGTTTCAAACTGTGTGCCTCGATTTGGGACTGCAATTGCAGACGGATTGTCTTGCTACGGAAGCTACAAGGATTGAGGGCAGTTGCCCGAAGGAAAATTACTGGGTTTCTACCCGCACGTCGGCGAACTTTCGAAAGTCCTGATCGAAGGTGGCCACCGGTGAGTCTTCGGCCGCCGCGGTCGCGGCGAGCAAGCAGTCCACGAAATGGACTTTTGTTTCTCGATAGCGTTCCAATGCGTCGAGATGAATCGTGGCCCCGCGAATCTCAACACCAGGGCTGGAAATGAGCCTGCCGAGCGCCGAGGAGATATCTCCACGTGGATGCTCATAGAAAGACTCCAGTACAAACACGCACTCGGCCAAAACAGCTGGCAACACGACAATCACGACATCGCCGCGGTCACAAGCATCGAACAGTTTTCCGGCGGCCTTGGAATGCTTTTCGTGATCCTGTACGAGATAGCGAACAATCAGATTGGTGTCGACCAGCCTTCGCTTGGTCACCGGACGTCGTCCCGACCGCGGGCATCTTCAGCCGCAGCCTCGCGGATTTGTGCGAAGGACATCCCCTTGCCCTTCTTGCTGGCGAGCGTACCCTTCAGTGACCGCGTACCCGGGTGCACGCGAATGGTGGCATGGTCCCCTTCAACCAGGTACTCAAGTTTGTCGCCCGGTTTGATTCGCAATGCCTTGCGAATTTTCCCTGGAATGGTTGTCTGTCCCTTACTCGTTACCCTGGAATGCTGCATCGCATCGTCCCTTACAGTCTAGGACTTCCTTACGTTCTGATTATCCCTTACTTTAAGTCGCTTGGCAAGCGGCTTCTTTTGATAGCCTAGACGCTGGCCGTACATCCAGCGTTGTGGCTTGATTTGTGACAGCCAATCCTGCGCCGTAGCGGACGCGTGGGTGACACAAATGCTGCGCCAGGGCGACGCGCAAGTCTTCAAGAAGTACTCTCAGATGAAGCGCGAAGCCCTGGAGAAGCTCAACCTCCGAGCCGGCGAAACCGTTCCGCAGCCTGCGGAACGAATGTGCACGGTCATGGTCCAATAGGCAACTTGGGAGAATAAATGCACGGTAAATGCACGGTCGAGGCCAAGAAACCATGAGTAGGAACGGGCAGAAAATTGGAAAGTGCTTTAGAATGAATAGTGCACTTCATGTCGGGGCGTAGCGCAGCCTGGTAGCGCGCCTGCCTTGGGCGCAGGAGGTCCCCGGTTCAAATCCGGGCGCCCCGACCAAAAATATCTCGCGTGTTTTCTTCTGCTTATTGAAAGCGCCGTTCACCTCAAACCCCGTCTGTGGAATTCCGGCAGACAGGAGTGCTTAATTCGCAAGTCGTTTAGTTTCCTGGAGTTCGCCACATGACGAATTTGCAAA
>Ga0134080_10000333_pt1 | contig 15772 bp, 14 predicted proteins | sample 15_taG_9_FD_94469 | JGI IMG/M metagenome (GOLD analysis project Ga0134080, IMG submission 94469) | Grasslands soil microbial communities from the Angelo Coastal Reserve, California, USA - 15_D_Met_40cm_2_24_1 metaG | ecosystem: Environmental > Terrestrial > Soil > Grasslands ...
GCCTGCAGCAGCACGGCGCTGTCCCACACCCCGCGCGTCATCGGGCCGACGTGATCGAGCGACCACGAGAGCGCGAGGACGCCGCTGCGACTGACCAGGCCGTACGTCGGCTTGTGACCGACGAGCCCCGTCATCGAGGCCGGTCCCCGGATCGAGCCGCCCGTGTCGGAGCCGAGCGCGCCGGCGCAGAGACCGGCGGCCGCGGCGACGGCCGAGCCCGACGACGAGCCCGCCGGCGAGCGCTGAACGTCCCACGGATTGCGGCCCGTCGGGAATGCCCCCTCGGTGACGGGCCGACCGAACGCGAACTCGTGCATCGCGAGCTTGCCGAGGAGCACGGCGCCCGCGCCCTTGAGCCGCCGCGTGACGAACGCGTCGCGCGTCGGGACGTGATCGGCCAGCACGCGCGAGCCGCCGGTCATCTTCACGCCCGCGACGGCGATCAGATCTTTCAGCGCGATCGGCACGCCGTGCAGCGGTCCGCGACGCGCGCCGCGGCCGATCTCGGCGTCGGCCTCTTTCGCCTGGGCGAGCGCCATGTCGCCGGTGACCGTGATGTACGCGCGCAGGACCGGGTCGTGCGCGGCGATGCGATCGAGGTACGCCACGGTCGCCTCGACCGAGGACAGCTCGCGTCGTGCCAGCGCCTCGCTGACGCCGCGCAGGTCGAGATCCGCGACGCTCACCGCCATGGCTCGTCCTCCGCCGCGGGGACGGCCGCGCGCAGGCGATCGCGCTCCGGCAGCCACTCGAGCCACATCGCATAGAGCAGCTCGGCGTCGCGGGCAGCGAGCGAGAGGCCCGCGACGCGGCATTCCGCGTCGAACTGCGCGCGCCGGTCGTCCGTGGTTTTCATGGCGCGAGATTGTAGCAGGAGTTATCCTCCGACCCTGACTCCCTCGAAAGGATCGAGCATGGCGACGGCGACTCCGCGGCTGATGGGCGCTGAGGTGAAGCGCAAGGAAGATCCACGGCTCGTCACCGGCGCCTCGGCGTACGTCGGCGACGTCAGGCTGCCCGGCCTGCACTACGTCGCGTTCGTGCGCAGTCCGCATGCGCACGCGACCGTGCGCCGCATCGATGCCCGCGCCGCGCTCAAGCGGCCCGGCGTCGTGCGCGTCGTGACCGGTGAGGAGCTCAAAGCGCACGTGCAGCCGATCCCGCTCGGCGGCCCGAGCGCCGAGGGAGGCGGCGGCGGCAAGACGGAGGCCGGGCGCAAGCACTATCCGCTGTCGATCGGTCGCGTGCGCCACGTCGGCGAGCCGGTGGCCGCGGTCATCGCGACGTCCGAAGCGGCGGCGGTGGACGGCGCGCAAGACGTCACTGTCGAGTGGGAGCCGCTGCCGGCCGTCGGCGACATGGCGTCGGCAATGGCGAAAGGCGCGCCCGTGCTGCACGACGATGCGCGCGGCAACATCGAGCACACGACCGAGATCAAGAAGGGCGATCCGGACGCCGCGTTCAAGAAGGCCCACCGCGTCGTCAAGCAACGCATGAACAGCCAGCGACTGTCCGGCATCCCGATGGAGCCGCGCGCGACGCTGGCCGCGCCCGATCCGGCGACGGGCGGCGTGACCGTCTGGGCGAGCCACCAGGCCCCGCACGTGCTGCGCAACGATCTCGCGACGGTGCTCGGCCTGGCGCAGAGCCTCGTGCGCGTGATCGCGCCCGAGGTCGGCGGCGGCTTCGGCGTGAAGTTCGGCACGTATCCGGAGGACGCCACGCTCGCCGCGTGCGCGCGCCTCTACAAGCTGCCGCTGCGCTGGACGGAGACGCGCATCGAGCACATGGTGGCCACCACCCACGGGCGCGCGCAGGTGACCGACCTCGAGGCGGCCGTCGAGGCGGACGGCACCATCACCGCCGTGCGCATGCACGTGATGGCGGACATCGGCGCCTATCCGATCTTCACCTTCATCCCCGACCTCACGCTGATGATGGGCGTCGGCGTCTACAAGTTCACCAACGTCGACCTCAAGTCGACCTGCGTGTTCACCAACTCGACGCCGGTGGCCGCGTATCGCGGCGCGGGACGGCCGGAGGCCGCGTACTACCTCGAACGGCTGATCGACGTCGTCGCGCAGGAGCTCGGCAAGAAGCCCGAGGAGATCCGCCGCAAGAACTTCATCCCTCCGTCGGCGTTCCCCTACGCGACGCCGACGGGCCAGCGCTACGACTCGGGAGAATACGACCGCGCGCTGACGAAGGCGCTGGAGATCGCCGGCGTCGAGAAGCTCCGCGGAGACCAGCAGTCGCGCGTGAGCCGCCGCGACCGGCCGCTGCTCGGCATCGGCATGGCGTGCTACGTCGAGATGTGCGGCTTCGGGCCGTTCGAGAGCGCGGTCGTGCGCGTCGAGCCGGGCGGCGACGTCACCGCCTTCACGGGGACCTCCGCGCACGGCCAGGGCCACGAGACGACGTTCGCCCAGATCATCGCGGACCATCTGGGGGTGCCCTTCGACAAGATCGTCGTCCGCCACGGCGACACGCTCAACACGCCGATGGGCAACGGCACCGGCGGCTCACGCAGCCTCGTCGTCGGCGGCTCGGCCATCCTCGGCGCCGCGCTGAAGGTGCAGGCCAAGGCTCGGCGCATCGCGGCCACCATGCTGGAGGCCGCCGCGGACGACGTCGTCTACGCCGAGGGCCGGTACCAGGTGAAGGGCGTGCCGGCCAAAGCCCTGGCGATCGCCGCCATCGCGGCGAAGGCGTACGGCGATGCCCTGCCCGAGGGCATGGAGCATGGGCTGGAGGCGACGGAGTTCTTCCGGCCGCCGCAGCTCGTCTATCCGTTCGGCGCGCACGTGGCCGTGGTCGAGATCGACCGCGAGACGGGGCGCGTGAGCGTGCGCGACTTCGTCTCCGTCGACGACTGCGGCGTGCGCATCAGTCCCACGCTCGTGGCCGGCCAGGTGCACGGCGGGCTCGCTCAGGGGATTGCTCAGGCATTGCTGGAAGAAGTCGTGTACAGCGCCGACGGGCAGCTCGTCACGGGCTCGCTGATAGACTACGCGGTGCCGCACTCCGAGGACCTGCCGCTGTTCAAGACGGACCAGACGGTCACGCCGACGCCCTTCAATCCGATGGGCGCCAAGGGCATCGGCGAGGCGGCGACGATCGGGAGCACGCCCGCCGTCGTCAACGCAGTGGTCGACGCCCTCAAGACGTTCGGGGTCAAGCACCTCGACATGCCGCTCAAGCCCGAGCGCGTGTGGACCGCCCTGAAGGGCACGCGGTGATGGCGCTCGACGTCAGCCGCACGCTCGCGTTTGCGCAGAAGACGTGGGACGAGGAGATCCTGCCGACGCTCACCGAGTACATGAGGATCCCGGCGAAGTCGCCGATGTTCGATCCCGACTGGAAGGCACACGGGCACCTCGACCGCGCGGTGGCGATGATCGAACAGTGGTCGCGCGCGCGCGCGATCGAAGGGCTGCGCGTGGAGGTCGTGAGGCTCGAGGGCCGTACACCGCTGATCTTCATGGAGGTGCCGGGGCGCGGCGACGACACCGTGCTGCTCTACGGCCACTGCGACAAGCAGCCGGAGATGGTCGGCTGGGGTGAGGGGCTCGGCCCCTGGACGCCGGTGCGGCGCGGTGACAAGCTCTACGGCCGGGGCGCCGCCGACGACGGCTACGCGGCGTTCGCCGCGCTCGCGTCGATCCAGGCGCTGCAGGCGCCGGGCGTGCCGCACGCGCGCTGCGTCGTGCTGATCGAGGCGTGCGAGGAGTCGGGCTCATACGACCTGCCGCATTACGTGAACGCGCTGGCCGCACGCATCGGCACGCCCAGCCTCGTCGTGTGCCTCGACTCCGGCTGCTCCGACTACGAGCACCTCTGGACCACGACCTCGCTGCGCGGCATCGTCAACGGCGTCCTCACCGTCGAGGTGCTGACGGAGGGCGTGCACTCGGGCGTGGCGAGCGGCATCGTGCCCTCGTCGTTCCGGATCCTCCGCGCGCTGCTCTCGCGCCTCGAGGACGAGCGGACGGGCGAGATCCTCCTGCGCGACCTGCACGCCGACATCCCGCGCGAGCGCGTCGAGCAGGCGCGCGCCGTCTCCGGTGTGCTGTCCAAGCGGATCACGCAGCTGCCATTCGTGCCGGGCGGGCGTCCGATGCACGACGATCCGCTCGACGCGCTGCTCGCCGGCACATGGCGGCCGGCGCTCTCGATCACCGGCGCCGCCGGGCTGCCGTCACCCACCGACGGCGGCAACGTGCTGCGGCCGATGACGGCCGCGAAACTGTCGCTGCGGCTGCCGCCCACGGTGAGCTCGGCGCACGCGGCGAAACGGCTGAAGGAGACGCTCGAGGCCGCGCCGCCGTACGGCGTGCGCGTGCGGTTCGAGGCGGAGACGCCCGGCGACGGCTGGGACGCGCCGGCGACGGCGCCGTGGCTCGTGGAGGCGATGCGCCGCGCGTCGGAGGACTATTTCGGCCGGCCCGCGATGTCGCAGGGCACGGGCGGCTCGATCCCGTTCATGGCGATGCTGGGCGCGCGCTATCCGCAGGCGCAGTTCATGATCACGGGCGTGCTGGGCCACGACAGCAACGCGCACGGGCCGAACGAGTACCTGCACGTGCCGACGGGCGTGCGGGTGACGGCGAGCGTGGCCTCGGTGCTCGCCGACCACGCCAATCGGCCGCGCTGAGTCCGGTCGGCCGGCGCCGCCGTCAGGCCGGCTTCCGCACCTGGGCGGAGGCGTTCTGCGCGGCGTGACGGCCGCGGGCGACGCGGCCGCGCGCCTCGGCGAGAGAACGGCGCGCGAGATTCGCCCAGTGACGTTTCTTTCCCCTCGAGCGCCTCGCTCATCCGGTTCGTCGCCGCGACCGCCTTGTCGCGGGCGAGCGCGCGGCGGTGGCGGCCGCGCTCGGGATCGAGCATGTAGGCGGCTCCGGCGCCGACGGCGAGGCTCACGATCAGGCCCAGCAGCTTGCTCATCACACACCTCCCCCCGCGCGACGTGCAGCCACGGTGCCAGCGACTCCACTGGCGTTCGCGTTGCAGCGGTTTACACTATGGCCATGAGCAGCCCCGCCGACGCCCGCTTGCTCGCGCTCGAGGACTTGGCCACCCAGCTGCGCGTGGACAGCGTGCGCGCGACGACCGCGGCCGGCAGCGGCCACCCGACCTCCTGCGCCTCCGGCGCGGACCTCGTCGCGGCGATCTTCTTCGACGTGATGCGCTTCGACCCGCAGGCGCCGCGCGATCCGGCGTGCGACCGCTTCGTGCTGAGCAAAGGCCACGCGGCGCCGCTGCTCTACGCGGCGTGGGCGGCGGCCGGCGCGCTCGACCGCAAGGATCTCGTGCAGCTGCGCCAGATCGACGGCGATCTCGAGGGCCACCCCACGCCGCGGCTGCCGTTCGTCGACGTCGCCACCGGCTCGCTCGGCCAGGGGCTCGGCGTCGGCGTTGGGCTGGCGCTTGGCGCGCGCATGCTCGGCGCCGACGCGCGGGTCTTCGTCCTGCTCGGCGACGGCGAGATGGCGGAGGGCTCGGTGTGGGAGGCCGCGCAGATGGCGAGCCACGAGAAGGTCGAGAACCTCGTGGCGATCGTCGACGTGAACGCGCTCGGCCAATCGGGGCCGACGATGTTCGGCCACGACCTCAAGGCCTACCAGCGCCGCTTCGCCGCGTTCGGCTGGCGCGTGAACGTCATCGACGGGCACGACATGAAGCAGGTGACCACCGCGCTCCGCCGCGCCGCGCGCGGCCGCGGCGCGCCGACCGCGATCGTCGCGCGCACGGTGAAGGGCAAGGGGCTCGGCGCCGAGGTCGAGGGCAAGGAAGGCTGGCACGGCAAGCCCCTGCCTCCCGACATGGCGGAGCGCGTGATCGCGGCGCTGGAGAGCCGGCTGCACCGGCTGCCGCCGCCGCCGATCCACCGGCCGCGCCGGCGCGCGGGCAAGAGCGCGCTGCCGACGCCCCAGCCGGTCGCGGGCAAGCCACCGACCGGCGAGATCGCGACGCGCCAGGCGTACGGCGAGGCGCTGGTGCGGCTCGGCGAGAGCGACCCGCGCGTGCGCGTGCTGGACGGCGACGTGAAGAATTCGACGTACGCGGAGAAGTTCAAGGAGCGCTTCCCCGACCGGTTCGTCGAGGGCTGGATCGCGGAGCAGAACATGGTGAGCGCGGGGGCCGGCCTCGCCGCCCAGGGCCTGATCCCGTTCGTCTCGTCGTTCGCGTGCTTCCTCGAGCGCGCGGCCGACCAGATCCGCATGGCCGGCATCTCGCGCGCCAACCTGAAGCTCTGCGGATCGCACGCGGGCGTCTCGATCGGCGAGGACGGGCCCTCGCAGATGGCTCTCGAGGATCTCGCGCTCTTCCGCGCGATCCCCGAGGCCGTCGTCTTCTACCCATCCGACGGCGTCGCCACCGATGCCGCCGTGCGATTGGCCGCGGCGCGCAAGGGCATCGTCTACATCCGCACGACGCGCGGCAAGACGCCGGGCCTCTACCGCGAGGACGACGCGTTCGCCGTCGGCACGCTCAAGACGCTGCGCCGGAGCGAGCGCGACCGGCTCGCCATCGTCGCGGCCGGGATCACGCTGCACGAGGCGCTCGCCGCCTACGACGAGTTGGCGAAGCAGGGGACCGCCGTGCGCGTGATCGACCTCTTCTGCGTGAAGCCGCTGGATGCCGCCGCATTGCTCGAGGCCGCGCGCGCGTGCGACAACCGGGTCCTGACCGTCGAGGACCACTATCCGGAGGGCGGCCTCGGCGACGCCGTGATGGAAGCCGTGAGCACCGCCGGCGTCGCCGTGCACCGGCTCGCCGTGCGCGAGATTCCGCGCAGCGGCCCGCCGCGGCAGTTGCTCGAGCGCTTCGGCATCGGCCGGGGCCCGATCCTCGCGAAGGTCCGCGAGATCCTCGGCGGCTGAGCCGCCTCGCTTGCGTTGACCGCGCGCCACTGACACTCTCTGTGGCATGCCGCCGGCCCGTTTCGCCTCCACGCTCGTCCTGCTCGTGCGCCACGGCGTGACGCCGACCACCGGGCGCCTGCTGCCCGGCCGCCGCCGCGGCCTGCACCTCTCGGAGGAGGGCCGGCGCCAGGCGGAGGCGCTGGCCGTGCGGCTGGCGGCGGTGCCGAAGCTCGCGGCGATCTACTCGTCGCCGCTCGAGCGGGCGCGCGAGACGGTGGCGCCGCTGGCGAAGGCGCGCGGCCTCGCCGTGCGCGTGGAGCCCGGCCTGCTCGAGAGCGATCTCGGCGCGTGGACCGGACTGTCGCTGCGGCGGGCGGCGAAGCGGCCCGAGTGGGCCGTGGTGCAGCGGCACGCGAGCGCGTTCCGTTTTCCGGGCGGCGAGTCGTTCGTCGAGATGCAGGCGCGCATGGTGAGCGCGGTGGCCCGGCTGGTCGCGCGCCATCGCGGCGGCACCATCGTCGTCGCCTCGCACGCCGACCCGATCAAGACGCTGGTGGCGCACGCGCTCGGCGCGCCGCTCGATCTCTTCCAGAGGATCATGATCGCGCCGGCGTCCATCACGGCGATCGCCTATCGTTTGGAGGGGCTGAGCGTGCTCACGATGAACGCGATGGACGGCGACCTCGCGTCGCTGGGGCGGCCATGAGCGCGTCCTTCGACCTCGATGCGCCCGATCACTTCACCACCGGCGCCGTCGGCCCGGTGGGCGAGCGCGTCTTCTACATCCAGGGACGCCAGAAGGGCCGGCTCGTCACGCTCAAGAGCGAGAAGGAGCAGGTGCGCGCGCTGGCGACCTACCTCGCGCAGATACTCGACAAGCTGCCGACGGCGTCGGAGCCGACGCCCCAGAGCCTCGACCTCGTCGAGCCCGTGGACGTGGCGTGGCCGGTGGCCTCGCTCGGCCTCGGCTGGGACGAGAAGCGCCAGCGCATCGTCGTGGTCGCCGAGTCCGTCGTCGACGAGGAAGGCGAGGAGCCGGCGACGGCCCGCTTCGCGATCACGCGCGCCCAGGCGGCGGCGTTCGTCGAGCGCACGGAGTCGCTCGTGAAGGCGGGCCGGCCGATCTGCCCCATGTGCAGCCAGCCCAGGGATCCCGCCGGCCACGTGTGCCCGCGGAGCAACGGCCACGTCGTCACCGCCTGACGTCGCCGCGCTCCTCGCGCGCGGCGAGGTGACCCTCAAGGGGCGGCTGCCCCGCAGCACGAACGCGACCTTCCTCGTCGAGGTCGCGCTCGGGGCCACTTGCGCGCTCGCCGTCTACAAGCCCGAGCGGGGCGAGCGCCCCCTCTGGGATTTTCCGCCCGGCCTCTTCAAGCGCGAGCTGGCCGCGTATCACCTCTCGGAGACGCTCGGCTGGGGGCTCGTGCCCCTCACGGTGCGGCGCGATGGGCCCTACGGCGAAGGCTCGCTGCAGGAGTTCGTGCACGCGGACTTCGCCCAGCACTACTTCACGCTCTGCGAGGAGCCCGCGCACCGTGATCAGCTCGCCCGGATCTGCGCGTTCGATCTGATCGCCAACAACGCCGACCGCAAGAGCGGCCACTGCCTGCTCGGACCCGACGGCCGCATCTGGGCCATCGACAACGGGCTCTGCTTCAACGTCGAGCCCAAGCTGCGGACGGTGATCTGGGATTTCGCGGGCGAGCCGCTGCCCGACGGCGTGCGCGACGACCTGCGACGACTCGTGAAACAGGGGCCACCCGCCGCGCTCGCGGAGCTGCTGGACGAGCAGGAGCGCGACACGCTCGTCGCGCGGGCGCGGAGGCTGGCTCAGGCCGGCCGATTCCCCGGTGAAGGGAGCGCCGATCGCTACCCCTGGCCGGTTGTTTAGATGGGGGCCTCGAAGGGCCCCCCATACCCCCCAACGTTCGGAGCGTCCCGGCGGAGCCGTGACGCTCCTCTGTCACGCCCGGTGGTATCCTGTCCCCCAACTGGGAGGGTCGACCATGGCGGCTGAGACGTTCGACCGGAAGGCAGAGGACGTCGGGAACATCGTCTTGCTGGAGCACGTGAACTTCCGCGTGCCCGATCAGCAGCTGGCGACGGCGTTCTACGTCACCGCGCTGGGCTTCACCCGCGATCCGTACCTCATGGTCGGACTCGACAACATGTGGATCAACCTCGGCCGCTCGCAGTTCCACCTGCCGACGGGCGCGCCGAACCACTCGCGCGGCCGAGTGGGGTGCGTCGTCTCGGACTTCGACACGCTCCCGGACCGGCTGCAGGCCGCCGACAAGTGGCTCGGAGGCACCAGGTACACGCACAAGGTGGAGAAGAACCACGCCGACGTGACGTGTCCGTGGGGCAACCGGATCCGGCTGCATCGCGCGGGCTCGGACTTCGGCTTCATGACGCTCGGCATGCCGTACGTCGAGTTCCCGGTGCCCACGGGTCACGCCGACGGCATCGCGCGCTTCTACCGCGAGGTCATGGCCGCGCCGGCGCGGCTGGAGCAGGACAACGGCAGCGCGGTGGCCCGCGTGCAGGTGGGACCCGGCCAGTCGCTGCGGTTCCGCGAGACGTCGGACGACATCCGCCCCTACGACGGCTATCACATCGCCGTGTACGTCACCGACTTCGGCGGCTCGCATGCCAAGCTGAACGAGCGCGGCATCGTCAGCCAGGAGTCGAACCCGTACCAGTACCGCTTCCAGGAAATCGTCGACCCCGACTCGGGCAAGCTGCTCTACGAGATCGAGCACGAGGTGCGGTCGTTCACGCACCCGATGTACGCGCGGCCGCTCGTGAATCGCAACCCGGCGCAGCGGCAGCCGACGTACCAGCCCGGCCAGGACGCCTTCTATCCCCGTTACTAGCTATAGCTAGCGCTTCAGCTCGATCTCGACGAAGACGAACTCGCCGGGGTTGGGGTTGATGACGTCGTGCTCGACGCCGGCGTCGCGATAGTAGGGCGCGCCGACGGTGAGTTGCGCAGTCGCGTCGCCGGCGGCGCTCCGGATGGCGAGCGGGCCACTGGTCATCGGCACGACGACGTAGGCGTACTCGTGACGGTGGTGGCCGGTGTGGGCACCGGGCGCGAAGCGCCACTCGGTGACACGCACCCGGTCGTTGTCGATCCGCACGGTCGCGACGGCCTTTGCCATCGGCTCGGGCATGCGGCATCATATCCCGCCGCCTGACGATTTGCCGACCGTCGGGGGCGGATGCTCCCCGACGGCACATGGAGGAATCAATGGCTGAGATGATCAACCTGACCGCCGAAGACGGACACAAGCTCGCCGCCTACAAGGCCGCGCCGACCGGAAAGCCGCGGGGCGCGCTGGTCGTGATCCAGGAGATCTTCGGCGTGAATCACCACATCAAGAACGTCACCGACGGCTTCGCGAAGGACGGCTACCTGGCCATCGCGCCCGCGATCTTCGACCGAGTCGAGCGCGGCTTCGAGACGGGCTACCAGCAGGCGGACATCGAGCGCGGCCGCGCCGTGCGCGGCAAGCTGTCGATCGACGACACGGTGAAGGACATCCGCGCGGCCGTCAAGGAGGCGCAGAAGTCCGGCCTCAAGGTCGGCGTGGTCGGCTACTGCTTCGGCGGCACCATGGCCTGGCTGGCCGCAACGCGCATCGACGGCGTGGCGGCGGCCATCGCGTACTACGGCGGCGGCATCGGCGACACGGCGACGGAGAAGCCGAAGTGTCCGGTGATCTTCCACTGGGGCGAGACCGACGCGTCCATCCCCAAGGAGCACTGGGAGAAGGTCAAGCAGAACCACCCGAACCTCCAGCAGTACGTGTACCCGGCGGGCCACGGCTTCTCGTGCGACGAGCGCGGCTCGTTCCACAAGCCGAGCTCGGACCAGGCCCGCGAGCGCACGATCCAGTTCCTCAAGCAGCACGTCGGGTAGCGGCGGCGTGCGCGGCCTTCTCGCCTGGGGCGCGTACGTCCCGTACGCGCGGCTCGACCGCAAGGCCATCGGCGCGGCCCTCGGGGCCGCCGCCGGCGGCGGCACGCGCGCGGTCGCGTCGTACGACGAGGACACCACGTCCATGGGCGTGGAGGCCGCGCGCTCCGCGCTCCGCGGCGTGCCGGTGACGCCGGAAGCCGTCTACTTCGCCACGGCCGATCCCGCCTACCTCGACAAGACCAACGCGACGGCCATCCACGCCGCGCTCGACCTGCCCGCCTCCGCGGCCGCCTACGACATGCTCGGCTCGGTCCGCTCGGCGGCGGGCGCGCTGCGCGCCGCCCTCGATGCGCGCGGGCCGGCGCTGGCCGTCCTCGCCGACGTCCGCACCGGGCTCGCGGGCGGCGGGGACGAGCGCGACGGCGGCGACGCTGCCGCCGCATTCTTGTTCGGCGACGGTCCAGTCGTGTCCGAAGCGCTCGGTCACGCGTCGCAGACCGCCGAGTTCCTCGAGCGCTGGCGCGTGCCGGGGGAGCCGGCGTCACGCCAGTGGGAGGAGCGCTTCGGCGAGCACGCGTACGTGCCGCTCGGCGAGGCCGCGCTGGCGGAGGCGTTGAAGCAGGCCGGCGTCACCGCGCCGTCGATCGACGTGCTGATCGTCGCCGGCCCGCACGCGCGCTCCAACAAGCGCGTGGCCGCCTCCGCGGGCGTGAAGAAGGAGGCGATCGCCGACGACCTCGCGGCGAGCGTCGGCCACACGGGCGCGGCACACGCGGGACTCATGCTGGCGGCCGCACTCGACGCGGCGCGCCCCGAGCAGGTGATCGCGGTCGTCTCGCTCGCCGACGGCGCCGACGTCACCGTGTGGCGCACGACGGCGGCGGTCGCCGCGCGGCGTTCGGCCGCGACGGTGGCCGCTCAGATCGCGAGCTCGGGTCCTGTGCCGTATGCGACCTTTCTGACGTGGCGCGGCTTCCTGCGCCGCGAGCCGCCGCGGCGTCCCGACCCGCAGCCCCCGGAGGCGCCGGCCTCGGCCCGCTCGGAGAGCTGGAAATACGCCTTCACCGGCAGCCGCTGCCAGGCGTGCGGCGCGCGCCACGTGCCGCCGCAGCGCGTGTGCGTGAAGTGCCACGCGATCGACCGCATGACGCCGGAGCGGCTCAGCGACGTGCCGGCGACCATCGCGACGTTCACGGTGGACCGGCTGGCGTACTCGATGTCGCCGCCCGTCGTCGTCGCCGTGGTCGACTTCGAGGGCGGTGGACGGTTCCAGTGCGAGATGACCGACGTCGATCCCAAGGCCGTCAAGATCGGCGACCGCGTCGAGCTGACCTTCCGGCGGCTCTACACGGCCAACGGCATCCACAACTACTTCTGGAAGGCGCGGCCGCTCCGCGCGCTCTGATCTATCTCGCGGGATTTCGGACCGGCCCGGTCAGGCTGTCCTCTAGCTTCTCGTTCTCGAACTTGAGTGCCTCGTCGGCGATTCGCTTGAAGTCCCGCGCGAGCTCGAGCAGGGTCTGGCGGTCGCGGGGATCCTCGATGCCGTCGATCGGCGGCATCGCGTTGTCCTCGAGGACCGCGATGATGCGGTTGCGGCCGGTCAGGGCCTGGTTGGGATAGTTGAAGAACTCCAGCATGTTCATCTTGGCGTAGTTGGCCGGCGTGTGGCACTCGAAGCACTTGTACCGGTTGAACCCGAGTGCGAGCTTCCGGTACGCCGAATCCAGCTCCTTCACGTGCGGGTTCTTCGGCGTGAACAGGCTCGAGTAGAGCGTGACCCGCGGCTCCGTCTGGGTGGCCTCGTGCGTGGCCCCCGGCTTGAACCAGTGCCACTTGTGATCCCACGTTCTGACCACCTTCGGCCGGGTCTTGTCCGCCACGGCGGAGCGGAAGGCGCCCCGGAGCTTGCCCTCCCGGTAGACGAGCATCACCTCGGTCGAGTAGTTGTAGTCGTCCCACTTCTTCTCGGAGTGCCAGAAGGGATACGGGTACTCGCCGGAGTCGAGCTGCCCTCGGAACTGGGCCGGCATGTGGATGATCGTCTGATCGCCGACCTTTTCCACGCGGTTGTTCCCGTCGAACATGAAGAGCGACAGGTACATCTTGCGCCACGCCAGCGGGTTGAAGCGATTCGATGGAGAATGCTCCAGGTCGTAGTCCCCCGCGACCTTCTGTCCGCCCCAGAGGAACGGCTCCTGCATCCGGGCTTTCAAGATCTCCGACCGCGCCAGTCGTTCGGCGCAGGCGTCTCGTGCCCTGGCGTCCTTGCGATCCGCCAGGGGGCACGCCTGTGCGATCGCCGCCGCGATCTGCGCCGGAATCTCCGGAGCGTCCACCGAGGCCATCTCGCGCGAGCTGCGCACCGTGTTCAGCGCCGCGATGCCGGCCTCGGCCCAGCTCAGGATGGCCTTTCGCTCCTCCTCGGTCAGGCGATGCGTCCAGTGCACGAGCGCGTACTCGAGCGGCGGCATGCTCCGGTCCTGAACCGAGTTCCGGAGCCGGGCGATGAACTCGTGGGCTGCGCCGACGCGGCCGGCGGGGAACCCGTTCGAGAAATCGAACTGCACCCGCCCCTGGCGGATGTGGTCTTCGATGAACGGCTGGCTCCAGAGATTCAGGACCGGAATGAAGTAGTACAGCGGACGCTCGGGCGTCCCGGTGTGGCACGCCGCGCACTTGGTGACCAGGATGGGATGGATCCGCGTCTGGTAGCTCGCCACGACCGATTGCGGGGCCGGCGCGGGCGCGTTCGCCCTGTGCCTCGCTTCGCAGGGAAGTGCGAGCGCCAGGGCCGCCAATCCCGCGAGCAGGGCTGCTCGCAGGCGTCGTCGAGGCGCCTGAATTTGCGCGACCATGTCGCATATACACGGGCAACGACCGTGCCGTATGGAATGTCCACGATTTCATTAAGATAGGATTCCATCCGAGCCCGGTCCTGGTCAGCGATTGACCAGCCCGCGCTCTCGCGGCCGGTTATCGCCCAGCGGAGATCCCGCGCTCGACCAGTCAACGGCGCCGAGAAGCCGTGGTAGGGTCTCCTCACTCGATCGGCAGCGACCGTCAACGTGCGGGAGGGCATATGGCCAGCAACGGGATTCGCGACCGCGTGGCGATCGTGGGCATGGGCTGCACGTCGTTCGGCGAGCGCTGGGACAAGAGCGTCAGCGACCTCCTGGTCGACGCGACGAAAGATGCGACAGCGTCGGCCGGGATCGACCTGAAGGACGTGGACGCCTTTTGGCTGGGCACGCTGTTTTCGGGCCAGAGCGGTCTGACGCTCTCGCGCCCGCTCAAGATCGACTACAAGCCGGTGAGCCGGCTCGAGAACTTCTGCGCGACCGGCTCGGAGGCGTTTCGCAACGCGTGCTACGCGGTGGCCGCGGGCGCCTACGACATCGCCATGGCCATCGGCGTCGAGAAGCTGAAGGACTCCGGCTTCTCCGGGCTGCCGAGCACACGCTCGGTCGGCGACGGCACCGCGGCCGGCATGACGGCGCCCGCGATGTTCAGCCTGCTCGCGCCCGCCTACGCCAAGAAGTACGGCGTGAGCGACGAGCAGCTGAAGGAAGTCATGACACGCATCGCGTGGAAGAACCACAAGAACGGCGCCCTCAACCCGCGCGCGCAGTTCCGCAAGGAAGTGCCCAAGGACACCATCGCGTGCTCGCCGCTGGTGGCGGGCGCGCTCGGCATCTTCGACTGCTCGGGCGTGAGCGACGGCTCGGCGGCGGCCATCATCGTTCGCGCCGAGGACGCGCATCGCTACACCGACAAGCCGCTCTACGTGAAAGCGCTGTCGTTCGTGGCGGGGCCGGCGGCGGGGCCGATCGATCCCGACTACGACTACACCACGTTCAACGAGGTCGTGGCCTCCGCCGCCGACGCCTACGCGCAGGCCGGCATCAAGGAGCCGCGCCAGGAGCTGGCCATGGCCGAGGTGCACGACTGCTTCACGCCCACGGAGCTGGTCCTCATGGAGGACCTCGGCTTCGCGGCGCGCGGCACCGGGTGGAAGGAAGTCCTCGCCGGCACCTTCGACCTCGAGGGCGAGCTGGCCGTCAATCCCGACGGCGGCCTCAAGTCGTTCGGTCATCCGATCGGCGCCTCGGGGCTGCGCATGCTGTTCGAGTGCTGGCTGCAGCTGCGCGGCGAAGCGGGCAAGCGGCAGATCGCCAGCGTCGCGCGCGGGCGCAAGCTCGCCCTCACCCACAACCTCGGCGGCGCGCCGGGCGAGTGCGTCTCGTTCGTGAGCGTGGTCGGCTCGGAGAGGAGCTAGCATGCCCCGCATCGTCTTCGCCCCGAAGTTCCCCAAGGCGCTGCTCGACGTCCTCATGGAGATGAAGCCCGCGGGCTTCGACCTGGTCGTGACCGAGCCGACCGGGCCCGAGTTCTTCTCCGCCGTCAAGGGCGCCGACTACTTCATGGGCTTCGCGCGCAACCCGCTCGGGCCCGACTTCTATGCGGCCGCGCCCACCATGAAGCTGGTGCAGCTCATCAGCGCCGGCTACAACACCATCGACCTCGAGGCGGCGCGCCGGGCGCGGGTGCCCGTCGCCAACAACGGCGGCGCGAACTCGGTGGCCGTGGCCGAGCACGCGATGATGCTGATCCTCGCCACCCTGAAGAAGCTGCACTGGCAGCACAACAACGTGACGGCCGGCAAGTGGCGCGTGGGCGACTTCGCCGAGACGCGCCTCTACGAGCTGGAGGGCAAGACGGTCGGCATCGTGGGATTGGGCAACATCGGCAAGAAGGTGGCGCGGCGGCTGCGCGGCTTCGAGTGCAAGATCGTCTATTACGACATCATCCGCCTGCCCGAGCACGAGGAAGACGCCCTCGGCGTCCGCTACGTGCTTCTCGACGAGCTGCTCGCGACCGCCGACGTGGTGACGCTGCACACGCCGCTCACCTCGGTCACGCAGAACATGATCTCGGATCGGCAGCTCGCGCTGATGAAGCCGACGGCCATCCTCGTGAA
>Ga0134080_10000335_pt1 | contig 15742 bp, 8 predicted proteins | sample 15_taG_9_FD_94469 | JGI IMG/M metagenome (GOLD analysis project Ga0134080, IMG submission 94469) | Grasslands soil microbial communities from the Angelo Coastal Reserve, California, USA - 15_D_Met_40cm_2_24_1 metaG | ecosystem: Environmental > Terrestrial > Soil > Grasslands ...
ACGTGCGACGAAGATCACAGCTACAGTGACGAGCAGTTTGCCTTTGACGGCGGTTTGATGGACCGCTTCGCAAAGGTTAGCTGCAAAGACCCTAATATAGGGCCCTTCAGCACGATGGGCTACTACGACGGCAACACCGCCACGGCGCTGTGGAACTACGCTCAACATTTCGCGATGAGCGACAATTCCTTTGGCACCACCTTCGGTCCTTCGACGCCCGGCCTCTTGAATCTGGTCGCAGGCAATACGTTCGAGGGGACAATCATGAACGGAAAATCGGGCAAGGGTAATATCGCGGGAGGCCGAGACGCCGGGGCGGTAATCGGCGATCCGGATCCCTTTGGCGATGCCTGCTCAGCTCCGGGACGCGCCCAAATTTCTATGTCCGGACAGAACGTAGGGGATCTGCTTAACAAAGCCGGAGTCACATGGGGCTCCTTCATGGGCGGGTTCGGAAACTGTGCTGCGGTGTCAACAGGAACTACCGGTTTGACAACCAGTGACTACATTCCCCATCATGCCTTCTTTCAATACTGGCAATCCACGCTGAATGCCAAGCACACACCGAGAACCTCGGTTGACATGATCGGCCATCAAGGTGACGCTGCGAACCACGAGTATGACCTCGCGGATTTTTGGGACGCGCTCAAAGCCCACAACATGCCGGCCGTGAGCTTTCTTAAGGCCAAGGCCATTCAGGACGGCCACGCCGGTTATTCCAATCCTCTAGACGAACAGATTTTCCTCGTCAACACTATCAACGCGCTGGAAAAGACCGACGAATGGAACGAAACCGCCGTAATCATCGCGTATGATGATTCCGACGGCTGGTACGACCACCAGATGGGAACCATAGTGACTCAGTCGAATGTGTCGGACGACCAGTTGCTCGGTCCCGGCAATTGCGGCTCGCCAAAAGCGAATGACGTGAGCGGCGGGACCCAGAACGGCCGCTGCGGCTTTGGTCCGCGGTTACCGCTCCTGGTGGTTTCCCCGTGGGCAAAACAGAACTTCATCGACGACACCATCACGGATCAGTCTTCTATTCTCCGCTTCATCGAAGACAATTGGGACCTCGGCCGAATCGGCGGCGGTTCAACGGATGTCATCGCGGGCACGTTGAACAACATGTTCGACTTCAGCGGCGGCCCGAAAGCCGGAAGACTTATTCTTGATCCAGCTACCGGAATAGTTGTATCTCAATAACCTAGCGTTGAGCGGAAGAGTTCTGCGCCAATCCTTTAATTCCATTCCCCGGAGCGCCTTTGTTCGTAGAAGGCGATCCGGGGAGTTTCTTTTGCCCGCGCTTCACAAAAGCCTCTTTAGACCCGGACAACCCCGTCGCCATCCGTGCCATCCGTTCACTCATCCTCCTGGGTACAAGGAGCGATTCTAGTGACGCGCCTCAAGACAGCGATTTGCCTCGGGACGCTCTTGGTGTCCGCGACGCGAGTCTTGCCGCAGACCAAGGACCTTCCTGCCGAACCGTCTCCCGCCCTTTTGAAATCATTCGAAGGCGCCGTGCTTGACGAGATTCGCTTCACCGGACTGCGCCGCATTTCTCCAGCGGCGGTCGCCGCCCAACTTGCTTCTCATCAAGGCGATCGATTTAATCTAGCGAGGATTGATAAAGACGTACGGGCTCTTGCGCTGTTGGGATGGTTCGAAACGATTCAAGTTGGGGCAACGCCCGCAGCGGAATCTTTGCCGCAATCGCCTGAAAACTCTAAATGCGTAACTCTGATTTTTCAAGTCAGCGAATCTCCATTTCTTTCCAAAGCGGCGTATTCAGGCTCGCGGCTGCTCTCGCAGAAACAAATCGAAAAATTACTACAAGACAAGAAACTCACACCCGGCTTGGGAAAACCAGCCGATCCCGCGGCACTTCAACGAATCGCTTTTGCAATTCGCAACGGTCTAAACGAACTCGGCCATCCGGAGGCAAGCGTTCGAATCGCCCGTGAGGAAGCGAGCAACGCAACGGTCACCGTTCGATTTGAGATTACTGACGGTCCCTTGCTGCGAGTGCGGCGAGTCAATTTCGATGGCCATCCTCATGTCCCCGCCAAAGTCTTGCGCGCACAGATGCACAACATCGCGCCGTGGAAACGACTCGCCTCCTGGCGCGATAAAAATGCATACACCCGTGAAGCGTTTGACGAAGATCGTCGGCGCATCGTCACCTATTACCAGAACCATGGCTTTCCGGAAGCGCGAGTCGGCAGCGCGTTGGTCGCTCAGTCCAACGAACGATCACGGCATTGGCTTCCGTGGCCGCATGAGTCGGCGCAGGAGGGCCTTTCCATATCTATTCCGATCGAGGCGGGTCCTTATTATCGGTTCGGATCCATGACACTGACCGACGCACTCCGGCAGATCACGAAGGAGCAAGGTCGCGAGCCCATCACGGTTCTCGGAACAGACAGAGGGGATGCTTATTCCGAGCAAGAGATAGAAAAATTGCGACGGTCGTGGACGGCGCGGATTCGATCCAAGAATTCCGAGCTTGATCGCCTTCCTTCCCATTCCGTGGACGTGGTGCGAACTTTCGACCCGGAAAATCACACTGCGCGCATTACCTTCGATCTGAGTAACTCCCCGCCTTATCGCGTGCAGCGAATCGAATTTCTTGGCTTGCACAAATTTAGCGACCGCTACGTTCGCCGCAAAATTCTCTTGCGCGAGGGCCGTCCAATCGATGAGCACGCACTCGAAGTCGGCCTGTTGCGCTTGGCAAGAACCGGCTACTTTAAGCCAATCCAAAAAGAAGATATTCGGGTCCAGCTCGATGAAACTACTCACACCGCCAACGTTTCGATCCGCCTCGAGGAAATTGGCCAACAGCGCGCCTCGCTGTCGGGAGGCACCGGCCAATTCGGGAGCACGCTGGGCGTCGTCTACACTGTCTTCGACCTGTTGAATCGCGAGGAACTTCTTTCCGCGCAGCTCGATGGCGGTCCGGAAACTCTTCAGGTCATGCTTGGCATAGCAAAGGAAGGAATTTTCGGGACGCGCGCCTCGCTGACTTTTTCGGTTTTTAACAATATGATTCGCCCGCGGTTCGCCAGCAGCGCACAAGGCCCGTTCTTCTCCTCTCACAGCGAAGGGATCAATATTCCCTGGACCTATCCGTTGAGCAGCGCTGACTCGCTCAGCGTCAACTACACCTTGTCGCGAGCAACCACCGAATATCCGCCGGCTTCTATCTCACCCATGTCCGGTGTGACGCTCGGCGAGGTTCGATCAAGAGTTTCCAGCCATTCGCTGGGCGTGGGTTGGAGCCGCGACGAAAGAACTGAGCGCATTCAGTTTGCGAACTCCGCTTCCGGAGGATGGCTCGGCGGCGGTGAAAACATGGTCCGTTCCTCCGCTGAGTATAGTCGGATCTTCCGCGACCCGATTTTCACTCCGCACGGCGCATGGGCCTTTCGAACCACATTCTGCGGTGCAGGAAGTTATCGCGGCGACATGCCATTTTATGCGCGACTGTTCTCAGGGGACGAACTTGTGCGGGGGCTTCGTCCCGGCGAGCTTGGCCCTGACGCAGTAACAGTCACCACTTCGGCGAGCAGCGGTCTGACTTATTCTGCGGCGCCTGCCGGCGCAAATCTTGTCACCACATCTAGCGCCGAATATCGCTTCCCTCTCGCAGGTGGCACGGAAGCCGCCGGCTTCTTTGACTTCGGCTCCGGCTGGCTGCTTCCCAACTGGCTCGGCCCCGCCAAGCCGCTTCTTCTAAGTGCAACAAATGGCGTGCTACACGCCTCCACCGGAATCGAGGTCCGCTGGACTGTGCCTGGCGTCCAGGTCCCCGTTCGCACTTATTACGCGCTGAACGTTCTGCGATTGAATCGCGTCATTCCCCTGTCCAGCACATCCAGCTTCGCCGCCCACAACCGTTTCTCCGCCTTCGGATGGGGCCTCGGCTCGCTGTTCTGAACCATATGTCTGTACTACACTTCCGAGACCATGAAACACAGGAAACAGCTGAAGGAAGCGTCTCGGATCGTCGAAAAATACTGCATCATAAAAGGGGAAAAATTCCGGCTGAAGGACTACGACCCCGCCGACACCAATGGGGTCAAGAGCAAACAGCATGCTGAAAACATCCTGGAGAGACGCATAGGCCTGCTCAGTGACATGCAGGAAAAGCTTTACGCGCAGGACCGGTGGGCGCTCCTGCTGATTTTTCAGGCGATGGACGCCGCCGGAAAAGACGGGGCCATCAAGCACGTGATGTCCGGCGTCAATCCCCAGGGTTGCGACGTCCATGCGTTCAAGGCACCCAGCAACGAAGAACTGGACCACGACTATCTCTGGCGCACCCATAAGTGCATTCCCTCTCGCGGCAAAATTGGCATCTTCAATCGCTCCTATTACGAAGAAGTTCTCGTCGTCCGTGTGCATACGACGTTTTTGAGGGCGCAGAAGCTTCCCGACGATTTGATCAGCAAGCACATTTGGGACCAGCGCTTCGAAGACATCAACGCTTTTGAACGCTACTTGACGCGCAATGGAGTTGTGGTGCGTAAATTCTTCCTCCACGTTTCAAGAAAGGAGCAAAAAAAGAGATTCCTGGAACGCCTGGAAGACTCGAAAAAGAACTGGAAGTTCTCCATGGCCGACGTCCAGGAGCGCGCCTTTTGGAAGGATTATCAGGGAGCCTACGAAGAGATGATTCAGCGCACCGCGACGAAGCACGCGCCCTGGTACGTCATCCCCGCGGACAACAAGTGGTTTACGCGCCTGGCCGTCGCTTCGGCAATCATCGAGGCGCTGAATGGACTCAATCTCGCCTTCCCGGATGTAGATAAGGCAAAGAAAAAGGAATTGGAGACCGTCCGCGCCTCGCTTCTTGCCCAGAAGGACTAGTTCTGCCATCGCCTTTGTGCAGGCGGCTTTACATCGCCAACTTTCACCTGGCGCCCAGGAAACTGGCAGAAGTTTGGAGCGGGCTACCCACACTCTTCCGAGGGCAGGCGTCCCGCTCCACCACAGAACGCACGAATCGCCGCAAAGCGGTTGCCACTTCCTTGTGCTCTGTGCAGAGCGTCAAGTCGTTGCATCGAAATCAATTAAATGCTCCCCGTGAAGCTCGCTCGCATCAAGTCGTATAAATTATTGAAAACTATGGAGCTTTCATATGGAAATCGGTCGGGAGCGTCGGCCTCCTAAAGCGCGCAATCGACGCCTAGGTACCGCCACAACCATGCAGACAGCCTGTAGAAAATCACGGTACGCCAAAGCTTCCTTCGAGAAAGCTTCGGCGAAAAAACTGCCCCTCAATTCGGGAGGAAATACCGGTAGCGCAAGCTTGGAGGCATGCGTTCCGAACGCGCCCTCGTGTTGTACTCCAGTTGGTAGCCCAGATGCTCCGCATCGGCGGGATAATCTCTGCCTTCGGGATACGGATACGGCAGCAGCGAATGTCGCGGCAGGGGCTCGACAGTAAACGCGTGCGCTGCGTAGAAATCGAGATCCTTTTCAAAGCCGTCGGCGTAAAAGAAATAATCGCGAGTCCACCCGGCAGGCAAAGGAGGGAGCTGCCGCGGATCAAAATCAAGCTTTAGTCCTTCACCCGAACCAAAAACTACGAAGCGATCATCGGGGGTTTGCAACAAATCGATCACGTCGCCGTATCGCGTGTAATTTCCTGCTGCGCGCGCATAGGGGCCGGTCATGCTCCGATGCGAATACGAGTAGATCGTGTCGCTCGCCGGCTTCAGCCGAATTTCGCGCGGATAGCCGAGGAAATCCAACGCTGCTTTTGCGAGAGGCACTTGCGTCACCTGAACATCATGCGCATCAGGTGTCTGGTCGATTCGAATCGTGTCCCAGTAGATTTTCAGATTATTGACGATGCGAATCCGCCGCGTGCCTGCGGGAAGCTTGCCGGTCAAATCTGCAACCATGGTTCGTTCGAGTCCTGCTGGAAAACCCATATCGTTCACGACGCGCACCCACTTGCCTTGCGCGTCGAGTGCTTCCACATAAGGTGGAATCACTTTGATTCCCGCCTGATCCGCCGCGTACAACGAGGTCGCGGTGAAGTAGTCCGTGTAGCCATCGATGATCAATCGCAAGGGCTTTTGCGCGTCCCATTCCCCGAGATCAAGCTCAATCCAATGCAGCTTGGCAAATCCTGTGAAAGGCAACTCTTCAAAATCCGCGACGTACTTGCGATTGCGCCTGGAAATCAACGGCAGCACGTCATTTCCCTTGTCGTCCCACGCACCTGTGGGCACATGAGCGTCACGGCTTACGATCACGCGGAATTCCGGAAATGGCGGCGCGCTGACGAATCGCTCATTCGGAAAAACCTCGTATGTCGTTGGATGATCGATGGCCAGCAACCGCACCTGGTCCAGATACACCGTTTCTTCCATCGGCTCCATAAAGCGGAAGCTGAGCAGGCCGTTCCGGGGCTTCACGCTTTGCGCAGCCACCTTCAAGTACTCGTCGGGATCGGGAACGTCTCTTTCTCCAGGTGCGACCCAGTGACCGACGACGCCGGGTCCGATCATGTCCGCGATGAATTCGTACTCGCGGCCATTCCATGAAAACAAAACGGGGCACGAACTTCCTCGCCGGTCAAGTTCCGCGATGCTGTGCACTTTTTTCGCGGCCAGGTTGATTTCGTCCTGCGGAACGCCGGTCGGCCATAATAGCCGAACAACTTCGGCGTTGCGTTCTGAACCAAGTCCCGCAAGGATCGGTGATGCGCTCTGTCCTAGGTAACCGGACGCACCAACCACTTCCCACTTTTGATACTGCATGCCCGCGTAGAGCTCGACCTTCGTTCCGATTCCGTTCTTGTTGTCGTTCAGTGCCTTGAGGTCGATGCTCATCCAGTTGTGCTGATTGCCGCCTTCATTGCGCAGAATGAGCGGTGCGCCACCGAGTTGCGTTACGACCAGATCCGCGTCGCCATTTCCATCGATATCTGCGACCGCGATCGCACGCGGCCGATTCAGCTTGACCTCATCGAGGTGCACATCCTTGGTGACGTCGGCCCAACCCTTGCTCCCCAGATTCCGCAACAGTCGCAGTTCCCCTCCGTTGCCGGACTCGCCCGCAGCAACGAGATCAATCCAGCCGTCATTGTCGTAATCGAGCGCGGCAATTCCCCAGCCTTTCTGCCAGCCCAAATCGGGGAGCGCAACGCGCTCCACGCGCTTCCCTTCCACATTCCGCCACAGGCTGATCCCTGGAGCGCCTGCATGCGTGAACGCCAAATCCATCCATCCGTCCTTGTTGAAGTCGAACGCGACCACTCCCACCGCAGGCGGCAACTTCTCTTTGCTGAAATCGATGTTGCCCAGCGGCGTAAATTTCCCTTCGCGCGGATTGAGGTAGATGGAAGCACCGGCCTGACCGCCGGCGATGACGAAATCCACCGCTCGGTCATTATTAAAGTCGGTAGTGACAACTCCAGAGCCAGTGGCCGCAAAACCGAGCGCCGTTTCCGCAGACACGTCAGTGAACGTGCTGTTCCCATTGTTGCGCCAAAGCACATTGTGCGGCGGCGTACCAACGGCAGTGACATCCGGAGCCGTTGTTACATATGAGTCCAAGTCGCCGTCGTGGTCATAGTCCACGAGCGTCAATCCAACGCAGCCTTTTTCCCTGCGAATGCCCGCCGATTGAGTCACATCTTCGAACTTGCCGTCTCCCTTGTTGCGTAACAGCCGCACGCCGTCACTCAGGCACACCGCCAAATCCGTATGACCGTCGTTGTCGAAATCGCCGGCCGCGCATCCTAAGCCACTCCCTGTTAGCTGAATTCCCGCTGCCCGCGTCACATCTTCAAATCGGCCGTCGCCCAAATTGCGCAGCAAGTGGCTGGCGCCGTCCGCCATTCCGCTCACCAGAAAAAGATCCGGCTTCCCGTCGCCATCGAAGTCAAAGAAACATGCCCCTGTGCTCGGCCCAATCTCGGTGTGAATTGCACCCGCGCTTTTCGAAACAAACGCGTTCCCATCCGGCACAAACCGCACGGGAATCGCCGCGGGCACGTCCACAACTGAATTCAGTGGCAACTCCGCGAGCGAATAACGGCCTTGGTCGCCGTAGCCCGCGCCAAACGGCGCTCCGAGATGCTCCGTGGTGATTTTCTGGAAGCGCGCCAGATGTTCGCGTGCGGCGGCAGCATCGCCTTTCCGCTGCAACGCGCGCGCCAGCCCGAATTCCGAAGATGCATGAAAGGCGTTCAGTGCCAGCCCTTTCTGAAACGCCGCGATGGCTTGGTCATACTCTTGCGACTGCGAGTACAGGTAGCCGGCAAAATAATAGGCGTCAGCTTCTTTGGGAGAGATCTCCGTGACGTGCAGAAAAGCGGCAATCCCCTTCTCCGTCTCTCCAAGGTCCTTGTACACAAGTCCGAGGTTGTACCAGGCATAAGCATCGTTGGGAATCTGCTGCGTCGCCGCTTCGAGCGCCGCGCGCGCAGGCTCCAGCTTCTGCTGCGCGAGCAGAGAGATACCCAGATTCATACGGGCCACCGCAAACTTGGGGGCGGCTTCCAGCGCTTGATCAAAATATTTTTGCGCGTCCGCGGGGCGCTGCTGGTTCATGTACGCCGCACCTAGCGTGTTGAGGCGATAGGCATCGGCGGTACCATCGTTCGATGGCCCAGACTTCTTCGTGGCCGCGGTTTTCTCCTGACCAGAGCGCGCGCTGGAACGCACCAATACTGACGCGCAACAGATCAAAATGGAGCAAGCAAAAATCAATCCCACTGCCCGGAGATTACCTGAGCGCATCAAATCGTTTTCTTCCTGTCTGTGCGGGATACCCCAAATTCCACAAGCAATCCATCCCGTCGCAATTGGAATTCTCACGGCTGCCCCGCACATCGTCAACCGTTATTATGCGCGTTGCTCGCGCCTCGTCGCTTGACCTTCGCGGTCCGCGCGCTTACTCTCGCGCATCAAGTCATGAGCTTCCTCCTCCACGCCACTTCGGCGGAAATCGCAGAACGAATCCGCTCCAGAAAAATCTCTCCCGTCGAAATCGTTGAACTCCATCTCAAACGCATTGAGAAGCTGCAGCCGAAACTGAACGCGTTTGTCCATCTGGACGTCGAGGGAGCCCGCCAACAAGCTCGCGCTGCGGAAGGTCTCGTAGCACAAGGCGCACAAGTCGGCCCTTTCCATGGCGTGCCGCTCAGCCTCAAGAGCTGCATCGATGTCGCCGGTTGGCCCTGTCCCGGGGGTTCTCTTCTCCGTAAAGACTACGTTTCGAAACAGGACGCTCCGCTCGTTTCGCGATTAAAGTCGGCTGGCGCCATCCTTCTCGGGAATACCAACACTCCCGAATTTTTGATGGCGTACGAAACCAACAACCTGCTCAGCGGAAGAACCAGCAATCCGTGGAATTTGGCGCACTCCTCGGGCGGCTCAAGCGGTGGCGAAGCCGCAGCAATCGCGGCAGGCTGCTCAGCGGGCGGCGTCGGCAGCGATGGCGGAGGCTCGATCCGTGTCCCCGCGCATTTTTGCGGAATTTGCGGACTGAAGCCCACTCCTGGCCGTGTTCCTGCTACGGGACATTTCCCCCCGGGTGCTGGCGCTTTCTCCTGGATCGGAGTTGTCGGCCCCATGGCCCGCACGATCGCGGATGTGCGTGCCCTCTTCGAAGTGATGGCTGGACCGGACGTAGGTGATGCGCTCTCCGCTCCTGTCCCATTGCGCTCTTACCGTGAGGGCGAACTGCTTAGTATGTGCATCGGGATTCTCGAGAGCGACGCCCTCGGTGTGCCAACCCCGGAGACGCGCGCTGCCGTCGAGCGAGCAGCAAAACTACTGGGCGACCGCGGGTTCGCCGTCGAACCCTTCCGCTTGCATGGCCTCGATCGCGCACTCGATCTGTGGTGGTTTTTCTTTGGGCCGGTAATCGGTAATCTGATTCAGCACAGCATCGCGGGCCAGGAAGATCAAATCAGCCCGATGCTGCGCGAATACCTTGCATTCGCAACTTCCGGAAATCCAATCTCCCTCGAAAAATTCATGAAAGCCTGCGCGGAGCGCGATCTTCTCCGCGCCGAAATTCTCCGCCAAATGCAGGACACGCGCATTTTGCTCTCCCCGGTTTCCGCAAGCCCGGCCTTCCGTCACGGCCAGGGAAATTACCTCCCCGGGACGGGATACCGCGAGACCATGCGCTTTTCGCAGTGGCTGAACTTGACCGGTTTTCCCGCCGTGTCCCTCCCCATTGCCGTCTCGAACGAGGGTCTACCCATCGGTGTTCAAGTCATCGGCAAGCCATTTGAGGACGAGTTGGTCCTGGCGGTCGCAGAAGCCATTGAGCAATCGCGCGGCCCCTGGCAACCGCCAATGCTGAAAAATGTTTGAACCAGAGTTTGATCTAACTCATCGCCTTACGGCTCAGGCTCGCGCGTCAACTCCGGATTCGGCACGCGATTTTTTCCCCGCGACTCCCGCTCCTTATCTAATTGAGTATCCAGTTTCTTCTGCGCCATGGCGAGTTCCACCCGCGCTTCTTTCTCCCGCCCCAATTGCATCAGTATCCTCCCTCGCAAATAATGCGCACCCTCGAATTCCGGAGAAATCCGCAGCGTCGTGTCCGCCATCTTCAATGCTGGCTCCAACTTTTGCTGCTTCTGGTAAAGCTTCGCTAGTCCGGCGTACGCGCTAGCCATTTTGGAATCCCGCTTCAGGGCTTCGCGGAAGGATTTCTCCGCATCCTCATCCTTGCCCAAGCGCGCGTATAGCACGCCGAGTTGGTCGTAGTTGTCCGCCAAGTCTGGTTCCAATGCGATATCCCGTCGAAATTCCGCTTCTGCCCGTTCGTCAGCTCCTGCCCGCATGTACGCAACTCCGAGGTTCATATGAATAAAAGGAAGGTTGGGATTCAGCGCCGCGGCTTGCTCTAACTCTGACGTTGACTCCGGGATTTCATCCCGGTTCAAATAGGCCTTTCCCAGTATCAAGTGAAATTCTGCCGTCCCACCGCCCACGGCGATCATGCGGCTAAGGATTTTCTCGTCGAGGCTCTTTTGGCCGGATTCCACAGCGCCGATGTCGAGCAAGTACAAGTACAGCACGTCATTGGACTTTTTCGGCCACAGCGGTTCGAGCACTGTGACCGCCTCCGCGTATTTCTTGGTGAGAACCCGGCAGAGCCCCAGAAGGTATCGCGCCTGTTCCGAGTCCGGCTGGTCTCGCAAAACCGAAGAGAACGGGGCGATCGCCGCGGCGTAATTGCCGCGCCGATACTCGACCAGACCAATGTTCAGACGGATTCCCGCCATCTTTGGTTCGAGCCGCTCCGCCCTTCGCAACAGCGCAATCGCGCGATCCCAGTCCTTGCGCCGCATAGCGATTACGCCAAGATTCGCATATGCGGAACCCGCGCGCGGGTCGACCGACAGCACCTGACGAAAGGCCGCTTCTGCCGCGTCGAGGTCGCCATTTTGAAGCGCCATTTGCCCTTTCGCAAACCAGGCCTGCGGACCCGAGCGCTGCTCCGAAACAGCGGTGGAGGACTGCAGCTCTGAGGCCGCGTCTGCAGTAGGCCCCCAACAAGTGGGCTGCGCCGCACCCACGGGCAAACTGATCGCCAGAGCGTATACCGCGGTGTGCCAATTCAAGAATCGCGCGCGCATCGGCATTCAGTGTCCGGCAGTCCCAGGGGGATTTCAAGAAGCCTCTGTAGTCTGGCCTCGTGGGCTCCAGATATTCCCGATTCTGACCCCGCGGGGATATAACTCACCTGGTCCTGCATTTCTCCCTTGACACCAACGGTTAAATGCACTATTAACTCGTTTTAATAGATATTTTTGGTGCGTTGCTTGCAGTCGTCGAGTGGTGGAGGCTGTGTCCGATCAGGGGTGCTTTTCGTGCGGATGACTTCAGGGGTGCCACTATCAGCCCTCCGCACTAGCCCATGCATCTCACTTCTCCCCAAGTTCGAATCTCGCTTGGAGGTCTTAACGTGAAGGGAAACTCAGACTTTTCCAATCCTCGAAAGAACATCTTGGGAGCTGCGTGGCTTGCGTTCGTCGGTCTAATCATTGCGCTGGCCCTCCCCCTCGCCTCGCACGCCCAGGACACCGGCTATATCAGCGGCACGGTCACCGACAAATCCGGCGCTGCCGTCGTAGGCGCCGAAGTGGTCATTACCAACACTGTCGGCAGTTTGACCCGAACAACCACCACAAACGCTGACGGCGCTTACGTGGTCGCCGGTCTGCCGGGTGCCACCTACAACATCTCCGTGACCGCAAAAGGATTCCAGAAATACTCGGCCACCAAGATTGTGCTGGACGTCGCTCAAAAGATTCGCATCGACGTGCAATTGACCGTGGGTGCCATTACTGAAGTAGTGGAAGTGACCGGCGAAAGCGTCGCTCAGGTGGAAACGCAATCCTCCGCCCTCACTGCGACCGTGACTGGCAAACAAATCGATCAGCTCATGCTGAACGGCCGTAATTTCACGCAGCTCGTCACTCTGACTCCTGGAGTTGTCAACCAGACTGGCTCGGATGAAGGCAAGGTTGGCATCTATGGCAACGTCGCTTACAGCATGAACGGCGGCCGTACCGAATACAACAACTGGGAGCTCGACGGTGGCGACAACATGGACAATGGCTCCAACGCCACGCTGAACGTTTACCCCAATCCCGAAGCCATTGCCGAATTCAAAGTCCTCACCTCCAACTATGGCGCGCAATATGGTCGCAACGGCTCAGGCACCGTCGAAGTGGAAACCAAGAGTGGAGGCAGCTCCTTCCACGGAAGTGCCTTTGAGTACTTGCGAAATGATTTCTTTAATGCCAAGTCCTGGGCAGAAGGGGCGGATCCCACTGCTAAGAAGGCATCCTATAAAAAGCACGATTATGGCTACACCGTGGGCGGGCCGGTTTTTATCCCCAACCATTACAATTCGGACAAAAAGAAAACGTTCTTCTTCTTCTCCGAGGAATGGCGCAAGGAAAGCAATACTTCTTCGGCGCCCTCGTCGGACGTTTCCACCACGCCAAATGTGCCCTCCGATGCCGAGCGAACCGGAGATTTCTCGGATCTCTGCCCCGGAGCCGATTGCCCTCACCTAGTGGGCAATCCAAACGCATTTTTCCCGGGTAATAAAGTGACCCCGACCGCGACTGGCACCGCTCTTCTGGCGCTGATTCCCAAAGCCATTCCCGGATTTACTGTCGGTGGCTTCCCAGCGTTTCAACAGACCATCTCAACCCCAACCACGTGGCGCGAAGAACTGATCCGCGTGGATCACAATCTCACGGACAACTATCGCTTGACCTTCCGTTACATCCACGATTCGTGGCAGACGGTTGTGCCGAGCCCGTTATGGGGCAACGGAACCACCAACTTCCAAAACGTAACGACAAGTTTCGTGGGTCCGGGATCAAGCTTCGTGGCTCGCCTGAACGCTAATATCTCGCCAACACTTCTCAATGAATTCGTAGCCAGCTATACGGGCGACCACATTTTTCTCACTACAGGCGGACCAGTGGCGCTACCATCCGGCTTCACGATGGGCGCGATATTCAACAATGGTTTCGGCGGAAAGCTTCCAGCAATCGACCTAAGTGGCAACGCGGCATATGGCGGAGGCTTCGGCCAGGATAGCGGTTACTTTCCGTGGCATAACGCCAACCCAACGTACACGTACCGTGACAACATGACCAAGATTCTCGGCACGCACACGTTCCAGTTCGGCGCTTACATCGTATTCGCGCAGAAGAATGAGGCCAACTCTCCCAACGTACAGGGGATTCTAACTTTTGACACTGGCGACCCGACGGTCACCACGGGCAACTCCTTCGCCGATCTCCTGCTGGGAAACGTCGCGAGCTACCAGCAATGGACCGCAGAAAAGCAGTACTACGACCGGTACAGAATCGTGGAGCCTTACTTCCAAGACGACTGGCGCATCACCAAACGCCTTACCCTGAATCTTGGCCTGCGCGTCAGCTTGTATGGAACTTACCGTGAGCGGTACCGGCAAGCCTTCAATTTTGATCCCACCGCCTTCGTGGCGGCCAACAAGCCGGGCTTTAACGGAGATGGATCATTGAATACGGGAGCCGGGACCGGCAATCCACTGAACGGCTTCGTCCAATGTGGAGGAACGGGAGGGACTTTCCCGCTCGTCCCTGGTTCAGCCTTCCCGACCGTCAGCGTTGGATCTTCTTCGAATGCTGGCTGCCTCAAGGGACATCTCTTCAACCCGGCTCCCCGCATTGGGTTTGCATTTGATCCTAAGAGCAACGGCAAAATGGCGATCCGCGGTGGCTACGGAATTTTCTACGAGCACACCAACGGCAACGAGGGCAACACGGAATCGCTCGAAGGCTCTCCGCCTCTTGTTCTTAACGCTACGCAGTCAAACGTTGCTGTGGGCGTGGGCACTTGCCCTGCTAATGCTAATGGCGGCTACACGTGCATCGGGGCAAATGGCGGAGCAATTCCATTCTTTCCCCTTACGGTCGTTTCCATTCCGAACAAGGCCATTTGGCCCTACGTTCAACAGTGGAACTTGAGCGTCCAGAAGGAATTGCCCTACCACTTTGTGCTGTCCACCGCGTATGTCGGAAGCAAAGGTACGCATCTGACCTTGCTCAGCAACGCCAACCAGCTTCTGCCCGTGCCTGCGTCGGCGAATCCTTACACGAAGGGCGAACCGATCATCACGGCTTCAGACCCAAACGGCACGGGTCTGCCGGCTAACACCGTTTGTCCTGCCTCTGACCTCACTGGTGGCTCGGTAAATGGCGCACCCGTTTCCGGTCAGGTGGCCCGCAATCTTGCGGTTGCTTGCGGGACTGTGATCAGCACTGCTTCGGTTCGTACCGCATTCCCTGGATTCAACAACATCAATACGCTTAGAGATGAAGCGAATTCAATCTATCATTCCCTGCAGGTGGGGGTGCAGCGCACCGTGGGTGACTTGACGTTGAGTATGGCCTACACTTATAGCCATTCCATCGACGATTCCTCCGACCGCAGCGACACCGCGTTCGTCAATGCCTACGACTTTGCCGCCAATCGGGCTAGCTCGAATTTCGACATGCGGCATAACCTCGCTATCAGCTACGTCTACGGCCTCCCATTTTTCAAGGGCAGTGGGTTTTCCCATACGCTCCTGGGTGGCTGGCAGATCTCAGGCATCACGGTTGCCCAGAGTGGGAACCCCTTCAGCGTAACGACCAATGGCTTGAATGCTTTCGGCGACAACGCTGGCGTGGGCAACGGCACGGGAACCGGCTCCCGGCCCGATTTAGTCGGCAACCCTAAGTCTGGTTTTTCGGCCAATCAGGATCAAGCGAGCGCGGGCCGCTTGCGTACAACCCAGCGGCTTTCGCTATTCCGACTGGCCTAACGTTCGGCACTGTCGGGCGCAACACCCTGACATTGCCTGGACGTCTCAACTTCGATTTCGGCCTCTTCAAGAAGTTCCCGATTAACGAGAAGACCGGATTCGACTTCCGCTGGGAAAACTTTAACCTCTTCAATCACACCCAGTTCAATCAGGTCAACGGAGACCTTGGCCCGAGCAGCTTCCTACACTTGACCAACACACACGATGGGCGTCGGATGCAGCTCGGTCTGCGGTTTTATTTCTAACTTTGAGCCTCAACCGAAAAGGGCGGCCCAATCTGATCTGGCCGCCCCTTTTCTCACTGATTCCCGGTTCCCTTTTCTCTCGGATGGAGTAAAATGCGGCCCATGAATCGACGAACTTTTATCGGTACTTCCATCGC
>Ga0134080_10000340_pt1 | contig 15663 bp, 20 predicted proteins | sample 15_taG_9_FD_94469 | JGI IMG/M metagenome (GOLD analysis project Ga0134080, IMG submission 94469) | Grasslands soil microbial communities from the Angelo Coastal Reserve, California, USA - 15_D_Met_40cm_2_24_1 metaG | ecosystem: Environmental > Terrestrial > Soil > Grasslands ...
CATCGGGATGACGAGCGTGGATTCCGCCCGGGCGCGCGTCAGCGCCGCGCTGGGGCTCGAACGCAACATCGTCGCGGTCTCGGTGGCGATGTTCCTGCTCGCCCTCGGCGAGAACCTCTGGAAGCGCTTTCTGCCCAAGTACCTCGAGATCCTCGGGGCGCCGATCGCCGCCATCGGGCTCTTCGGGACGTGCGAGGACTTCCTCGATGGCGTCTACCAGTACCCGGGCGGGTGGATCGGCGATCGATACGGCCGGCGTCGCGCGCTCCTGCTCTTCGTCGCGCTCGCGATGATCGGCTACGGACTCTACTGGCTGGCCCCCTCCTGGCCCTTCGTGTTCGCGGGGCTGCTCTTCGTCATGGCCTGGTCGAGCATGGCCAGCCCGCCGCTGTTCGCCGTCGTCGGCGACGCCCTCCCCAGGGACCGGCGCGCGCTCGGCTTCACCGTGCAATCGATCCTCAAGCGGGTGCCGATCGCCGTGGCCCCCACCCTCGGCGGGCTCGTGATCGCCGCCTACGGCGTGCGCGACGGGGTTCATCTCGGACTCGGCGTCACCGTCGTGCTCGCCGCCGTCGCGCTGGCGGCCCTGGCGCGCATCGATATCCCGGTGCGGGCGGACCCCGTCCCCACGCACATCCTGGCGGTGTGGCGATCACTGCCCCCTCCGCTTCGGTGGCTCCTCACCTCGGACATCTTCATCCGGACCTGCGAGGGCCTGGTCGATGTCTTCCTCGTCCTCTACGCCATCAACGTGATCGGCGTCAGCGCGCCGGCCTACGGGATCCTGGTCGCGGTGCAGATGACGGCGGCGATCGTGAGCTACCTTCCCGTCGCGCGATTCGGGGACCGCTTCGGCCGCAAGCCCTTCGTGATCGCGACCTTCGCGGCCTTCGCGCTCTTCCCGGTCGCCGTCGTCCTCGCCTCGGACTTCCCGGGCCTCGTCGTCGCGTTCGTCGTCGGCGGCGTGCGCGAGGTCGGCGAGCCGGCCCGCAAGGCGCTCATCGTCGATCTCGTGCAGCCCACGATGCGCGCCCGCTCCGTCGGCCTCTACTACCTCGTCCGCAGCCTTGCCATCGCGCCCGCGGCGTTCATCGGCGGACTGCTGTGGGGGGTGACGCCGGCATTGCCGTTCTGGGTGGCGGGCGCCATCGGCCTCGTCGGCGTGATCGTCTTCACGGCGACGGTCGAGGAACGGTACGCCGGATGACGGACGACCACGCGGCGCCGTCCACGGGGCAGCGCTGGGTGGTGCTCGAGCCGGGTCGACCGGTGTACCATCGCGGTGGCCGACATCCCATCGAAAGGCCATCGAAAGGCGGAGACTCACATGGCGTCATCGGACAGGATCGCGATCGTCACGGGCGCGGGATCGGGAATCGGGCGGGCGTCGTCGGTCGCGCTGTCGCGCGAGGGCTGGTCGGTGGTGCTGGCGGGACGCCGCACGGACGCGCTGCAGGAGACGGCGTCGCAGTGCAAGAGCCGGACGCTGGTGGTGCCGACGGACGTGGGCGACCCGGCGTCGGTGAAGGCGCTCTTCGCGAAGACGAAGGAGACGTTCGGCCGGCTCGACCTGCTCTTCAACAACGCCGGCACCGGCGCGCCGGCGGTGCCCCTGGAGGACCTCACCGTCGAGCAGTGGAAGACCGTCGTGGACGCCAACCTCAACGGCGTCTTCTACTGCACGCAGGAAGCGTTCAAGATCATGAAGAGCCAGACGCCGCGCGGCGGCCGCATCATCAACAACGGCTCGATCTCCGCGCACGCGCCGCGCCCGAACTCGGCCCCCTACACCTCGACCAAGCACGCGGTGACCGGGCTCACCAAGGCCGCGTCGCTCGACGGCCGCAAGTACGACATCGCGGTCGGCCAGCTCGACATCGGCAACGCCGAGACGCCGCTCGCCGCCCGGATGAAGAACGGCGTGCCGCAGGCCAACGGCACGATCATGCCCGAGCCGCTCATGGACGTCGAGCACACGGCACGCGCGATCGTGTACATGGCCTCGCTGCCGCCCGACGCCAACGTGCTGTTCATGACGGTGATGGCGACCAAGATGCCGTTCGTCGGCCGCGGCTGACGCGCCGCTCGGCGCGTGATGCCGTCCGCCACCGAGCGCGTGGCCGCGCGGGTCGCCGAGCTCCGCGCCCGGCGCGGGATGACGCAGGAGTCGCTCGCCGCCAAGGCGCGGATCAACCGCGTCACGCTGGCGCGTCTCGAGCGCGCCCAGCACCCGCCGAACCTCGACACGCTGGCGCGGATCGCGCGCGCGCTCGGGGTGGGTCTCGTCGACCTGGTGAAGTAGCGTCTCCGGACCGAGCCGCGCTCACCACGGCGACGGGGCGCCGGCGGGCAGCGGGATGTCGGCGACGTTCAGCACCATCGAGACCAGCGTGTAGTAGCCGCTGACGCCGATGAGATCGACCACGCCCTGCTCGCCCAGCAGCGCGACGGCCTGCCCGAACACGGCGTCGTCCACGGCGTGCCGGCGATGCAGCGCCGTGCAGAAGTCGTAGACGATCGCCTCGTCCGGCTTCATCCCCGCCGGCCGCCGGTTCTGCGCCAGATCGTCGGCGATCGACTCGGCGAGCCCGCCCTTGATCGCGAACGGCCGGTGAGCGTACCACTCGTACTTGCTGCCCCAGAAGCGCGCGTTGATCAGGATCGCGAGCTCGTTGAGCCGCGCGGGCAGCGACGAGTTGAAGCGCAGGTGCTCGCCCACCTTCTGCACGCGATCGGCCAGCTCCGGGCTGCGCAGGAGCACGCCGAACGGGCCGCGGACCCCGCCGCGCGGCCCGCTGGCGATGGCGTCGTGGACGCGCTTCTGGGCCGGGGACATCCGCTCGGGCTCCAGGCTCGGGAAACGCATAGGGTCGGATCCTCCCGCGCCCACGCTACTTGACCACGCTCGCGCGCGCCAGTAGCCTGCTCCCACGCCGTCGATCGACTCCGCCGCGCAACGGAGGACTCTCATGAGGGTGCGTCACCCATTCCGCACTGCCGTCGTCGTCGCGCTCGCTCTCGGCTTCGTCGTGGCGCTTGCTGGCGCCGCGCTCGCGGACGAAACGTGCAACTCGCCCTACGTCACGAAGCTCATCAAGGGCCAGGAGGATTACGTCTACGTCTGGGCCCTGGGCGTCGAGGGGCTCGGCGACGGCTCGGACAAGCTCGTGACCGTGGACGTCAATCCGAAGTCGAGCCGCTACGGCAAGGTCCTCAACGCGGTGTCCGTGGGCTCGCGCGGCGAGGCCCACCACATGGGCTTCACCGACGACCGGCGCTTCATCTGGGCCGGCGGCCTCGCCGAGCAGAAGATCTACGTGTTCGACATCGGCACCGATCCGGGCAAGCCGAAGCTCGTGAGGACGATCGCCGACATGGCCGACAAGAGCGGCTACCTCGGCCCCCACACCTATTACGCGATGCCGGGCCGGATGCTCGTGCAGGCGCTCTCGAACACGAAAGACAAGGGCGGCCGCACCGGCATGGCCATGTACAACAACGCCGGCGAGTTCGTCACGTCGTACGCCATGCCCACCGACGGCGGCGGCGACGGCTACGGCTACGACCTCGCCGTGAATCCGAGGAAGAACGTCCTCCTGACGTCCAGCTTCACCGGGTATGACAACTACATGCGGCCGCTCGGCGACGTCGTGAAGGACGCCGAGGCGATGAAGCGCTTCGGCGGCACGATGGTCGTGTGGGACCTCAAGGCGCTGAAGCCCACCAGGGTGCTGAGCGTGCCGGGGGCGCCGCTGGAGATCCGCTGGTCGCTCAAGCCGGGCGACGACTGGGCCATCACCGCCGCCGCCCTCACCTCCAAGCTCTGGCTCGTCAAGCAGGACAAGGGCCAGTGGCAAGCCAAGGAAGTCGGCACCATCGGCGATCCGGCCAAGATCCCGCTGCCCGTCGACATCAGCATCACCCGCGACGGCAAGGGCCTCTGGGTCAACACGTTCATGGACGGCACCACGCGCTACTTCGACCTGAGCAACCCGGAGGCGCCGCAGCAGACCTACCAGAAGGTCACGGGCAAGCAGGTCAACATGATCTCGCAGAGCTGGGACGGCAAGCGCGTCTACATCACCTCGTCGCTGCTGGCCAACTGGGACAAGGGCGGCGCCGACAACGAGCAGTTCCTGCGCGGCTTCACGTGGAACGGCAAGGAGCTGGCGCAGGTCTTCGAGGTCGATTTCACCAGGCAGCAGCTCGGCCGCGCGCACCACATGAAGCTCGGCAGCAAGTCGTTGCGCGCGACCCTGCCGCCCCGGTGATCCGGCGCGGGGGCGCGCGGGCCCTCGTCGCCCTCGGGCTCTGGCTCGCCTGCGCGCTGCCCGCCGTGGCGCACGACGCCGAGCCGCTGCCGGCGCTCGACTTCGAGCCGCCCGCGCCCGGCAGCTACACGCTGCACCGGATCATGGCCGCGCCCGACGGCGAGGTCGTCGGCCTCGACGGCCGGCCGCAGCGGCTCGCGCGCTTCACGCGCGAGCGCATCACGCTGCTCGGCTTCATCTACACGACGTGCGTGGACCCCCACGGCTGCCCGCTCGCCTACCGCGTGTTCGACATGGTGCGCGACGCGGTGGCGGCCGCGCCCACGCTGCGTGACCGCGTGAGGCTGGTGACGCTGTCCTTCGATCCCGCGCGCGATACGCCGGCCACGATGCGCGGCTACGCGGGCAGCCGCGCGCGCGGCGGCGACGTGCCGTGGCTCTTCCTCACGACGCGGTCCGCGCGCGAGCTGATGCCGCTGGTCGAGGGCTTCGGCCAGGACGTGCGCTACACGCTCGACCGCAGCGGCGGCGCCCCGCGCCGCGAGCTGGCCCACGTGCTGAAGGTCTTCCTCGTCGACCGCGCGGGCTTCGTCCGCGAGATCTACTCGTCGACCTTCCTGCACCCGCAGACCGTGCTCAACGACATCGAGACGCTCGTCCTCGAAGAACGCGGGCGTTGAGTCGCGTCTACCCCGGGGCCGCGCCCTGCGTGGCGACGTAGACGGCGTACAGCGACTGGCTGGCGGCCATGAACAGCCGGTTGCGCTTGGGCCCGCCGAAGCAGATGTTGCCGCACGTCTCCGGCAGCCGGATCCGCCCGATGAGCTTGCCCTCCGCGTTCCACACCGTCACCCCGCTGTAGCCGAGCGCGCGCCCGCCGTTGCTCGAGACCCAGAGGTTGCCGTCGACGTCGGCGCGCACGCCGTCCGGCCCGCACTTGACGCCGTCGATCATGAAGTCGCTGAAGAGCTTTTGATTCGACAGCTTGTTGTCGCTGCCGACGTCGAACACGTGCATGTCGCGGTTACCGCCGGGCCCGGTGTCGCCCGGGCCGCGACCGGTGCTGATGACGTAGAGCTTCTTGTAGTCGGGCGAGAAGCAGAGGCCGTTGGGACTCGACAGCTGGCCTTCGGTGACGACGACGTCGACCTTGCCGACGGGGTCGACGCGATAGACGCCGTGCGGCAGCTCGCGCTTGTAGTCGCCGATTCCCAGCGGCTGACCGAGCCGCTGCTTGAACCGGCCGGCGCGGTTGCTCGGACCGCCGGGTGCGTCGACCGTGCCCTCGTAGAACTGGCCGCCGTACGGCGGGTCGGTGAACCAGTAGGAGCCGTCGGGATGCGGCACGACGTCGTTGGGCGAGTTGAGCCGCTTGCCGGCGTAGCCGTCGGCGATCAGCGTGATCGAGCCGTCGTGCTCGTAGCGCACCACGCGCCGCGTGAGGTGCTCGCACGAGAGCTGGCGACCCTGGAAGTCGAACGTGTTGCCGTTGCTGTTGTTGGACGGCATTCGAAAGACACTCACGCGCCCGTCGTCCTCGAGCCAGCGCAACTGCCGGTTGTTGGGGATGTCGCTCCAGACGAGGTAGCGCCCCTGCCCGCACCAGGCCGGCCCCTCGGCCCAGAGCGAGCCCGTCCACAAACGCAGGATCGGCGTGTTGCCCTGGCGCAGGCTGTTGAACGACGGATCGATGGTGAGGATGTCGGGATCCGCGCCGTAGACGTTGGGCGCCGCGCCCGGGCCCCAATCGCGCGGCGGCGTGGTGATCACGGTCGCCGGCTCGGCGGGCTTCGGCGGCCCCTGGGCGCGCGCGACACGGGGCGCCAGCGCGACGACGCCGGCGACGGCGCCGGCGGTGATGAGATCACGTCGGGAGATGCGAGCGGGCTCCATGGACGATCCTCCGCGCGAAGAGACGCTGCACGAACCGCCGTCCCTTATATCACTTTCACGCCTCCGCTGCGCCGCACGTACCAGCACGGCCGATAGCCGAAGTGGGGAAACACCGCGTGCGCGCAGATCTCGGTCTGCGGCCGGTCGGTGAACACCTCGAGCTTGCCGCTCTTGAGCCGCGTGGCGAGATACACGGTCATCGTCTCCAGCGCGCCGCCGCGCCCGATGCGGTAGCGCAGCACGAGCGCGTCGGCCGAATAGACGGCGATCGGCAGCGCCACGAGGATGGCGAGCGCGGCGCCGACGACGAGGATCGCGCGCCGGCTCATGGGCCGAGACACGCGCCGAGGAACTGCTCGATCGCGCGATACATCCGGAGCGCGCTCGCCGGATCGCCGAAGGCGCCGTGCCCCTCGTCGGCGAGCACGAGGTACTGCACGTCCTTGCCGGCGGCGCGGAGCGCGGCGACCATCTGATTGGACTCTCGCTGTTTCACGTTCGGGTCGTTGGCGCCGTGGATGACGAGCACCGGCCGCCGGACGTCGGCGGCGCGGAACAGCGGTGACTGGGCTTCCAGGCGCTGCCGGTCCTCCGGACGGCTCACGTCGCCGTAGTACTTGCGGTAGTAGGGCTCGAAGAAGCTCCACGTCCAGTACGACGGCCGTCCCTCCAGTTGCGTCACGAGGTTCGACATGCCGAAGAGATCGACGCCGCAGGCGAAGACCTCCGGCGTGAACGTGAGGCCGACCAGCGTCGCGTAGCCGCCGTAGCTGGCCCCCATGATCGCGACCCGTGCCGGATCCGCGATCCCCTGCTCCACCGCCCAGCGCACGCCGTCGAGCAGGTCGGCGTGGATCGCGCCCGCGTGCTGGCGCACGCCCGCCTCGACGAACGCGCGCCCGTAGCCCGTCGACGCGCGGTAGTTGAGCTGGAGCACGGCCCAGCCCCGGCTGGCCAGGAACTGCACGGTCCCGTTGTAGCCCCAGTAGTCGCGCGTCCACGGGCCCCCGTGAACCAGGAGCACCATCGGCACCCGCGCGCGCGCGCCCGGCGGCCGCGTGAGATAGCCGCGCAGCGTGAGACCGTCGCGGCTCGTCAGCGAGATCGGCTCGACGCGCGCGAGCCGGTCGGCGTACGGCGCCATCGCGCTCCGCGACAGCAGCGTGCGCGTTCCCGTCCGCCGATCGAGGAGATGGTGCTCGCGGCCGCGATCGCGCGAGACGCGTACGGTCGCCAGGCGCTCCGCGTCGTCGAAGCTGAGGATGCGCACCTCCGCCGGGCCCGGCTCGCCCAGCGGGGCCAGGTCGGAGGAAAGCGTCGCGTCGAAGACGCGCGACTCCGGATAGTCGGGATGGGCGATCGCGAACAGGGGCTGGCCGGTGAGCGTGCTCACGCCCGCCGTCTCGACGTCGACGACGGCGTGCTCATGGGCGACGGCCGTGATGCCGGTGGCCAGGTCGAGCCGCACCAGCGCATAGCGGTCCCGGCCCTGATTGGTCAGCAGCCAAAGCCCGGCGCGGTCCGTCGTGAACCCCACCGCCCGCGCGTACTCCTCCCCATCCAGCGTGAACAGCGACTCCCACCGCGCGGAGTCGGGGCGGACGCGCTCGAGCACGCGCGCGCCGGGTGCCTCGCGTCGGATGCGTGCGCGGACCACGCCGTCGTCGTCGGTCATCCACGTGAGCACGTCGCCCGTGTTGTCGACGATGCGCGTCCGCTCGCCCGTGGTCAGCGCGATCCGATGGAGATCGGCCAGCGCGGTGCGCGGCCGGTTCACGCCGACGACGATGTGCTCGGCGTCGGAGCGGATGACCTGCTGGACGAACGCGCGCTGACCGGCGAACGGCGTGAGGTCCCGCGGCCGCTCGCGCGGGCGCTCCGTGTCGGCGACGAAGACGTGCGTGTTCTCGTCGCCATCCCGGTCCTGGCCGTACAGGATCCGCCGGCTGTCCTGCGCCCAGACGAAGGACTGGATGCTCCGGCGCGAGTGCGTGTCGAGCGCCACGACGTCGTCGCCGTCCAGGCGCCTGACGTGCACGGTGAGACGGCCCTCCGCCATGCCGATCCAGGCCAGCCGCGTGCCGTCCGGCGAGACCTTGTGGTCGTAGGTCGTGTCCCGGTTGGCGAAGAAGGCCTCGAGGGGAATCGGCGGCGGCGTCACGGTGGTGGGCGAGGGCGCGCGCGTGCAGCCGGCCAGGAGCAGCAACGACGCGCTGAGCCGCCGACGGCCACGTCCCATGTCACCTGGCGGCTATTCTACGTGTCGCGGGCGGCGGGCGTCAGGGACGGAGCGCCGCGCGCCCGGCGAGGGCGGCGGCCGTCGCGCGCAGCAGGTGCTCGAGATCAATCGGCTTGCGGATGTAGTCCACCGCGCCGCGGCGCAGCGTCGCGCGCGCGAGCTCGGCGTCGGCCTGGCCGCTCACGATGATCACAGGAATGTCGGGACGCGCCATGCGCAGCCGGCGCAGCACGTCCATGCCGTGCACGCCCGGCATCTTGAGATCGAGGAGGATGACGTCCGGAGACTCCACCTCCAGCACCATCAGGCCGTCACCGCCCGTGAGCGCGCCGACGACCTCGTAGCCGGCGTCGGAGAGGATGGCGGTGAAGAGGTCGACGGTATCGGGATCGTCGTCGATGACGAGAACGCGGCCGAGGCGAACGGGCATGAGAGCAGTCTCCGCGAACGGATGGGCCGGGCCCCGCGCCCGTGTCGCCCGCCGCCCTTATTGACGGTGGACGACCTGCAACTGTCACCCACGCCGATTCTGACAGATGAGCAGGCCGGAAGCCAAGAACGCTGGTGGCCCCACATCTTGTCTGGGGAAGGGATTGGCTACTCGGCGGCCGCCAGCCGGGCGAACTGTCGCTTCAGCGCGTTGACATGCGCAAGGTAGCGGCTGACGTCGTGGTCGCCACAGCGCTGCCCGGGCGTCAGCCGGAACCCGCGTCGCGCGTAGGCGTCGCCCGGTCCGGAGCCACACAGGTGGATGACGGCGGCCAGGTCCTGCTTCTGCTCCAGCGTGGCGGCGGCGATCCGCTGGCGCTCCAGCGTCTGGGCCACGCCGCGATCCAGGAGCCCGGCGGTCAGCTCGACGGCGTGACTGGGCACCACGCGAGAGTAGAGGCCGTTGAACCAGCACGAGCGCACGTCGTGCCAGGCGCCCTCTTCGACCACCACGTGGTCGTGAATGCAGTAGCGCCGCGCCTCCCGGAACGTCGCATCGGTGATCTGGTACATCCCCACCGCGCTCGACGCCGGCTGGTACAGCTCGAAGGGATTCCACGTCAGACGCCACCGCCAGTACGTCCTCGCCACGGGATTGCCCGAGCCTTCGACCTGGGCCAGCGCGGCCAGGAGGTCGGGCGTGATGACGGACGTGGAATGCCGGTGAAAGAGCGACCCGTACTGCCGCCACGTCTCGGGCGGCGCCTTGGAGAGCGCGCCGCTCACCGGAAAGAACAACTCCGTCGGCTTGCGGGCGACCTGGTACAACCAGTTCACCGCCAACCACACTGCCAGGACGACAACCGCGCCTACGAGCACCCGGACTCCCAGCGGCGCCACCAGCAGCGCGCGCAGGGCTCGCCGGGCGGATCGGACGACCGGCCAGACGGATGCGATCCGGGCCGAGCGCCGGCGTTTTCGTCGAGACGCGGTCCTGACGGCGCGGGATTGGGCCATGACGGGATAGCTCCAGTATGAGTTTTCTTCGACGACGAGGTCAACGGTGGAAGGTCGAGACGTGGGAGTGGCGCGCAACGTTGCTTGACAATGAGCCGGACGTTGCGGCAGATGCAGGCGGACGGCCGACCACGCAGGACGCTTCCTGCTGGGTGCCGCACGGGCAACGTGTCACCCGTACAGCACCAGGAATGAAAGAGAGGTCACCATGAATCGCTCGCGCGGCATGCTCGTGCCGTTGCTCCCGCTCGCCCTCGTCTTCAGCAGCGTTGCGACCGTCTCCGCCATCATCCTGATCGTCGTCGTGTCGCTCCTGACGCTGTTCGCCGTCGTGGGGGTGAGCTTCACCTACTACGCCGACGTCCGCGCCGTGCCGATGCCGTCGGCCGACGTGGGGGCGTGCGACGTCGTGATCAGCGTTCTCGATGAGCGCGGCGACATCCTGGACACCCGGCAGTTTTTTAACGTCGCCCCGGGGGAAATGGTCTCACTTCAGTATCGAAGCCGCGCCGAGCCGGGTGGGACCGAGCCCATCCGGGCCACGGTGAGGTCCAGAATTTCTTCGACTTCATGGGTAGCAGCACATACGGGGGGTTCGGTCTGGCGAGCGAGACGATGCGCCGGGTAACTGAGGACATTACCGGGATTACCGGCGCATCGCCTGCCGCGTCCAACGATGGTGGCGCCCGGAGGAGTCCGCCCAACCTCCCATCGTTCCGCAGGGCGTCGCGCTAAACATGGGGTCGGCGGCCTAAGGTGTTAAACTACTAGCGGTTTGCCGAGCGGCTCCGCGCGCTACACTGACGGGCCCTTGAAACATTCCGCGGCCGGGCATCCCCGGAGACTGGGGGGAGGCGATGTTCACGAAGATCGCAGAGACGGTCGCCGCATTCCGTCCCCGCCTCGAGATGTTGTTCGAGGAAACGCGGAGAGAACAACACTCCCGCCAAGTTTCCGGCGACGCGCCGCGGGAGCCGGTCCACGTGGGGCCGGCGCAGTTTGTGATCATCAAGCTCGTAGTACTCTTTGCGGTGGCAATTCCAATCTCCGCACTGGTTGCTACCGTGTTTCACCGCCTCTTCCGCGTCAATTACGAGGTCGTGGGGATGATCACTGCGGCGCTGTTGGCGTTTCTCATTTCGTCTGTGCACCAAGCAATCGTCGACCGCGTCATTGCAGCTTTGCCTACCGCCGACCTGACCAAACACTTCGGGACGAAGGTTGACGCAACGATTCAGAGTCTGCGAGGTCGAAAGCGCGGGAAGTCCCATCCGAAGTAACTGATTAGATGCCCCCGACGACCCCCGTACCGCGTCACGTCGCGGCAATGCGCATCGTCGTGAGCCTGTTCCTGCTTGCAATCGGAATTCTGATCCTCACCGCTCCGAATTTTCTCTTCCCGCACAAGCTCGACGAGAGTGTCCAAAAGATGGCCGTGGGCTGGATAGGCGCCGTCGTGGGTTACTGGCTGGCCTAGCCGTCTGAGGCTCGCGGGCTAGGCGCGGGCTGATCACCGGCGCGGAACGGGCCGACCTCGCGTCCCTGCCCGTGATTCACCTCCGGGGGCTCCACGAGCGGGGAGCGATGGCACGACGGTCACGTGGCGCTCGACCGAGAGTGTATTCCCCCGCCTGGCTCGACAGAGCTCGACACTGATTTGCCGGTTGCAGCCTGGGCCTGTTCGCCGCAGCGGTCGCGCGCCTTGAACAGGTCGACCCGGATATCGGAGCGGTTACCGTACGCGAGTTCTATGACTTGACGCTGCCGTGGCACATGTTCGGTCGCCAACTTCCGAATCCGTATGATCAAGCGGCGGCGTGTCAAGTTCTGCGGGCCGACGGCGTGGACCGGACTTTTCGAGGGCACCGTCGGGGCCATCGCGCGGCCCCCTATTGACCATCCTTCTCCGCGATCGGCGTTTCGGGACTCACCGCGGCGGCGGCTCGCGCGCCCGAGGCCCGGCGGGCGATCAGTTCCAGTCTTGAGAGCGTTCGGGTCGCGCGGGCGCCTTAACGACGCTCGTAGGGGTCAGTCCGCGCACCTGTCGGTCGAGGATTCGCGGCGCGTAGACCGGCCCTCTCCGCTCGTATCTGTCGGGCTTCGATGGCGAGCAGTTGGCTGGCATGGATCGCCACTTCGGCGGCCTTCACCAGGTCCTTCGCCCGTTCGATCATTGCCTCGCCGACGCGGATCAAATTCTCGAGTTCGTCCGGGTCGATCGCGGCTCGTGCCGTCTCGCGGAGATCAGCGTCGTCCATCGCGCTGGGCCCCCGGCGGCGCATACATCAGCTCGGCGTTGGGCTGAAGGCCAAGCCAGATGCCACGGGGTCCGACGCCCGATGCGCCTGTCGGAGGCCCGATGGACGGCGCGCCTACCCTACCCCATTCGGCGCCCGGGCGCAGCCTCGTGCGGTGGGCCTCCACTGAGAGTCAGTCAGACGGACGGCGCAGGGGCCGGCGACCTGAGCGGATCCGGCGGCGGGACTGCTCGATGAGCTCGCGCGAGCGGCGGTTCATCGTACGGGACAGGCGAATCGTGTCGTCGGTGACGAGCAGTCGCCAGCAGCGGAAGTGGAACCGTTCGCCGTCCACGAGGGAGCCGGGATCGTCGTCCGCCAGCGGCTGGCTACAGTGAACACACTTCGTGCGATAGACGATCGCCACCACCCTGCGCCGGCAACTCGTACAGATCGAGGTGGGGTGGAAGTCAAGACCCCTGTCGAGGAGCCCGGTGGTGATCTCGCGCATGTCGCTCAGGGTTGTTCCGCACACGAGCGCGAGGCAGGGGTCGCAGAGGGCGTCCCCAGGCGCGTCGAGGAGCAATTGTCGGGCGAGCGCGGCGGGGGTCATGCGCGACGAGTGTCCCAAGGCGAGCCGGCGTCCGCAAGGGGATGGGCCGCGACGACGTCCCAGCGCGGCTATCGTGCGCTGGCGGTGCCGGCGCGGCGCATCGCGAGGCGCGCGCTGACCTCGCGCGCGAGCTGCTCGGGCAAGCACGGCTTCATCAGGTACGAGACCGCGCCGGCGGCGAGCGCCGCGGGCTTGAGGTAGGCCTTGAGATCGTGGCCGGTCAGGACGACGATCGGGATCGACGCCGTATCGGCGTCGGCCTGGAGCTGCCTGATCGCACTCCAGCCGTCGACGTCCGGCATGTCGAGGTCCATCACGATGAGGTCGGGGTGCAGTTCGCGCGCCTTCTTCACCGCTTCGCGTCCGTCCCGGGCGACCGCGACCATGTAGCCGACCATGGCGAGGTAGAAGCCGTACATCTCACGAGCATCGGCGTTGTCGTCAGCGATCAGAATGAGGGGTCGCGTGAACGCTCCGGTTGCGGCTCTGGCTGCGCCTCTGTCCGTTCGCACGTCGCTCCCCTCGCAGCTACGGAGTCCCCGCGAGAACGCAACACTCGCGCCATAGGTGAACCTACGAATAATCGCGCGTTCTGGTCAAGGAAAGGCCCATGCCGCTAGTAGATGTAGGGAAAGATTTTCCCTACTATGCAATGGTTGGTCGCTATCTGCGACGCGTTCGCGGGAGATCATTCCGGACGCGCCCTGGCGCGGGACGATCATGATGCCGGCCCTGGTCGCCGTCTCGCTATGCGGCGTGCTCATAGCGTTGCCCGACGCTCAGGCGCAAGCATCCGAGACGTGTGTCAAGGAGGCCCGCGCTGCGCTGGAAGTGGACTCGCCTACGGCATTCGGTCCCGAGGCGATCGTTGAGGGCCCGAAGACAATCGCCACAGTTGAACGCGAGGAACTGGCCAACATCGCGAAGTGCTCTCAGTGTCCTCAGACGCCTTTTGGTTACCAATACCCAGAGTGGGAGCAGTTCAAGCGCCTCATCCGCCCCGGCGATTGCCTCATGTTCTTTCGCTCTAACCCATACTCATGGGCGCACGCCTTTGGGAGCGAGGGATACGTCTTGGTGAGAGAGGGCCGGATCGTGGAAATCCTCGCGACCAAGATTCAGTAATGCCCTTGCCCTTTCTTCTGCCCTGGCCGCGCCTGGCGCTTCGTCATCAGCCTTCTCCACCTCACCGAGTGGGACGCCGAGCATTGGCGCTACGCTCCTCGTAGCCGTCACGCCCACTCAATCATCGGTGGATCGGCCTGGCAGTCGACGCTATGGCGGGCGGTGCAGCGGGCGGCGTGGGATGCGCTGACCAGGCTAGAGGCGAAAGAACCGCGGCACTCCAGACTCGACAGCCACGGATGACGCGCCCGCCTGATGTCGGTGAAGGGCACGACTGTACACGCACGATGCGGCCTAGCGAGGGGTGATGTTCGACGACGGGGGCGATTGCGCTTTCTCGAAGATGAGAATCGTTTCGACGCGCCGGGTATCATCGGCGTACTCGCGGCGGCTATCACGATTGAATGCGATGCCACGCGATACATAGTACGAATAGCCCTCATTCTCCCGCTCTGGATCACCGTAGATCGTACGCGCCCACTCGACTGGTTCTCCCATCTCCACGCCTTGTGATGTCCTGAGAGGCGTCTCGCCGAACCGGCGGCGTGCATCGGTAAACTGGATTGACGCGATCTTCTGACTTTTCAGGTACACGACGACGATTTCTCCGGTGTCCAGTCGGAAAAGTCGCACGCTGTACGCCAACTCTGCATTATGGCCGCCGACCGTTGAGCCCCACGCGCGCACTAGTTCCTCTTCCGTCATCCCGATTCGGACGCCGCCGTAGCCAACGCCGTCCTCAATCACATGGCCGAACCGGCTCCGAGCAAGCACAACGGGCCGATCGCTCGCTGAGGGATGCGACGCAACAAGCGCGCCACACGCCACATGAATTGCTGCTATACCGAGCAGGGCGACGGAAACGGCAAATGCGTGGCCGACGCGACACCAAGCGTGCCGCGTAAGCGGCTGCGTGCGTTCGTTTCGTGCGGTTTCGCACTCAACCATCGCGGCAGTGTAGCCCGAGCACCTCCCGCTGGCGTAGCATCATCGCGGGAGGGCACCCATGAGTAGGCTTCTGACCGCGGCGCTGTTCGTGCTGTCCTCGGCTGCGCCAGCTTCCGCCGAGTGCGCGTGGGTGCTGTGGACTTATGCGTCCTATTCAAGTTACGGGAACTACTGGGCGCGGCACGATGCGTTTGAGTCCCGGAAGCAGTGTATCGGCTTCCTCGACCCCGAAGCGGGCCGCGTCGAAAGTCCTTGGCGCCTCAGCGAGACATATCGAAGCGTTCCCCTCGTGGAGGGCGGTCGCGCCCTCCTTCGCTGCTTCCCCGACACTATCGACCCGCGCGAGCCGAAGGGCGGGCGATGATGCTCTCACATCCGCGCCTTCGTGGAGAGGCGGGAGCCGAGCTTCTCGGGCCGCTGAGGTCGTTGACCGTGCGCGCCAGCCTCACCGTTACTCTGGGTGTCCTCGCCGTCGCGGCGATGACGGCATGCGCGACAAGCTCCCCGGCCGAGCAAGCCCTGCGTCAGCGCAGCCGCGAGGCCGCGATCGTGTGCGCCAAGAAGTTCCCCGGGGTCGACTACTGGTGGGATCGCTGGAGCGGCGCGCTGACGGTCAGTGTCAACCTTCGAGACTATCCACGCCTGTCCGGAGATCAGTCAGGCTTCGCGGCATGCGTCGACGCGGAGATCGCGGCGCGCTCGCCGGGTCCCTCGGAGCGGCTGGCACCGACGTCGGCGGCGCGAACAACCGTCCATGTCGACGAGGCCGGTGGCAGAATCCTGGCACCGGTCACCGTGAACGGCAGGTTCCACGGACGGTTCATCGTCGACACGGGGGCTTCGCTGACGCTGCTGGCGACGGACGGGGTGCGCTCGCTCGGCATGGCGCCG
>Ga0134080_10000396_pt1 | contig 14683 bp, 10 predicted proteins | sample 15_taG_9_FD_94469 | JGI IMG/M metagenome (GOLD analysis project Ga0134080, IMG submission 94469) | Grasslands soil microbial communities from the Angelo Coastal Reserve, California, USA - 15_D_Met_40cm_2_24_1 metaG | ecosystem: Environmental > Terrestrial > Soil > Grasslands ...
AAAATTATAGACGCGGTAGCTGCTCATGAAATGCCAGCTCTTGCCAAAGTCGTGGTCCAACCGAGCCACGCCAAAGTCGCCCTTAACCGGCGTTACTACGGTTCCCTTGAACCCTTGGGTGTTGTGTCCATCGCCGGCATTGAGATCGTTCGGCTCGGGCATGTACTTCGACCAGAGATTCTGGATGGTCGGGTCAAACCACAATCCACGGGGGTCACAGGGCTGCTGCGGCCCACTTGCAGGATCGCCGCACATAGCGGTAGGACCGTTCGCCGGGTTAAGGTTCCATTGTTGGTAGACGTTATTGCCGTCCTGGACCTGAATGATTCCCTTACGGAAAAGGTCCGAGGGGACCAATCGATTAAACGTGGAAGCAAGTGGGTAACGCAGGCCCTCGTAATTGGCGAAGAAGTAGGTATTTCCTCCTAGAAGTTTAGGGAGAATCTTGCCGCCCACGGCGCCGCCGTATCGATTCTGATGGGTGGAGACTTTGGGAAGCCCGCTGAAGTCGTTGTCCCAGGTGTTCGCGCCGAAGTTGCTGCCAAGGTAATACTCGTAGACAGCGCCGTGCCATGTGTCCGTACCACGCCTGGTGACAAGCTGAACTTGGGCGCCACCTGCCCCGTTGAAGTCTCCGTCTGATTGGACGTTGAAACTTTGAATTCCTCTACGCTCTCAACAGGAGTGGGCATCACGCCGGAAGGAGCACCGCCCGTGTTCTGCGGAGAGGTACTCCCGCTGCTGGGTGTGTAGATGCTCATGGAGCCATCCATGTCGTTGGAATTGTTGCCGCCATCCAACTGATACATGTTCTGATCGTAGTTGGCTCCGGCCGAATATCCATCCGGGCTGACGCCCGGCTGTGCGATGAGAAGCGTGGTGACATCTCGGCCCAGGTTTGGCAGCAGCAGCAGGGTCTCGCCAGAAAGCGTTGTTCCCATCGTTGCGTTGGTAGTTTGCAGCTCTGCGCCAGTACTAGTAACTTCTATTATTTCCGAAACTGAACCGACTTCCATCTTGAAATCAATCGTCAAGGTGGTACCAACGGTGACCTGTACCTCATTGACCTTTGCGACTCGGAAACCGGTCTTGTTTGAGCTGATTTCGTACATGCCAGGACTTACGTTTGCGAAATTATATCGGCCGGCTTCGTTGGAAGATGTCGTCCGAGGCGTATGAGTCGCCCTGTCGGTCATAGTGATTGTGGCCCCAACTACGGACCCGCCTGAGGCGTCGGTAACAAGGCCAGCGACACTTCCTGCACTGGCCGACTGAGAATATAGGGCCGAGGGAGTCAAAGCAAAGAGACAACACAGAGCAACTACCACCAAAACCACTCGCTTGCTTAGCATGCAACTACCTCCTGGTTGGGCCATGCCTGGCCCAGCTGAACTGGGGAAACCCCGACGTGCGAACTGCCCAAGGCAATGAAAGGAAGAATTTTGGAGGACGCCATAGACCAGAAATCCACTCGCAAACTGGAACTTGCCCGACACAAGAGCAAATTCCGTACCACCGCGACTTCAGCAGTTAAACTCTAAACTCTTAGTGATTTACACAGTCTTTAGAAGTAACGGGATATGGGTCTATCTACGTCCGACCGTATATTTATACGGACTTTCGTAGATATACCGCCGGCTCCGCTGCGCCCCTGAATGCGCATCGGAGAGATTCAGCCTCAATCACCGGCAACTAACACCCAATCCTTCTCGGGCAATCCGACCATGCAACCACAAGATTCTATGCGGGCTATATATTGCCCGAGGTTCGCTTTGTCAATACATTTCTGCTTCCCGCTGCAAATAAACTTCATCTAAGGCAAATCTAAATTTAGAGTGACTATGAGTACTAGAAGCTCAGGCTGTCGTCGCAGGCGTACATGGGGAGAGTCTGGCTCGCGTCGAGAGACAGCGGCGAGAAGGCAAGGGCTCTTACTTGAGCTGGGAGACTGTAAGGCCGCCAACGACGGTGCGGAGGACGCGCGTTTTGGTGAGCTGGGCTGGCGAAACTTTGGTGAGGTCGTTCGAAAGGACGATGAAGTCGGCGTACTCGCCCGGTTTCAATTCGCCCTTCTTCCCTTCCTCGAACTGCGCATAAGCAGATGCGGAGGTGTACGCGCGAATACAATCGGCGAGCGAGATTTTCTCCTGCGGCTCCCACCCGTTTTTCGGACCGCCCTCGGGACGCTCGCGCGTCACGCAAGCATATAACCCGCGAAACGGACTGATGGGCTCCACGTTATAGTCCGTGCCAAATGCGAGCCGAACCCCGTTTTTCAGCATGGTGGCCCAGGCATAGGCGCCGATGATCCGCTCGCGTCCGATGCGATCCTCAGCCCACCGCATGTCCGTAGTCTGATGCGAAGGCTGCATGGAAGCTATGACGTGGAGTTCCGCAAAACGCGCGAAATCCATGGGCGCGACGACTTGCGCGTGCTCGATGCGGTCGCGGCGGTCGCGGGGGCCGTTGGCCTTGGCGACCGCGGCGAAAACGTCCAGCGCGATGCGATTGGCGCGATCGCCAATGGCGTGGAACGCCAGTTGAAACCCGGACTTGTCGCGCTGAATAGCCATCGCCGTGAGCTTTTCCGGATCGTTGGTGAGGATTCCACTGGTAGAGGGATCGTCGGAATAGGGCTCGAGCATAGCCGCAGTGCGTGAACCGAGGGCTCCGTCGGTGAACGCTTTTAGCGCGCCCGTTTTCAGCCAGGGATCTTTCGTGCCACCCTGCGCCTGCCTGTTCTGCAACTCATTGAGCGGAAGATTGAAGGGCAGCCACTCCGTTATGCGGACGGTGAGTTTTCCTTCTTCTTTCAATTGCTGATAGACCTGAAAATCCGCCCAGTCGGAATAATCCTGCACAGAAGTGACGCCGTTCCTAGCGACGTTCTGAAGGACGAGTTCAATTCCCTTGCGGCGTTGCTCGGCAGTGGGATCGGGAATCCGCACCCTGACCAGAGACATCGCCGCGTTTTCCTTCAACATTCCCGTTGGCTCGCCAAGCCCGTCATGTTCAATCTCACCACCGGGCGGATTGGGAGTGGTCTTGTTGATTTCGGCGCTCTTGAGCGCGAACGAATTCGCGACAGCTACGTGGCCGGAAATGTGCGTGAGGATAACGGGATTCTTAGGCGCGACGGCATCGAGCTGCTGGCGATTCGGGAACCTCTTCTCCGGCCAGAGTGTGTGGTCCCATCCCCCGCCGGTGATCCACTCGCCTTCTTTGTGCCGCGCTACGGCCGCGGCTACGCGCTTCTGCATTTCCTCGACGGAAGGTACGCCCGTCAGCGGGACGGCAAGTTCATCGGCAGCGGCGCCACCGAGATGCACGTGCGCATCGTTGAAGCCGGGCATTACAAATTGGTCTTCGAGATGGACCGTCTCCGCGCCTTCCCGGCTGCCGCCGCAATCGAGCAAGATATGGGCCATCTTGCCGATGCAAGTGATTTTTCCTTCGCTGACAGCCATGGCCTCGGCCCACGGTTGCGCGGGATCGTTGGTGTAAATGCGGCCATGGGTGTAGAAGATCGTGCCCGAAGCTTTTTGTGCCGCGCTGGTTTTCGTGTGGAAAGCCGCTAAGATGACGACAACAAGTGGAAGGATACCGGCAAGGAATCGCACGCGATTCGCCCGGACCGTCATCGAGACTTCTCCTCTGCAACTCCGGAAACTCCAAGAGCCGTGAGAAGCGCGCGCTTCAACCCAGCCTCGCGACCAGCGGCATCGTACCATTCCTGGAGGGAGTGTGCTCCGCCGCCATTGCCGCCCGCACCGATGGAAATGGCCTCGATTCCAAGAGAGAGCGGAAGATTGGCGTCCGTCGACGAGCGCTCGATGCGCGATTGATTGCCGACGAAATCGTCGGCGGCGCGAAGCGCAGCCAGCAACGGCGAATCCGCAGCCAACTCTCCGCCTGGACGGCTGCCGAGCAATTCGACCTTCCATTCCAGTTTGCCCTTGGAACGATCGCGCGCGGATTCCATCTCATCGCGGACGCCCGCGACGATGCACTCGCGAAGCGCGGATTCGAGGCGCGCAAGTTCTTCTTCGCTCTCCGAACGAATGTCGACTTTCAAGCGCGCTTCATGGGGAACGGAATTTACGGAAGTGCCGCCCTCGATTTGGCCGATGTTGAAGGTAGTGCGCGGGCTGGCTGGAACCCTTGTGTTGATAAAGCGCATGGAGCCGCGGACCAGCGCGTTGATGGGATTGGGCATGCCGAAGTCCGACCAACTGTGGCCGCCTGGGCCGGTGATCAGAGCTTCAAGCCGGCGCGAAGCGAGAGCTTTTGTGGTCACGTGATCGGTGCCGGAGCCGTCAAGCACTACCACGGCTTTCAGTTTCCCTCGGTAGGTATCCACAATAGCCCGCATGCCGCGTAGATTGCCTTCACCCTCTTCACCGACGTCGCCGACAAATAGAATGGTGCGCTGCGGCTTGACGTGCGCGAAGTGCACGGCACGCGCCAGCGCCAGCAACGCCGCCACTCCGCTGCCGTTATCGGAGATTCCCGGCGCGGTCATGCGGCTGCCATCACGATGCACTTTGACGTCCGTACTCGGAGGAAAAACGGTGTCGAGGTGCGCCGCGACGACCACAATTTCCTTTTCATTCATGCCGCGCAGCTCCCCGATAACGTTGCCAGTCTTGTCGATCTGAGTCGCCAATCCAGAATCCGCCAGCAATTCCTTGACCGCACCTGCCCGCTGCGCTTCCTGAAATGGCGGTGCGGGAATTTCGGTAATGCGCGCCTGCTGGTCGTTGATCCAGGAAATATTAGGCGTGAACCAATCAAGAGCGGCACGGACTCGCGCGTTCTCCGAGAGCCGTGAACCCTGGGCCTGGCGGGGGGCATGGGGAGGAGCAGCGGAACGAGCCGGCATACTCAGAAGAATAACGCAAACGAGAGCATGTTTCACCGTCGCATTACAACATCGTTTTTCGCTCAATTGTGTGCGGCCTCGGCGCAAAGAGCGAAAACTTCATCGTCGGTGAGCACGCGCGGCGACTGCTTGGCGGCATCAAAGATGCGCGTAACCGTGGCGTCATCCGCGGGAATGAGGTGCTTCTCCAGCCAGAACAGCACGTTGGATTTGCCGCTCATCGGGCCTATCTCGATTACCTGGTCAAGCCCGAAGAGATGCGCGGGCACGCCGCTGTAAACCGCATTGGCGAGCTCGAGATCATTTTTTCGGAACGCTTTGATGAGCGCGGCAGCGTGAACTCCGGTTGCGGTGCGAAACGCATCGTGGCCGATGACCGGATAGTTCGGCGGAATCAAAGTGTGCGTAGCCTTGGCGACTTTTTCGCAATATTCCTTGAGGCGAGAGAGATCCTGCTGGATGAGCCCCATAAGGCGAAGATTGACGAGCATTAATTCCATTGGCGTGTTGCCGACGCGTTCACCAAGGGCATTCGCAGCGGCGTGAACCTGATGCGCGCCGCCAGCGACGGCTGCGAGCGAATTGGCGATGGACAGGCCACGGTCGTTGTGGCCGTGCCAATCGATACGAATTTTTTCGCCGGACGGCTGTACCACTTGCTCGACGGCAAATTTCACCAGGTTGAACGCGCCATTCGGCGTGGCGTGGCCCACGGTGTCGCACAGAACAATGGCCCGCGCGCCGTTTCGAATAGCAGTCGAGTACAGCCGTTTCACGGTTTCAGGATCGGTACGAATTGTGTCTTCCGTGACGTACATGGACGGGAGGTTATTCTCGACCGCGAACTTCACAGCTTTCTCGGTAGTGCGCTCGAGGTGATCGACCGTCCAGTCTTCCACCAGACGGCGGATTGGGCTGGAGCCGAGAAACGTTGCGGCTTCGATCCCGATGCCCGCTTTCTGCGAAATCTCCACGATAGGGCGAATGTCATTTTCATGCGTGCGCGCGGCGCAGTTGGGCTTAATCTTCATGCGGTGCGCGGCGATTTCGCGAGCCAGCGCTTCGGTGTGCGCAAAGGCGCGCGGCCCGGCGCCCGGCAATCCAATATTGACGGAGTCGATTCGAAGGGATTCCATCAGGTGCAGGATTTCGATCTTTTCTTCGATGCCGGGGTCGAACACGGAAGGATTTTGCAGACCGTCGCGCAGCGTTTCATCATTCATTAGCACGCGTGTGCCGGCGGGAATTGCCGGCGGCGTGGCAACGTTCCAGTCGTAGATCCATTCGTTCTGCGGCACGGCAGGCCTCAATTGCTGCGGAATCGCAAACTCTAGTTGCGCAACGTATAGCTCTGCGGCTGCTGCGCGGGATCGGGGCGGTACAGCGTCCTGCAGAATTCGCAGCGGTAAATCTCCGCTTTCGGACCGATGATCGCCGCCACTTCCTTGGGGTAATCGTAGTAACGCTTCAAGTGGCCGTTGCAGAGTTTCCCTTTTTCATCCTTTTCATCGCACGCGCGCTGTTTGGGCTTGCGCGTTTTGATTTTGGGTGAAGCAGCAGTCTCTTCAGGCATCGAGGTCCTCTCTACAAACCGTGGTCGCGGAAAAAAGTTTCATGGCGCTGCGCGCGTTTCGCAGCTTGGCGCCGATGCCGCCGGAAAATTCAAATTGCAGAAAAGCGTCCGCGGCGCGCTCCAGATCCGATCCGTAACGGTACCACCATGGCTTTTCGCTTCGCGGCAAGCCGTCGACATCAATATATTTCATTTGCACCATTTCGAGCAGCCCGGCTTTCCCATGCGTGCGACCCCAGCCGCTCGCGCCACACCCGCCATGCGGCGCTTCGGCAATACCGAAATAGCTGATGGCGTCGTTCACCATGACCGCGCCCGCGCGGAGTTCCGCTGCCAGCGCCATTCCTCGAGCTTTGTTCTTGGTCCAAATACTCGCTGCCAGGGCGAACGGCGAATCATTGGCGTGCGTAATCGCTTGTTGGGCATCACGGACAATTTGAATGGCGAGGATTGGCCCGAAGGTTTCCTCTTGAAACAGTCTCATCGAGGAATCGACAGCCGCAATGACTGTGGGCTCGAAAAAGTTGGGCCCGAGCTCGGGGCGTGCCCTTCCGCCGCACAGCACGTTAGCGCCGCGCGAAACCGCATCGTCAACTAAATCGATCATGCGCCGAACATGATCCAAACGAATCAGCGGACCCACGTCCGTCGCGGGATCGCTTCCCGGACCGATGCGGAGGTTCTTTGTTTTTTCCACACAAAGAGCGACAAATTTTTCTGCTACGGCCTGCTCGACAAACAACCGCTCGACGGAAAGGCAGACCTGCCCGCAGTTCGTGTAGCTGCCCCAGACGGCGGCGCTGCTCGCTACCTGTAGGTCCGCATCTGACAAAACGATCATGGCATCCTTGCCGCCCAGTTCGAGTACGGAGGGAATCAGCCTTTTTGCGCACGCTTCGGCTACACGCCGCCCAGTAGCCACGCTTCCCGTAAACATAACTTTATCCGGCGAGGCATCGATCAAGGCTTCGCCGACTTCTCCCCCGCCCTGGACAATTTTGATGAGGTCTTTCGGGAAGCCGGCATCGATGAAGAGTTTTTCGATGAGCGCTCCGCATTGCGGCGTGAAGTCACTCGTTTTGCAGACCACCGCATTCCCCGCGGTGACCGCCGGAATGATCTGGCTCAAAGGGATGGCCAGCGGATAGTTCCACGAGGAAATGATGGCGATGACACCGAGAGGATCGTAAGCAAGATAGCCGCGCTTGGCTTTCGCAGCCGTGCTGTGATGTGGAACGCGCCGCGTCCGCAGGGCGCTCTCCGCGTTCTTGGACCAGTATTCCGCCGAGTCAAGGGCAACGAAAATATCCGCGAACAGCGCTTCCACGCGCGGCTTCCCCGATTCACGCACAACCGCGTCCACCAATTCATTGCGCGAGGCCATAATCCGCTCGCGAAGTACGCGCAACTTCGCGCACCGATCACGAATGGGGAACTTTGCCCAATCCCGCTGGGCGAGCCGCGCACGGGAAACGATCTCCGGCAACAACGATGCCGGGGTCCGCTCAAAATGCGCGTGCACTTCCCCGGTAGCCGGGTTGACGGAAGGGAGCGTATCGATGGGAATGGCCGTCGCAGCCATAAGCGGGATTCTAACCGATTTTGAAGTTGGAAGGTGGCGCGTCAGTTCAGATCCGTCCGATTTTGCTCTTGTCGGCGGACCCTGAGCCGAAGTCCGATCTAGCGGTCGGACTCAAGGCTTGCCAAGCCGCCACGCCTCGTCGTGCTGCACCTCAACCATCACGAGACCTTGCGGTGGAACCGTTGGACCCGACTTCGAGCGATCGCGCAATTCGTACAATCGGTCAATGTCCGATGGGGCGAGCTTCCCGCGCCCCACATCGAGCAGCGTGCCAACCATTTTGCGCACCATGTAACGAAGGAACGAGCGTCCGCGAACGGTAAACACTAGTTCTTCGTTGTCCGCCGCGCGCACTAACTCCGTCGAAAAGATTTCCCGCTCGGTGTCCCTCTCTTTGTCGTCTTCTTCGGAACCGGTCGACGCCGCAAACGAGGCGAAGTCGTGTGTACCAACGAACCGGGCCGCAGCGTCCCGCATGGCCTCTTCGTCTAGCGGAAATGGGTAGTGCAGCACATAACGCCAGATCATGGGTGGCACGACTCTTCCGCGGTACAAGCGATAACGGTAAGTCTTGCCTCGCGCAGACCATCGAGCATTGAAGTCTGGGCCGACTTCCTCCGCGCCCACGATTCGAATCGCGGGCGCAAGCAACGCGTTCAGCGCGCGCTGAAAATCTTGCGCGGACAGGCGCGATTGGGTTCGAAAGCTGCCAACCTGACCGAGCGCATGAACCCCGGCGTCCGTCCTCCCCGTGCCATGCAAGACGACGTTTTCCTGCGTCAGGCGCCGCAGCAGTCCGACAATTTCTCCTTGAATGGTGGGCTTGTTTGCCTGCATCTGCCAGCCATGGAAATCTGTGCCGTCGTACGCGATCGTCAGCTTGAAATAGCGCATGGAAAGAAAGGTATCAGCTTTTAATCATCCGCGTTCAAAGGAGGGATTACGTTCCAGCAAGCTCTTGATCAGGACTAAAGCGCCGTGCGAACAAAACGGCTCCCCGGCTTCACGGCAACGCTGCCTTCGCGGCAGAGTGGGCAATCATCTTCCTCGTAGCTGGCGATCGGCAATTGAATCAGGGACTGCGTTTCCACTTCGAAGTCAATCTTTCCACCACTGCGGTCGATCAGCGCGCCGGCGGCAACCACGCGCGCGCCCGCTTCTTCCACGACGTGAATGGCTTCCTGCGTCGACCCGCCGGTTGTCCAAACGTCTTCGATGACTAGCACGTGCTGGTCGTGTGCGAGCGAGAATCCGCGGCGCAGCGTCATCATGCCGCTGGCATCGCGCTCCACAAAGAGCGCTGGCGTTCCGCCACCCAGTGAACCCTTCTGCTCCGGCAGCGCTCGCGCAACTTCCTGGCCAATAATGAGCCCGCCCATTGCAGGTGAAACGACAGCATCAATCCTGGCGTCCGAAAAAAGCGCCGCCAGCGCCTGCCCCAGCTTCTCAGCAAAACGCGGATACTGCAGAACCAGCGCGCACTGAACGTATGTGCCGCTGTGCAGGCCACTGGACAACTCAAAGTGGCCGTGGCGAATAGCACCCGCCGCTTCGAACATCTTCAGTAATTCTTCCCGTTTCAACATTCGGTCCAGCTAACTGACGCCAGCTCCTAACTGTCGAAGTGTCAGGAGATTAAGCCGCCGCCTCTCGCGTTGTCAAGAAAGAGGGCCCCTGCTAGACTGCTTCCTTCGCGCTGGTCCGCGCGGCAGAGCCTTCAGGACGGTTTCTGCATCCCAGGTGGGCCTGGCACGACGCTGTCAGATTTCGGTCGTGGCCCCAAAACGGTCTGCTGCTTGAAACAAATTCCATTCTGCGAACGTTTTACAGAGTTGAGTACATATAACTGAAGCCCCTTGAGAGAGGAAACTTGAGGATAAGGAGCACTATGAAGATGCTGTATGCTCGACCGCTATTGGCCGCCATACTGACCGCAACGCTCGTGGGGGGACCTATTTCGCCAGCCTTCGCACAGGATGCGCCGCAAAATCCCCAAGCAGCGCAGGCCAAGCCGGCCACGGCCATCGTGCCGGTCTCGCTTGGCACCGCGAAATACAACTACACCCGCGCGCCCAAGCCGTTTCCCAACCTGTTCGCTCCCTACAGCCCGATCAAGATCCCAGCGCCCGTTCTCACCAATTCGCCGCGAATCGACCAGCTCATCCACGAGGGCAAGATAGAGCTAAGCATGCAAGAAGCGGTAGAGCTGGCGCTCGAAAACAGCCTGGACATCGTGGTGCAACGGTATAACCCGTGGTTCGCGGACACCGGCATCCTGAAAGCAAACGCGGGGGGCTTTGGCGGCACTACTCCCGGCGCCGTGTTTGGCGGCTCCTCAGCGAATAACCCGCTGCTCAACTTCGATCCCGTTGTCACCACAGTCCTCACACTCGATGATCGCAAGTCCCCTATCAATAACCCTCTGACTTCCGGTACAGGCACGGGCATTTCCTCGCTTGCAGCCCTGGCTACCCACACGTCCATCTTCAATGTTCAATACGCCCAAGGATTCGCAACGGGAACCACCTTCTTCACGGCGTGGGATAACACGCGGAATTCGGCGTCCTTGAGCGCCAACCTCTTCAATCCCTCCGTGCAAACGACGATTTTTGCCGGGTTCCAGCAACAGTTGCTGAACGGCTTCGGGCGTTCCGTCGGAACGCGCAACATCCGCATCGCGAAGAACAACCGCAAGATTGCCGACTGGGCCTTCACCCAGCAAGCGATCACCACCGTCACGAACACCATCGCTGCTTATTGGGAGCTGGTTTTCGCCAGGGAAAACGTCAAGGTTCAGCAGCAAGCTGTGACGGTGGCCGAAAAGCTTTACAACGACAACAGGAAGCAACTCGAAATCGGAACAATGGCGCCGCTCGACGTCACCCGCGCAGAGTCCGAACTGGCCACCGATCGCCAGAACCTGATTGTGGCGCAAACCGTGCAACTTCAAGATCAGCAGACTCTCAAGAACGCCATCAGCAAGAATCCCCTGGCGCCTAATTTCGTAAACGTGGAGATCGTTCCCACGGACCTACCTTCGCGCCCGGAGGCCATCGAAGCTCCCACTTTTGAGGACGCCGTTAAGGAAGCATTTGCAAAGAGACCGGAATTGCAGGAAGAAGCGCTCAACTTGTTAAATGGAGAGATCGACCTAAAAGCCACGCGTAACGCCCTGCTACCAACCGCCACACTGACCGCTCAATACAGTTCGGTCGGACTTGCCGGTAACCAGGCACAGTTCACCACCGCTACTGTGGCAGGAGCTCCTGTCGTGGACGCAAACGGCAATCCCGTGCCCGGCGACTTTCTTCCTGCGACGCGATTCACGCCAAACGGCGTCGCGCAGGCCGGTTTCAGCGACGCCTTGAGCTCGGCCTTTCACAACAACTTCCCGGACTACCAGATATCGTTGAACGTGCAGATCCCCATCCGCAACCGCTCGGCGCAGGCGGACAATCAGCGCGCTATCCTGACGCAGCGTTGGCTCGAAGCGCAGTTGCAGCAAATGAAAAACGCTGCGCTGCTCGACGTCCGCAACACCTACATTGCCCTGACGCAGGACCGCGCCCAGGTCGATGCCGCCAGCAAGGCGCGCGAACTGCAGCAGCAGACCTTTGATGCCGAGCAGAAAAAGTATCAGCTGGGCGCGTCTACTGTTTACCTCGTCATTCAGACGCAGCGCGACCTCATCAACGCGCAAGGCACGGAACTTCGTGCTTTGGCCAACCTCGCCGAGGCCAAGGCCAATTACGAGCGCGCCGTCGGACGCACCCTCGAAGTCAATCGCGTCACCATCGCCGATGCCAAGACTGGCGAAGCGGAGCGCGAGACGCTTATCCCCGGCACCTTGCATGGACAAGTCGTTGGCACGGAGAAACTTTCGTTCAACACAGGCCAAAAGTAGGTCTCGCAGGCTACAATTCCTAACGGTCCGGACGCTTGCGTGCGGGCCGTTCTTTTTTGCTTTGGACTCGCGCTTCTTGGTTCCCTTTTCTGGTTACGGCATCCCCGCCGCACTTGCCCCTTCCCTACCTTTCGCATAGCATGGAATTCTCAGGCGATTTATATCGTTGCCTGATGCCGTTCTCGGGAGCAATGCGCATGAGCGAACAGCGCAAGGGATCCACACAAACCGTTCCGCCGTCAGAAGAGTCTTCCGCGCATCGCGAGCCCTCCGCCCAGGAACAAGCGTGGGAGAAAAACACTCTTCAGCCCGCGCTGGAAAAAAACCCTGAACGGCAGACCGAGTTCACCACGATTTCCGGGCATCCCATTCGCAGGCTGTACACCAAAGCGGATCTGGCCAATTGGGATCCCAGCCGCGACCTCGGCTTCCCTGGCGAACCTCCATACACCCGCGGCATTCACTCGACAATGCACCGCAGCCGTCTCTGGACCATGCGGCAGTTCGCGGGCTTTGGCACCGCCGAAGACACCAACCAGCGTTTCCGCTATCTCCTCGCGCAGGGCCAGACCGGCCTGTCCACCGCCTTCGACTTACCCACCTTGATGGGCTACGACTCCGACCATCCGCTCTCCGAAGGCGAAGTCGGCAAGTGCGGCGTGGCCATCAGTTCGCTCGCCGATATGGAAGTGCTTTTCGACAAGATTCCCCTCGCCGACGTCACTACCTCGATGACCATCAATTCACCTGCCGCGGTCATCTGGGCAATGTACCTGGCCGTAGCCGAAAAGCAGGGCGCCGACTGGAAGGAAATTTCCGGCACGCTCCAGAACGATATCCTGAAGGAATACATCGCGCAGAAGGAATACATCTATCCCCCTGAACCCTCGATGCGACTGGTGATTGACACGTTCGAATTCGGCGTCAAGAACACGCCCAAGTTCAACACCATTTCGATCAGCGGCTATCACATTCGTGAAGCCGGCTCGACTGCCATTCAGGAACTGGCCTTCACCTTGCGCGACGGCCTCGAATATGTCGAATGGGGAATGCACCGCGGCCTCCATGTAGACCAGTTTGTGCCGCAGCTTTCGTTTTTTTTCAACGCGCACAATGATTTCTTCGAGGAAATCGCCAAGTACCGCGCCGCACGCCGCATCTGGCACAAAGCGATGGTTGCGCGCTACAAATCCAAGAATCCGCGCTCCTGGGCCTTGCGCTTCCACACGCAAACCGCCGGATGCTCTCTGACCGCGCAGCAGCCCTACAACAACGTCGTGCGCACCGCGATTCAAGCCCTCGCCGCGGTGCTTGGCGGCACGCAATCGCTCCACACCAATTCTCTCGACGAAGCTTGGGCCTTGCCCACGGAATTCGCCGCCACCATCGCTCTTCGGACGCAGCAAATCATCGCCCACGAAACCGGCGTCACCAATACCGTCGACCCGCTCGGCGGCTCGTATTTCGTCGAAACTCTCACTAACGAAGTCGAGCGCGGCGCTCGGGAATATATCGACCGCATCGACGCCATGGGCGGTATGGTTGCGGCCATCGAGCGCAGCTACCCGCAGCGCGAAATCGCCGAAGCCTCCTACCGTTACCAGGTGGCCGTGGACAAAAAGGAAAAAATCATCGTCGGCGTGAACGATTTCGTAGCCGAAGAAAAGCCTCTCGACATTCTGCAAATTGATGAAACCGTCGCGCACCGCCAGGCCGCCCGCCTGAAGAAACTTCGCGCCGATCGCTCGCAAGCCGAAGTCGACCGCCGCCTCAATGCTCTCCGCGCGGCCGCCAAAGGCAAAGAGAACCTCATGCCGTTCCTTTACGACGCCGTGAAATCCTACGCCACCCTCGGCGAAATTTGCGACGCACTCCGCGACGTCTTCGGCACCTACGAAGAAGTCGCCATCACCTAACCCATGCCCGAAAAAAAAATCCGAGTCTTAATCGCCAAGCCGGGCCTGGACGGTCACGACCGCGGCGCGAAAATCATCGCCCGTGCCTTGCGCGACGCCGGAATGGAAGTGGTCTACACCGGCCTGCGCCAGACCCCGGAGATGATCGCCTCCGCCGCCGTCCAGGAAGACGTCGACGTCATCGGCCTCTCCATCCTTTCCGGCGCGCACAACACCATCTGCCCCCAGCTCATGAAACTCCTCCATGAGAAAGGCATGAACGATGTCACCGTTCTTGTCGGAGGCATCATCCCCGAAGCCGACATCCCTGTCCTGAAACAGTCCGGCATCGCCGAAATTTTTCTCCCCGGCACTTCCACCCAAGACATCGTAGACTTCATCCACAAACGCGTCGCTTAGTACTAAATTGAGCCTGACATAAGTAGTTCCTGTGCTACCATGGCGCAGTCTCGGAGGTTTCTATGCTTAGTTGCTTCCGTTACGCGGCTGTATCGATTCTATTTTCTCTGCTTCCGTCCGCACATCTCGCTCCGGCCCAAGGCAAGCCAGGTACGGCCTCTCCCACTTCCTCAAACTTTCCTGCGGAATACCCGAAGGATGATGCCAGTGTCCTCGTCGAGAATTCCGGTTGGGAAGCTCTTTCCCAGGAAGTCCCATCCCAGATTCGGACTAAACGGAGCTTGATCGGATCGCTCACCTATGGAGTAGTCCCGGCCGTGGCTATCGCTGAATATTCAGGACAGCACGCAGAGCTTCAGATCGAAACTCGCAGGCCTGTCCTTTCCGTTTGTAAGCTCCCGTCCTTCCCGCGCGGCCCGGTGCTTGT
>Ga0134080_10000404_pt1 | contig 14542 bp, 7 predicted proteins | sample 15_taG_9_FD_94469 | JGI IMG/M metagenome (GOLD analysis project Ga0134080, IMG submission 94469) | Grasslands soil microbial communities from the Angelo Coastal Reserve, California, USA - 15_D_Met_40cm_2_24_1 metaG | ecosystem: Environmental > Terrestrial > Soil > Grasslands ...
TGGGGCGTGGCCAAGTGGCAAGGCGCGGGACTTTGGATCCCGTATTCGGAGGTTCGAATCCTCCCGCCCCAACCACACCTGGAGCGAGGCGCCGATGGCCTACGAGCTGAAGCTCTTGACGGGAAACGCGAACCGGCCGTTGGCCGAGGAGATCGGGCAGTACCTGCGCGTGCCGCTGTCGGACGCGGAGGTGACGCGCTTCTCGGACGGCGAGGTGTACGTGCAGATCAACGAGAACGTCCGCGGCGCGGACGTGTTCGTGATCCAACCGACGTGCCCGCCGGTGAACGACACGCTCGTGGAGCTGCTCATCATGATCGATGCGCTGAAGCGCGCCTCCGCCCGCCGCATCACGGCGGTCCTGCCCTACTACGGCTACGCCCGCCAGGACCGCAAGGTCGAGCCGCGCGTGCCGATCTCGGCGAAGCTGGTCGCCGACCTGCTCGAAGCGGCCGGTATCGACCGCGTGCTGGCGCTCGACCTTCACGCGGGGCAGATCCAGGGCTTCTTCCGGGTCCCGGTGGACCACCTCTTCGCGGCGCCGGTCATCATCGACTACCTCGGCAAGAAGGAGCTGCGCGAACCGGTCATCGTCGCGCCCGATGCGGGCGGCGTCGAGCGGGCGCGCGCGATCGCCAAGCGCCTCAGCGCGAGCCTCGCGATCATCGACAAGCGGCGCGAGGGCCCGAATTCGGCGGTGGCGATGCACCTGATCGGCGACGTCCGCGGCCGGGACGCCGTCGTGATCGACGACATGATCGACACCGCCGGCACGCTGATGCAGGCCGTGAGCGCGCTCGTGCGCGAGGGCGCGCGACGCATCCTTGCCTGTGGTGTCCACCCGGTCCTCTCCGGTCCAGCCGTCGACCGGATCACCAAGTCGCCACTCGAGGAGGTCGTCGTCACCAACTCGATCCCCGTCCCCGCCGAGAAACGCACGGCGCACGTCACCGTGCTGACCGTGGCGCCGCTGCTGGGCGAAGCGATCCGCCGCATCCACGACGAAGAATCCGTCTCGACGCTGTTCGTATGACCTTCCCGGAGGGAGTCTGACGATGGACATGCAAGAGCTGACGATCAAGCGGCGCGAGGCGACCGGCAAGGCGGTCGCCAAGCGCCTGCGCCGCGCGGGGGAGGTGCCCGCGATCCTCTACGGCGGCGCCAAGCCGGAACCGGTCCTGGTGGACCCCAAGGCCGTGCTCAAGATGATCCACGGGCGCGAGGGCACCACCCGGCTGCTCACGCTCAAGTTCGACGGCGACGCTGGCGGCGGCAAGCGCATGGCGATCATCCGCGATTTACAGTTCGATCCGGTGACCGAGCACCTGCTCCACGTGGACCTGCAAGAGGTGTCTGCAGACCGCACGATCACGGTGCGCGTCGCGGTCCGCCCGGTGGGCGAGCCCGCCGGCGTCAAAGATCAGAAGGGCATCCTCAACATCGTGGTCCACGAGCTCGAGGTCTCGTGCCTGCCGACGGCGATCCCCGAGCGCATCGATGCCGATGTCAGCGCCCTGATGATCGGCCACGTGTTGACCGTGGCGCAGCTCCAGGCACCCGAGGGCGTCCGAATCCTGACCCCGCCGGGGCAGGCGGTCGCCACCGTGGTGCCGCCGATGGCCGAGGAGGCGCCCGCGGCGGCGGCCCCGGCGGCGGCGGTGGTCACCGAGCCGGAGGTGCTCACGGAGCGCAAGCCCAAGGAGGACGAGGCCGCGGCGCCCGAAGAGGGCAAGAAGGCCAAGAAGCCCGAGAAGGCGGAGAAAGAGAAGTAGCGGAGCCGGACCCGCGTGGCCCACGCGGTGGTGGGGCTCGGGAATCCCGGGGCGGAGTACCGGGACACCCGCCACAACGTAGGCCAGCGGGTCCTCGATCTCCTCGCCCAGATGCTCAAGCGCCCTTGGCACCGGGAGGGCCAGGCCCTCGTGGCCCACGGCCAGTGGCGGGGCCAGACCGTCCACCTCGTAAAGCCCCTCGCGTTCATGAACCAGTCCGGTCCCGTGGTCGCCCGGTCGCTCCAGCGCCTCGGCGCCGGGCCGGCCGACCTCGTCCTGGTCTACGACGACATCGACCTCCCGCTCGGCGCGGTCCGCACGCGCATGAAGGGCAGCCACGGCGGTCACAACGGCGTGCGCTCGGTCATCGAGGCGCTCGGCACCTCGGACATCCGTCGCGTCAAGGTGGGCATCGGGCGTCCAGACCAGAAGGCGGACGTCGTCGATCACGTGCTCGCCGGGTTCGCGCAGGACGAGCTGCCCGTGATCGACGCGGCAGTCGCCGTGGCGGCGGAGCGCGTGCTCGCCCTCCTCCGGTAGGGCGCCGCGACGCTGGCGCTAGCGGAAGAAGATCAGCGTCACGACGGCGAAGAGCGGCAAGAGGATCAGGCCACTGTAGAGCATGTAGCCGATGAAGCTCGGCATCTTCACACCCTGCTCCTCGGCGATCGACTTCACCATGAAATTGGGCGCGTTGCCGATGTACGAGTTGGCGCCCATCGCGACCGCCCCCACGCTGATCGCCGTCAGGTGCGTGTGGGGGACGTCCGCCACCTCCCGCGCGAGGCCCAGGCCCTGACCCAGCGCGAGGAACGTCAGGTAGGTCGGGGCGTTGTCGAGAAAGGACGAGAGCACGCCGGTCGCCCAGAAGAACTGCCAGGGCGCGCGCACGCCGAGCTCGCCACCCCGGAGTCGCAAGAGCTCGAGCGCGGGGATCATCGTGAGGAAGATGCCGAAGAAGAGGACCGCGACCTCCACGATCGGGTAGGAGGTGAAGCCGTTTGCGCGGCGGATCTCGCGGGGCGTCCACCAGAGCGAGACGGCCGCCAGCGCCACCATGACGGCTTCGCGGGCGGGCGCGCCGAGAAAGGCGACCGCGAGCACCACGCCGGCAAGGCCGAGGGTGTTCAGCGCGCCGCGCACCCGGAGCGGCTCGATCCGCGCCCGGTCGCGGCGGATCGCCGCCAGGGGCTCGCGCGTGTAGAGGAACGTGTCCCACACGAAATACGTCAGGAGCAGCACGCCGACCATCAGGAGCCAGTGCGGCCACAGCCTGAAGGTCCAGGCAAAAGGCACGCCCTGCAGATACCCGAGGAAGAGGGGCGGATCGCCGAGGGGCGTCAGCATGCCGCCGATGTTCGAGACGAGGAAGATGAAGAAGATGACCGTGTGCCTGACACGCGTGCGCTCGCGATTGGTCTGGAGGAGCGCGCGGATCAAGAGCATCGAGGCGCCGGTCGTGCCGATGAACGACGCCAGGACGGAGCCCGTCGCGAGGAATGCAGAGTTCACCAGCGGCGTCGCAAGCAGGTCGCCCCGCATGAGGATCCCGCCGGAGATCACGTAGAGGGCGGCGAGGAGGACGATGAACGAGACGTACTCCTCCGCCATGTGGACGAGGGCCGACGGCTCCCGGACGACGTACAGGACGAGCACCGGCAGCCCGAGCACGATCGAAACGAGGAGCTTGTTGCGGTTCGGCTCCCACCAGTGCGAAGCGGCGAGGGGAAGGACCGCGATGCCGAGCACCATGACGACGAACGGGACCACGGTGTAGACGGGCAAAGGGGCGGCGCTCGTCACGGCCTGGCGTCTCCCGGGACGGGAATGTCGGCCTGCCTAGTGTAACAGCCCCGGCTCGATTGCTGGAGGGTGGGGCGCGTGATATATAGTTGGTGTTTATCCAGCGGTGCGGGTTCCGGAGGGGGGAGCGGTGTGACCAAGGTCATCGTAGAGCCCGACGAATCCTTCGAGAGCGCGCTCAAGCGATTCAAGAAGCAGTGCGAGAAGGCCGGGCTCCTTTCGGAGTTCAAGAAGCGACAGCACTACGAGAAGCCCAGCGTCCGGCGCAAGCGGAAGGCGCTCGCCGCCCGCAAGAAAGCCAAGCGCCGGGAGCGGATGGCCGATTAGCCGCTACACGCCTGGCCACACCTGGGAGCGGTCCACCGAGTGGAACGCGGTGCGCGCCCTCCTGGCCGATGAAGCGCAGACCGAAATGGGCCGCGAGCTCGCGGCGACGGTCGAGCCGCTCACCGATCCTTCTGAGGTCCGCACCGAGCTCCAGCTGACGCGCCAGGCACGGCTGGCGCGCGCGACGTCCGGTTCTCTCCCGCTCGACGGCTTCCCCGACATCCGACCGGCGCTCGATCACTGCCGGACGATCGGGAGCGTCCTCGACGGCGCCGACTTGGTTCGGCTGGTGCCGGCGCTCCTGGCGATCCCGAGGCTCGAGGCCTATGGCACATCGGTCGAGGCCGTCGCTCCCGAGGTGACGGCCATCATCGCCTCGCTCCCCCGTTTCCACGAGCTGGCCGACCGACTCGGCCGGTCGCTCGACGCCGACGGCGCGGTCACGGACGACGCGAGCCCCCGGATCCGTCATCTGCGCCGCGAGATCCGTGAGCGGCGGCGCCGGGTCACCGCCGAGCTCGAGCGCGCCTTCCAGAACCCGGACGCCGAACGGATCTTCGCCGACCGATACGTCACGATCCGCCACGGGCGCTATGTCCTCCCCGTTCGGGCGGAAGCACGGGGTCGCGTCCGCGGCATCGTCCACGACCGCTCGCAGAGCGCCCAGACCCTCTTCGTCGAGCCCGAGACCGTCGTCGAGGCCAACAACGACCTCGTCCAGACGATGCGCGAGGAGGAGCAGGAGACCGCCCGCATCCTGGCCGAGCTGACCGACGCGGTCCGCGAGCGGATCGACGACCTCGAGCGAATGGTCGCGAGCGTCGGCCGGCTCGACTGGATCTTCACCCGGGGAGAGGCCGCGGATCGCATGGAGGCGATCGAGCCCGAGATCGACCGCGGGCGCACCCTGTCGCTCAAGAGCGCCCGTCACCCCCTCCTCCTCGCCCAGGGCTGGAAGGACCCCGAGCGGCCGGTCGTTCCGGTCGACATCGAGCTCTCCGCCGAGCGCCCCCTGCTCCTGATCACGGGCCCGAACGCGGGCGGCAAGACGATCGCGCTGAAGACGGCGGCGCTGCTCACGCTGATGGCCCAGACGGGCTGTCACATCCCCGCCGCGGAGGGCTCGCGGCTGCCGATCGTCACCGACCTCTTCGCCATCGTCGGCGACGATCAGTCAGTCGCGGAGAACCTCTCGACCTTCTCGGCGTTCGTGAAGCAGATCCGCGAGGTGCTCGACCGGGCCGGCGAGCGCTCGCTCGTGCTCCTCGACGAGCTGGGCGCGGGGACCGACCCCGACGAGGGGGCCGCGCTCGCCCAGGCGATTCTCGAGGAGCTCGCCGAGCGGGGAGCGCTCGTGATCGCGACGACCCACCTCGAGCCGCTCAAGGCCTTCGCCTCCACGCACCCGCGCACACGCAACGCCTCGGTGGAGTTCGACGCGACGACGCTCGCCCCGACCTTCCGCCTCCGCTACGACCAGCCCGGCCAGAGCTACGCGCTGACCATCGCGGCGCGGCTCGGCCTCCCACCCGAGCTGATCGCGCGGGCCCAGGCGCATCGCTCCGAGCACGCCGCGCGCCTTGCGGACCTCCTGACGACGCTCGATGCTCACGCGCGCACCGAGGCCGAGCGTGCGCGCGAGATCGAGCGGGCGCGGACGGACGCCGCGGTGCATCTCGCCAAGGCGCACGAAACCGCGACGGCGGCCGAGGCAAAGGCGCGGACGATCGTCGAGCGGGCGAAGGCGGAGGCGGCAGCGCTCCTGACCGACGTCCGCCGGGCCGTCGCCGCCGAGTGGGAACGGCTCAAGCGTGCCGAGCGCACCCGCCACACGCTCGAGGAAGGCCGCCAGCGCCTGCGTGAGGTCGCGGCTCGCGTGGAGGCGGTTGCGCCGGCCGCGGCGCCGGCCCACGGCGATCGGCCGCGGGCGCTCGAGCCGGGTCAGACCGTGGCGGCGGAGCACCTCGGCATTCGTGGAAAACTGCTGACTATCTCCGGAAGTACTGCGACGGTCAGGTCTGGTTCGCTCACGATCCGCGTGCCTCTTCAGGCGCTCCGCCCGGTGGGAGGGGACGGTGAGAGCGAGCCGGGGGCGGGGGTGCCCTCCGTGCGAGTGGGGTCCCGAGCAAAGGAGCCTGCCCCGCCCCCCCGCGAAATCGCACCCGAGCTCCTGCTGCTCGGGCGCACGACGGACGAGGCGCGCGACATCGTCGAGAAGTATCTGGACGACGCGTTCCTCGCGGGCCTGCCGAGCGTCCGACTGATTCACGGCAAGGGCTCGGGCGCCCTTCGCAAGGCGGTGCGCGACCTCCTCACCGCCCACCCGCTCGTCGACTCCTTCCGGGACGGGGAACCCGCAGAGGGCGGTCCCGGGGCCACGGTGGCCGCGTTGAGGGTGAGCTGAGCATGGCGTCGTATTCGCAGGCGGTGCTCGACGAGATCCGCGCGGCGGTCGATGTCGTCGACCTCGTCAGCCGGTTCGTGAATCTGCGCAAGGCCGGCCAGAACTGGAAGGGCCTCTGCCCCTTCCACATGGAGAAGACCCCCTCGTTCATGGTCAATCCGAAGAAGGGGATCTTCCACTGCTTCGGCTGCGGCGTCGGCGGCGACGCCTTCGGCTTCCTGATGCGCCAGGACAAGCTCTCGTTTCCCGAGGCCGTGCGCGCTCTCGCCAAGCAGGCGGGCGTGGCGCTCCCCGAGGAGCGCGGCTCTGCGGGCGAGCGTGGCCGCGAGGAGCTCCTGCGCACGATGGAGCTCGCCTGGCGCTTCTACGTGGACAAGCTCTGGAAGCCCGAGGGCGAGCAGGCACGGCAGTACCTGGCCCAGCGCGGGATCGATCCGGAGGTGGCGCGCCGCTTCGGCTTGGGGCTGGCACCCGAGGGATGGGAAGGGCTCCAGAGCTTCATGCGGTCCGAGAAAGTCACGGACGACGCGCTCGTCGCCGCGGGGCTCGCGATCCCGCGCGAGGGTCGGGCGAGTGTCTACGATCGCTTCCGGGGGCGCCTCCTTTTCGCGATCCGCGATCTCCAGGGCCGCGTCGTCGCGTTCGGCGGTCGCGCCTTCGGCGACGAGCAACCCAAGTACCTCAACTCGCCCGAGACGTCGCTCTACGTCAAGGGCAACCTGCTCTACGCCGCCGACCTCGCACGCCCTGCGATCCAGGCGAAGAACCGCGCGTTGCTGGTCGAAGGCTACGTGGACTGCCTCATGGCCCACCAGCACGGCTTCACCGAGACGGTCGCGGCGCTGGGCACGGCCTTCACCCCGGCGCAGCTCGGCCTCCTCAAGCGCTACTGCGACGACGCGATCCTGTTCTTCGACGCCGACGCGGCCGGGAGCCGGGCGGCGGAGCGCGCCGAGGAGCTGCTCGAGCAGCTCCTCGGCGCGCTCCGCCGCCCGGCTCCCGGCCGCGTCGGCGTCGAAGAACAGGATCGCGTCGTCGCAGTAGCGCTTGAGGAGGCCGAGCTGCGCCGGGGTGAAGGCCGTGCCCAGCGCCGCGACCGTCTCGGTGAAGCCGTGCTGGTGGGCCATGAGGCAGTCCACGTAGCCTTCGACCAGCAACGCGCGGTTCTTCGCCTGGATCGCAGGGCGTGCGAGGTCGGCGGCGTAGAGCAGGTTGCCCTTGACGTAGAGCGACGTCTCGGGCGAGTTGAGGTACTTGGGTTGCTCGTCGCCGAAGGCGCGACCGCCGAACGCGACGACGCGGCCCTGGAGATCGCGGATCGCGAAAAGGAGGCGCCCCCGGAAGCGATCGTAGACACTCGCCCGACCCTCGCGCGGGATCGCGAGCCCCGCGGCGACGAGCGCGTCGTCCGTGACTTTCTCGGACCGCATGAAGCTCTGGAGCCCTTCCCATCCCTCGGGTGCCAGCCCCAAGCCGAAGCGGCGCGCCACCTCCGGATCGATCCCGCGCTGGGCCAGGTACTGCCGTGCCTGCTCGCCCTCGGGCTTCCAGAGCTTGTCCACGTAGAAGCGCCAGGCGAGCTCCATCGTGCGCAGGAGCTCCTCGCGGCCACGCTCGCCCGCAGAGCCGCGCTCCTCGGGGAGCGCCACGCCCGCCTGCTTGGCGAGAGCGCGCACGGCCTCGGGAAACGAGAGCTTGTCCTGGCGCATCAGGAAGCCGAAGGCGTCGCCGCCGACGCCGCAGCCGAAGCAGTGGAAGATCCCCTTCTTCGGATTGACCATGAACGAGGGGGTCTTCTCCATGTGGAAGGGGCAGAGGCCCTTCCAGTTCTGGCCGGCCTTGCGCAGATTCACGAACCGGCTGACGAGGTCGACGACATCGACCGCCGCGCGGATCTCGTCGAGCACCGCCTGCGAATACGACGCCATGCTCAGCTCACCCTCAACGCGGCCACCGTGGCCCCGGGACCGCCCTCTGCGGGTTCCCCGTCCCGGAAGGAGTCGACGAGCGGGTGGGCGGTGAGGAGGTCGCGCACCGCCTTGCGAAGGGCGCCCGAGCCCTTGCCGTGAATCAGTCGGACGCTCGGCAGGCCCGCGAGGAACGCGTCGTCCAGATACTTCTCGACGATGTCGCGCGCCTCGTCCGTCGTGCGCCCGAGCAGCAGGAGCTCGGGTGCGATTTCGCGGGGGGGCGGGGCAGGCTCCTTTGCTCGGGACCCCACTCGCACGGAGGGCACCCCCGCCCCCGGCTCGCTCTCACCGTCCCCTCCCACCGGGCGGAGCGCCTGAAGAGGCACGCGGATCGTGAGCGAACCAGACCTGACCGTCGCAGTACTTCCGGAGATAGTCAGCAGTTTTCCACGAATGCCGAGGTGCTCCGCCGCCACGGTCTGACCCGGCTCGAGCGCCCGCGGCCGATCGCCGTGGGCCGGCGCCGCGGCCGGCGCAACCGCCTCCACGCGAGCCGCGACCTCACGCAGGCGCTGGCGGCCTTCCTCGAGCGTGTGGCGGGTGCGCTCGGCACGCTTGAGCCGTTCCCACTCGGCGGCGACGGCCCGGCGGACGTCGGTCAGGAGCGCTGCCGCCTCCGCCTTCGCCCGCTCGACGATCGTCCGCGCCTTTGCCTCGGCCGCCGTCGCGGTTTCGTGCGCCTTGGCGAGATGCACCGCGGCGTCCGTCCGCGCCCGCTCGATCTCGCGCGCACGCTCGGCCTCGGTGCGCGCGTGAGCATCGAGCGTCGTCAGGAGGTCCGCAAGGCGCGCGGCGTGCTCGGAGCGATGCGCCTGGGCCCGCGCGATCAGCTCGGGTGGGAGGCCGAGCCGCGCCGCGATGGTCAGCGCGTAGCTCTGGCCGGGCTGGTCGTAGCGGAGGCGGAAGGTCGGGGCGAGCGTCGTCGCGTCGAACTCCACCGAGGCGTTGCGTGTGCGCGGGTGCGTGGAGGCGAAGGCCTTGAGCGGCTCGAGGTGGGTCGTCGCGATCACGAGCGCTCCCCGCTCGGCGAGCTCCTCGAGAATCGCCTGGGCGAGCGCGGCCCCCTCGTCGGGGTCGGTCCCCGCGCCCAGCTCGTCGAGGAGCACGAGCGAGCGCTCGCCGGCCCGGTCGAGCACCTCGCGGATCTGCTTCACGAACGCCGAGAAGGTCGAGAGGTTCTCCGCGACTGACTGATCGTCGCCGACGATGGCGAAGAGGTCGGTGACGATCGGCAGCCGCGAGCCCTCCGCGGCGGGGATGTGACAGCCCGTCTGGGCCATCAGCGTGAGCAGCGCCGCCGTCTTCAGCGCGATCGTCTTGCCGCCCGCGTTCGGGCCCGTGATCAGGAGCAGGGGGCGCTCGGCGGAGAGCTCGATGTCGACCGGAACGACCGGCCGCTCGGGGTCCTTCCAGCCCTGGGCGAGGAGGAGGGGGTGACGGGCGCTCTTGAGCGACAGGGTGCGCCCGCGGTCGATCTCGGGCTCGATCGCCTCCATGCGATCCGCGGCCTCTCCCCGGGTGAAGATCCAGTCGAGCCGGCCGACGCTCGCGACCATTCGCTCGAGGTCGTCGATCCGCTCGCGGACCGCGTCGGTCAGCTCGGCCAGGATGCGGGCGGTCTCCTGCTCCTCCTCGCGCATCGTCTGGACGAGGTCGTTGTTGGCCTCGACGACGGTCTCGGGCTCGACGAAGAGGGTCTGGGCGCTCTGCGAGCGGTCGTGGACGATGCCGCGGACGCGACCCCGTGCTTCCGCCCGAACGGGGAGGACATAGCGCCCGTGGCGGATCGTGACGTATCGGTCGGCGAAGATCCGTTCGGCGTCCGGGTTCTGGAAGGCGCGCTCGAGCTCGGCGGTGACCCGGCGCCGCCGCTCACGGATCTCGCGGCGCAGATGACGGATCCGGGGGCTCGCGTCGTCCGTGACCGCGCCGTCGGCGTCGAGCGACCGGCCGAGTCGGTCGGCCAGCTCGTGGAAACGGGGGAGCGAGGCGATGATGGCCGTCACCTCGGGAGCGACGGCCTCGACCGATGTGCCATAGGCCTCGAGCCTCGGGATCGCCAGGAGCGCCGGCACCAGCCGAACCAAGTCGGCGCCGTCGAGGACGCTCCCGATCGTCCGGCAGTGATCGAGCGCCGGTCGGATGTCGGGGAAGCCGTCGAGCGGGAGAGAACCGGACGTCGCGCGCGCCAGCCGTGCCTGGCGCGTCAGCTGGAGCTCGGTGCGGACCTCAGAAGGATCGGTGAGCGGCTCGACCGTCGCCGCGAGCTCGCGGCCCATTTCGGTCTGCGCTTCATCGGCCAGGAGGGCGCGCACCGCGTTCCACTCGGTGGACCGCTCCCAGGTGTGGCCAGGCGTGTAGCGGCTAATCGGCCATCCGCTCCCGGCGCTTGGCTTTCTTGCGGGCGGCGAGCGCCTTCCGCTTGCGCCGGACGCTGGGCTTCTCGTAGTGCTGTCGCTTCTTGAACTCCGAAAGGAGCCCGGCCTTCTCGCACTGCTTCTTGAATCGCTTGAGCGCGCTCTCGAAGGATTCGTCGGGCTCTACGATGACCTTGGTCACACCGCTCCCCCCTCCGGAACCCGCACCGCTGGATAAACACCAACTATATATCACGCGCCCCACCCTCCAGCAATCGAGCCGGGGCTGTTACACTAGGCAGGCCGACATTCCCGTCCCGGGAGACGCCAGGCCGTGACGAGCGCCGCCCCTTTGCCCGTCTACACCGTGGTCCCGTTCGTCGTCATGGTGCTCGGCATCGCGGTCCTTCCCCTCGCCGCTTCGCACTGGTGGGAGCCGAACCGCAACAAGCTCCTCGTTTCGATCGTGCTCGGGCTGCCGGTGCTCGTCCTGTACGTCGTCCGGGAGCCGTCGGCCCTCGTCCACATGGCGGAGGAGTACGTCTCGTTCATCGTCCTCCTCGCCGCCCTCTACGTGATCTCCGGCGGGATCCTCATGCGGGGCGACCTGCTTGCGACGCCGCTGGTGAACTCTGCATTCCTCGCGACGGGCTCCGTCCTGGCGTCGTTCATCGGCACGACCGGCGCCTCGATGCTCTTGATCCGCGCGCTCCTCCAGACCAATCGCGAGCGCACGCGTGTCAGGCACACGGTCATCTTCTTCATCTTCCTCGTCTCGAACATCGGCGGCATGCTGACGCCCCTCGGCGATCCGCCCCTCTTCCTCGGGTATCTGCAGGGCGTGCCTTTTGCCTGGACCTTCAGGCTGTGGCCGCACTGGCTCCTGATGGTCGGCGTGCTGCTCCTGACGTATTTCGTGTGGGACACGTTCCTCTACACGCGCGAGCCCCTGGCGGCGATCCGCCGCGACCGGGCGCGGATCGAGCCGCTCCGGGTGCGCGGCGCGCTGAACACCCTCGGCCTTGCCGGCGTGGTGCTCGCGGTCGCCTTTCTCGGCGCGCCCGCCCGCGAAGCCGTCATGGTGGCGCTGGCGGCCGTCTCGCTCTGGTGGACGCCCCGCGAGATCCGCCGCGCAAACGGCTTCACCTCCTACCCGATCGTGGAGGTCGCGGTCCTCTTCTTCGGCATCTTCCTCACGATGATCCCCGCGCTCGAGCTCTTGCGACTCCGGGGTGGCGAGCTCGGCGTGCGCGCGCCCTGGCAGTTCTTCTGGGCGACCGGCGTGCTCTCGTCCTTTCTCGACAACGCCCCGACCTACCTGACGTTCCTCGCGCTGGGTCAGGGCCTGGGCCTCGCGCGGGAGGTGGCGGACGTCCCCCACACGCACCTGACGGCGATCAGCGTGGGGGCGGTCGCGATGGGCGCCAACTCGTACATCGGCAACGCGCCCAATTTCATGGTGAAGTCGATCGCCGAGGAGCAGGGTGTGAAGATGCCGAGCTTCATCGGCTACATGCTCTACAGTGGCCTGATCCTCTTGCCGCTCTTCGCCGTCGTGACGCTGATCTTCTTCCGCTAGCGCCAGCGTCGCGGCGCCCTACCGGAGGAGGGCGAGCACGCGCTCCGCCGCCACGGCGACTGCCGCGTCGATCACGGGCAGCTCGTCCTGCGCGAACCCGGCGAGCACGTGATCGACGACGTCCGCCTTCTGGTCTGGACGCCCGATGCCCACCTTGACGCGACGGATGTCCGAGGTGCCGAGCGCCTCGATGACCGAGCGCACGCCGTTGTGACCGCCGTGGCTGCCCTTCATGCGCGTGCGGACCGCGCCGAGCGGGAGGTCGATGTCGTCGTAGACCAGGACGAGGTCGGCCGGCCCGGCGCCGAGGCGCTGGAGCGACCGGGCGACCACGGGACCGGACTGGTTCATGAACGCGAGGGGCTTTACGAGGTGGACGGTCTGGCCCCGCCACTGGCCGTGGGCCACGAGGGCCTGGCCCTCCCGGTGCCAAGGGCGCTTGAGCATCTGGGCGAGGAGATCGAGGACCCGCTGGCCTACGTTGTGGCGGGTGTCCCGGTACTCCGCCCCGGGATTCCCGAGCCCCACCACCGCGTGGGCCACGCGGGTCCGGCTCCGCTACTTCTCTTTCTCCGCCTTCTCGGGCTTCTTGGCCTTCTTGCCCTCTTCGGGCGCCGCGGCCTCGTCCTCCTTGGGCTTGCGCTCCGTGAGCACCTCCGGCTCGGTGACCACCGCCGCCGCCGGGGCCGCCGCCGCGGGCGCCTCCTCGGCCATCGGCGGCACCACGGTGGCGACCGCCTGCCCCGGCGGGGTCAGGATTCGGACGCCCTCGGGTGCCTGGAGCTGCGCCACGGTCAACACGTGGCCGATCATCAGGGCGCTGACATCGGCATCGATGCGCTCGGGGATCGCCGTCGGCAGGCACGAGACCTCGAGCTCGTGGACCACGATGTTGAGGATGCCCTTCTGATCTTTGACGCCGGCGGGCTCGCCCACCGGGCGGACCGCGACGCGCACCGTGATCGTGCGGTCTGCAGACACCTCTTGCAGGTCCACGTGGAGCAGGTGCTCGGTCACCGGATCGAACTGTAAATCGCGGATGATCGCCATGCGCTTGCCGCCGCCAGCGTCGCCGTCGAACTTGAGCGTGAGCAGCCGGGTGGTGCCCTCGCGCCCGTGGATCATCTTGAGCACGGCCTTGGGGTCCACCAGGACCGGTTCCGGCTTGGCGCCGCCGTAGAGGATCGCGGGCACCTCCCCCGCGCGGCGCAGGCGCTTGGCGACCGCCTTGCCGGTCGCCTCGCGCCGCTTGATCGTCAGCTCTTGCATGTCCATCGTCAGACTCCCTCCGGGAAGGTCATACGAACAGCGTCGAGACGGATTCTTCGTCGTGGATGCGGCGGATCGCTTCGCCCAGCAGCGGCGCCACGGTCAGCACGGTGACGTGCGCCGTGCGTTTCTCGGCGGGGACGGGGATCGAGTTGGTGACGACGACCTCCTCGAGTGGCGACTTGGTGATCCGGTCGACGGCTGGACCGGAGAGGACCGGGTGGACACCACAGGCAAGGATGCGTCGCGCGCCCTCGCGCACGAGCGCGCTCACGGCCTGCATCAGCGTGCCGGCGGTGTCGATCATGTCGTCGATCACGACGGCGTCCCGGCCGCGGACGTCGCCGATCAGGTGCATCGCCACCGCCGAATTCGGGCCCTCGCGCCGCTTGTCGATGATCGCGAGGCTCGCGCTGAGGCGCTTGGCGATCGCGCGCGCCCGCTCGACGCCGCCCGCATCGGGCGCGACGATGACCGGTTCGCGCAGCTCCTTCTTGCCGAGGTAGTCGATGATGACCGGCGCCGCGAAGAGGTGGTCCACCGGGACCCGGAAGAAGCCCTGGATCTGCCCCGCGTGAAGGTCGAGCGCCAGCACGCGGTCGATACCGGCCGCTTCGAGCAGGTCGGCGACCAGCTTCGCCGAGATCGGCACGCGCGGCTCGACCTTGCGGTCCTGGCGGGCGTAGCCGTAGTAGGGCAGGACCGCCGTGATGCGGCGGGCGGAGGCGCGCTTCAGCGCATCGATCATGATGAGCAGCTCCACGAGCGTGTCGTTCACCGGCGGGCACGTCGGTTGGATCACGAACACGTCCGCGCCGCGGACGTTCTCGTTGATCTGCACGTACACCTCGCCGTCCGAGAAGCGCGTCACCTCCGCGTCCGACAGCGGCACGCGCAGGTACTGCCCGATCTCCTCGGCCAACGGCCGGTTCGCGTTTCCCGTCAAGAGCTTCAGCTCGTAGGCCATCGGCGCCTCGCTCCAGGTGTGGTTGGGGCGGGAGGATTCGAACCTCCGAATACGGGATCCAAAGTCCCGCGCCTTGCCACTTGGCCACGCCCCA
>Ga0134080_10000418_pt1 | contig 14297 bp, 13 predicted proteins | sample 15_taG_9_FD_94469 | JGI IMG/M metagenome (GOLD analysis project Ga0134080, IMG submission 94469) | Grasslands soil microbial communities from the Angelo Coastal Reserve, California, USA - 15_D_Met_40cm_2_24_1 metaG | ecosystem: Environmental > Terrestrial > Soil > Grasslands ...
CGATCTCGTCGATCCGCGTCTTTACGTCCCGGGCGAACTGCTTCCGCAGGAGCCGGTGCCGCTCCTCCTCGGGCTCGGCGAGCATCCGGCGGAAGTTCTCGAGCGGGAACTTGGCATCGACGGGCACCAGCCGCCCGGCGACGCGGATCGCGGCGTCCACCTTCTCGCCGCTCTTGAACAGACGCTGCAGCTCGTAGTGCTCGCGCGGGAGCATCTGCGCCAGGAGCTCGCCCAGCAGCGTCTCGCCCAGTCCACCCCTGACCTTCGGCGATTTGAGAATCTGCTCGAGGCCCTGGATCTCCTTGCCGACCTCGACGACCCGCTGGGTCGCCTCGCCGAGCTTCCCGAGGCTCCCCTGCACCTCCCCCACGACCCTCGCGGCGCTGTCGAGGCGGTCACCCATCGTCGCCTGCGCCGACTGGATCAGCCTCATGCCCTCCTGGAGCTGGCGGCTCACTTCCACGCTGACGCCCTTGAGCTCGGTCGCCACGCGCTGCTGGAGGCCACCCACCTCGTCCTTCACGCGACGCGCGAGGTCGCCGACCTCCTTCCTCACGGACTCCTGTCCTTCGTGCGCCTGGCTTCTCGCGCTCTCGATCTGGCGGAGCAGCATCCACGCGACGAAGACGAGGGCGACGAGAAGCGCCCCGGCGACGGCGGCCAGGGCCTCGGTCACGCCCTCCGGCCTTTCCAGTGGCGGCAGATGGGCTTGAAGCCGCAGGGCGCGCAGACGACCGCGTCGCGACGATCACGGCAGTCGCCCGACATCCGCTTGTGGCAGAGCGCGAAGTCGTACTTCACGGGGTCCTCGGGGTCGATCGCGGCGAGCCGGCGCGTGATCTCCTCGGCCATGCGCCAGGTGCGCGACTTCCGCCGCGTGAGGCCGATGGACCGCGCGATGTTCTCGACGTGGGTGTCCACCGGGATCAAGAGCCGCGCCGGCGCGACCGCCGTCCACAGGCCGAAGTCGGGCGGCTCGCGGCGGACCATCCAGCGCAGGAACAGGTGCAGGCGCTTGCACGGGCCGCCCCCCGAGGGCAGCGGGAACAGGTGCCGGTACCCGCGCGAGCGGCGCCCACGCGGAAAGACCTCGCGTAGATCGGCCTCGAGGAAGCTCCGGGCGAAGCGCTCGAGCGCCGGCCCGATCGGCCCGGCGGGGTCGGGATCTCCCGCGAGGAACAGCTTTTCGAGTGTGCCGTAGCGCCCGAGCTGGTCGCGCGCCGCCACGCAGAATGCGACGAGGTCCCGCGGCCGGTTGAAGCGGTACCAGAAGCTCTCGAACGCCCGTGCGTCACGCCGCGGATCGAAGCCCACGACAAACGCGGCGGGCGACGGGCCCATCACCGCGAGGACTCCGTCGAGCTGGCGCCCGAAGAGATCCACGCGGCCGTACGCGAGACACGCGGCGAGGAGCCCGACGAACTCGCGATCGCGCGGATCGGGGTAGCGGAGAGGAAACCGGATGGCGTCGAATTCGACCCGCGCGGTGTAGTCGAACTCGCGATAGAAGTGCTCGAGCGGCTCCCTGAGCGTGCGCGCTGACGTCATTCCGCCGCCTGCCGGCATGATACCATGCCCTCACCCATGAACGTCGGTGTCGTCGGCCTCGGCGCGATCGGGCGTGCGGTTTGCCGCGCTCTCGACGAGGGCATTCCGGGTCTCAGGCTCTCCGGGGCGACGGCGCGCGACCGGGAGAAGGCCGAGCGGTTCCTCAAAGGGCTCCGCTCCCCCGCCCCGTTCCTCTCGCTCGACGACCTGATCGACGCCTCCGGCCTCGTCGTCGAGGCGTCCACCCAGGCGCACCTCGAGGAGATCGCGCCCAAGACCCTCAAGGCCGGCCGGGACCTGGTCGTCCTCTCGTGCGGGGGGCTGCTCGGCCGTCAGGACTGGGTGAAGCTCGCCCAGGCCAACCGCTGTCGCATCCTCGTTCCCTCCGCGGCGATCGCCGGGCTCGACGGCGTCAAGGGCGCGCAGGTGGGCACGATCTCGTCGGTGACGATGGAGACGCGGAAACCCCCGCGCGGGCTCAGCGGCGCGCCGTGGATCGAGGCGCAGAAGATCGACCTCGACCGGATCACCGAGGAGACGCTCATCTTCGAGGGCCCGGCGACGGAGGCCTGCCGGGCGTTCCCGGCCAACGTGAACGTGCTCGCCGCGCTCTCGCTCGCCGGCATCGGGCCCGAGAAGACGCGCATCAAGCTCTACGCGGTGCCCGGGCTCACGATGAACCGGCACCGGATCACGGTCGTGGGCGAGTTCGGCCGCCTCGCGATCGAGGTCGAGAACGTCCCGTCGGAGAACCCGCGGACAGGCAAGCTCTCTTACATGTCGACGATCGCGCTCCTCCGCGAGCTGACTGCGTCTCTGCGCGTCGGTACCTAGGCTGCAGTATCAGTGCCTAGTGCGGCTGGGTCGCTTCGAGGTACCGCTCGGCCTCGAGCGCAGCCATGCAGCCCGTCCCCGCGGCCGTCACCGCCTGGCGGTAGACGTGGTCCTGGACGTCGCCCGCCGCGAAGACGCCCGGCACGCTCGTCCCGGTCGTCCCGGGCTTCACCTTGATGTAACCGTTCGGCAGGAGCTCAATCTGGCCGCGGAAGATCTGGGTGTTCGGCTCGTGGCCGATCGCGACGAAGAGACCATCGACCTGACGGTCCGAGAGCGCCCCGGTCTTGACGTTCCTGAGGCGCACGGACGTGACCTTGCCACGGTCGACGTCCATGACGTCGTCCACGGCGCTGTCCCAGACGAACTCGATCTTCGGGTTCTTGAACGCCCGCTCCTGCATGATCTTGGAGGCGCGCAGCGTGTCGCGGCGGTGGACCACGTCGACCTTCTTGCCGAGCCGCGAGAGGTAGAGCGCCTCCTCCATGGCCGAGTCGCCGCCGCCGACCACCATGATGTTCTGGTCCTTGAAGAAGAAGCCGTCGCACGTGGCGCACGTCGAGATGCCGCGCCCCATGAGCTTCGTCTCGGCGGGGAGCCCCAGGAGCTTCGCCGTCGCGCCGGTGGCGATGATGATCGTGTGGCCCTCCCAGGTGGCGTCGCCGGCCTGCACGACGAAGGGCCGGCGGGAAAAGTCGACGGCGGTGACATCCTCGGCGATCATCTCGGTCCCGAAGTGCTCCGCCTGCCGCTTCATCGTCTCCATCAGCTCGGGTCCCTGGATCCCCTCCACGAATCCCGGGTAGTTCTCGACCAGCGTCGTGAGCATGAGCTGGCCGCCCGGCTGCACCCCCGTGAGCATGAGCGGCGCGAGGTTCGCGCGGGCCGCGTAGATGGCCGCCGTATAGCCCGCCGGCCCGGAGCCGATGACGATGACCTTGCGCGTCGTCCCCATAACTCTCCTCCGTCTTTAGATGCGCTCCCGGTTCCGGGCGATGCTCGTCACACGCCGAGGATCGCGCCGAGGTCCGCGAGGTCTCGGAGCTCGTAGCGGGGCGGCGTGATCCCGGGCGGAAGCGGGGCGCCCTCCGGATTGATCCATGCGGCGTCCATCCCGATCTGCTGGGCCCCGAGCACGTCGATGTCGGCGCGGTCGCCGACGAAGAGCGCCTCGTCGACCCCGACGTCCAGGCGGCGCAGCGCCTCGTCGAAGATCTCGCGCTTGGGCTTCCGCCAGCCGACGGCGTCGGAGACGACGATCGCGCTGAAGCGGCGGGCGACGCCCTCGCGCTCGAGGATGTCCACGGCGGTCGGCGTGTAGTCGAAGTTCGAGACGACCGCCAACCGGTACCGCCGCGCGAGGCGCTCGAGCAGCGGCCCGTGATGGAGGGGAAACTCGGCGGCCTTCCCGAGCTGGGACCGGTGGGTATCGATCAGCGTCTGGCCGAGCCCGGGTGGCAGCCTCGCCGGGTCGAGCGCGAGGCGACGGAAGAAGTGGTCGAACCGCTCGGGGGCCGGGACCTCACGGTAGTCGATCGCGCGCAGCCGCTCGGCCTCGCGCCAGCTCTCGACGAGCGCCTCGTAGCACGCCTCGAGGGAGATCTCGGGGGCGTGCGATCTCAGGACCTGGTGGAGGTGGCCCGCCGTGGAGCGCACCGTCCGCCCGTTCACCCGGATCTCGGGCATGCGATCCCGATCGAAGCGGACCAACGTGTCGAAGAGGTCGAAGAGGACAGCGGTGTAGGTCATCAGAGCGGCTTCCGCCCCGCGTACCCCTCGTCGAGGCCGTGCCAGTGACGGATCTCGCGTTCACCGTACTGCCAGCAGAGATTGACCTCTCGACCGTCGCGCAGGTGCGGGAAGTCCACCAGGCCGAGCCCGAGGTCCTTCGGCCGGCCGCCGAGCTTCACGACCTTCTCGAGCGTCTTGCGCACCCGTTCGGTCAGCTGCTCGATCCGCCCGGTGTCGGCGCGCCACTGCGCCCGGTCCAGGACGCCACCGCCGGCCAGCGCGATCCGCGCCTGCTCGGCGCGCAGCCGCTCGCGCAGCGCGGCGGCCTTCGTATGAGCGGCCATCGCCTCGCGCATGAGCGGCGCGAGCGCGGGGATCAGCGCCTCCACCTCGCGCGGCGTGAAGTGGCGGTCAGCCACGGATCGGCGCCTCGACGAAGATCGCGTGCACCTCCTTTGGCCCGTGCACGCCGCGCGTGAGCGTTAGCTCGATATCCGCCGTTCGGCTCGGGCCGGTGATGAAGCTGATGACGGCCCCGCGGTTCCCCGGCTCACCGTCGGCGTGCCAGAGCTCGAGGAACACGCCCGCCTGCGCGAGCGACTCGACGAGCGCCGTCCGGTCGAAGAGCGCGATGTGGTAGGGCGGCAAGAGCGACGTCGAGCGCGGGCGCCCGGCGCCGCTCGAGAGGACGAGGGTCCCCGTCTCGGCGATCGCGAGATCCACGCCCGTCAGGCCGAGCTCGGCCGCGCTCGCAACCTCCCCCGGCGGCATCGCGACCGGCTCGAGCCCGTGGGCGGTGAGTGCGGGCCCGAGATCGCCGCCGAGCTCGGCGGCGTGCCAGCTCACGAGCCGGCGCGCCGCGCGCTCGCGAGCGATTCCCGCGACGACCGGCACCACCTCCGCGAGGGTCGCCACGCGGTAGAAGACGCCGCCGACCTTCTCGAGCTCGTGACGGAAGCGCTCGAGCGCCTCGGGCCAGCGCTCCGCGAGCTCAGCCCGGATGGCCTCCGCCTCCACGCGCGGGCGCTCGGGCCGCCGGGCAGGCGTCGCGGGAGGGAGGCCGCGCGTCTTGCCGAGCTCGGCGCGGATCCGCGCCATGAACTCCGCACGCGTGGTCATCGCGGGGTCTCCCTCTCCAGCTCGCTCCAGCGCTCCCGGAAGGTGCGGCTCGCCACCGCGGGGAGATCGCGCGTCCGCGTCCAGTCACCGAAGAGCGGGAGGCTCCGGATCGCGCCGTCACGGACGAAGGGACGCTGCAGAACGCGGGCGATGCGGCCCGCCAGCCCGTAGAGGAGCGGGCGCGCCAGGAGCCACCCGACCGACGTGAACACAACCCGCTCGATCCAGGGCGCGATCCGCTTCTCGTCCACCTCACGCCGGAGCTCGATGAGCATGCGCGGGATGTCGATCCGCACCGGGCATGCGTCGACACACGCCCCGCAGAGCGAGGAGGCGTGCGCCAGCTCCTTCACCGAGCCGGGGCCGTTCAGCATCGCCGTCAACAGTATCCCGATGGGGCCCGGGTAGGTGTGGCCGTAGGCGTGGCCGCCGATCTGGCGGTAGACGGGGCAGACGTTGAGGCACGCGCCGCAGCGCAGACAGTCGAGCGCCTCGCGGAGTGGCCCGGCGAGCTGATCGACCCGGCCGTTGTCGAGGACGACCAGATGGAATTCCTCCGGCCCCTCGAGCTCCCCCGCGCGCCGCGGGCCCTGAACGAGCGTCGTGTAGACGGAGAGCTTCTGGCCGGTCGCGCTCTTCGCGAGGATCGCCAGGAACACCATGAGGTCGGTCATCGAGGGCACGACCTTCTCGACGCCCATCACGGCGACGTGGACACGGGGGAGCGAGGTCACCATGCGGCCGTTGCCCTCGTTGGTGACGAGGACCACGGTGCCCGTGTCCGCGACCGCGAAGTTCGCCCCCGTGATCCCGAGGTCCGCCTGGAGGAACTTCTCCCGCAGCTCGCCCCGCGCGAGCTTCGTGAGCGCCTCGGGATCCGCGGGAACCGTGCGCTTGAGCTCTTTCCCGAAGAGGTCGGCGATCTGGCCCTTCGTCTTGTGGATCGCTGGCGCGATGATGTGCGACGGCCGCTCGTGGGCGAGCTGGATGATGTACTCGCCGAGATCCGTCTCCACCGGGACGATCCCGGCCTCCTCGAGCGCCTCGTTGAGATGGATCTCCTCGGTGGCCATGGACTTCGACTTCACCGCCATCCGGGCGCCCGCCCGGCGGCCGATCTCGAGGATGACGGCGCGCGCCTCCGCCGGCGTCGTCGCGAAGTGCACCCGCCCCCCGAAGCGCTCGACGTTCCCGATCAGCTGCTCGAGGTAGCGATCGAGGTGCTGCAGCGTCGCTTCCTTGATCTCCCGCGCCACGTCACGGAGCCTTTCACCTTCCGGGAAGGCGTCGAACGCCTCGCGGCGGAGCCCGATGAACTTCGTCGTCGCGATGGTCAGCGCCTCCTGGAGGAAGGCGTCTTCCATCGCGCGGCCGGCGCGCCGGCGGAACGGGATCGAGAGGTCGGCCTGGCTCACGCCCGGCCCCCGTCGAGGAGCTCCGCGAGGTGCAGGGCGCGCACGCGCGAGCCCCGGCGCCGGAGACCGCCCCCCATCTGCATCAAGCACCCCGCGTCGCACGCGACCAGGCAGGCGGCGCCGGTCGCCTCGACGTGCCTGAGCTTCTTCGCGAGGATCTGGGAGGACACCTCCGGCAGGCGCACGGCGAACGACCCGCCGAAGCCGCAGCACTCGTCGGCGCCCGGCAGCTCGACGAACTCGACGCCCGCGAGGTGACGGAGGACCTCACGCGGGCTCTCGGTTTCGTGGAGTCCTCGGAGGAGATGGCACGAGTCGTGGTAGGTGACGCGCCCGCGTACGGTCGAGTGAAACTCGGACCGGCCCAGCACACGGACGAGGAACTGCGAGAGCTCGTAGACCCGCGCCGCGAGACGGAGCGCGTCCCTGGCGAGCTCCGGCTCCCCCACGAGCCCCGGGTACTCGTGCCTGACCATCCACGCGCACGAGCCCGAGGGCACGACGACGTGATCGGCGTCGCGAAAGAGCGCGACGGTGCGTGCCGCCACACGGCGCGCCACGGCGTGGTAGCCGGAGTTGAAGAGGGGCAGCCCACAACACGTTTGGCCCTGCGGGAACTCGACGGTCACGCCGAGGCGCCGGAGGAGCCGAACGATGCTCACGCCCACCTCGGGGAAGAACATGTCGCCGAGGCAGGTGATCATCAACGAGGCGCGCATCGCCGTCATGTCTCGGGGGCCGCGCGGCCGGCGCCACCGTGGGTGGCCGGAGGCAGGTGCGCTGGTGGAGGCGTGACGACGACGAGCGCGACAAGCGGGACCTGGCCGTCGTTGACGAGGCCGTGCTCGACTCCCGCCCGGGCGACCACCGCCTCGCCCGCCTCGACGGTCTCCTCGTCGGCGCCCACGCGGAAGCGGCCGCGCCCCTCGAGCACGTAGTAGATCTTGTCTTGATCCATGTGGCGGTGCGGCGTCTGGGCTTGGCCCGGCGCGACGCAGTAGAGGTCGAGCTGGGCGCGGGCCGTCGTGGCGAGCGCGATCTTCGCCATCTTGTCGGCCTGGAACTTCACGTGGTCCTTCACGCGAATCTTCATGGTCCCGGGGGCCTCGAGCCCTCGACACTCGATGGGTGGCCTGAGACGAGGCGCGGCGTGGCCCCGCTCCTCATATCGCCTCCCCTTCGATGGATCTGACCAGCAACTCTACGGGATGGACGACCGTGACGTCCAGGCCGCGCGCACGAGCGCCCTGAGCGATCTGCATGAGACAGCCGGGATTCCCCGTCGCCACGACCGTGGCCCCCGTCTCCGCGATCCGCGTGATCTTGAGCTCCAGGAGCTCGCGCGCGATCCCGGGCTCGAGGATGCTGTACACCCCCGCGCTTCCGCAGCAGAGGTCGCTCTCCGCGAGCTCCACGAGCCTGAGGCCGGGGATCCGCCGGAGGAGCTGCCGCGGCTCCTGACGCACGCGCTGGCCGTGGGCGAGGTGGCAGGCGTCGTGATAGGTCACGGTCAGCTCGAGCCTGCCGAGCGGCAGCTCGGCGTCCGCGAGCATCTCCGTCACGTCGCGCGTCCGCACCGCGAGTCCGCTCGCCTCCCGCACCCAGTGGCCGTATTCCTTCATCGCCGACCCGCACCCCGCCGCGTTGGTCACGACCCAGTCGATGTCGTCGGGGAACGTCGCCACGAGCCGTCGCGCGCGCGCACGGAAGTCGTCGGTCCGTCCCGCGTGGAGCTCGAGGGCGCCGCAGCACCCCTGGCCGCGCGGGACCACGACCTCCCACCCCGCGAGCGCCAGCAGTCGTGCCGTGTCGCGGTTGACGTGGGGGAACAGGTGGCGCTGCACGCACCCGGTCAGGAGCCCGACGCGGCCGCGCCGTCGCCCGCGCGCGGGGTAGAGCTCCGGGAGCGGCTCGGCGCGCGGCACGTCGCCGACCAGTCCCTCCATCGCGGCGAGCCGCGGGAAGAGCCTCAGCGCCCCCGTCGACCGCACGAGGCGCTGGAGCCCCGACCGCCGATAGAGACGCAAGAGCCCGAGCGCCGCGCCCATGCGGTCCGGCTCCGGGAACACCGCATAGATGAATCGGTCCAGGAAGCGCCGTCTCGGCGGCGGACCGTGGCGTCGGAGCTGGGCGCGCGTCGCCTCGAGGAGTGAGCCGAAGCGGACGCCCGAGGGACACGCAGTCTCGCACGCCCGGCAGCCAAGACAGAGGTCGATGTGGCGGGTGAAGGTCTCGGTCAGGGTGAGACGTCCCTCGGCCGCGGCGCGCATCAGATAGATCCGGCCGCGCGGCGAGTCCATCTCCTCGCCCAGCACCCGGTACGTTGGACACCGGGGCAGGCAGATGCCGCAGTGGACGCACTTCCGGATCTCCTCGAGGTCGGGAGCGTCGGGCGGGGCGAACGCCGACAACGCCATCAGAGTCCGCCGACGAAGCGTCCGGGGTTGAGCACTCGCTTGGCGTCGAACTCGTCCTTGAGCCTGCGCATCAGCGCCAGGGCGCCGGGCTCGACCGGCCCCCACGGATCGACGGCGGCGCGCACCGCCGCCGGCGCGCGCTGGATGATCACGCCGCCGCCGACGGGCGCGACGAACGCACGCAGGCGCTCGACGAGCGTCCTGACGGCTCGAGGCTCCACCGCGGGGAACGCGGCACGGAGGCTTCCGAGCGTGGCCGCGCCCGTGAGCGTCGCCGCGACGCCGGCCGCCGCGACGGCGCGCTCGGTCTCGGCGGCCGTCTCGCCGACCAGGGTCACGAGGGTCCCCACGGAGAGCACGATCGCCCCGTCCAGCGCCGTGGCCTCCGCATGCGCCGCCCAGAAGCTTGCGCCGAGCGGCCGGAGCGACGCGCCCGCTTCCCGGGCGAAGCGCGCGACCGTCTCGCCCTGGGCACGGACCGCCTCCTCCGCCGTGCCGATCGAGACCGCCACGGCCGCTGGCCCGTCGCCGGCGCCGCAGGCGGCGAGGCCCGCGCGGTTCAGGAGCTCGACCCGGCTCGGCTGCACCGTCGAGTCCACGAGGCGCGCGACGAAGGCCTGCGCCGCGGCCAGGTCCGTGAAGACCGCGAGCCAGGTCGCCTCGAACTCGGGCTCGGGGTGGAGCCGGAGGGTCAGCTCGCCGAGGACACCGAGGGTCCCGAGGGCGCCCACCATGAGCTTGGGGACGTCGTAGCCGCTGACGGACTTCACGACCTTGGCCCCTCCCCAGGTCACCACTCCGTCCGCCTGGACGAAACGCACTCCGAGCAGCAGGTCGCGCATGGTGCCATAGCGGGCTCGCAGCGGGCCGCTCGCGTCGGTCGCCGCGAGCCCGCCCAGCGTCCGGCGCTCCACCCCGGCCGGATCGAGCGGAAGGAGCTGCCGTCGCGCCCCGACGCGCGCCGCGAGCGCGCCCATCGTGGTCCCCGCCTCCACGGTGACCGTGAGGTCGTCGGGGTTGTACTCGACAACGCGATCGAGCCGTCGGAGGTCGAGGACCAGGTCCAGGCGAGACGGCGGGTGACCGAGCGCGAGGGCGTTGCCGCCGCCCCGGGGCACGACGGCCAGCTCCGCGTCCCAGGCGAGGGCGAGCACACGGCTCACGTGCTCGAGTGACCGCGGCCGGACGATCCAGCGCGGCACGAGGCCGTCGACGGCGGCGCTCACGCGGGCCGCCGTGTCGTCCACCAAGCCCTCGCGACCCACGATCGCCGCGAGCGCGCCCTGGATCGGGCGTGCGAGGATGCTCACGCTAGTGCGCCTCCAACGAGCTTCGGCGACTCCGCACGGGCGACCGCAGCGTGCCCGGCCCTAGATCCACGCGCCCTCTGGCACACGGGGCCGCGCCGGGCGGAACCCCTCGCCGCAGGCCGGATGCGAGGGGAGCAGCTTACCGGGATTCATGATCCGGTCGGGGTCGAAGATGCGGCGCAGCCGGGCCATGAAGTTCAGATCGGCCTCGCCGTACTGGAGCGGGAGATTCTTGGCCTTGTCGAGACCCACGCCGTGCTCGCCCGTGATCGTGCCGCCCATCGCGATACAGGCGTGGAGCAGCGCCTCGTTCGCCGCCTTCGCGCGCTCGAGCTCCTCGGGGTTCCGGTCGTCGTAGAGGATGAGCGGGTGGAGGTTGCCGTCGCCCGCGTGAAAGACGTTGGCGATCTGCACGCGGTGGCGCTCGGCGATTGCGCGGAGCGCGCGCATGATCTCGGGGAGCCTGGAGCGCGGCACCACGCAATCCTGAAGCAGGTACGTCGGCGCGAGGCGCCCCACCGCGCCCGCCGCCTCCTTGCGTCCTTTCCACAGGAGCGCGCGCTCGCTCTCGTCGCGCGCGACTCTGACGTCGAGAGCGCCGCGCTCGCGGCAGATCGTCGCCACGCGCTCCGCCTGCGCCAGGACCTCGGCGCGCGGGCCGTCCAGCTCGATGAGGAGCACCGCGCCCGCGTCCTTCGGATATCCGGCACCCGTCCCCTCGTTGATCGCCCGGATCATCAGCTCGTCGAGCATCTCCAGGGCCGCCGGGATGATGCCGGCGGCGATGATCGCCGAGACCGCCTCGGACGCCTCCTCGATGGACCCAAAGGAGGCGAGGATCGTCTGGACCGCCTCGGCCGTGTGGAGGAGCCGGACCGTCACCGCCGTCACGAGGCCGAACGTCCCCTCCGAGCCGACGGCCACGCCCGTCAGGTCGTAGCCCGCGCGGTCGGCGACCTTCCCGCCGAGCCGCACGACCTCACCCGCGCCCGTGACCAGCTCGAGCCCCAGGACGTGGTTGGCGGTGATGCCGTACTTGAGACAGTGCGGCCCGCCGGCGTTGGTCGACACGTTGCCGCCGATGGACGAGACCATCTGGCTCGAGGGATCGGGCGCGAAGAACCATCCCCGCTCCTGCACCGCGCGCGTGAGCCAGAGATTGATCAGCCCCGGCTGGACCGTCGCCGCGCGGTTCGCGAGGTCGATCTCGACGATCCGGGTCATCCGGTTCAGTCCGATCATCACCCCGCCGAGGGGCGCCATGGCGCCGCCGATCAGGCCCGTGCCCGAGCCGCGCGGGACGATGGGCACGCGCTCGCCGCGACAGAGGCGCACGATCGCCACGACCTCGGCGGTGCTCTCGGGCAGGGCGACGACGTCGGGCGCGCCCTTGTAGAAGGTGTGCATGTCGCATTCGTAGACGAGTCGCCCTTCCGCGGAGGCGACGAGGCCGTCCGGGCCGAGGATCCGCCGGAGCTCGTCGAGGAGACCGGGACCTAGCGGCATGGCATCACCTTACCCGAAAACGACCTTGCCGGCTCCCCGAGGGACGCCGGCAAGTGTGGGTCACACGGTCGGAGGCGGCGCTCAGGAGATGCGCCAGGTGTCCCCCGAGGTCAGGAGCTTCGCAATGTCGCCCGGCCCGCGCTCCGAGATCGCCTTCTGCTCCTGGTCGAGCATGATCTCCTCGTACACGGGCCCCGTGACCGCCGCCAGCACGCCGATCGGGACCGGGAAGTCGGGAGCGAAGAGGTCCGCGAGGAGCTTCGCCGCGTTCACGTTGGTGTCGTCGTGGACCCAGAGCGCGCTCGCCGCGACGTCCTTCGCCTTGACGACCTTCGGCCGGACGCCGTCCATGATGACGGCCCGTCGGTCGTCTTGCGGCCCGAAGAGCAGGGGTTTGCCGGGCTCGAGCCGGAGCTCGTACTGGAGCTTCTGCTCCTTGTCGTACATCACGTTCCACGCGAGGTCGTTGTACACGTTGCAGTTCTGGAGGATCTCCACGAACGCGGCGCCCCGGTGGCGGGCGGCGCGCTTCAGCATCTCCTCCATGTGCGGGATGTTCCGGTCGACGGTGCGACCCACGAAGGTCGCGCCGCAGCCGAGCGCGAACGCGAGGGGGTTCACCGGGCGGTCGGCGGAGCCGACCGGCGTGGACTTCGTGACCTTGCCGAGCTCACTCGTGGGCGAGTACTGGCCCTTCGTGAGGCCGTAGATCCGGTTGTTGAAGAGGAGGATCGTCACGTTCACGTTCCGGCGCAGCACGTGCAGCATGTGGTTGCCGCCGATCGACAGCCCGTCGCCGTCCCCCGTCACGACGAACACCTTGAGATCGGGACGCGCCAGCCGGAGCCCGGTGGCGATGGCCGGGGCGCGGCCGTGGATCGTGTGGAACCCGTAGGTGTTCATGTAGTACGGAAACCGACTCGAGCAGCCGATCCCCGAGACGAAGACGATGTCCTCCTTCGGGATGCCGAGGTCCGGCATCGCCTTCTGCACGGCGGAGAGGATCGCGTAGTCCCCGCAGCCGGGGCACCACCGGACGTCCTGGTCGGACTCGAAGTCCTTCTTCGTGTACTTGGGCGCTTCCTTCGCCTCGGCGCCGCCCGCGCTCATACGTGGCCCTCCACGAGCTGGGTGATGGCCTCGAGGATCTCTTCGCTCGCGAGCGGCAGGCCGCGCACGCGGTTGAAGCCGACGGCGTCCACCAGGTACTCGGCGCGGAGCACCCGGACGAGCTGACCGCTGTTGATCTCCGGCACGAGCACCTTCCGGTACTCGCGCAGGATGTGACCGAGGTCCGGCGGCAGCGGGTTCAGATAGCGGAGGTGGATCGAGGCGACGGCCCGACCCTCCGTCTGCGCGCGCTCGACCGCCGCGGTGATCGCGCCGTACGTCCCGCCCCAGCCGACGACGAGGAGGTCGCCGGTCGCGGGGCCGTTGATCGTCGTGGGCGGGATCTCCTGGGCCACGCGCCGCACCTTCTCCGCGCGCGTCCGGACCATGTGGTCGTGGTTGTCGGGGTCGTAGGAGATGTTGCCCGTGACGTCCTGCTTCTCGATCCCACCGATCCGGTGCTCGAGCCCCGGCGTCCCGGGGCGCACCCACGGACGCGCGAGCGTCGCCGGGTCGCGCAGGTACGGGAAGAAGCCCTCCTTCTCGGTCCGGAAGCCGATCTCGATCGGCGGTAGCGTCTGGGGATCCGGGATGAGCCACGGCTCGGAGCCGTTCGCCAGGAACCCGTCGCTCAGGACCATGACCGGGACCATGTACTTCGTCGCGATACGGACGGCCTCGTAGGCGACGTAGAAGCAGTCCCCCGGCGTCGCGGGCGCGAGGACGACGACGGGCGACTCGCTGTTGCGCCCGTACATCGCCTGCATCAGGTCCGCCTGCTCGGTTTTCGTCGGGAGCCCCGTCGACGGGCCGCCGCGTTGGATGTCGAAGATCACGAGCGGGAGCTCGGCCGTCACCGCGAGACCGATCGCCTCGCCCTTGAGCGCGATGCCGGGGCCGCTCGAGCCGGTGACGCCGATGGCCCCCCCGAACGCCGCGCCGATGGCCGCGGTGATCGCGGCGATCTCGTCCTCGGCCTGGATCGTGCGCACGCGGAACCGCTTGTGGAGCGCGAGCTCGTGCAGGATGTCGCTCGCCGGGGTGATCGGGTAGGCGCCGTACACGACGGGGACCTTCGAGCGCTCGGCGGCCGCGAGGATCCCCCACGCGAGGGCCCGGTTGCCGGTCATCGCCCGGTAGAGCCCCGGCGCCATCTCCGCCGCCTCGACCGTGTAGTGCTCGGCGAAGATCTCGGCGGTCTCGCCGTAGGCGTGGCCCGCCTTCAGCACGCGCGTGTTGGCTTCGGCGATGGACGGGTTCTTCGCGAACTTCTTCGTGATCCACTCGAGCGTGGGCTCGAGCGGCCG
>Ga0134080_10000432_pt1 | contig 14057 bp, 9 predicted proteins | sample 15_taG_9_FD_94469 | JGI IMG/M metagenome (GOLD analysis project Ga0134080, IMG submission 94469) | Grasslands soil microbial communities from the Angelo Coastal Reserve, California, USA - 15_D_Met_40cm_2_24_1 metaG | ecosystem: Environmental > Terrestrial > Soil > Grasslands ...
CGAGTTCGAGCCCGAGATCCGCCGCGCCGGCCTGACCGACGCCGGCGTGCTCCGTCGCGCCAAGCAGCTCGGCTTCGCCGACGCGTGGATCGCGCGGCTCACCGGCACGCGCGAGGGCGAGATTCGCGCGCGGCGCCTGGCGCAGGGCATCCGCGCCACCTTCAAGACGGTGGACACCTGCGCGGCGGAATTCGCGGCCTATACGCCCTACATGTACTCGACGTACGAGGAGGAAGACGAGGCGCCGCCCACGGATCGCCGGAAGGTCATCATCCTGGGCTCGGGACCGAACCGCATCGGCCAGGGCATCGAGTTCGACTACTGCTGCGTCCACGCCGCCTTCGCGCTGCGCGAGCGAGGGGTCGAGGCAATCATGATCAACTGCAATCCGGAAACGGTCTCCACCGACTACGACACGTCCGACCGGCTCTACTTCGAGCCGCTCACGCTCGAGGACGTGCTGAACGTCGTCGAGAAGGAGCGGCCGTTCGGCGTCATCGTCCAGTTCGGCGGCCAGACCCCGCTCAAGCTGGCGGTGCCGCTGCAGCAGGCGGGCGTACCGATCCTCGGCACCTCGCCCGACGCCATCGACCGCGCCGAGGACCGCCAGCGCTTCAGCGACCTCCTGCGCGAGCTCGGGCTGAACCAGGCGGCCGGCGCCACCGTGCGCTCACTGCCCGAGGCGCGGGAGGTGGCGCAGCGGCTCGGCTATCCCGTGCTCGTGCGCCCCTCCTACGTGCTCGGCGGCCGTGCGATGCGCATCGTTTACGACGACCAGGACCTGATCCAGTTCGTCGGCGAGGCGGTGGAGGCCGCGCCCGACCATCCGATTCTCATCGACAAGTTCCTGGAAGACTCGCTGGAGATCGACGTCGATGCCGTCGCCGACGGCGCGCGCGTCGTCGTGGGCGGCGTGATGGAGCACATCGAGAAGGCCGGCGTGCACTCCGGTGACGCCGCCTGCGCCCTCCCACCCTACTCGTTGGACGAGGGCCAGGTGAAGTCCCTCCGCGCCCAGGCCAAGGCGCTCGCGAAGGCCCTGGGCGTGGTGGGCCTGATCAACGTGCAGTTCGCGATCCGCAACGAGACGATCTTCGTGCTGGAGGTCAACCCGCGCGCCTCGCGCACGGTGCCCTTCGTCTCCAAGGCCATCGGCCTGCCGCTCGCCAAGGTGGCGACGTGGGCGCTGCTCGGCGAGCCGGTGGACCAGCTGGCGCCGATCGAGGAGCGCGAGCTGCGGCACATCGCGGTGAAGGAGTCGGTGTTCCCCTTCGTCAAGTTCCCGGGCGTGGACATCGTGCTCGGCCCCGAGATGAAGTCCACCGGCGAGGTGATGGGGCTCGATCGCGACTTCCGCAAGGCCTATCTCAAGGCGCAGATCGCCGCCGGCTCGCCGTTGCCGACCAGCGGCAAGGTCTTCGTCTCCGTGAAGAACCGCGACAAGCGCGCGATCACCACGCTGGCCCGCCGACTCGTGGAGATGGGCTTCTCGTTGGTGGCCACCATCGGCACCGCGCGCGTGCTCGAGCGCCACGGCATGAGCGTCGAGCTCGTGTACAAGGTGCTCGAGGGCCATCGTCCCAACGTGGTGGATCTCATGAAGCGCGGCGACATCGCGCTGGTCTTGAACACGCCGGAGGACGGGCGCGCGCGCAAGGACTCGGCGGCCATCCGGCGCGCCGCCGTGAGCCTCAACGTCCCCTATTACCTCACGATCGACGGCGCGCAGGCGGCCATCGGCGCCATCGAGGCGCTGCTCAAGGGCGAGCACCAGGTGCTGAGCCTGCAGGAATACCACGCCGATGCCTGAGCGGCTCTGGGTCGCCCTCGACGTGGAGACGCTGAAGGAGGCCGACGGGCTCCTCGAGCGGCTGGCCGGGGCCGGACCGCCCGAGACGATGGGCGCCAAGATCGGCTCGCAGCTGTTCACGGCCGCCGGGCCCGCCGCCGTCGAGACCGCGCTCAAGCGCGGGTTCCCCGTGTTCCTCGATCTGAAATTTCACGACATCCCGAACACCGTCGCCGGCGCCGTGCGCGAGGCGACGCGCATCGGGGTGGCGATGCTCGACGTCCACGCCGGCGGCGGCGGCGCGATGATGCGGGCGGCCGCGGAGGCCGCGGGCAAGGCGGCGAAGGACTTCGGCGTCGCGCGGCCGATCTGCCTCGGCGTGACGGTGCTGACGAGCCTCGACCGCAAGGGCCTCGAGGAGGTCGGGGTCGTCGCCAACGTGGAGGCGCAGGTGCTGCGGCTCGCCGAGCGCGCGCGCGAGGCCGGGCTCGACGGCTGCGTGGCCTCCCCGCAGGAGATCCGGCTCCTGCGACGCGCGCTGGGCCCGCGGTGGGTGATCGTCACGCCCGGGATCCGGCCCGCCGAGCGCGTCGACGATCAAAAGCGCGTCGCGACGCCGGCCGATGCGATCAGGGCGGGCGCCGACGCGATCGTGGTCGGCCGTCCGATCACCGCCGTGCCGGATCCCAGGGCGGCGGCAGCCGCCATCCTGTCGGAAATCGCCGCCGCGGCCGTCTAGTAAATGGGGGGCCCCGACATGGCCCCCCATACCCCCCAAGCGCTCGGGCCGCCCCGGCGCAGCCGTGGCGGCCCTCGTTATCCCGTAGGCATCGGAGGGGGCCGTCCAGGCCCCCTCCGAGGTTCCAGGCCCCCTCCGAGGTTCTAGCCCGCCGCCTCGCCCGCCCATGCGGCGTCGATCAGCCCCACGGCCTCGGCGAGGGCGCCGCGGATGGCCTGCACGTTCACCTGCTGCTCGGCGAGGACCACCAGATAGCCGATGCGGCTGGCGGCCAGGAACATCGTCCCGTCGTCGGCCGAGAACAGGGCGGTGCAGAACGACGGCCGCCCCAGACGCTGCGCGCTCGTCTCCAGCTCGCGGCCGAGGGTGGCGGCGAGCGCCGCCATGGAATCGACCTCGATCGTGCCGGGCAGCTCGGCGGCGATGACGAAGCCGTCCGCCGCGACGATGAGGGCGCCGCGCACCCAGTGCTGCCGCTTCAGCTCCGAGACGATGTCCCGCACGTGGCGGCCCCGCGAGGTGCTGTCGTACTCGAGCGCGAGCTTGAGGCGTGGTCCGCTCATGAAACCCTCCTGGTCCGGTCGACCGGCGTGTCAGCCGGCGTGGAAGAGGGCGCAGCGGCCGGCGGCCCGGCGGCCAATCCCAGTTCGTGCAGCGTGGCGGACCACAGTCGATTCAGGTCGAGCAGCCCTTGGGTCGGATCGGTCGCGCGCGGCAGTGCGAGCGAGACGACGAGATCGCCGTCGGTGCGCGTGAAGACGGCGTCGTGGTCGTCCTCGACGATGGCACGGTGGAGCGGGCCCAGGCCCGCGCGCCCGAGCGTGGCCGCCGCCAGCTGCAGCGTGCGGGCCAGCGCCTCCGAGACGTCCTTGGCGTCGTCGGCCACGGGCTGCGACGCGATCAGCCCGCCGTCGGCGCGTCCGATGATCAGCGCGCGGCCCGTGCCCGGCAGCCGCAGCCGGTCCACGCGCGGCGCCGCGGTTGCGTTCGCCGCCGGCGGCGGCGCCGCTTCGCGCGTCCGAACGGCCTCCAACAGCGCGGTCGCCTCGGGGAATTCGGGATAGAAGCGCAGCGCGCGCCGCAGCAAGTCGCGGCACTCGTGCGCGTCGCCCTCCTCGAGCGCGATGCCCGCGAGCCCGAGCAGGGCGCGCGCGTGGTTGGCGTCGTGTCCCAGCACCCAGCGGAACTCCTGCCTCGCGGGCGCGGTGGCGCGGCGCGCGACGTGCAAGTAGGCGGCGAGCAGGTGCGCGTGGAGGTTGTCGGGATCGAGCTCGAGCACGCGCGCCACGAGCGCCGCCGCCTCGGCATCACGGCCCTCGCGCCGCCGCTGCTCCGCGCGCCGGAGCGCCTCCGGTACCGTCTGCGGCTCGCGCCCGCCGCGCGACGCCCACAACCTCACGACGCCCCTGCCCTCATGCGAGCGTCACGCGCACGACCTCTTCCACGGTCGTCACGCCCTCCAGCACCTTGGCCATGCCCGCCTGGCGCAGCGTCTTCATGCCTTCCTTCTGCGCCTGCTCGCGGAGCACCGCGGTCGAGGCGTCCTCGAGGATCATGTCGCGGATGGTCTCGCTGATCGGCATCACCTCGTAGATCGCCACCCGGCCCTTCATCCCGGTGAAGTTGCACGTCGCGCAGCCGGCGCCGCGGTAGAACATCACGGGGCCGCGCCCCTGCGGCACGTGGCCGTAGCGCACGAGGTCTTCTTCCCTGCCTTCCACCGGCTGCTTGCACTCCTTGCAGATCCGCCGGCCCAGCCGTTGGGCCAGCATCAGCAGCAGCGCCGAGGAGAGCAGGAACGGCTGGACGCCCATGTCGACCAGCCGCGCCACCGTCGACGGGCAGTCGTTCGTGTGCAGGGTCGTGAAGACGAGGTGGCCCGTGAGCGCCGCGCGGACGGAGATCTGCGCGGTCTCGAGGTCGCGCGTCTCGCCGACGAGGATGACGTCCGGGTCCTGGCGCAGGAAGGAGCGCAGGACGGCCGCGAACGTCCGGCCGATCCCGTCGTTCACCTGCACCTGGTTGACACCCTTGAGGTTGTACTCGACCGGGTCCTCGGCGGTCATGATGTTGTGGTCGACCTTGTTGATCGTCGAGATCGCCGAGTAGAGCGTGGTCGTCTTGCCCGAGCCCGTCGGCCCCGTGATCAGGACCATGCCGTACGGCTGGTGGATCGCGTCGGTGAACTTCTCGAAGCTCCACTGATCGAAGCCGAGCTTGGTGAGGTCGAGCTGCAGCGACTCCTTGTCGAGGATGCGGAGCACGGCTTTCTCGCCGAAGATCGTCGGCAGGATCGACACGCGGAAGTCGATCTCGCGCGAGCCGTGGCGCAGCTTGATGCGTCCGTCCTGAGGCAGGCGCCGCTCCGAGATGTCGAGGTTGGCCATGATCTTCAGCCGCGAGATCACCGCCGCCTCCACCTTCTTGGGCGGCGACACCATCTCATGCATGACGCCGTCGATGCGGAACCGGATGCGGAACACCTTCTCGTACGGCTCCCAGTGCAGGTCGGAGGCGCCGCGCCTGATCGCGTCGAGCATCACCTTGTTCACGAACTTGACCACCGGCGCGCCGTCGGCCGCGTCGCGCAGCTCGACGACCTCGCCCGTCGACCGCGAATCCTCGTCGGAGACGACCTCCACGGTGGCGTCGGTCAGCTCGGAGAGGACGTCGTCCATCCCCGAGGTGATCACCGGCTTCGCGTAGTGCGTCTCGATCGCGGCGCGGATGGCGGCGCCGACGGCGACCACCGGCAGCACCGTGAGCCGCGTGGTGGCGGCGATCTCGTCCATGGCCACGACGTTGGTCGGGTCCGACATGGCGAGGGTGAGCGCGCCGTCCACGCGCGAGAGCGGCAGCACCTCGTACTTGCGCGCGAGGTGTCCGGGCACCAGGGCCAGGATCTCCGCGGGCACCGGCTGCTGGCGGACGTCCACCGACGGCAGGCCGTGCTCCTTCGAGAGCACCTCCACCAGCCGCTCCTCGGTGACGAGGCCGCGGCGCGCCAGCACGGAGCCGAGCCGCTCCTTCGAGCGGCGGTGCTCGCGGAGCGCCTCGTGGAGCTGGTCCTGCGAGATCACGCCCTCGGCGACGAGGAGCTCGCCGATGCGCGCGCGGCTCCCGCGCTTGCGGACCGGCGACACGCCGCCGGCCTTGCCCGGCTCGAATGCTGGCAAGCGCGCTGCCGGCATGGCGTTGGCGAGTCGGACGGGCGTGCTCGGCGCCGTGACGAGGGACGGCGGCGTGATGATCGACGGTGGGGCGCTGGATGGCCGCGCGGGTGCGGGCGGCGGCACGGGGGAAGTGATGGACGGCCGCGCGGGTGCGGGCGGCGGCACGGCGGGGCCGATCGACGGCCGCGCGGGCGCGCGTGGCGGCGCGGCGGGGACGATGGGCGCCGCTGGCGTCGGGTCGACGGCACGAGGACGGCCCCCGCCGAGCGCGCCCTGATCGGGATCGACGCGCTCGATGCGCTCGGCGGTCTCCATCAGGCGCTCGATGTCGCCGAGCCGCGTGTAGATCTCTCGGAGCGCCTCCAGCACGGTCAGGTCCGCGGGGTTCTCCGCGAGCGCCGCCTCGAACATCTCGGCGCTGTCGCGGAGCTCGCGCTCGTCGGCGCCGTTACGCGGGCCGCTGCCGGATCGCACTCCGCGCTTCCTCCGGGGTCAGCGGCGCGGCCAGGACACCCGTGCGGCGCGGCCGCCGACGGGCCTCGACGAGGATCGCGCCGAGGCCCTGGCTGGCGTCGCGCGCGAACAGTCGCACCATGCCGACGGTGGTCCGCTCGTCGAAGATGGCGAGCAGGATCGCGTCGTCGTCCACGGTGCTGACGTGCAGGCTCTCCTTCAGGCCCTCGTGGAAGAGCACCGAGAACTCGCTCTCGCCCAGCAGCCGGGCGAGCGCCGCCGTCGAGCTGAAGGCGCCGGCGGCGAGGGCGGCGATGGAGACGGTGTCGAGCGTGCGCGCCGCCCCCGCGATCGCGAGGGGCTCGCCGCTGCGATCGATCAGCAGCACGGCCGCGCTGCTCGAGTCGCCGAGAAACCGCTCCAGCACGGCGTCGATCCGCGCCGCGTCGGTTTCGTGGATGACGAGGTCGTGTCGCATCACGAGGCTCCTTCCTGTACCTGACCGAACTCCCGGAGGAGGACCATCCGGGACAGCGTGTTCAGCGTGTCGAAGACCCCCTTGCCCGTCACCGCCACCCCCTCGAACGCCGGCACCCGGCGCGTGCCGCGGTTGAGCGTGTACTCGAGGTAGTCGATCGGCGCCACGTCGGGCAGGTCCCGCTTGTTGTACTGGACGACGTACGGCACCGTGGCGAGGTCGAGGCGATACTCGCGCAGGTTGTCGTTGAGGTTGCGGAGGCTCTCGACGTTCTCCTTCAGCCGGTCCCACTGCGAGTCGGCCACGAACACCACGCCGTCGACGCCGCGCAGCACCAGCTTGCGCGTCATGTTGTAGCGGCTCTGGCCGGGCACCGTGTAGAGCTGGAACTTCGTCGTGAAGCCCCGCACGCTCGTCGCGGACACGGGCAGGAAGTCGAAGAAGAGCGTGCGGTCGTCGCCCGTCGCCAGCGAGATCATGTTGCCGCGGTTGTCGTCGGGCAGGCAGCGGTGGACGAACTGGAGGTTCGCCGTCTTCCCCGCCATGCCGGGCCCGTAGTAGACGAGCTTGAAGTTGATGACCTTGGCGGCGTAGTTGATGATGGACATTCAGCGCGCCTCCAGTGCCGCCGCCGCGCGGTCGGCCTCGCGCCACGCGCGCCCGGGCCGCGCCACCGGTCCCGCCGCCGCGAGCAGCGTCGTCCCGCGCCCGGCGAGCGGGCGCACGAGAATGCGCCGCCGTCCCTGGCGGAAGATGACCGACACGAGCGCGCCGAGGTCGGCGTCGCGCGTGCGCCCAAGGCCGTCCCACACCGCCAGCGCGAGCTCGCCGAGGCGCTCCGCCTCGTGGCCGGGCTCGCGGAAGACGTAGACGCGGGCGACGCCGGCGGCGTCGGTCAGCACGGCCGGCTCGAGGTCGCCGAAGGCCTCCAGGGTCCCCGCCACGCCGGCGACGCGCGGCTCGACGGCGAGCGCGGACAGCGCGCGTGACGGCGGCGTGACGCCCTCGCCCGCGCGGCCGATCAGCCCCGCCGCGCGCGCGGCGCGCAGCTCGAGCAAGGCCACGGGCGCGCCCGGCCGCCGCGCGCCGACGACCACCGGCGTGGGCGCCGCGCTCACGACGATCGCCGCGCGCGCGGTGCGCACGGTCACCTGCTCGCCCGCGGCGGCGCCGAGCAGTCCGGCGACGCGCGCGGCCACGGCGGTCACGGCCTCGCGCGGCAGCGTCGGGGCCACGAACGCCACCAGCGGCACGCTCTCCACGACGCCCGACCACGACTCGAACGTCCCCGCGCCCGCGAGGCAGGCGGCGAGACGTGTGAGCGCGTCGCGGCTGATCACCTCGGGCGCGACCTCGCGCGGCGGCGCGGGCGCCCGCGCGGCGACGCGTGTCGGTGGAATCGGCAGCGGCGGCGCGGAGGTGACGATCGCCGGCGCCGGTGGCGGCGTGATCGTCGGCGCGGCCGGGGCGGACCTCAGCGACTCCGCGACGGGATCGCGTGGCGGCGCCGCGACCGGAGCGGGCGGCGGCGGTGCGAGGCGTGGCGTCGCGACGGGAGCGGGCGGCGGCGGTGGCGTGCGGCGCGGCGGCGCGGCCGCGACGGCCGGCGGAAGGTCCGCCGCGGCGCCCCCGGGGCGCGCGCTCGCGGCCGGCACGTCGCGCGGCACCGGGAGCGGCTGGAACGGCGCCGGAAAGGCCTCGAGCCCCGCGATCTGGCTCGGCGTCCAGCCGGTCGGGATCACCCCGGGCGGCAGCTGGCGCAGGACGTCGTCGAGCGGCAGCGTCAGCTTCAGGTTGGGGTACTGCCCCCGGAACTCCACGTCCGACATGGCGAACGCGAGCGCCGGAAACTGCGACGCGACGATCGCCCAGTGCAACTGCACCGCGCCCTCCGGCAGCTGCGCGAGCACGACGCGCCGGGGCACGGTGAGCCAGTGCGGCTCGCGCAGGCTCTCGGCGACGCGGTCCATCGGCAGCGTGAACGCGGCGGCGGGAAGCTGAGCCGCGACGCGCTCGAACCGCACCCGCACCACGGCGTCATCTGGCGGCGACTCGGGCGACTCCTGCCACTCGGGCGTCTCGGGCGCCGCGGCCGACGGTTTCACCGCAGGCACCGGCGTCGCGGCCTCGGCGGGGTCCTCGTGGCGGCGTGCATCACGCGCGACCGGAGTCTCGACGGGCGTCGTCGGCGTGACGACGACCCGCTGGCGCGCGCGGTCCCCGCGCGGCGCCGGGCGCGGCGAGAGCACCCGCCCCCGGAACGGTGCCAGCACGAGCGGCGTCGCGACCAGCGTCAGGAACGGCGCGGGTCCGAGCCGCGCGAAGGCGTACGCGAGCGCGGACAGCGTCGTCAGGTCCGCCAGCGTCGCGAAGGCCGCGGCGGCGGTGAGGCCGAGGGTCACGTGGGTGAGGCAGGCGCCGCCGACCCAGCTCAGGCGGCGGGCGAGCGACGCGCGGCGCAGGAACAGGAGCGAGAGCACGGCGTAGAAGAACGGCACCGCGACGATCGTCCACGCCGGCGCCACACCGCCGTCGCCGAGGTCCAACCAGAACAGCACGCCCGTCACCACGACGTAGGCGACCACGACGCCCAGCGCGTGGAGCCATCGCATCAGCGGCGACAGGCGGTAGCGGCCCACGTCACATCGCCCGCGCCAGCTCGGGCAGCGCCCGCCGCGCATAGTAACGGACCTTGCCGAGCACGTTCGGCTCGGCGATGCCCACGGCGAGGAGCCCCGTGGTCGCCACGCCGTAGAGCACGACCATGCCCTTCTCGTACTCGAGGATGACGCCCTGGAGCGCGCCACGACCCAGCTCGCGGCCGAGGCCGTCGGACGACTCGGCGAGGCAGGCGCTGAGCGCAGCCGCCACGTCCGCGTCCACGCCCGCGTGTGCCGTCGCCTCGACCACGAAGCCCTCGCGGTCCGCGAGGACGGCCCACTGCACGCCATCCATCGTGAGGAACTGGGCGACCACGGCGGCGGCCCCGTCGGGGACGGGCGTCGTGTCAAGCGGCACCGGCGTATCGGTCTCCACGGTCGCCGGGGTTCCCCGGGCCGCCGGGGCCTTGGCGGACGCCGCGGGGCGCTGCGCCAGCAGGCCGTCGAGGTGGCGGATGAGGTCGTCGGCGGCGAAGGGCTTGGCGAGGATGCCCACCGACTGCGCGCGCGCGGCGCGCTCGCGGACCTCGTCGTTGACGATGCCGGACATCAGCAAGACCGGCGTGTGCGCGAGGCGCGGGTGGCCCTTGATGAACTCGCAGATCTCGTAGCCGTCGCGGTCGGGCATCACCACGTCGCACACCACGAAGTCCGGGGCATCACGCTCGAGCCGCTCGAGCGCCTCGCTGCCGGAGGCCGCGCACACGACGTCGATCTGCCGGCCCGCCAGCGCGCGCTCGACGACCTTCCGCACGCTGAGGCTGTCGTCGACCACCAGCACCTTGGTCATGCGCGTTTCTCCTCGTCCATCATCCTCGCCACGTCGAGCAGCAGCTGGTCGACGGGGCGAGCGATGGTCTTCGGCTGGGTCCGCAGCTCATTCGGATGGACCGGGATGAAGCAGAACTTGCCGCCGCGCTCGCGGTGCGAGGCCGCGACGAGCGCGGAGAAGGCCGGCTCACCACCGAGCCCGCCGAACTCCGCGTGCGTCACGCGCCCACTCTCGAACACGACGAGGCCGCCGCCGGTGGCGAGGACGAGCACCAGCCGCCCCGTCTTGCCGCCGACCGAGATCGCCTGCGTGAGCTCCTCGATCTCCAGCACGCCGAGCGCGCCCTGGAACGTGCGCGTCCCGCCGTTCGTCCCGACGGAATCGAGCCCGGCCATCGAGGGCCCGGGCGCCGCGGGGACGGGCGCGGCCTGGGCGACGACCGGCACCGGCGCGACGGGCGCTGCGGGGGCGACCGGCTGCGGCGCCGGGATGACGGGCCGCGGCGGCGGGGCGAGGGGCCGGGGCGGCGGGGCGACTGGGGGCGGCGCCGGCGGCAGCGGTGCGACGGGCCTCGGAGGCGGCGGCGGTGGCGGCGCGACCCGTGGCGGCTTGATCACGGGCGCGGGCGCGGCGGCGCGCGGGACGGCCGCGGCGGGTGCCGAGGGCGTGGTCGCCTCGAGCTGCTTGCGCACCAGCTGAATGACGCGCGTGACGATCGTGGCGCTGCTGAGCGCGTCGGGCAGCACGAGGTCGACGCCGGCGACGGCCGTCTGCGTCGGCACGTTCTCTCCCGGCCCGACGATGAGGACGAAGCGCACGTCCTTGGTGGACGGATCGCTGCGGACGATCGCGCAGAGCTCGTGACCCTCCATGTCCCCGAGCCGGGCGCGGCTGATGATGACGTCCTGCTTGTTCCACTCGAGCATCGACAGCGCGAACGACGCGCTGGGCGCCACCGAGACCTCGGCGCCGCCGGCATCGAGCGCCTCCGCGAGGACGGGCGCGCGCTGCGGATCGGGATCGACGAGCAGCGCCTTCATGCCGGCACCAGCGAGGCGACGAGCGTGACGAACGCGTGCTCCTCGACGGGCTTGGTGACGTAGTGCTGGACGCCGAGGCTCTTCGCCAGCGCGACGTGCTTGTCGCCCGCGCGCGTGGTGAGGACAATCACGGGCAGCGAGCGCGTGGCGGGGCGGCGGCGCACGTCGTCGATCAGCTCGTAGCCGTTCACGCGCGGCATCTCGAGGTCGGTGACGACGACGTCGAAGGCGGCCTCGGCCAGCCGGGCCATCGCGTCGGCGCCGTCGCCCGCCGTGGTGACGTCGAAGCCGGCTTTCTCGAGCATCTGGCCGACGAATCGACGCACGCTGACCGAGTCGTCGACGAGCAGCACGCGCCGGCGCGGGGCGGGCGCCTCGCCGGCGGCGGCCTCGCGGCGGCGCGCGGCCCGGGTGACCGCGTTCGCGCGCGCCGCCGTCTCGACCAGCGCACCGGGGTCCAGCAGCAGCGTGACGCGCGCGTCGGCACCGACGCTGGCGCCGCCGTACGGCCCGACGCCCGTCAGGAACTCGCCGAGCGGCTTGATGACGATTTCCTGCTTGTGCAAGATCTCGTCCACCTCGACGGCGAGCGTGCGGCCCGCGCCGCGCACGACGAGCACGGGACGGCGCGGCCGCCGTGGCCCGCGCTCGAGACCGAGGATGGTCGGGAGGGGGACGAGATCCACGAGGTCCTCGCCGACGAGGATCGCCTCGCCGCGCGGGCCCGGCCGCACGTCCTCCGGCCGCACCGTCGTGACGAGCTGCACGGCGTTGAGCGGCACCGCCAGCCGCTCCTCGGCGACGGTGATCATCAGCGCCTCGGAGACCAGCAGCGTGAGCGGCAGGCGCAGCGTGAAGCGCGTGCCCTCACCCACGACGCTCCGCACCTCCACGTCGCCGTTGAGCCGCCGGACGTTCGTGCGGACGACGTCCATGCCGACGCCGCGCCCCGCCGCCGTCGTGACCGCGCTCGCCGTGCTGAAGCCCGGCAGGAAGATGAGGTCGAGCGTCTGGTCGTCGTCGAGCTCGGCGTCGGCGGGCACGAAGCCCTGCGCGACCGCGCGCCGGCGCACCAGGTCCGGATCGATGCCGCGCCCGTCGTCCGCGACCTCCACCAGCACGGCCCCGCCCTCGTGCGCGGCCGACAGCGTCACCGTGCCCGCCGCTTCCTTGCCGCACGCGCGCCGCTCGTCGGGTGCCTCGATGCCGTGCGTGATCGTGTTCTGCACGAGATGCAGGAGCGGATCCACGATCTGCTCGATGATCGCGGTGTCGAGCTCGACGGCCTCGCCGCGCGTCTCGAAGCGCACGCTCTTGCCGGCCGCCCGCGCGGCCGCCTGCCCCTGGCGCACGAACCGGCCGAAGAGGCTGCCGATCGGCACCAGCCGCGCGCGCCCGATCTCGCTTCGCAGCGCGCCGGTGATCCGGTGGACGTGCGCCATGTCGTCGCGGAGCGAGCGCGTCACCGCCGTCAGCTCGGACTGCAGCTCCGCGATGTCGGCCGCGATCTCGGCCACCGTCCGCGCGAAGATCCCGGAGTCGTCGTAGCGGTCGAACTCCAGCTCGGCGAACAGCTCGGAGACCGAGCGGCCGGCCGTCGCGGCGGCCGCGGGCTTCGCGGGCGGCACGGGACGCCGCTGGTCGAACTGACGCCGCTCGAAGTCGGCGATGCACTGGGCGAGGCGGCCGCGGCTCGCGAGGAGCGCGGCCGAGACGCGGTCGATCTCGTCGAGGCGCTGGTCCACGCGCTCGCGGTCGATCACCATCTCGCCGATGAGGTCCATCAGCGAGTCGAGGCGCTCGAGGTTGACGCGGATCGTCTGGCGCGGCGGGCGGCGCGGCGCGGCGCGGGCGGGCGCCGGGCGCGGCGTGCTCAGCAGCGCCGCCAGCGACGACGAGAGCGCCGGCACGGGCTCGGGGAAGGGCGCGGCCGGCGGCGCGGGGGCGGGCACGGGCACGCCGTCCAGCAGCGCGTCGAGCCGCGCGCGCACCCCGGCCACGACGTCGGTGACGTTCGCGCGCGGGTCGGGCGGCAGACCGAGCATCAGGCGTAGCGCGCCCTCGGCGGCGAACAGGGTCTCGACGGCCCGGGGGGTGAGCGGCCGGCGGCCCTCTCGCGCGACCACCAGCACGTCCTCCATGCGATGCGCGACCTCGCCGACTCGCACGCAGCCGACGACGTAGGCGGCGCCCTTCAGGGTGTGGACGGCGCGGAACAGCCGCGCGACGTCCGCCTCGTCGACGCCGCGCTCGAGCGCCCCGAGCGCCGAGGTCACCCCGTCGAGGTGCTCGGTCGCCTCCGGCAGGAAGTACGCGATCACGTCCGCGTTCCCCGCGAAGAACGCCTCCAGCTCCTTGCGGAGGGGGTCGAGGCTCGCGTCGGCTCTCGGCGCCGGTGTCGCAACGCCGACCGCGGCCGGCGGCGCGTTGACCGCCGCGTCGAGCGCATGCTTGAGATGACCCACGAGCGCGCCGAGCCTGCGCGTGTCGGGCGGGCGCCCGGCGAGCGCCTCTTCCAGCTCCGCCGCCAGCTCCGCGATGCTCGGGAATCCGTGCAGCGAGGCGGCGCCCTTCAGGCGGTGCGTGACGACGAACAGCTCGTCCACGCCCTCGGGGCGAGCCAGCGTCGCCGCCGCGCAGTCCAGCGCGGCCACGGTGTCCCACGCCTCCATCAGGAAGATGGAGCGGAGGAACTCCTGCTCGGCCGGCTCGGCCATCGCCGTCTCAGGTCGTCGCCAACTTGAATCGCGAGAGGCTTCGCGTGAGCTCGTCCGCCAGTTTCACCAGGTCGTCGACCGTGCGCCGCGTCTGGAGCACGGCCTGCTCCGTGTGCACCGCCACGTCGGCGATGGAGCGCATCGCGCGCACCACGCCGTCGGCGCCGCGCACTTGCTGCTGCGAGGACGCCGAGATCTCCTGCGCCAGCTCCGCGGACGTCCTCGAGATGCCGGCG
>Ga0134080_10000451_pt1 | contig 13754 bp, 10 predicted proteins | sample 15_taG_9_FD_94469 | JGI IMG/M metagenome (GOLD analysis project Ga0134080, IMG submission 94469) | Grasslands soil microbial communities from the Angelo Coastal Reserve, California, USA - 15_D_Met_40cm_2_24_1 metaG | ecosystem: Environmental > Terrestrial > Soil > Grasslands ...
CGGCTTCGCGTTCTAGCGATGCTGCCGGCGGAGTGGAGGGGCGACGTTCCCGCGCTGGACCTGCTGAATCGCATGGTCGGCGAGGCGCTCCCGTTGGGGCTGCGCTCCGGCCCGGTGGAGCCGTTCTTCCAGCGGGACGTCTACTTCGACTCGGCCGACTGGGCGCTCCGCCGGCGGGGCGTCACATGCCGGTTCCGCTTCCGCGTCGACGACCGGCGCACCCTCACCGTCCGCACCGTCGGCAGGTGGGAAGGCGGCGCCCCCTTGGCGCTGCCGCAGACGTTCGAGGCGGAGGTTCCGGAGCTCGAAGCCGCGTCGGCGCTCACGGGGATCTCGGAGCCGGCGCGTCGGCTGCGCGCACTCATCGAGCCGAGCCTGCTCGTCCCCCGTATCCAATTCGAGACAGAGCGCCGCTCGCGCCGCACCCGGCCGGGCTGGATCCGTCGGGCGCGGTACGACGTCGCCTACGATGTCGTGACCGTCCGCAGTCACGGACTCGCCCGGACGTTCCAGGAGCTGAAGCTCCGGCAGCTGGCCGCCGGGCGCCCCGGCCTGGATGCGGTGGCCGCGGCGTTTCAGGAGCGGTACGCCTTACGCCCGCTGCTCGTGGGGAAAGTCGACCGCGCGGAGAGGCTGCTGCGCGAGATCGAGAGCGACGCGTTGACGAGCGCCGCCCGGGGCGGCCGCGAGGTGGCGGTCATCGTCGTCGAGGCGGGATGCGTCGCGGTCCTCATGGACGAGGGCTCACTGACACTCCCGGTGCGGGGCGGTAGCGGCGAGGAGGCGTGCCGCGACGTCCTGCGCGTTCATTTCGGGAGCGCCGACGCGCAGGTCAGAGTCCTCGGCACCGCCCCCGGGTCCAGCACGCGCCCCGTGCTCGAGGTCTGGCTGGCGCGTCGCGTGGCCGCCGCGCGCGACGCCGACGAAGGCGCGCGGCTCCACTGGCTGCCGCTGGGCGAGCTGCTCGCGGGGGCCGGGGCGCCGACCCTGCGGGACCCGCGCACGCTGGCGGCGCTGGGGGTGGCGGCACGCGCCAAGGCGCTCTCCGAATGGACCGGAAGCGCACCGACCCCGCCGGCCATGCCGCAGGAGCCGCCTGCGGGCGCGCGGCGGATCCGGCTCTCCGACGTCACGCTCCGCACACCCGTCGCGCCAGCGGGCCACGCCGGCGCGGAGCCCTTTCTGAGCGGCGACTTGAGCCTCGTCGAATTCAACAGCCGCGTGCTGGCGCTGGCGGAAGACCCCGCGGTGCCGCTGCTGGCGCGCGTGCGGTTTTTGTCGATCGTCAGCGCGAACCTCGACGAGTTCTTCATGGTGCGCGTCGCAGCTCTCAAGCGCACCGTGGCGGGCGGTGCCGCGACCTCTGGCGAAGAGGGGCTCTCGGCGGACGAGCAGCTCGACGCGATCGCCATCCGCGTCCGTGCGCTGGTCGAGCGGCAGGTCCGCTGTTTCCGTGAGAGTTGCCTCCCCGCGCTCGCCGCCCACGGCGTCCGCGTGCTGCGCTGGGCCGAGCTGGCGGAGCCGCAGCGCGAGGCGCTGCGCCGCTACTTTGTGGAGCAGCTGTTCCCGATCATGACCCCCCAGGCCCTGACGCGCGCGCCCGGGCACCCGTTTCCTCTCATCCCCAACCTGCAGCTGTCGCTGGCCGCCGTCGTGCGGGACGCCGGCGCCGGCCCGATCCATTTCGCGTACCTCAAGGTGCCGGACGCGGCGCCGCGCTTCGTGGCGCTCCCGGACGGCGAAACGTTCGTGCCGGTGGAGGACGTCATCCGCGCGAATCTGAGCCTGCTCTACCCGGGCCGGGTGGTGGAGCAGGCGCACGGGTTCCGCGTGACCCGCGGCGCGGACCTCGAGCTCGACGAGCATCATGCCGCGAGCCTGCTGCAGGTGATCGAGGAAGAGGCCAGGCGCCGACCCTACGGCGCCGTCGTACGGGTCGAAGTGGAGCAGGAGATGCCGCTGGCGGTGCGCGAGCTGTTGCTACGGGAGCTGCTGTTCGAAGACGCCACGCCGGTCGGCTCCCTCGGTAGCGGCGACCTGTACGAGGCGGTGGGCCTCCTGGGCCTCGGGGCCCTGCGGGAGATCGCCCGCCTCCCCAAGCCGGACCTGGACTATCCGCCCTGGCGCGGTCGCGTCCCCATCGCGCCCGCCCAGTCGGTGTTCGCGGCCCTCGCCGAACGCGACGTCCTGGTGCACCATCCCTACGACTCGTTCGAGGCGAGCGTCGAGCGGTTGTTCGTCGAGGCTGCGGACGACCCCCACGTCGTGGCGATCAAGCTCACGCTGTACCGTGCGGGGGGACACTCGGGGATCGTCGACGCGCTGCTCCGCGCCGCCGCGCACGGGAAAGAAGTGTTCGTGTTTGTCGAGCTCAAGGCACGGTTCGACGAGGAGCGAAACATCGACTGGGCCCGGAAGCTCGAGCAGGCGGGGATCAGGGTCGTGTACGGCCTCGTCGAGCTGAAAACCCACGCCAAGACGGCTCTCGTCGTGCGCCGCGAGCAGGGCGGTATCCGGCGCTACGTGCACATCGGGACCGGTAACTACAACGCCGTGACGGCGACGCTCTATACCGATCTCGGGCTCCTGTCGGCGGACGAAGCGCTCGGGGCCGACTTGAACGATCTGTTCAACGAGCTCTCGGGATCGTCGCAGCCCCCCCGCACGGCGTTCCGCCAGATCCTGGTGTCGCCGACGTACCTGCTGCAGCGTGTGATCGAGCTCGTGGATCGGGAAGCGGCGCACGCCCGGGCGGGCGGGAGCGCCCGGATCCGGGCCAAGCTCAACGGGCTCGCCGACCCGGACGTCATCGCGGCGCTGTACCGCGCCTCCCAGGCTGGCGTGGATGTCGACCTCAGCGTGCGTGGCGTCTGCACGCTGCGGCCCGGCGTGCCCGGCCTGTCCGCGCGGATCCGCGTCGTCAGCATCGTGGGGCGGTTCCTCGAGCACGCCCGCATCTACCACTTCGCCAACGGCGGCGACCCCGAGTACTACATCGGCTCCGCCGACTGGCGCCCGCGCAACCTGCGCCGCCGGGTCGAGGTCGTCGCACCGGTGCGCGACCCCGCCTGCCGCCGCCGGCTGGATGCCGTGCTCGAAGCCGAGCTGGCCGACCCGACGGCCTGGGAGCTCGATCCGGACGGCGGCTACCATCGCCGCACGCCCGCGCCGGGTGCGGATGGGCGCAGCTCGCAGGAGCGCCTGTTGAGTCCCGCCGGTGCGACGGTCTGAGATGGCCGTTGCGCTCGGTGCCGTCGCGCTCGCCGGCGCGCTGCCGACGGGGCCGCTCGGCGCGCAACGGTGCCGGCAGCCGCATTACCGCTGGGCGCAGAAGATCGACACGTCGCTCGCGACCCTCGCCCCCCAACCCGCGTCGGCCGTGGCGATCCTCGGCACGTGGGAGCCGCCTCACCTCGGGGCGCAGGATCGCTGCGCGCCTCGCGCGGGCCCCGAGCTCCAGGTGTACCGCCTCACCGGCTGGGTCCGGCGCGTGGACAAGGTAAAGGAGGATGGCGACTGGCACATCGAGCTGACCGAGCGCGCCGACAGCCCGGTCGATTCCTGCATCGTGGTCGAGATCCCCGCGCCGCGCTACAGCCCGCGCTATGGGCGGGCCCGAGCGACCCTCGACTCGCTGATCGCGGGCCGCACGATCCGCAGGGGCGGCGCCCTCCATCGACCGGTGCGCGCCGGCATCACGGGCGCGGCCTTCTTCGACGGCCAGCATCGCCGCGGAGGGAGGCGGAGCGACGAGAGCGACGGCGAGCACGGGCGCTGCAATACGTCCGTGCGAGCGCTATGGGAGATTCATCCGGTCTATGAGGTGACGCGGCCGTAGATCAAGCAGCCGGCTGGGCGCGCTCCACGCGGTTCCGCCCCGCCTGCTTCGCCCGGTACAGCGCCGCGTCGGCCGTCCCCTTCAGGTTGGCGACCTCCTTCACCGTGTCGGGGCAGGACGCCACGCCGCAGGACACGGTCAAGGGGTGCGTCCCACTGTTCCAGTGCCACACGCCCGTCTCGACGGCCCGCCGCACGCGCTCGGCGACCTCCAGACCCGCCTCGATCGGCGTGTGCAGCATCCAGATCGCGAACTCCTCCCCGCCGATACGGGCCAGCAGGTCGTTGTCGCGCACCGCCTGCCGCACCAGGTCAGCGACGTGACGCAGCGCGGCGTCGCCCGCCTGATGCCCGAGCGTGTCGTTCAGGCGCTTGAAGTGATCGATGTCCACGAACACCAGCGTCACGGCCGGCGGCGGCTTGCCCCCGGCGAGGGCGAACCAGCGGTCGAACTCGCGCCGGTTCGAGAGGCCGGTGAGCGGATCGCGCACGGCGCGTTGCTCAGCCTCGTGCACGGCGCCCGCGGCGGCGAGGCGCGAGCCGAGCTCGCTGGCGAGGCGCTGCAGCGTGTCGCCGACGGGTGTCGCCGGGGGGATCGGAGGCCCGGTGACGACGAGGGCGCCGATGACGAAGTGCCCATCGCGCAACGGATACGCCGTGCCGGCGCGCTCGCTGCGGCGGCGATCGGGGATCGCAGCCCCGGCGGCCCCGAACACGTCCTCCCCGCCCCGTGCGGCGACCGGCACGCCGGACTGGATGGCGCGCATCACCGGTGCGTCGGCGGGCACGGCAAGGTTCTCGAGCCGCGCGTCCGCGCCGCCCGACAGGGCCACGATGCGCGCGCCGCGCGCCGCCGTTCCTCCCCCCCAACCCCCTGCTCCGTGGAGCACGATCGCGACGCCGCGCCGCGCCAGCTGCTGCGCCAGCTCGGCTCCAGCCTTGGCGATGCCATCGAGCGTCCGGCTCCCCGCCGCGATCGCCGCGAGCTGCTTCGCCACGAGCTGGCCCGCCTGCTCGTCCGGTTCGTGCAGCTCCGCGACCCGCATCCCCGCCACCAGCCGGCGCAGCTCGCTCGCGATCGCCTCGGCGATGCGCGGGTCCACGTCCGGCCCCGGCAGCAGCAACCCCGCGCCGAACGGGAAGTCGCCCACCGCGACGTAGCTGCCCTCGGACTCCCGGGCTACGTGAGCGCGCCCGTCCACGGACGCGAGCTGCACCACCGCGGCCCCGCGCTGGCGCACCTCCCGGCTCACGTCGTGATTGCCCACCGCTTCCACGTCGCCCGCCGCGAGCCCGACCAGCCACCCGGCCCGCGCGCGGTGCGCCCGGCGCAACAGATCGAGCAGGTGCTCGAAGTCCGAGGGCCGGGTGATCGGCTGCTCGGCGAGCCACACGCGCACGAGCGGCGCGAGCACCAGCCCGGTCGCGGCGAGGAAGCCGCCGACCGCGGCGACGAGCGCCCACAGGTTCGCCGCCAGCACGGCCGGCACCACGGCGGCGAGGCCGGCCAGGGCCAGCGCCCACCCGACCCACACGCCCGGCGTCGGACGCTTCATGGGCGGTTGATGCGGCTCGCGGCGGCGGCGGCGCCGAACCCGTTGTCGATGTTGACCACCGTGACGCCCGCAGCGCAGGAGTTGAGCATGCCGAGCAGGGCCGCGATCCCGCCGAAGGAGGCGCCGTAGCCGACGCTCGTGGGCACCGCGATCACGGGCACGGGGACGAGCCCGCCCACGACGCTGGGCAGCGCGCCTTCCATCCCGGCGACCACGATGATCACCGCGGCGCTCCGCAGCGCGTCGGTCTGCGTGAGGACGCGGTGGATCCCGGCGACCCCCACGTCGGTCAGCCGCTCGACCCGGTTGCCGAGCGCGCGCGCCGTGACGGCCGCCTCCTCGGCGACCGGGAGATCGCTCGTGCCGGCCGTGACGATCAGGACCGTGCCCCGGCCGGTTGCAGCCGGCTCGGGATCGGGTGACAGGTACACCGTGCGGCCGAGCTCGTTCACCTCGGCCCGGGGGAAGCGCGCGGCGAGCGCGGCGCGGTGCGCCGGCTCGCTGCGCGTCGCGAGGAAGCTGCCGCTCGCTGCCGCGAGCCGCTCGGCGATGGCGACGACCTGCGCCGGCGTCTTCCCCTGACACAAGATCACCTCCTGATGCCCTTGGGTGACGGGCCGGAGGTGATCGATGGAAGCGAAGGGGAGGCGCTCGATGAAGCGGCTAAGATCGTCTAGCTTCATGCCGCCTGCTCCGCGAAAATCTCCTCGGCCTGTTCCATCGAGTCGATCTGGAACAGGCGCTCGCGCAATTGCGCCGCGCCGGGGACGCCTTTCGTGTACCACCCGAAGTGTTTGCGGAACTCGAGCGCCGTCTTACGCGAGTCGCCCTGGAGACGGAGCGCCAGGCGCGCGTGCTCGAGCGCCGTGGTGAAGCGCTCTTCGGGCGTCGGGTCGGGTCGCTTCGGCCGGGCGGCGAGCAGATCGCGCGCCTGCGCGAAGATCCACGGGTTGCCGAACGACCCGCGCGCGATCATCACGCCCGCGCAGCCCGTGTGCCGGCGCATCGCGACCACGGCCTCCGGCGTGGTGACGTCGCCGTTCCCGATCACCGGGATGTCGAGCGCCGCGACCAGCTGCGCGATCTCGTCCCAGTTCGCCTTCCCCGAGAACATCTGCGTCCGGGTGCGGGCGTGGAGCGTGAGCGCCTGCGCGCCAGCGTCGCGGCAGCGCAGCGCGATCGTGACGGGATCGCGCTGGGCGTCGTCCCAGCCGCTGCGGATCTTCACCGTGACGGGCAGTGACGTTGCACTGCGCACCGCGCGGATGATGCGCTCCACCAGGTCCAGGTCCTTGAGGCAGCCCGACCCACCGTTGTTCTTCACGACCTTCTTCACCGGACAGCCGAAGTTGATATCGAGGAAGTCGGGCCGCATGACCGCCGTGACCATCTCGGCGGCCCGCGCCATGACCGTGGCGTCCGCGCCATACAGCTGGATGCCGATGGGCCGCTCGGCCTCCTCGAAGCGCATGTCCTGGAACAGGTGCTCGAGCCCGCGCGCCACCCCCACCGCCGAGATGAACTCGGACACGACCACGTCGGCGCCGAAGCGCCGGCACAGCAACCGGAACGGCGACTCCGACACTCCCGCCATGGGGGCGAGGAAGAGCGGGCACTCGGACCCGGTGCGATAGGGGAAGTCCATGGCTGACAACGTAATGACGCGTTGCAAACGGAGCAACCACTCATTACGTTTCGCCGCCGCTACGCGGGGAGACCTGACGTGCGCTTACGCGAGTTCTTTTCGGAAGACGCGATCAATCTGCACCTGCAGAGCACCGCCAAAGACGACGTCCTGAAGGAGCTGGTCGGCCTGCTGCAGCTCGACGACAAGGCCGAGCAGACCCTCGTGAAGATGCTGAAGCGCCGCGAGACGCTCGGGTCCACGGGCATCGGCCAGAACATCGCGATCCCGCACTGTCGTGCCCTCGCCGTGAGTCAGCTGCGCGTCGCCTTCGGCCGCAAGCTTGAGGGCATCGATTTCAACGCGATCGACGGCAAGCCCGTGCATTACTTCTTCTTGATCGTGGCGCCGCCGCTCGAGGTCTCCAACCAGTACCTGCCGGTGCTCGGCAAGATCGCGCAGTTCGCGAAAGAGGCCGACGTCCCGGAGAAGCTGGCCATGCTGAACAGCCCGCAAGAGTTCTTGAAGCTCCTCGAAGACAAGAACATCTGAAGACCGATCACTCCCACTCGATGGTAGCAGGTGGTTTCGAACTCACGTCATAGGTGACGCGGTTCACGCCCTTCACTTCATTGATGATCCGGCTCGAGATCCTCCCGAGCACTTCGTGCGGGAACGGAAACCAATCCGCCGTCATCCCGTCGCGACTCGTCACGGCCCGCAGCGCCACCACGTGATCGTAGGTGCGGCCGTCGCCCATCACGCCCACCGACTTGATGGGCAGCAGCACCGCGAACGCCTGCCAGATCCGATCGTACAGCCCGGCGGTGCGGATCTCGTCGATGTAAATGGCGTCCACCCGGCGCAGCAGATCGAGCCGCTCCGGCGTGACGGGGCCGAGCACGCGGATCGCGAGGCCCGGGCCCGGGAAGGGATGGCGGCCCACGATCTCCTCGGGCAGCCCCAGCTCGCGCCCCACCTGCCGCACCTCGTCCTTGAACAGCTCGCGCAACGGCTCGATCAGCTTCCAGGGCAGATTGGGCCGCAGGCCGCCCACGTTGTGATGCGTCTTGATCGTCACCGACGGCCCGCCGCGCGGCGACGACGACTCGATCACGTCGGGATAGAGCGTCCCCTGGACGAGGAATCCTACGTCACCCCCTACGTGCCGCGCCGCGTCCTCGAACACGTCGATGAAGGTGTGCCCGATGCGGCGCCGCTTTTCCTCGGGATCCTCGACGCCCGCGAGCGCCGCGAGGAATCGCTCACCCGCGTCCACGACGCGCAGGTCGATCCCGAGGTGCGCCCGGAACGTGCGCTCCACCTGATCCCGCTCGTTCAGGCGCAACAGGCCGTGATCGACGAAGATGCACGTGAGCCGCTCGCCCATGGCGCGGTGCACCAGCGCGGCGGCGACCCCTGAGTCCACGCCGCCCGACACGCCGCAGATCGCGCGCGCCGTGCGGCCCACGAGCTCGCGGATCCGCGCCACCTCGTGCTCGATGAAGTGCCCCGGCGTCCAGTCCGGCGTGCAGCCACAGATCGCGAACAGGAAGTTGTGGAGGATCTCCCCGCCGCGCGGCGTGTGCGCGACCTCGGGGTGGAACAGCAGCCCGTAGATCGGAAGCGCCTCGTGCTGGAAGCCCGCTACCGGGGCGTTGCCGCTCGACGCCGTCACCCGGAAGTGGGGCGGCGGCTGCTCGATGCGGTCGCCGTGGCTCGCCCACACGGTGATGCAGGCCTGCGGCTCGAATCCCGCGAACAGCCCCCCCCCGGCTTCCCGCACCGTCACCTCGGCGCGGCCGTACTCGCGCTCGCGCGACGGCTTCACCTGCCCGCCCGCGAGATGCGCCACGAGCTGCATCCCGTAGCAGATGCCGAGCACAGGCACGCCCAGCTCGAGCAGCGCGGGGTCGGCCGTCGGCGCGCCGGCGTCGAACACCGAGCTCGGGCCCCCCGACAGAATGATCCCCTTCGGCTGGAACTCGCGCACGAATGCGAGGTCGGTTCCCCGCGCCGCCGGGTGGATCTCGCAGTAGACGTGCGCCTCGCGCACGCGCCGCGCGATCAGCTGGGTGAATTGCGACCCGTAGTCGAGGATCAGGATGCGGTTCACGATCGATACCACGTCGTCGGCTCGAGCACTTCGCCGCGCAGCAGGTCTTCCAGCGTCTCACGCTGCCGCGCCACGTAGTAGCGGTCGCCCTCCACCAGTACTTCCGGGGGGCGGGGGCGCTGGTTGTAGGTCGAGCTCATCACGAACCCGTACGCCCCGGTGCCGAGCACCGCGAGATACTCTCCCGGCTCGACCGCGGGGAGCTTGCGGTCGAGCGCGAGGAAATCCCCCGACTCGCAGATCGGCCCGACCACGTTCACCAGCTCCTCGGGCCGTTGCCCGTCTTTGAGCGGCACGATCTCGTGATGGGCGTTGTAGTGACTGGGGCGCACGAAATCCGTCATCCCCGCGTCCACGACTACGAAATCCTTGCCTCCCGCGTGCTTGCGATACAGCACCCGCGTGAGCAGCACGCCGGCGTTCGCCACCAGGTAGCGGCCGGGCTCGCACACCAGCGCCAGCCCCGCCTGCTTGAGCAGCGGCGCCACCGCATCCGCGAACGCCTGGGGGCTGGGCGCCTTCTCGTTGTGGTAGCGGACGCCCAGCCCGCCCCCGACGTCCAGCGCCTCGATCGTCGTGAGCCCCGACGCCCGCAGCGCGGTCACGAGCTCGAGCAGCTTGATGGTGCCGCGATGATACGGCTCCACGTCCGTGATCTGCGAGCCCAGGTGCATGGCGAGGCCGCGCAGCGTGAACAGCGGCTCGGCGACAATGCGCTGCGCCACGCTCACGACCTCGTCGTAGGGGACGCCGAACTTCGCCGTCTTCTCGCCGGTCTTGGTGTAGGGGTGCGTCTCGGTCGCGACGTCGGGATTCACGCGGATGCCGAGGCTCGCCCGCTTCTTGAGCCTGCGCCCGACCGTGATCGCCACGTCCAGCTCGGCGGAGGACTCAATGTTCACGAAGCCGACGCCGACGCGGATCGCTTCCTCGAGCTCGGCCGCCGTCTTGCCGACGCCCGAGAACACGATCGAGGCGGCATCGAATCCGGCCGCGAGCGCGCGCCGCAGCTCGCCCACCGAGACGATGTCCGCTCCCGCCCCAAGGGCCTTCAGAACCTTGAGAACGCCGACGTTGCCGTTGGCCTTCACCGAGTAGCAGATGCGGTGCGGCACGTCCTGGAGCGCGTCGTGCAGGGCGTGGTACTGCGCGCGGATCAGGTTGGCGCCGTAGACGTACACGGGCGTCCCCACGCGCTCCGCGATCGAGCGGAGCAGCGCGGGGTCGAACCCTAGTACGCCTGGGCCCACACGGCCTCCGCCACGCTCGGCTTGCCACACCACATGCACGTCTTGGGCACCTCGGGCGAGCGGAACTCGGGATCGGGGAGCACGCGGATCGTGGCCCCGGTCTGCTGCTTGATCTCGGCTTCGCACTCGCCCGAGCCGCAGAAGCCGCCGTAGGCGAAGCCGCCCCCCCCCGAGCCCTTCATGAAGTCCACGAACTGCTGCTTCGTGACGCCGCGAATCGTATGCGCTTCGCAGCGCTCCTGGGCGGTGGTGAATAGCGTCATCTGAATCTCGTCCAACGCCCCCTGCACCGCGGCGAGCAGCCCGGCCAGCTTCACGGGTGCCTTGCCCCCCGTGCGACGAGCCGCCACTGCCTGCCCCGCGGCCACGTCGCGCGGTCCGATCTCGAGCCGCAGCGGCACCCCCTTCGCCTCCCACTCGAAGTACTTGGCGCCGGGCTTCACGCTGTCCCGCGCGTCGATCTCCACTCGAACGCCCGCGTGGGCGAGCTCGTCTTTCACCTTGCCCCCGACACCTAACACCTGACCCCTTTCTTCCTCCGATTTCCAGATCGGCACGATCACGACCTGCACCGGCGCCAGCTTGGGAGGCGCGACGAGTCCGTTGTCGTCCGAGTGGGTCATCACCAGGCCGCCGATCATCCGCGTCGAGACGCCCCACGAGGTGTTCCACACGTACTCGAGGCCTCCCGCGGCGGTCTGGTACTGCACGTTGAACGCCTTCGCGAAGTTCTGGCCGAGGTTGTGCGATGTGCCGGTCTGGAGCGCCTTGTTGTCCTGCATCAGCGCTTCGAGGGCGTACGTCCGGAGCGCGCCGGCGAATTTCTCGCTCTCGGTCTTCTTGCCGGTGATCACCGGCATCGCCATCCACTCTTCCTGGAAGCGCCGATACACGCCGAGCATCTGGCGTGCCTCCGCTTCCGCCTCGGCCTCGGTCGCGTGCGCCGTGTGCCCCTCCTGCCACAAGAACTCCGTCGTGCGAAGGAACAGCCGGGTGCGGAACTCCCACCGCACGATGTTGCACCACTGGTTCAGGAGCAGCGGCAGGTCGCGATAGCTCTGGATCCATTTCGCGAACATCGCGTAGATGATCGTCTCCGACGTGGGACGGACGACCAGCGGCTCCTCGAGCTCCGAGGCAGGGTCCGGGATCACCGCCTGCACGCCCGCCTTCCCCGTCGCCTTGAGCCGCGTGTGCGTCACCAGGGCGACTTCCTTGGCGAACCCTTCGACGTGCTCCGCCTCCTTCGCGAGGAAGCTCATGGGGATGAAGAGCGGGAAGTAGGCGTTCCGGTGGCCCGTCGCCCTGAACATGTCGTCCAGGGCGCCCTGCATCAGCTCCCAGATGCGGTAGCCGTGGGGACGGATCACCATGCAGCCGCGCACCGGCGAATAGTCCGCCAGCTCCGCCTGCATGACGACGTCGTTGTACCACTCGCTGAAGTCCTGCGTGCGCGGCGTGATTTTCTGCGCCTGAGCCATTAGCGAAAGAATCCGTTCAAGAGCCTCGCGACCGGCACCTTCTCCTCGGTGCCCGCGTTCAAGTCCCGCACCACCACCTCGCTCGCCGCCCGCTCGTCCGGCCCGACGATGACCGCACGCGGTGCGCCCCGCGCCGCCGCCAGCTCGAGCTGCTTGCGGATCGCGGCATGCCGCAGGCCGTACTCCACGGCGACCCCCTGGTCCCGCAGCTCGTGCGCCAGCTTCAGCACAGGCTCCACGTCCTCGCCGCTCACCGCGACTAAAAAGGCGTCGAGCTGAGCCGGCGCCTCGGGCTGCTTCGCGCGATCCTTGAGTAATTCTCCGAGGACGACGTCTCCCATCCCGAACCCGACGCAGGGGAGATCGACCCCGGCGATGGCCTTGATCAGGTCATCGTAGCGCCCGCCCCCGCAGATCGCCCGCAGCGACCGTCCCTGGTCGAACAGCTCGAACACGATCCCCGTGTAGTAGGCGAGGCCGCGCACGATCGTGAAGTCCACCTCCACGAAGGGCCCCAGGCCCATCGCGCCGAGCCGCTGCACGCACTCGTTCAGCGGCTCCGCCGCGGCGGATTCGCGCAGCTCCGCCGCGCCGTCGCGCAGACCGGACATGAACTCGAGCACGGGGCGGACGCGTGCCCGATCGGCCCGCAGGGCGTCGGTGAGCAGGCGCTCGCTGTCGGCGGGCGCCCGCTCCCACTTGTCGAGCGCCGCCAGCACGGGGACGAGCTCGTCCGCGGCGACGTGGTGGCTGTGCCGCAGCTTCGCCACCACCACGCGACGGTCCGAAATCCGCAGCCGGACCTCCGCCGGCCCGAGGCCGAACGCCCGCATGATGTCGAGCGCCGCCGCCATGACCTCGGCGTCGGCGGCCGGGCCCGCCTCCCCGATGACGTCCATGTTCAGCTGGAAGTGCTCCCGCAGCCGTCCCCGCTGCTGCCGCTCGTAGCGGAACAGCTGCGGGATCGCGAACTAGCGGATCGGCTTCTTCAGGGCCTGCGCGCGCTCCCCGACCATCCGGGCGAGCGTCGGGGTCATCTCGGGACGCAGCGCGACCTTGCGGCCCCCTTTGTCCTCGAACGCGTACAGCTGCTCGACGATCTCCTCGCCGCTCTTTTGGGTGTAGAGCTCGAGCGGCTCGAGCGGCGGCCCGTCGTACTCCTCGAAGCCGTAACGCCGCGCCACGCTGCGCCACACGGCGAAGATGTGATTGCGGAGGGCCAGCTCTTCAGGGTAGAAATCGCGGAAGCCGGGGAGCGCTTTCCCTTGCATCACAACAATTTAGCCGACCGGCGCGAAGCCCGGCAAGCGGGCGAGCGCGTCGCCCACGGTGTGGAACGATCCCGTCACGATCACCGTCGCCGCGTGCTGCTGCGCGCGCTCGAGTGCGCGCTCGAAGTCGGGCTCGAACACCGCGCTCCCGAGCGCGACGCCGAGCTGCGCGATTTCCCCCTCGAGCCGGTGCAGGTCCCAGCGCCGCCGCTCGGGCGCCGAGTCGGGCATCGTGAACACGAACTCGTCAATCTCGCGCGCCAGCGCGGCGATCATCCCGCGGTAGTCTTTATCGCCCAGCACGCCGACGAGCGCGCGGCGCGGGCGGGGCGGGTCGCAAGCTCGCAGCGTGTCGGCGAGCACCTGGGCGCCGTCGGGGTTGTGGGCCACGTCGAAGATCCAGTGGCCGCGCACGTCGAATCGACCCGCCACGTAGGCATGGGCGAAGCTGGCTGGCCATTCGTCGCCCACCGGCCCGAACGGTGGCGGCAGCGCATTCAGCGCGGCCAGCGCCACCCAGGCGTTCGCGACCTGGTGCCGGCCTTTCATGCCGAGCGACCGACCGGGCGGAGCTGGCTGCTCCGTGTCCACCACGATCACGGGGTTCGCCCCGCGGCGC
>Ga0134080_10000465_pt1 | contig 13600 bp, 17 predicted proteins | sample 15_taG_9_FD_94469 | JGI IMG/M metagenome (GOLD analysis project Ga0134080, IMG submission 94469) | Grasslands soil microbial communities from the Angelo Coastal Reserve, California, USA - 15_D_Met_40cm_2_24_1 metaG | ecosystem: Environmental > Terrestrial > Soil > Grasslands ...
AGCCAGGGCGCGCTCCGGCTCATGCACGAGCTGGCGGGGATGCTCGCCGAGATCGCGGGCATGGACGCGGTGTCGCTCCAGCCGGCCGCAGGCGCCCAGGGCGAGCTGGCGGGTGTCCTCATGATCCGCGCCTACCACGCGGCGCGGGACGAGAAGCGGACGAAGGTGCTCGTGCCCGACTCGGCCCACGGCACCAACCCTGCGTCCACCGCCCTCGCCGGCTACGACGTCGTCGAGGTCACATCGCAGCCGAACGGCGAGGTCGACCTCGACGAGCTCGCGCGCCACCTCGACACCGACGTCGCCGCGTTCATGATCACGGTGCCGAACACGCTCGGCATGTTCGAGCCCCGCATCGTCGAGATCACCGAGATGTGCCACGCCAAGGGCGTGCAGGTCTACATGGACGGCGCGAACCTGAACGCGATCCTCGGCATCACGCGCCCGGGCGATCTCGGCTTCGACGTCTGCCACTTCAACCTCCACAAGACGTTCACGACGCCACACGGCGGGGGCGGCCCGGGCGCGGGCCCGGTGGGCGTCAAGGCGCACCTCGAGCCGTTCCTGCCGGTGCCCGTGGTCACGAAGGACGGCGATCGCTACGCCCTCGACTGGAAGCGTCCGCAGTCCATCGGCAAGCTCCAGGCGTTCTGGGGGAACTTCGGGATGCTCGTGCGCGCGTACACCTACATCCGCACGATGGGCGCCGACGGGCTCAGAAGCGTGGCGGACAACGCGATCCTGAACGCGAACTACATCATGAAGCGCCTCGAGAAGGTTTACGATATCGCGGTGCCGGGTCCGTGTATGCACGAGTGTGTGTTGTCCGCGCGTCGCCAGAAGAGACTCGGCGTCACCGCCACCGACATTGCCAAACGGCTCCTCGATCTGGGGTTTTACGCGCCGTCGACCTATTTCCCGCTCATCGTCGAGGAGGCGCTCATGATCGAGCCCACCGAGACGGAGGCGAAGGAGACGCTCGACCAGTTCTGCGACGCGATGATCCGCATCGCCGCTGAGACGGAGAGCTCACCCCAGGTGGTCCAGGACGCGCCCGTCACGACACCCGTGCGCCGTCTCGACCAGACCAAAGCGGCGCGGGAGCCCGATCTCCGCTGGACGCCGCGGCCCTAGCGTCGCCGATGAACGATCGCGAACCCGCTAACATTCCGGCCACCTTGGATGGCATCCGCCGCGACACCGAACGCGTCGGCTTTACCCTCGCGTCGGAGCCGAAGACCGGCTCACTCCTTCGCGCACTCGCGGCATCAAAGCCGCGCGGCGAATTTCTCGAAATTGGTACCGGCACCGGCGTGGGTACGGCTTGGCTCCTCGCGGGCATGGACGCGAACTCCCGACTCACCTCGGTTGATAGCGACCCCAAGGTGTTGGAAATCGCGCGTCGTCATCTCGGACACGACTCTCGTGTGACGTTTCGCCTCGTGGAAGGTGCGACGTTTCTCGAACACTCGGTCCAGCAGCGTGTCGATCTCATCGACGGCAGGTGAGCGAGTTGCCAGATGGCGCGTTTGGTATTACTCTTACTGGTAAGAGTCTTACCTCATGGGAGGGAGAGGCATGCGCATCACGAGCAAGGGTCAGGTCACGATTCCGGTCGCGATCCGGAAGAAGGCCGGGCTCCGACCCAACACGGAGGTGAGATTCACGATGAGCCGGGGAGTGGTCATCCTCAAGAAGGCGACGACGAGCCGTGATCATAGTCACCGGCTGGTCGAGGCCATGCGCGGCAGGGCGACGACCGGTATGAGCACTGACCAGATCATGGCTCTGACGCGGCGCTGACGCGGGAGCTACGTGGCCGACATCCTGGTGGACAGTAACATCTTGCTCGATGTGCTCACAAACGATCCACACTGGTTCGAGCGTTCGGCGGCGACGCTGGCGCGGCTTGGCGCCGATCACGAGCTGGTGATCAATCCCATCGTCTACGCCGAGGTGTCAGTCGGCTTCGACAGGATCGAGGACCTCGACGCAGCGCTGCCAGACGAGTTCTTCCGGCGCGAGGCGCTGCCGTGGGAAGCGGCGTTCCTGGCGGGAAAGTGTTTCGTGAAGTATCGCCGCGCGGGTGGCGCACGCCGGGCGCCGCTCCCGGACTTCTACATCGGGGCCCACGCCGCTGTCCGGGGCATGCCTCTCCTCACGCGTGACGCCGGTCGCTATCGGACGTACTTCCCGAAGCTCGAGCTGGTCGTGCCATGACCGCCACCTGGCGGGTGCTCGTCACGGAGCCGGCGGACGGCGCGACGAACATGGCGGTCGACGAGACGCTCTGGCGGGGGCGCCGGGCGGGAACCTCGCCGCCGACGATCCGCTTCTTCGGCTGGGCGCCGCCCACGGTCTCGCTCGGCTACGGCCAGCCCCTCGATCGCCACGTGAACGTCGAGGCGTGCCGCCGGCTGGGCGTCGGCCTTGTGCGGCGGCCGACGGGGGGCAGCGCGATCTACCACGACGGCCCCGAGCGCGAGCTGACCTACAGCGTCGTCGCCACGACGGACGACCTCGGCGGTGCGCGCGACCTGCTCGAGACCTATCGGTGGATCGGGCGCGCCCTGGTCACCGGGCTTCGGGCGCTCGGCGCGCCCGTCGAGATGGTCGCGGTCGCGGGCGGCGGAATCGCGCCGCCCGCGTTCTGCTTCGCGCGGACCGGGAGCTACGAGATTGATGTCGACGGGCGCAAGATCGTCGGCAGCGCCCAGCGGCGGCGCGGCCGGTGCTTCCTCCAGCACGGCTCGGTCCTGCTCGGCGTCGACGCGCCACGCCTCCGGGAGCTCTTTCCCACCACGCGTGACCCGCTCGCCACCCTGACGACGCTCGAGGCGACGCTCGGCCATCGGCCCAAGTTCGACGACGTCGCCGCCGCGTTGGCCCAGGCCTTCGAGGGGGAGCACGGTCTCCGCCTCACGCCCGACGGCCTCACCGCCGACGAGACGGCGCATGCCGCCCGGCTCGTCGAGGAGAAGTACGCCACCGCCGAGTGGCTCGCCGGCCCCGCGTGAGTCGCGAATACCCGGCCGAGCCCCGCGTCGGCGTCGGCGCGGTCGTCCTCGACGGCGACCGCGTGCTCCTCGTCAAGCGCGGCCGGCCGCCGGCGCTGGGCAAGTGGAGCCTGCCCGGCGGCCTCGTCCACCTCGGCGAGACGACGCGCGACGCCGTGGTGCGGGAGGTCGCCGAGGAATGCGGGCTCACGATCGCCGTGGTCGGCGTCGCCGGCGTCGTGGACCGTGTCACCCGCGATGCCGACGGACGGGTCAAGTATCATTACGTGCTGGTGGACTACCTCGCGTACCCCCAGTCCACGCGGCTCACGTCGGGCAGTGACGCCGCGGAAGCACGGTGGGTTGAGATCGACCGGGTCGCAGACCTCGACACGACCGACGGGCTCGTGGACATGATCCACCGCGCCCAGGCGCTCAGGGGGGGTGTCGGCGCGTGAAGGTCCTGGTCGCCACGAAGCGGCTCGAGGAGGTCGCGGCCGACGCGCTCGTCGTCGGGCTCTACGCGGACGAGACGAAGCTGCCGGACACGATCACCCGCCTCGACCGTGTAGTGGGCGGGCAGATCAAGGCCGTGCTCGATGCCGAGCGGTTCAAGGCGAAGGCGGGCCAGGTGACGCACGTCCACGCGGGCAAGCGCCGGGTGGTCGTGGCCGGCCTCGGCCGGCGCGCCGAGACGACGCTCGAGGTGGTGCGTCGCGGTGCCGCGGGGGCGCTCCGCCGCGCGCGCGACCTGGGCGCCCGCACCGTCGCCGCGGAGGTCCTCGGCGACCGGCTGCCCGCCCGGGAGCGCGCGCAGGCCCTCGTCGAGGGCGCGCTCCTCGGGACGTACACGTTCGACCGCTTCAAGCGGGAGAAGTCCGAGCGCGTCGTCGAGGAGCTTCGGGTCGTCGAGGCCGACGGCCGCCGCGGACGCGAGGTCGGAGAGGGCGCGCAGCGGGGCGAGGTGTTCGCCCGCGCCACCGCGTACGCGCGCGACCTCATCAACGCTCCCGCGAACGAGCTGAGTCCGAGCGACCTCGCGCGAGCCGCCGCCCAGGTCGCGAAAGAGCACCGGCTGGCGATTCAGGTCTACGAACGCGCCGACTGCCGCCGCCTGGGCATGGGCGCATTCCTCGGCGTGGCGGCCGGGAGCGCCGAGCCGCCGAAGTTCATCCACCTCACGTACGCGTCGCCGGGCCGTCGGACGAAGCGCGTCGCGCTCATCGGCAAGGGCATCACGTTCGACTCGGGCGGGCTCGACCTCAAGACCTCCGAGGGGATGCTGCGGATGAAGAACGACATGGCCGGCGCCGCCGCGGTCCTCGGCATCATGGGTGCGCTGGGCCGCCTCCGGCCGCCGGTGGAGGTCCACGGCCTGATCGCGGCCACCGAGAACATGCCGTCGGGCACGGCGCTCCGTCCGGGCGATATCCTTCGATCGATGAGCGGCACGACGATCGAGGTGGGGAACACCGACGCGGAGGGGCGCCTCACGCTCGCGGACGCGCTCGCCTACGCCGCCGCGCGCGTCAAGCCCGACGAGGTGATCGACGTCGCGACGCTGACCGGCGCGTGCGTGGTCGCCCTCGGCCCGCTCTGCGCCGGTCTCATGTCGAACGACGCGGGGCTCGCCAACCGGCTCCTCGAGGCCGCCGGGACCGCCGGCGAAGGGCTCTGGCAGCTCCCGCTGATCGACGAGTACCGCGACCACCTCAAGAGCGAGATCGCGGACCTGAACAACGTCGGGCCGCGCGGCGCCGGCGCGATCAACGCGGCGCTCTTCCTCAAGGAGTTCGCGGGCGACCTGCCCTGGGCGCACCTCGACATCGCGGGGCCGGCGTGGAGCGAGAAGGACCTCCCGCTGGTGCCCAAGGGCGCCTCGGGCGTCGCCGTCCGCACGATCCTCACCTACCTCGCGGGCTAGCGTGGGCGGCGCGGTCGACCTCCACTCGCACACGACCGCGTCGGACGGCTCGCTGCGACCACGCGAGCTCGTGCGCCTCGCGGTCAAGCACGGGGTGCGCGTGCTCGCGATCACCGACCACGACTCGACCGACGCGCTCGCCGAGGCGATCGACGAGGCGTCGCACCATCCACCGTTGCAGATCGTCCCCGGGCTCGAGATCAACTGCGACGTGCCGGGCCGCGGGGACGGCGGGCCCGCCGAGATCCACGTCCTCGGCTACGCCGTGGACTGGGAGGCCCCCTGGTTTCAAGGCTTCCTGCGCGAGCAGCGCGAGGAGCGCCGGCAGCGGGTCTACCGGATGGCGGAGCGCCTCGCCGAGCTCGGCATGCCCATCGATCCCGCCGAGGTCCTGGCGCTCGTGAAGGACGGGTCGGCGGGCCGGCCCCACGTCGCCCAGGCGATGGTCAACCGCGGCTACGTGGCCTCCGTCCGCGAGGCGTTCGATCGCTACCTGCGCGCGGGCGGGCCGGCCAACGTACCGAGGAAACGCCTGGCGCCCGCGGACGCCGTCGCCGTGATCCGTCGAGCGCGCGGCGTGCCCGTCCTCGCGCACCCCGGCCTCGCGGGACGCGACGATTTGATTCCCGACCTCGTGCGCGCGGGGCTCATGGGGATCGAGACCTACTATCCCGAGCACTCGACGGCTCAAACCGCGATGTACCTCGAGCTCTGTCGCCGGCACACCCTCGTCGCGACCGGCGGCTCCGACTATCACGGGCCTCACTTGGGGAAGGCGGCCCACCCGGGGACCCCCGCGATCCCGCTCGCCGTCTGGGAGGAGGTGAAGGCGCGCGCCGTCGAAGCCCGTGCCAGTGCGAGGTGAGCGCCGCCGGGGCGCGAGCCGAGGCTGAAATAACTTGACCACGGACGTCCAGATCTTCGGGTTCAACGACTGCCCGGACACCCGGAAGGCGCTCCGCTTCTTCGCGGAGCGACGGATCCCGGCGCACTTCGTCGATCTCGCGGAGCGCCCGGCCACGCGCGGCGAGCTCCGCCGCTTCGCCGAGCGCTGCGGTGCCGCCGCGCTGATCGACCGCGAGCGTCCGCGCTCCCGCGCCCTCGGCCTGCACGTCGCGGGCGACTCACCCGAGCGGCTCCTCTCGCGCGCCCTCGGCGAGCCGCGGCTGCTTCGGACGCCGCTGGTGCGCTGCGGGAGCAAGGTCGCCGTCGGCTTCGCCCCGCAGGAGTGGCAGGCCTGGCTCGCCGCCGGGAAGGCGAACCCGTCGGGGCGCTGAGGGCGGGAACCTGGGTCCGCAATGGATCGTTGATTGGACGGACGCGGCCGGCTCGTGCCTTTGTAGCGAGGTCCGCGTGGCCGCCTCCCGCCGAGGGTGGCCTGAGCCAGGAGCGACCCGGCTCCGTATCTCAAGCCCGATTGATTGAACAAGTACAAGGAGGCGCAGATGGCCAATCCGCTCAGTCGCAGGGAAGTCCTGAAGTTCGGCGCGTACACGACGGTGGGTGGCGTCCTCACCCCCGGCATCTCGCTGGCGCAGGCGATCGTCACCGACACGAAGGGGATCATCGACCGCGACATCCAGCTCAGCGTGGGCGGAACGATGATCCCGGCGTACGACGCGCACCCGGAGGCCCCGGGCCGCTACCCGGTGATCGTCGTGATCTCGGGCTTCACCGGCAACAGCGAGCACCACAAGGACGTGGTCCGGCGCTTGGCGCACGCCGGCTACTACGCGATCTCGCCCGAGCTTTACCACCGCGAGGGCGGGATGCAGGGGAAGACCTTCCAGGAGATGGGGGCGATCTCCGGCAAGGTGACCCGTCAACAGTACCTCGGGGACATTACGGCCGCCGCCGACTACGCCAAGCAGCAGACGTGGGCGCGCGCCGACCGGCTCGGCGTGACCGGCTTCTGCGGCGGTGGCGCGCTCACGCTCCACTTCACCGCCGAGTACCCCGGCGTGGCCGCGGCGGTGCCGTGGTACGGCCACGTCAAGCGCACGTACCCGGACGCGCCCGGCGTCGACGCGTTCAGCCTGATCCCGCGCATCAAGGCGCCGGTGCTCGGCCTGTACGGCGAGGCCGACGGCGGGATCCCGGCGGAGGACGTCAAGCGCTTCGAGGCCGAGCTCAAGAAGACGCACCCGAGCGTCGAGTTCGTGCTCTATCCGGGCGCTCCCCACGCGTTCTTCTCCGACGACCGCCCGCAGGTCTATAAGAAGGAGGCGGCGGAAGACGGCTGGAAGCGCTGCCTCGCGTTCTTCGCGAAGCACCTGAAGGGATAACCGACGGGGAAGAAGGACGGACGGAGCTACACGGCAAGAACCTCGATCTCGAGCGCGCGAGCGAGCAGGGCGAAGTCGCGGGTGTTTGCGGTCACGACGGTCGCGCCGTGACGACGCGCGGTGAGTGCGATTAAGGCATCGTTCTGAAAGTCCCGGCGCTTGCTCGTGTCCCAGCCCTTCGCATCACCGATCTTTCGGATCAGTCCGCCCGCCTCCCACCAGTCCGCTGCGGTCGGTTCCCACCGAGCTGCCGCAAACCGAGCAAGCGTCTCGACCCGTCGCTGAGCTTCACGGGTCCGGGCGCCTCGCCGTAACTCCGAGAGCACAACGGCGGAATGGCGCACGATGAAAGCCCTCCGCACGACCGTGAGGGCGTCCTCGTACAGCCGCCGCTCCCAGTGACCGATGTAGACGCTCGTGTCGAGGACGGCCCACCGCACCTACGGGTTCCTGATGCTCCCGGGCCGGAGACTGCCGCGGCTACGCTTCATGAACCGCCAGAACTTCTCCATTTCGGTGATCCGCTGGACGGATGCGCGAATGACTTCGGCATCCGTCGTCACGCCCAGGAGCTTCTTGGCCCAGCGCAGCTCGCGCTCGTTCACGAAGAAGGATTTGCGCTTGAGCGGTGCGTCACGCCCCATGACAGCCTCCAGCCGATCATCCCGATAGGCATACATTCTACTTCGTCTAGGCATACGGTCAATGTGTCGGTTCCGATACTTAGGGCGGTCACGACGGTTCGGCGGGCCGCCAGACGTTGCGGCAACGCGTCTCCGTCACGAGCAGCGCTGCCCCCAGACCTCCCGCGGCGATGACGAGGCAGACGGCGAAGGCCGCCTGGTACGCCTGAGGCGGGTAGTGGCGCGCCCCGCCCGTCGCGAGCCCGGTCCACTTCGCGTCGAGAATCACGCCGGTCAGCCACTGGAGCAAGGCGACGCCGAGGAAGATGGGCACGTTGCAGAAGCCGAGCGCGATCCCGACCCGCGCGGGGTCGTTGACCTCGCGGACAGAGCTCCACACGAGGACGAGCCCCGACGCCGCCAGCCCCATGACGAGGAAGAAGGGGATGAGCCACGGGACCGGCAGGCGCGCGTCGGCCGGCAGCACGAGCGCGATCCAGCACACGGCGTAGAGGGCCGCGAAGGCCACCATCGGCAGCCGGCGTCGGCGGAGCCAGCGGTCGGACAGCCAGCCGACCGCGGGTGAGCCGATGGCGGTGCCGACCGCGAGCGTCGAGACGACGGCCGCTGCGCTGACCCGGGTGAGGCCGTACACCTGGGTCAGGTACGGCACGCCCCAGAGACCGAGGAAGGTGATGAAGGTCGTGTAGATCCCGCACGCGGCGAGGATCGGCGGCCACGTACGCGGATTGCGGATGACCTCGGGGACGCCCTGTAGGACGGCACGGAGCGTCGGCACGCTCCGCCGCGCGTGTTCTGGATTGACCGGGGCGAGCCCCATCGCCTCGGGGCGGTCGCGGATCAAGCCGCCGGCGCCGGCGGCCAGCACGAGCGTGACGCCGCCGATCACGACAAACGTGTGCCGCCATCCGACGGCGTCCACGAGGAGCGCGAGCGGGGAGGCCGCCAGGAGGGCTCCCGCGTTCCCCACCGTCTGCGTCAAGCCGGAGATCGTCGCGAACTCGTCGGGCCGGAACCACGCGGCGGCCAGGCTGAGCCACGCGATCAGCAGGACCGACGCGCCCAGCCCGACGAGGAGCCGCCCCGCGAACGCCACGTCGAAGGTCGGCGCGCTGCCGAAGAGCACCGCGCCGAGCCCCATCGTGGCGCCGCCGAGCGCGAGCGTCCACCGCGGGCCGAGCGTGTCGGCGAGGCTGCCGGCGACCAGCGCCATCGCCGCGAACACGTACGGGTAGATCGCCGCGAGGTTGCCGAGCGCTGCGGCGGTGATCGAGAAGGCGCGCATCAGGTCGGCGGCCACGACCGCGGGGGCGACACGGTGAACCCACGAGAAGACGTAGAGCGACGCCGGCACGAGGAGCATCCCCCAGCGGGCGGCGCGGAGCGTCACGCGGGGGCCCGGCCGCCGCTAGCGGGCGTACGCGGGGAAGACCCGGGCGACGATCGCCGGGTCGTTGATGGCGAGCAGGCCCTGGACGAGCCGCCGCGCGGCGCCGCGGACGACGACGAATGTGATGCGCGCCGAAGCAACGAGGGTGCGATCCTCGGTCCGCACGAGGACCTCTGTGTTCCAGTAGCGCGGGTCGGGCCGTGGCCGCGCGTCGGCGCGGGCGCCCGCGACCGTGAGTGTTCCGCCGAAGGGGACCGCCCGGCGGAGCGTGACGGCGAACTCTGTCGTCATGCCGGACTCGCCCGTCGCGAGCGCGCCGAGCCAGAACGCCGCCTCGTCACAGAGCGTCGTGAGCGCGACCGTCGTCAGCGTGCCGTCGGCCGTCCTGAACGGCTCGCGCGGCGCCCACGTGCCGCGGACCTCCGCGTCGTCGAACTCGAGCCGCAGGCGCAGCCCGAGCGTGCTGTCGACGCCACACGCAAAACACGTGCGCGACACCGGCAGCGGATGGCGTGTGGTGTCCCGGTGCCCCTCCGAGACCCGTAGCGTCTGGGCGTCGCCAGGTGCAGCGCTCCTGAAATGTCCGACATCGGGTCGGTGGCTAGCGTGGTCGAGGAGGGGCACCGGGGCGCCGCACGCGCCATCCACTGCCGAGGCGACACGACCGTCGACGAGCGTGCCGGTGGCGTCGCGCAGGACGAAGGTGTGCGTCGCGTCGGTATGCGCACGGGTGAGGGCGAGGGGGACGCCGAGGGGGACGCGCCTGCGGTAGACACCACCGACGTGACGCGGACCGGTGAGGCCGGCGAGCGCGTCGAAGGCCGCGAGGACCGACCCTCCGTGCGCCGTCTCGGGCAACCCCTGGAACGCGGGATCGAGCGTGAGGATCAGTGCGCCGGACCGGTCGTCGAGCGACCGGCGCAACACGGAGTCGATCGTCGTCATGCGATAATCGCGTGTGTCGCCCATTCTAGCCGACAACTCCCTCCTCCGGGCGACGGTGACGAACTTCTTCTTCTTCCTCAGCATGAACGGCTTCATCCTGTTGCCGCTCTACATCGCGGCCCTCGGCGGGACGGAGGTCGAGATCGGCCTCGTCATGGGCCTCTACAACGCGGTCGGTATCGTCTGCCAGCCGCTCATCGGCCCGTGGACCGACGCCGCCGGCCGGAAGCCCTTCATGCTCGTGGGGATCGCCCTCGTGATTCTCGCGGCTCTGCTCTCCACCGTCGCGACCTCGATTCCGCTGCTCGCCTTCGTCCGCGCGCTCCAGGGGCTCGGCTTCTCGTGCTTCTTCGTGTCGAACTACTCGTTCGTGATCGACCTGGTGCCGCCGGCGCGACGAGGGTGGGCACTGGGCATCTACGGGGTCGCCGGGCTCACGGCGACGGCGATGGCGCCGCTCCTCGGCGAATGGGTGATCCGCCGCCTCGGGTTTCGCGTGCTCTTCGCGCTGGCCGCCGCCGCCGCGGCCGTCGCCGGTTGGATCGTGCTGGGCCTGCGGGAGCCGGGGCGTGCGACGCCGCGCCCTCTCCACGGGTTTCCGTGGGAGCGCGGCGCGCTCCGCGAGGTCTTCCGTCTCAGTATGGGGGTGACCGCGTTCTTCGGGCTCGGCGCCGGGACGATCTTCGTGTTCCTGCCGACGTTCGCGGAGAGCCTCGGCGTCGAGACGCTCGCCCTCTTCTACACGGCGTACGCGCTGGCCGCGATCGGCGTGCGCGTCTTCGGCGGACGGCTCATCGACACCCGCGGCCGCCGAGCCGTCATCGTCCCGTCCATGCTCATGCAGGCGGTCGCCACGGCGCTCCTGGCCAGCATGGGGTTTCTCGTCGCCCGGACGAGCCAGACGCCGGTGGTGCCCGTGCTCTTCCTGGCCGGCCTCCTCTCGGGTGGGGCCCACGGGTTCCTCTACCCGGGACTCGCGGCGCTCGTCACCGACCAGACGCCCGCCGAGCGCCGCGGCGTCGTCGTCGGGATCTTCAGCTCCGTCTTCCTCACGGGCCAGACGACCGGCGCGCTCGTCTTCGGCTGGGTCGCGCACGGTGTCGGCTACGCGTTCATGTGGACGATGCTGACGTCGCTGCTGTTCATTGGATTCGCGCTGAGCCTCCGGCTCGAGCGCGCCTGACAGCCGCACTCGCGCACCGCGCGCGGACGACGTTATACTCTCGGGAGTCGCAGCGGAAACGGGGTGGCGAGGATGACCACGAGCGGCCGGGCCGGAGTGATCGCGGTGGTGAGTCTCGCGGTGCTGGGGGCGCCCGGGCGGGCGTCCCTGGCCCCCGACGGGGCGGACGTGAGCCCGCCGAAGGTGACGGGACCTCAGGAAGTTGAGGTCGTCGCGGTGATGATCGACCAGCAGACGCAGCAGCCGACGGTGCTGCTGCAGGGCAAGCGCGACAAGCGGTCGCTGGCGATGACGATCGGTCTGGCGGAGGCGACCGGGATCGCGGTACCGCTCCAGGGCGCCACCCCGCCGCGCCCGCTGACGCACGATCTGTTCCTGACGCTCTTCGGCCGCCTCAAGGTGGCGCTGACGCGGGTGGTGATCACCGACCTGCGGAACGACACCTACTACGCGACGATCTACCTCGCGGCCAACGGCGCGGACATGCAGCTCGATGCCCGCCCCTCCGACGCGATCGCGCTCGCGATCCGCGCCAAGGCGCCGGTGCTCGTCGAGGACCGTGTCTTCGAGAAGACCGGCGCGCGGCGCCCGCGCGGCGAGCCGTCCATCTAGCGCCATGGCCGACCGCGAGAAGGGCAACGACCAGGAGTGGGCGCTCCAGCGGCGCCTCGAAGACGTCTTCGCGAAGCTCGGCGAGAAGTTCGGCGACCTCACCGGACGGGTCGAGACGCAGATCCGGCCGACGGTGACCTTCGACGACGTGGGCGGCGTCCGTCAGGCGAAGGCCGAGCTGCGCGGGTTTGCGGTCGCGTTGACCAACCCCGATCTCTATGCGCAGTGGGGCATCACGCCGCCGAAGGGCCTGCTCTTGTACGGCCCGCCCGGCACGGGCAAGACGAAGCTCACCCAGGCCCTCGCGACGGCGTCGGGCGCGATCTTCTACCACCTCAAGCTGACGAACCTCACCTCCAAGTTCGGCGCGAACACGGGCGAGCTGCTCCAGGAGATTCTCCGGATCGCGACGGGGGAGGGAACGGCGGTGCTCTTTCTCGACGAGGCCGAGGCGCTGTCGCTCGAGCACCTCCTGCCGCCCCCGCAAGCGCGCGAGGCGAGCGCCCGCCTGGTCGCCGCGCTGTGCGAGAAGCTCGACGCGATGGAACCGTCCACGCGCGTCCTCGTCGTGGCCACGACGACCCGCACCGACGCGCTCGACCCCACGCTCGTCGCGCCGGGACGCCTCGACCATCTGATCGAGATCGCGCTCCCGGACACCGACGACCAGCGTGAGATCCTGGAGCTCATCCGCGGGCGGACGGAAAAGAACGCCGGCCGGCAGCTCTTCGCGCCGATCGACTACGACAAGGTGCTCCCGGTGATGGGCGGCATGAGCGGGGCGGACATCTCGGTGATCGTGCGGCGGACGCTCGAGGCGAAGGTGCACGCGGCCGCGGCGGGCGTCCCCCCGTCGCTCGTGACCACCGAAAACGTGCTCGACGCGATCGACGGCTACAAGAGCGTGCGCGGCGTGGTCGAGAAGATCCGCTACGGTCAGTATCTGTAGATGGAGCCCCTCCGCGCGACCACCAAGGTGCGGGTCCGCTACAAGGACACGGACTGCATGCAAATCGTCTACTACGGCAACTACCTCACCTACTTCGAGGTGGGCCGCGTCGAATTCCTCCGGGCGCAGGGGTTCCCGATGTCGGACGTGGACCGGAAGGTCCACCTCCCCGTGGTCGAGGCGGTCGTGCGCTACGTGCGCCCGGCGCGTCTGGACGACCTGCTCGAGGTTCGCTGCTGGGTGAGCGAGCGCAGGCGGGCGAGCTTCCGCTTCGCCTACGAGATCGTGCGCGAGGACGGCGCGACGGTCGCCACGGGCTCGACGCTTCACGCCTGCCTGGACCCGACCACGGGGAAGATGATCGCCGTGCCCCCGTGGCTCGGGGACATCATGCCGGTGGTGGCAGGGGATGAGGGCGCGCCCGCGGCGGGCCCCCTCCGCTGGCGTGGCTCCGGTTCCAGTGTATAATCCGGCCGTCGGCCTCGTATGATCGAAGTCCAGCGTCTCACGAAGTGCTACGGACCGATCACCGCGATCCGCGACGTGTCGTTCAGCGTCGCGCCAGGCGAGATCGTGGGCTTCCTCGGCCCGAACGGGGCGGGGAAGTCGACGACGATGCGCATCCTCGCCTGCTTCATGCCCGCCTCGAGCGGGACGGCGCGGGTCGCGGGG
>Ga0134080_10000472_pt1 | contig 13487 bp, 9 predicted proteins | sample 15_taG_9_FD_94469 | JGI IMG/M metagenome (GOLD analysis project Ga0134080, IMG submission 94469) | Grasslands soil microbial communities from the Angelo Coastal Reserve, California, USA - 15_D_Met_40cm_2_24_1 metaG | ecosystem: Environmental > Terrestrial > Soil > Grasslands ...
ATAAACGAATGCGCCCCGGCAGCGGCACGGGCGCAGGGAACTCCTGCAACCCCTGCCGGGGTGCCGGGGGTTCGCTTCGCTCACCCCCGGCTAATCTTCGTGGCATGGCCGTCCCGGCCATGACTGACTTAGATCTTTTCCTGACCGGCTCCTCACGGGCGGGACGCCCGTGCCACTGCCTCTTCCTGGCATGGCTAATTTCCCCGCTGGGGCGGAACGTCACCGTATTATGAAATCATGTAATCAGTACCCCTTCTGTTTGTCCACGACGTTGACGAGCGGCTTGCCCTCCACGAAGCGGCGTATGTTCTCCTTGATGGTCGCGACCATACGGTCGCGATCCTTGTCGGAGCGGCCGGCAATATGGGGCGTGATGACGGCATTGTCGCACTTCCAGAGGGGATGGCCCTTGGGCAGCGGCTCGGGATCGGTCACGTCGACCCCAACGCCGGCGAGATGCTTGGTCTCGAGCCCCCTCACGACGGCATCGAGATCGTAGAGGCCGCCGCGGCTTACGGCGATGAAGTAGGCGCCCTTCTTCAGCAGCTCGAATTGTTTCGGTCCCATCATCTTGTGGCTCATCGGCGTGTGGGGGGCCGCCACGAAGACGACGTCGGCTACAGGCAGAACCGTGTCGAGCTGGTCCGGTTTCACCACTTTCTTGAGAATCGGCATGTACGGAATGTCTTTCGGGTCGACCCCGATCACCTCCATCCCATGGGCCCAGGCGCGGAAAGCGATCTGAGTTCCGATGCCGCCCACCCCGATCACGACGGCCGTCCGCCCGTTCAGCTCGATCCCCGCGTAGGGGCGCGGCTGCCACAGCTCTTGCTGTTTGTGGAGCAGGAACGTATGGATCCCGCGCGAGAGCGTGAGAAGCATGGCCATCGCGTGGTCGGCGATCTCCGGTCCCTGGACGATCCGGTTGTTGGTGAGCACGATCTGGCTGTCGCGCAGGTCGGTAGTGCCGGTGAGATGCAGAATGCGCTCGACGCCGGCGCTCATTGTCTGCACCCACCGAAGCTTCTTGCCGGCGCGAACCTGCTCCGGCGTGATCTCACCAATCAGGGCATCTGCGTCGCCGATCTCCCCCATGATGCTCTGCGGCGTCACCGGCACAACCCGCGCCGAGGGGGTCACGCTCTGCAGCTCCTTCAGCAGCGCGGGATCGGGGTTGTTCAGTAGGATTTTCTTCGTTTGCGCCCACGCCGAAGGATCGGCAAAGGCAACCAGCGACAGGAGCGCAACTAGATGGCGCATTTGACAGACCTCCTTTCGGGAATGCAGCATTTTAACCCAATTGGCATGCGGAAGGGGCCATGTCATCACCAAGCACACAAAGCATCGACGAGAGCGCCGCCTTCGAGTGCACGCTCGACTTCTTTGTGGATTTTACTGCCTTTCTGCGCGAGCCCTAAGGTGCCAAGTGCGACTTAGACGGAAGATAAGAGTAGGCGAGGCTCAGAACGAAGCCGTTCTTATCGCCTCCAAATTGATTGAATGGCCTGCGATACCCGGCGCTGAAAGTGAAAGAGCGGGCGAACTGGGCCCGCAATCCCAAAGTCATATCCACTGGATCCTCCGCTCCAAACGTCGTGTTGGGCGTATGGCTGCCGACAAACACTTCGGCGGTCGACTCCCCCACGAGTTGAAGCCGAGCAGCGCGAGGGATTGTGAATCCGAAGCCCAAGGGCAGCTCTTCCCCCAACCGGAATACGCTGACATGCGCAGGCTGGTTGATGTGCCTGTAGCCCACATTCCAATACAGCTCGGCTATCCCTCCGAGCCTCTTACTCACGATTCCGTCAAAGCCGAACTGCAGGTCCGCGGTTCCTACTGGATGCGTCAGAAGGAAGTCGATCGATTTGTGAATCGGAATGCCGAAATGGGCGTGCACCGCGAGTCCCACCGGGGCTCCGTCGGATTCTGACAGCATCCTGTACTTCCCCCCCATCGACAGCAAACCGACCGCGCCGCCCGATCCCACCAAGCCCGCGAAGGGAAGCAAATCATAATATCCAGCAGCTCCACTCAATGTTCCTGCTGCCGTTGGCGGAAAGCGCAGTTGGGGTACGCGGCTGCTGCCAGAAACCAGTTCTGCGGGTAATGGCGGAGAACCGGGAGTCTTCTCGCCAAAAAAGCCGAGCGCCTGCTGACCAAAGCTCAGTTCCTCTGCTCGCCCGACCAGCACGTGCCGGTTTGCCTCCAGGTTAGCCCCGACTTCCAGTCGATCAGTGATTCCTAAGGACCCACCAAATCCGACAGTGCTGATGGTGAGGTACCCGGGATTCCGGTTGATTCGGTCATACCATGTCGAAAAAGAAGCCCGCCCGGCGGGGAGGGTTTGCGTCGTGAAAACTTTCCACAAACCAGTATCGCCAAAAATTCCGGCAACAGCCGGTTGGTTTGAGGGGTTGTCCCCTGCCGCTCCGGGCGATGCCCAACCTGTCGCAAGCCAACCACCAATGCAGAGAAGCTGACACAACATTCTCATGAGTACTAATTTAGCTCAATTGAACCTTTCCTGCGAATCTGACCTTTTCCGCGAGATGGAGCTTTCTCCATGGCAGCATTGTGGGGATAGGCACGCCTTGCGTCCGCTCTCGGACTTTTCACAAGCCGCTTAATTTGTTCCGACAGCCTGGCCGGCGCCAACCTAGCGCGGGCTAGCGCTTCTTCGGCGCGGCCCTCTTCGCTTTCTCGCGCTCGGCGACTTCCTTCACGCGGAACTTGGCGATGCGTCCGATCAACTTCACCGGGACGGGCTGGGAAAGCGGGAAGCGGATTGTGCCCTTACTGATCTCGTACGATGCAAGCTCGTCCCTGAACGCTGCGACGAGACGTTCGCCGGCGGGATAGAGCGAGTAGTGCTGCTTCCATCCGGCGAAAAAGAGCACCCGGCCGCCACGCAGTTTGTACGCGGGGATCTGGTAGGAGATCACTTCCTCGGCTCCGGGCAAAGCCTCGCGGATGGCGTTCCGCACGCGCCCGAGTATGCCCTGCACGGCGGCAGGTTGCGAGGCAATGTATTCGTCAACGGACTTGAAGTCGGTCTTGGCCATCGTGCATTCCAGTCTTGTCGCTCGGCTTGAGTGCCCTATCGGCGCCGGAACGAGCAGCAGAGTACTACGGGATTATCTTACGAATCCGGGATGTGGCAGGGAGAAAATACGCTCTCCCGCCGAGTCGGTCAGCATAGACCCAAGCGCCAGAAGGACGCATAACGCGCTATCCGCGGCTGAGAAAGCGGGCGACCCGGTTCGCATGCCAACTACGGAAGGCGCCGGCCATTTCGACGGGATCAACCCGCAAGCGCCGGCTTGGGAGACGGTAATGGCCGGCGTGCGATCGCTGCTCCGCGTTCCCTGATCCAGGTGTGACGGCGGGGTCTACCCGTCACTAGCGAAGGAATCTCTGGCGTGTGCCTTTTCCCAGCAAGCTATAGTTGCCGCTGTCTCAGGCGATCACACGCCCTTGGGCGCCTGTGGTAGTAGAATCGATATCCGGCAACGAATGGATGCCGGTGATGCGGCGGAACCTGCCCGGCTCAACGCCGCAAAGGACTTCGGAAATGTCTCCCTCGTAAAGGAGGTAACCCGCGAAATGTGGACCTTCACCTCGCTCGAAAGGCTCTGGCAGGACGCGCGATACGCCGTGCGAAGCCTGCGCAGATCGTTTGGATTCACTCTCCTCGCCCTCGCCGCACTTGCTTTGGGCATCGGGTCGACCACGGCAATGTTTACCGTGCTCTACACCGTGATCATCCGGCCTCTGCCATTTCCCGATCCCGATCGACTCGTCATGCTGTGGGAAAAGTCGCCGCGGAGTGCCGGTCAGAATGTCGTATCGATCCTCAACTTTAGAGCCTGGAAAGAGCGGGCCCGATCGTTTGCTTCGATGGCCGCATACAACCAAGGTCCGAAGAATCTGTTGGGCGGTGATGAGCCCATTCAGATCACCGGAGCGAACGTGACAGCAGACTTTTTCCGCGTCCTCCGCGTTGAACCATTCCTGGGCCGCGGCTTCGCTTCAGGAGAGGAGGGTCCCTCAAGCCCTCGGCTTGCCGTCCTGAGTCACGGTTTCTGGCAGCGCCGCTTTGGTGGAGAGGCGAGCGTCATTGGCCGGCGAGTCTCCATCGGCGGCGCGCACCACGAGATCATCGGCGTACTGCCACCGGACTTCGCCTTTCCGGACCGGCGGGTCGAAGTGTTCACTTCGCTGCGGGCTGAGTACAGCGGCCGCGATTTCCAAGTCGTGGCGCGCTTGCGCCCGGGCGTCGGGTTGGACAGTGCGCGTGCGGAGATGATAAGCATCGCCGCCGTGACGGCCGCCGAGAATCCCGCCATGAATGCGGGATATAGCGCGACGGTGACGCCTCTGCACGAGCAGACCGTCGGGCGGATCCGGCCTCTGTTGCAAGTCTTGTTCGCGACAGTCTTGCTCGTTCTGCTGATCGCCTGTGCCAACGTGGCGAATCTGTTGCTCATGCGCGCGCTGGGACGCGATCGCGAAATGAGCGTACGGCTGGCGTTGGGCGCAGGACGATGGCACCTTGCGCACCAACTCACGGTGGAGAGCCTTATTCTTGCCGGGGCCGGCGGTCTGCTTGGAACCGTGACTGCGACCTGGGGACTGCGCGCACTGCTCGCCACCCTACCCGCTGATTTCCCTCTGCCCCGCGTCCACGAAATCGCAGCCGATTCCACCGTTCTCTGGTTCGCGATCATTCTGTGCGTGACCATCGGTCTCCTGTTCGGGATGGTCCCGGTGTTCTTTTCCGGTCGTGGCGATTTGTCGGAGAGTTTGCGGAGCGGCGGCCGTTCCGTGGCTCCGCGCCAGCGACGTTTTCACCAGATCATGGTTGTTACCGAGGTCGCAGTAGCCCTTGTGCTTGTGATCGGCGCCGGGTTGATGATCCGCAGCCTTCTCCGGCTTCATCAGGTCGAACTCGGCTTCCACCCTGAGCGCGTCATCACCGTCCGCATGGTGCTGCTGCCCGGCAAGCCGACATCGCAAACGCAGGTGGTCGACGACATTCTGCGCCGCCTGCGGACCTTGCCCCAGGTCGTCTCCGCAAGCTCCATCAGCATCCCGCCGATGGCGGGCGTCAATTCCGCCACGTGGTACTACCGTGCAGACCTGCCCGAGCCAGCGCGCGCGAACCGTCCGTCCGGCGACATCTCGATCGTGATGCCCGATTATTTCCGGACCATGGGCATTGCGATGCTGATGGGCCGGGATTTCGGAGACCAGGATCGTTTCGGGGGAACGCACGTTGGCGTCCTGAATCGGACTGCCGCGCAAGCGCTCTTCGGCTCCGAGAATCCGCTTGGGAAGCGCCTTACCGTTTCCTGGAACGACGCGGGCCAGGTTGAAATCGTCGGAGTGGTGGCAGACATCCGTCATCGGAATCCGCAATCCAAGCCCGAGCCGTGTCTCTTTCTGCCCAATACTCAGCTGCCGTTCCCCTTGGCGTCCCTGGTGATTCGGACCTCGACCGATCCGCGTTTGCTGATTGCCGCTATCAAAGGGGAAATTCACGGGGTCGATGCCGATCAAGGCGTCGCTGGGATAGAGACGATGGAGGAACGCATCGCCGCCGCAGGTGCGCAGCCCCGCGTCCAGGCATGGCTCGTCGCCGCGTTCAGTCTGAGCGCGCTTGCGCTGGCCTGCATCGGGATCTACGGAGTGATCTCTTATACGGTGAGTCAACGAACGCGTGAAATCGGCGTGCGCGTCGCCCTCGGAGCCGATCGGCTCAGGATCTTCGGGCAGATACTCAGTGAGAGTTTGACCGTGGCAAGTGCTGGCATCGTGATCGGATTGGGGGCGTCGGTCGCGTTGACGCGTTATATGGAGACGCTGCTCTTCGACATTAAGCCGATCGACCCCGCCGTATACACCAGCGTGGCGATTCTGATGCTGATTGTCACGGCCGCCGCATCGTACTTCCCCTCTCGGCGGGCCGCGACGGTAGATCCGGTTGTTGCATTGCGCGACGAATAACTGGTATCCCTCTTGCCCTGCACCGAGGCGCGGCCATACAAAAGTTCCGCTCCGCGGGACGCTCCCAGGGACGACCTCCGCGTCTGCGTCGGTGAGGTTCGGAGTTCAGGCTTTGGCCTGCTACGGGCGCAGGGCAGCCTGAAGGCTGAACTCCAAACCATTTCACCTCGACCGGGAAATCGGTGTATGTATTGTGTGGTGTGACGCCCTTGCGTATTCAGAACAAGCGATGACCCAACGCTCAGGTGTTAGGCGTCTCGTGTCCATCGTGTGACACGATCGGCTGCTTCAGCTCGCTATTCGTATCCGCATCCAGGAGCTCACCGTCGCCTATCTGGCGGCGGAGTATTTCCTTGAACCGCTCCACCTGGCGAGTAATGGCGATTTCAGTCGGCAGTCTCTCTATAGATGAGGCGCCAAAGAAACCATGAGCTCCGCGAGTATGTTGGAGGATATACGCGGCATCTTCCGGTTCGGCGATAGGTCCCCCGTGGCAAATGATCAAAACATCAGGGTTGACGGATTTTCCTGCGTCCGCAATCTTCTGAACCAATTCTGCTGCTTGGTCCAACGTCATCACACTCTTTGCGCCCACGGATCCTTTGGCCGTCAGACCTGCGTGGGCCACGAGGACGTCTGCCCCCGCCTCCGCCATTTTGAGCGCATCGCCGGCATTGAAAACATAGGGCGTGGTCAGCAGACCGAGCGTGTTCGCTTGTGCAATCATTTCTACCTCGAGGTCATAGCCCATGCCGGTCTCTTCGAGATGGAGACGAAACATTCCATCGTGGAGCCCGACTGTCGGGAAGTTCTGTACTCCCGAGAATCCAGCGTCTTTCAGTTGTTTAAGAAAAACCGGTTTGAGGCGAAAAGGGTCGGTGCCGCAGACTCCAGCCAACACGGGAGTGTTCTTGACCACAGGCAGCACCTCGCGGCCCATGTCCATAACGATCGCGTTTGCATCGCCGTAAGGCATCAGGCCGGCCAGAGAGCCGCATCCGGCCATCCGGAAACGGCCGGAGTTGTAAATCACAATCAGGTCTGCTCCCCCGGCTTCCGCACATTTGGCGCTAAGGCCCGTACCGGCGCCGGCGCCGATGATCGGCCGGCCTTCCCGCACGACCGCGTTCAATCTCCTCAGGCATTCAGATCGCTTAAACACAGCCTAAGCCTCCCAGGTATTTCGTGTAGCGTTGAACCTGCTTCCGGACCATATGCCCACGATAACGTTTCTGCATTCGGTCATGTTTGACCCCTCGGCACAGACAGCGCGCCGCCCGTTGCGCTCGCAGGTACTGCCTCAGGCGCCTGAGCTCTTCTTCAGCATATCCAGCAAGATTCCAGTCGCTCGAGCAGCAAATTGCGGGTCGTTGATGTTGGCGTCCACTTCGACAAATGGGATATTGCCGCGCAAGTTCTCCTTCAGGGCCCTAAAGCAGCTTGCGTCGGCTTCGGGATCCCAGAATGCACTGCCCGGGCTATCCAACATCGAGACACCTTTTAGCGGAACCACTACCGCGACGGACCCCATTGCCAGATTGGCTGTTGTGGCCAACATCTTCCCTATCCGTGCATTTTCCTCAACGTTGGTCCGCATCAGAGTGACGTTGGGATTCCATTCATAAAGATTGCGGCTCTGGTATTTCGCAGGGACGGTGCTTCGAGCCCAGAAATTGCACATGTCCACGCAGCCCGGCGCCAGCACTGCCGGAATGTTCCGTGCCGCGGCCATGCGCATACGTTCCGGCCCGGCGCTGAATACCCCGCCACAGACTTCGTCCGCTAATTCGGTCGTTGTGATGTCGAAGATTCCTGCCAGAAGGCCGTCCTCCGCCAAGCTCTTCATTGTCCTGCCACCCGTGCCCGTGGCATGAAACACCAGGACCTCAAATCCTTGTTTCTCGAGTAATGCACAAGACTGATCCACGCACTCCGTCGTGTTGCCAAACATGGAGGCCGCAATCAGAGGGCGTTCCTTTTCCGGTGTCGCCGCTTCGGTCGTCACCATGCCGGCGATGGCACCTGCAGCGTTTTTGTAGATCAGGCGGCTGATCCTGTTGACGCCTGCAACGTCAACGACAGAGGGAATCATAGTGATGTCCCGGCTCCCGACATATGCGGAGATGTCGCCGCTCGCCACTGTCGAAACCATAACTTTTGGCACGCCCACGGGCAAAGCCCGCATTGCGGCCGTCGCAATTGCCGTGCCTCCAGTACCGCCCATGCTCAGGATGCCTCGCAACCGCCCCTTCGCGTGCAGGTCCCGCACCACGTCAGTCAGGCCGGCGGTCATGATTTTCATGGCTTCGGCTTTGTTCTTGGAGGTTCGTAACTGCTGCAGGTCTCCACCGCCTGCCCGGGCCACCTCTGCATTGCTGATGTCCGGCTGGATCGCAGGATGGCCGAGGACTCCGAAGTCCACCACGAGTGTTGAGAGACCGTGAGCCTCAATCAGTTCTTTGACGAAGGCGAATTCCCTGCCTTTGGTGTCAAGCGCTCCGGCAACGACAACCGTCTTGGTCATACGTCTACTGGCCAGCGTCACTTCCGGAGCTCGGCAGCTGCCCAACGAATCGACCTGGCCACCAATGTTCTGAAATTCGGATTGTTATATGCGGAGGTCCCATGCCCTAGCTGGAGGTAAACAATCGGTGACCTCTTATAGTGGTGCGTCCAACCGATGACCGTCTCGCTGGTCGGGTGGTCCGTGGTCAGAAGCACATGGACTCCTGGATTCACAGCAAAGTGATTATAGGTTTCGTCGAGAATCTCAAAGTCCTGGAGCCCCTCAGTGATCGGGTGATTCCGATCGGCAATGTGAACTCGGAAACTCACATCATGCTGAAAAGTGGTGTGGGGAGCCCATTTCACGACGTCTCTGCCAAAGTTCGCCCTTCCCCCAACGATTTCTCCGTAATCTTCCCATTTCACGTATGAGCCCAAAGCATGATGCAAGAAAACGGTGGGCTTGCCTTTTTCGAGGACCTGGAGCCATTCCCGAGAGTGGGGCTCCTGGTCCTGGTGCATATCATAAAAGACGGCCACGTCATAAGCTCCAGAGTTTTCCAGCTCCAGCTTCTGCTCCGCGCCGTGTCCAAAACTCGCGTGGGTCCAGGTAATTCCATTCATTTCATCAAACACACGGAAAAAGGCAGCTTCCTCGAAATCATGGCCTCCCGTAACGATGAGAAGTCGAAGAGCACTTGGAAACGTGAACGCGCTCGCGCCGCGGAAGCCGATACTGGAAGAGAGTAACAGACCCACAGCCAGAGCCGCCGTGAGGCCGATGAGCTTTCGGGACCGCGCATGTGACCGCCTCGATTGACCCATTCCATACCTCGCTGGGCTGGCCCAGTTGCTTTCTCGGTGGGGATCAGATCAAGACCTGACCCTCCCACCTGAATCTGCCTGTTACAGGTTTCCCTTCTTCGCCTCATCCGCCAGATAGTCCGTTGCCCGCCAGGATAGCGCCAGGATGGTTAAAGTCGGGTTCTTCTCGGTAGCGGTCGTAAAGGCGCTTCCATCGACCACGAAGAGATTTTTCACGTCGTGCATCTGGCAAAACTGATTTAGAGCCGCTCTCCTCGGATCGCTGCCCATGCGACAAGTGCCATGTTCGTGGATGGACGAGCCAGGGGGATCCATGCGACTGCGATCGAGATGATAGATCTCCGCTTTCGCCTCCCTGAGGATCATCTCAAGCGTGTCGTAAATATCCGCCACCATCTTCCGTTCGTTTTCGCCAAAGGAGTACACGATCTTGGGTAGAGGCACACCGTATTGGTCAAGGGGAGTCCCCTCGACCGTGACGTAATTGTCGGGCCGCGGCAGGACCTCACCAAATGGAAACAGAGCCACTGTGGCAGGATAGCGCCGTTTTATTTCTTTCTTGAATGAAGAACCAAAGCCCGGCAGGCTGCCGGCAAAATGGCTGGCGCCTGGCTGACAACCTGAACCCCAAAATTGCACACCGAATCCTCGCAAATAGTCCCGCTTTGCGCCACGATGGTTGAAACGAGGCATGTAGATGTGTTCGCCCCCAATACCATCGTCGTTGCCGGCCGCCCGGCCATAGAGTTCCGGCAGGAAGGCCCTCACGGTCAATCTGACTTGATCACACAAGTATTTCCCAATGACTCCAGAGCTGTTGCCAATCCCGTTTGGATAAAGGCTCGATTTGGAATTCAGTAGAATGCGCGTGGAATCGACGCAGGACGCAGCAAGCACGATGACCTTGCCGCGCACCTGAGTCTCCCGGTTTGAGTGCCGATCGAAGTACTGAACACCGGCCGCTTTGCCTTCGCCATCGACGAGAATGCGAGCGGCCACCGCGTTCGACCGTAGCTCGAGACGCCCGGTTTCCAGCGCAAATGGCAGCAAGTGGTCGGCTGAATTAAAAAAGCTGGCTGTGTCGCAACCTCGCCCGCAGGCCCCGCAGTAATGGCACTTCCGAAAGCCTCGATGATCTCTCGTGAGCACCGCCCTGCGGATGTTTACGACGGGGATGCCAACGCGTGCCGCGGCGTTCTTCAGAAGCCATTCTCCACAGCGCAACCTGGGTGCCGGCAGATGGTATTTGCTTCCGGGAAGGGAATCGGAATCGTCATCTCCGCCGCAAACTCCAATCAACTGCTCAACCTTGTCGTAATAGGGAGCAATGTCTTTGTAGCCGATGGGCCAGGGGATTTCCCAGCCATCCCGCTCCGCCGACTTAAAGTCGAGGTCGGAGCATCTGAGGCTGACTCGCCCCCAGACATTGGTCTTCCCGCCATGTCCCCACACCCGGAGCAGACGATAAGGCTGCGCTGGAGGCGTCAGCAGAGGTTGCTCCTGTTCGGACAGGAAAAATTCTGGAGGCTTTTCACCCCGATGCGTGCGTTCCCGCCATTCGTAGGGAGCCACATGCGTCCAGAAATCAGCGCGGTTGAAGCGCTGGCCGGCATCGAGCATGAGCACATTGATGCCCTGACGAGTCAAATTCCAGGCCGCCATCCCGCCCGAGGCGCCGGAACCGATGACGATCACGTCATGTAAAGTGGGTCGCCGAATAACTTCCATGGGTCTCCTCAGAAGTTATACCGCAGCCCGAACTGGATCTGGCGCTGAGTCCCGAAGTTGCTGACCGTAGTCAGCGTACTGGTGCTTACGCCAAAGTTGCCCGGTGATACTGTGATCGACCCCGGAAGGTTGAATTGCGGCGTGTTAAAAATGTTGAAGAACTCGGCGCGGAATTGAAACTGATGCCGCTCAATCTGGAACTTCTTGAAGACCGAGAAATCGAAATTGTAAATGGCCGGCCCGCGAAACGCGCCTCTGGCCACGTTTCCAATTCGACCGTCGGGTGGCGCCGTAAATGCGGCGAAATTGAGCTGCCTATTTGGAATGTCAACAGCGCTTGGCAGGGGCGGTGCTCCGGGAACAAAGTCGGCTCGCGAGTTGAACTGGCTTACGTGTAAGGGGTCGCACCCGCACATGACGTTGATGGGCAGGCCGCCGCGCATTTCCGTGAGGCCGTTAATCTGCCAGCCCTCGCTCAGCCAGCGCGGCAGCCCGCGTGCCGCTGGGATCTCATAGACGTAATCGAATGACAGGAGATGTTTGACATCGGACTCCGTCGTGCCGTAGTCGAGCCGGACGTTGTGGTCATCGGAGTTCGCGGAAAAGATGGGAGGAGAATCATCCAGAGCATGCCCCCAGGTGTAGTTCACATTGAACTGCAGACGGTGCGACAGCCGCTTGGTCAGGGCCACCTGCATCGAATTGTAATTACTGATGCCGTTGGCTCGCAGGTAGCTAATGCTGCCAAACTCGGGATGCGGTCGAATGGCTGTGCCCGGGGAAAAACGGTTCAGCTCCATCGCCGGGGTGATGATATGGGTGCCCTTGTTGCCGACATAGCCGACTTGCAGGCGGAGATTGGCCGCAAGCTCCTGCTGGATGTTGAAGTTCCAGTTCTGGACGTAAGGAGTGTTCCAGTCCCTTTGCACCGCGCTCAGGGTCCGCACCCCCAAGAAGCTGGAAACGTCTGGGAACGGGAAGCCCACCAGGTTGGGTTCCTGGACCCGGGTCAGCGAAACGACTGTGGGCCGCCCGGTGTTGATGGGCGTATTCTGCACCAACGTGGCGTTGAAGTTCACGTAGTAGACTCCGTAGGCGCCGCGCACCACCGTCTTGCCCGAAGCGAACGGTGAATACGCAAAGCTCAAGCGCGGTCCGAAGTTCGTTTTGGGCATGTCCATCAACTGGGCTCCCGGGCGATCCAGCCCCGTGACCGGGTCGAAGTTAGCCTGCCGATTGTTGGCATCCGCGGGCGAGGTCTCGAACTGGTAGCGCAGGCCGGCCATTACCGAGAGCTTGCGCGTGGCCTGGATGTTATCCTCGACGAAGAAGTTGTAGTAGGTGTTCCTGAGCCCGGTCCGGTCGTAACCGAGGAGGCCTACGGAGCTCGGACTGTTCCTGGTAAAGTCGTCCAGGTTCGCATACGAGACCAATTTTTGCTGGAACAGCGCCTTGTTGTGCTGATTGCGAGTGATCTGCGTCCCGAACTTGAACTGATTGCGCCCATTCACCCACGAAAGCGTGTCCAATGAGGTGAAGGAGTTGCCCACCATCGACAGGTCAAAAAGCGCCGGGCCGATACCGGCCATGCCTCCCACACTGGTGACAGGGAACGCCGTCACCGTGGGATCGATCGAGCCTCGGGGGTCGATGTGCATGCGGTTGAAGGCGAAGCTTGCCTCATTGACGAGCGTGGGGTTAAAGGTGCGGGTATAAGTGATTTTTGCGTTCTGCAAGAGCCCGTCGGAAGGCGCGATTTGACCCGTGCCCACGCCGAAGTGGGTCTTCGTCAGGGACGAGTTCGCGCTGTAGCGAGCGCTCAAACGATCTTTGTCGCTCAGATCGTAGTCCACCCGCGCAAACCCCGAGTCCTCGTCCAGGAAGCCCGAGCGCCCCTCGTTGCGGAACGCCACGCGCGGGTCAGCCGATGCTCCCGCGTTCGGAAGCGGCAGCATGTCAGCCACCGGCCGCAGTACGGCTGGCAGGCTGTCGCGGAATGCCTGCGTAGGCACGAGAGACACAAGAGTTGTCCCTGTGCGCTGGCGGATCCCTTCGTAGGAGGCGAAGAAAAACGCCCGATCCTTAATAATCGGCCCGCCAAACGAGCCGCCGAACTGGTTCAGGCGGAAAGGGGGCTTTTGCGGCTGGGTGCAGCCAGGAGTAGTGCACCGGTTGAAGTAGTTGCGCGCATCGAGTTTCTCATTGCGCAGGAACTCGAAGGCGCTGCCGTGGAACGAGTTGCCACCGGACCGGGTAATGATGTTCACCGCGGCTCCCGTCGAGGAGCCGAATTCGGCCGAGAAGGAGTTCTGGTATATGCGGAATTCCTGGACGCCTTCGGTGTTCACCCGGGCAATGCGGTTCTGGCTTCTTCCGTACGTGATGGTGATGGTCTGGGCGTCCACACGGCTGGCGTCCACGCC
>Ga0134080_10000479_pt1 | contig 13370 bp, 17 predicted proteins | sample 15_taG_9_FD_94469 | JGI IMG/M metagenome (GOLD analysis project Ga0134080, IMG submission 94469) | Grasslands soil microbial communities from the Angelo Coastal Reserve, California, USA - 15_D_Met_40cm_2_24_1 metaG | ecosystem: Environmental > Terrestrial > Soil > Grasslands ...
AATTGCGCTAGTCATGGAGCTAACCAACGAGATTTACTTGCAGGAACCGCTGGACAAGGACGTCCGTCCGGAAGTTCGCAAAGAAGTGCTGGAACTGCTGACACTGATGCTGGCGCCAATGACGCCGCATCTCGCGGAAGAGCTCTGGGAAATGCTGGGATACATCGGCGGATTAAGGAAGGCAACGTGGCCGGCATTTGACGAGGCGTTGACGCGCGAGGACGAAGTCGAAATCCCCGTCCAGGTGAATGGGCGCCTGCGCGGCAAAGTGAAAGTCGCCGTGGGAGCCGGAGCAGAAGAAGTCGAAAAACTGGCGCGCGCCGAGGCGGCGATTGCGCCACACCTGGCAAGCAAAGCTGTCGTGAAGCGCATTTTCGTGCCGGACAAATTATTGAATCTCGTCGTGGCGTGAGGGGGATGGCATGATGGAGAGCGCGGCAAAACAAGCGACGGAGCGAGCGCGAGAGCAGGGAGGCAGGATGAAGGCGGAACTCGGCGGCATCGTGGTTCTCGACTTCGGCGGCCAGTATACGCAACTGATCGCGCGCCGGATTCGTGAGCAGCAGGTTTTTTCCGCCGTGTTGCCGTGCACGTCTTCGATCGAAGAAATCCGCAGGTTCGAGCCTGCTGGGATCGTTTTGTCCGGCGGGCCAAGCTCCGTCTATGACCTGGAGGCGCCGAAATGCGACCCGCAAGTGCTGGCGCTGGGGATCCCCGTACTGGGGATTTGCTACGGCATGCAGTGGATCACACACACGCTGGGCGGCAAAGTCGAGAAAGCGACGCGGCGGGAGTATGGCCGCGCGCACCTGAAGGTCGAATGCCAGGGCCAGAAAAAAAAGTCCGAGCTGTTTGCCGGCGTGCCCGAGTCTCTTCGCATCTGGAACAGCCATGGCGATCATGTTCGAACGCTGCCGCCGGGATTTTGTGCCACGGGGCGTACTGACAATGCCATCGCCTCGCTGGAGGATGCAAAGCGGAAGATTTACGCAGTTCAATTCCACGTCGAAGTGAACCACACGGAGCGCGGAACGGAGTTGCTGCGAAATTTTCTGTTCCGTGTGTGCAAGGCAGAGCCGAAGTGGAGCGGCGCGGCTTTCATTGAAGAGACTACGGCGGCGATCCGCGAAAAGGTGGGAAACAAGTGGGCCATCTGCGGGTTGAGCGGCGGGGTGGATTCCACCGTGGCGGCCGTGCTCGTGCACCGGGCGATGGGAGCGCGGCTGACGAACATCTTCGTGAATACCGGGATGTTGCGGAAGAACGAGTTTGCACAAACGCTGGAGATGCTGCGGGACCGCCTGAAACTCCACGTCATTGGCGTGGACGCCTCGGATCGCTTTCTCGCGCAATTAAAGGGAGTTACGGACCCGGAGGAAAAGCGCAAGCGCATCGGCAAGGAATTCATTGCCGTCTTTGCGGAGGAAGCGCAGAAACTCCAGGCGGGGGAAGCCCACGGGGAGATTGCATTTCTGGTGCAGGGAACACTCTATCCGGACGTCATCGAGTCGGTTTCTGTAAAAGGGCCTTCGGCCACGATCAAGACGCACCACAACGTCGGCGGATTGCCGGAGAAGATGCCCTTCGCCCTGATCGAGCCGCTTCGGGACCTCTTTAAGGATGAAGTTCGCCGGATCGGCAAAGACCTGGGCCTGCCACAGGAAATACTGGTGAAACATCCGTTTCCGGGGCCGGGGCTGGCGGTGCGGCTGCTTGGGGAGATCACCCGCCCCCATCTGGTAACTCTGCAGGATGCCGATGCCATCGTGGTTGAGGAAATTCGCCGCGCCGGGCTGTATGAGAAAATCTGGCAAGCGTTTGCAGTGTTGCTCCCAGTACGGAGCGTGGGCGTCATGGGCGACGGACGAACCTACGGGCTGACCGTGGCCGTGCGAGTTGTGGAATCGGATGACGCAATGACCGCGGATTGGGTTCGGCTGCCTGGGGAAGTTCTGGAACGGATTTCCACGCGAATCGTCAACGAAGTGCCGGGCGTCACAAGGGTTGTCTATGATATTAGTTCTAAACCACCAAGCACGATTGAATGGGAATAGTTCTGCCTGGTGGCCGGCTACAGAGGGGGGTACCGGAGTTGGAGCAACGGGAAAGTATGCGCGCTGACAAGCTACAGGCTGGCAAGAAGAAAAAGAGGCGCGCAGCGGGGTTTGCGCGGCCTCTCCCGAAACTTCCAATAATGGAGAATAGCGACAACCGCAGGAGCCCGGATGCCAGACTAGCGGTTGGCCATTTTCTGGGCCATGTAGAGAATGAGCTTGCGGTCACCCTCTTCGACCTTCCCGAGCAAGCGGCGAAGCTTGTTAAGGAAGCGTGCATCTTTACCGACGCTGCCCCAGGCGATGTCGTCAGACGATTTGCGCTTGGGCAGATTCGGTAATTGCGGCGGTTCTTCACCGTCATAAAAGAGTTGATAGAGTGGGCACTCGAGAGCGCGAGCCAGTTTTTCGAGCGTTTCGATGGCCGGGACTGTATGGCCATTCTCAACGCGGGAAATGTAACAACGAAGTAACCCCGTTCGCTTTTCGATGTCGCCCTGGGAGAGTTTCTTTTCTTCGCGGAGTGCGCGAAGGCGGTCGCCAATAATCATGCAGGTATTATTCCATGTAGGTAAGATAGGAAGCAAGTACAAACTTGCTGACGTGGAAGTGAAACACTTGATGCAGGCTCTGGCAACCCGGAGAGAATAGCCGTAACCAAATGCGTATGGCGCGCGTCCCAAAAGTGGAGCCAGTCGAGATGCCTCCGGCAGTAGCGGCCGCCCAGGGGCATGGGTCGAAGGCTGGCGCCGCGGCGCATGACCGCGAACTGGTTCGCCGTGCGCAACGAGAAGACAAGGAGGCGTTCGAGGAGCTTGTCCGGCGCCATCAGCACCGTGTCTTTGCCGTTGCCGGCGGGATTTTGCGAAGGCGCGAGGACGTGGAAGATATCGCGCAGCAGGTTTTTGTTAAGGCGTATTTTTCGCTGAAGCGGTTTGATCAGCGAGCCGCATTCAGCACCTGGCTGTACAAGATCACCGTGAATGAATGCTGGGACTTGCTCAGAAAAAAGAAAGTGCGGCCCCTGGTATACGAGTCCGACTTGAGCGAGGAGCAGGCCAGGCAAGTCATCACGGCCGGGGATAAAGAGAATCCGGGGCCGGATGCCAGCGAGAAGATGGAAGCGCGAGAGCGCGTGGAGCAGCTGCTGGAGGGGTTGGATGAGAGAGACCGGCTGATGCTGATCCTGAAGGAAGTGGATGGATTTTCGATCGAGGAGATTGCGGAAGTTTTGAATCTGAATGGCAACACGGTGAAAGTGAGGCTCTTTCGTGCACGGCGACGCGTGGTTAGCCGGGCGAAGAAGCGCGTAGATTGATGGCCAAGGCAAGAGCGTAAGGAGGCGGGCATGTGGAGCCTGCTGAAGAAGAATGATGATGAGTGCGGGAAGTTGCGGGACCTGTTGGAGGATTCCGCGGCGGGTCTTCCCGCAGCTACGCGTATGGAGGAGTTGAGCGAGGCGTGGCCTGCGGCGCAGCGCAACCATCTCGCAACATGCGGCCGCTGCCAGGAGGCGGCACAGGACCTTCTCGCGACTCGGGAAATCTTCAAAGGCGTTGGATCTGCCACTGGAATGGTGAGGCCTTGGTTTTCGACGCGCGTTGTGGCGGCCATTGCCGCACGCGAGAGGGAATTGACGGAAGCGGCGAGCACGTGGCTGGCGGTGCCGAAGTTTGCTTCGCGGCTGGCGCTGGCTTCGGCGGCGCTCCTGCTTTTGACAAGCACCTGGTTGTACGAGAAGCCGTTGCCGGCACCGAATCAGCAGGCCGTCTCACTGGCGGCACAGGAATCGCTTTTTGAGTCGTCACCCCCCGCGAATCTGGATGACGTGCTCGTCCCGGTGCAGGAGAACAATCCATGAGTGAAATTTCGGCAACCCGGAAGGCGGCGCTCTGGGTGGGCCTAGTGTTCCTTCTGGGTGCGGCGCTGGGAGGAACGCTGGGTTATTCTTTTGCGCATCATCCGGTTTCGGCGGCAAGTGCAAGTGCTCCTTTGCCGGAGCCGGAGCGGCGCGCGCAGCGTGGGAAGCAACTCACTGAGTTGCTGAGCCTGACAAGCGCGCAGAGCCAGCAAGTGGACGCCATCCTGCTGCAGAAGCATACCGAGGCAAAAGCCGTTCACGATCAAGCGGACGCGCAACTCGATCAGGTCCATCAAAAAGGACGGGACGAAATCCGGGCCATCCTCACGCCGGAACAAAAACCTAAGTTTGAAGAGTTTTTGAAGAACCTCGACCAGCAAAGAAAACGCAATGCCTCGAGGTAAACTCCCGCGATTCAGCCAACCCGTCAGAGCTTTACAATCAGTTTGCCAGTATTACCTCCGGTGAAGAGCATGTTGATGGCGTCGGGCGCTTTTTCCAATCCTTCCACGATCGTCTCGCGGTCCTTCAGTTTGCCGAACATTTTCCACTGACCCAGTTGCGTGGCGGCTTCCACGAAGCGCGCGGCGTAATCCAAAATGATAAAACCCTGGACGCGCAGGCGCTTTACCAGAATATTGCCGAGACTGACGCGGGCGGGATCTTCCTTGGTGTAGCCGGAGATGAGGCCACAGAGTGCTACGCGGCCGTGAAGGTTCATGCGATTCAAAACTTCCTGCATGATTTCGCCGCCGACGTTTTCAAAATCAATATCGATGCCGTTGGGAGTTGCAGCGGCCAGCTTTTCTTTCCAGTCCGGATGCTTGTAGTTGACGGCGGTGTCGAAGCCGAGATCTTTGGTGATCCAGGAACACTTCTCGTCGCTGCCGGCGATGCCCACAACGCGGCAGCCGTGAATCTTTCCGATTTGTCCAGCGATGCTTCCCGTAGCTCCAGCGGCGGCGCTGACGACTAGCGCTTCACCTTTCTTCGGTGCGGCGATTTCCATGCCGAAAAATGCGGTCAAACCGTTGAGGCCGAGAACGCCGAGAAAGACAGTGTCCGAAACAAAAGGAATCTTCGGGAGTTTTTGGAAGAAGTTTTTCGCGGATCTATCGATGATGACGTAGTCCTGCAGGCCAGTAAGCCCGGTAACGCGATCGCCCTTCTTGTAATCGGGGTGGCGCGACTCGATGATTTCGGCAAAACCGGCCGCCCGCATGACTTCGCCGATGGGCACAGCGGGGAGGTAGGTATCGGCCACCATCCAGACGCGCATCGTGGGATCGATGGAGAGATATTTCACGCGGGCCAGTGCTTGCCCGTCTTTCAACTCAGAAACAGGAGATTCGGCCAGCCGAAGATCGCCTGGAGCGAGCAGCCCTTTGGGACGTGAGTGCAGCCGAAGCTGACGATTGATCTCCGGCACGTTAGAAGGGAATGTCTTCGTCGGAGATTTCGGGGCCGCCGCCGGAAGGGGCACTACTGCCGCCGTACGAATCGTCAGGGGGCGCGGCGTGGCTCTCGAGATCGTCACCGCCGGAACGTGCTGCGCCGCCAGCAGCGCCTTCGGCGCGGCCTCCCAGCATGCGGAAATTGTTGGCCACAATTTCAAAACTGGTGCGCTTCTGGCCTTCTTTGTCCTGCCATTCGCGGGATTGGATGCGGCCCTCAATGAAGATCAATGAACCCTTCTTGAGATACTGCTGCGCGATTTCGGCTTGTTTGCCCCACACGACAATCTTGTGCCACTCGGTGCGCTTTTGGCGCTCGCCATTCTTGTCTTTGTAGGATTCATCCGTGGCCACGGAGAAATTTGCGACGGCTTGGCCGCCACCGGTGTAGCGAGTTTCGGGATCGCGGCCGAGACGGCCGACGAGAATGACTTTATTAACAGACATGGAACTCCCCCCTAAGACCGCGAAGATAGCATGCGAGCGAAGAAAAGGGAAACAAAGGTGGGAAGGGAAATGGATCGACGGAGATCCCAGCCGCCCGAGCGGAGAGCAGGCGAATTGACAATTGATAGTGAGCATCCTAACGTGGCGCTGTGATACGTGGCGCTGCGATTTGGCGAATGGAGGACTTCCGTCATGCCCGGAAAGAAAACTATGTGGCTGACGGCGCTCACATTCGCAACAGTATCAGCCTTCGCCGCCGGAAATGGCACACGGGCGCGACAAGCTGGCGCGACGGCTGCCACGCCAGCCGGCACATTTGATAGTCACGGTGATGTTGGCACCGTTCTGCACCCTGGTTCGGTGGAATACGATTCTGCAAAACGCAGCTACACGATTGCCGGCAGCGGCGAGAATATATGGCTGGGCAGCGACGCTTTCCAGTTCGCGTGGAAGAAACTTTCCGGCGACATTACGCTTACGGCGGACATCACGTTTCTCGGCAAGGGAGTGAACGAGCACCGCAAAGCAGTGCTGATGATTCGCCAGAACCTGGACGCGGATTCTCCGTATGTGGACGTCGCACTGCATGGCAGCGGCTTGACTTCACTGCAATACCGCGAGGAGAAGGGCGCGGCCACGCACGAAATCCAAGCCGACATTTCCGCGCCCAAGCGTTTGCGGATTGAAAAACGTGGCGCGTACTTTTCGATGTGGCTCGCGGACGAAAAAGGGGAATTCCATTTGGCCAGCGGATCCACGCGAATCGCATTGAAAGAGCCGTTTTACGCGGGCATCGGCGTGTGCAGCCACGATCAAGACGTGGTGGAAAAAGCGGTGTTCTCAAACGTCGAATTGAAGCCGGCAGAGCCTGCAGCCACGGCCGCCGCTTCCACGCTGTACAGCGCGCTGGAAATCATTACGGTTGCTTCCACAGACCGGCGCGCGATTTACGTGGCCCCAGAGCGGTTCGAGGCCCCTAACTGGATGCCCGATGGCAAGAACCTGCTCTTCAACAGAAACGGGCGCATCGAGAAGATTGCTGTGGCGGGGGGCATTCCGCAGATTCTGGACACGGGATTCGCAACGCGCTGCAACAATGACCACGGCATTTCACCTGACGGGACGCAATTAGTCATCAGCGACAACTCGCAGGAGGAGCATCGCTCGCTTGTTTACATTTTGCCGCTCGGCGGCGGCGCGCCGCGACGCATCACGCAAAAGTCTCCTTCGTATTGGCATGGCTGGTCTCCGGATGAAAAGACACTTGCGTTCGTCGGCGAGCGGAACGGCGATTTCGATATCTACGCGATTCCCGCGGCAGGCGGCGAGGAGAAGCAACTGACGACCGCCAAGGGACTGGACGATGGTCCGGAATATTCTCCCGACGGGAATTACATTTACTTCAACTCCGAGCGCACCGGGCATATGCAAATCTGGAGAATGCGAGCCGACGGAAGCGAACAGGAGCAGATTACGTTTGGAGAAGGGAACGATTGGTTTCCGCACATTTCACCCGATGGTGAAAAAATGGTGTTTCTGACGTACGACGCGAGCGTGAAGGGCCACCCGGAAAACAAAGATGTGATGCTGCGCATGATGACGCTGAAGGACAAAAAGATTACCGTTCTTGCGAAACTCTTTGGCGGGCAGGGAACGATGAATGTGCCGTCATGGTCGCCGGACGGGAAGCAGTTCGCGTTTGTGAGCTACCAGTTGGTGCCGAAGGAAGGCGCAGGAAAGTAGGCAATTGGAACTCTGGTCGGCGGAGCGACGGGAAACGTCGTTGGATTCGCTGTCAGCAACTTAGCCGGACTGATTCCAGTTGTCGGTTGGGCAGTCGGTGCTCTTGATACTTTTGTATTGGAAAAAATTCTTCCGATTTCAGGACCCGCGATGTTCTTGGATGCCATGTACGGTTCATTGTTCTCAAACCGTTCGGAAACCTGAATGGCTGGGCACGGCAGGGTACGGTTATGAGTACTGTCGATGATCTCTCGAAGCAAATCCTTGCGGATGTTGTTGCCTATTTCCGCCCCAAAGACCTCGGAACAAGTGCACTAAGCAAGGGATATGTTGGCCCGTCCATCGCTGCACTCGGAATGAAATACTGCGCTGATGGACCGTATTCTAAAGTCGATTTCGATCTTGCTGTGAAACTGCAAGGAAAGCAAATTCATAAATACTGGTCCAATGGTGCCGTTTGAAAATAAACCGGATTCACAGTTTGTGGTGATGGGCGTTTTCAGTAAGCGGGAGTTCGTATACGTGACGGAAAAGGGGTACAAGGCTACCCAAAAATCCCCTGCGACAAGATCGAGCACTAAGTTGGCCGAAAACATTCACTTTCACGGCGACAATGCGCCTTTCAACATAAACAGCACCGACAACTCCACGGATATCACTTCTGAGACAAACGAGCAGCTATTCGTCCAAATGCAAGAGGCGGCCCGCTCTATTACAGATGAAAACGAACGTAACGAGATTGTGTCCCGGCTACCCGAACTGGAGAAAGCGCGGGGAACAGGTGGGTTCTTGCAGGCGTATCAGAACTTCATGGCTTCAGCCGCTAATCACGTGACCGTATCCGCGCCGTTTCTCCCGATATTGGCACAGATGCTCACAAGCAAGTAGAGCGTGCAGAAGAGGCGATGAAATGTATTCAGGCACGAGTATTCCAGAGCGAGTCTTTGACAAAGTAAGAGAGTGTCGGTTTTTCTTGGCACGCATGGCCGACTATGAAAGTGCCGAGGATATCGAAAACTTTCTCTTTTGCTTGAGCGCCTTCCTCTCCGCTTTCCGCTCGATTGCCTACAAGCTCTATGGCGTTACGGAAAAGCAGCGAGGGAAAACCGCGAAAATTACCCTCAAAAAAGAGTTGCACACACATCCGCAGGTCGGATTCTTGATTGGCAGGAGCAACGTGGAAGTTCATGCGGATGGCGTGAAGGTTTGGCAGCGGTACAACCTGTCTATCGGCGATTCCATCAGTGGTGCATGGACCCACGACGCAGAACTCTTCGAGGATCAATCCGAAATGTGCAGGCCTCCGCGCTTTCAGCCGCGTTTCCAGCGGAGCGCAAAAACACAAGTGGCAACCGTTGTGGATTGGCAATTCGAAGGGCACCAATCGAATCTGATTGGGCTATGCCATGATGCTTTGAACGAGATGGAAAACTTCATCCGGCAAAACATCTCGGTTGCACCATGACCGGACAGCGATACTCGCAACCAAGCCATGACGAAACACTCATTGGACGAAACGCTTATTGAAGTCTGGCGGCAAACGCTCGTGGAAAACGCCAAGGCCGTCAAGGTAGGCCGAGAAAGTTTGTCGGACCCCCCAAGCTCAGTTTGCGACAGGTGGATTTCGTATTCGACGGAAACGAGATTCGAGGATTGGAGCAGAACCCGGACGCGAAATCCCGTTGGGCACAAATGGCACGATCCGGCAAAAAGGTGATGCAGTTCCTCAGCGAAGGCCGATACGTAGCGAACGTGGTGGATGGAAAGGTGACTTGCTACGGCAGAGCACGGTGATTCTCAACCGGATCGAGTTCGAAGCGTTATTGTCATTTGCCCACGGTTTGCAGCCCAACTTCCCCTGCCTGCTCTAACCCGCCTTTCCCGATCCATATAACTTCGCACCGTATAGAATCAACGGGGTCATCTAGGACGAGTTCCACAAGCTGTCCACGCTTCAGTCTGAAGCTACCCCGCAATCTAAATCCTTCTTGCGACCTATCGACAATGAGACAGGGAAACATTTTCTGGCCTCCACTTCGGTCGAAGACAAGATTGGCACGCTCCTTCGTAGCAATCCGTTTGGATCGGCGGGCTTTGGGGATGGGGGAACCTTGCAACAATGTTTTCGTCCTGCAGTAATCCAGTTGGATCATTGTAACGAGCAAGCCAGGATGTTCGCGTAACCGCTGTGTTAGGAAGATGCAGCTCGCCTGCGCATGGCCGATGCATGCGCTTCGACTAATTTGCGCACGCCTTCTGCGTTTAGTTCGCCACGGTCGAGAAGTTCGAGAATCTGCTCTGCCGTCAGCGTATGTTGGCCCACCGCGAAGATTGTTTTCCCATCGGCGGTTTGCATTGGGAAATCCACAGCTACTCCATGTTGCCGCAGCAGGTGGACCGCCCTTGTAATATCTTTTGTTCTCTTTTCGTAATTGCTCACGACAAGCTCTGTGGAGCCGACATCATTGCCGGAAATGGAGCAGCCAGTCTAGGGGAGGCAGGGCGGTCTGTCCATAGGTTTCCCACTGTTTCCCACAGTTTCTCCACGCCCCCTTTGTGCATGCAATTCGCCACGCTCCGCACTAAGTGTAAAATATGGGGTGCAAGCCAGATCGATCTTATGAGCGACCAGCAGCTCACCAACACAAAACAATGGTTAAGGGAGCGGCGCAGCCAGCGGATTGAGTTGACCGTTCCAGTTGTCGTTCACAGACCCCAAAAGGGAGGCTCGCAGTTCTATGAAAGAACGCAAACGCTGGTAGTCAACGCACACGGTGCGTTGATGGTTTTAGCGGAAAAGGTAGCCCCTAAGCAAAGGCTCCTGATGCAAAACATAAGCAGCGGGGAACAGAAAGAGTGTCGTGTGGTCTACGTGGAGAAGGAGCCGACCGGACCAACTAAGGTTGCAGTGGAATTCACACAGCCCGCAGCTACGTTCTGGCGCATCGCGTATCCGCCTGCCAATTGGACCGCCAGCACTTAGAAGCAGCCGAGCGCAGGAGCAACAGGAACCAAGTTCAAGAGCAGCGCACAGAAACTCCTGTACCCTTTCCCGTTTCCCGAGTCACACTCAATGGAGCACTATTCCAATCAATCAGGGAAATTCCTCAAACATGAATCAGGCGATGATTTGAATGCGGGTACAATTCGGGACGATTGGAAGCGTGGCGTTCTGTTTTAAGAGTTCCATCATTTCCACTTGGATCGCGCAATGCGCTTCATCTCTTCCGCAATTGTCCGCATCCGTTCAAGGACTTGCTTGAGCATGGATACGCTCTCCTCCTCGGAGAACAGTGTCGGCGGTGGCGTGGTCGGTGGCAATGGCCGCAACAGTGGAGCGATCCAAATAATTCACGACAGTTGAAGTTTTGTCTTTCGGCGGTCGGAATTTTTGGTTTTTTGGCTTTTGAGTCATCGCGCGAGGCGTTGAAAGACCGCAATGAGGACGAAGTGCTGCATGGCGATGGAGGAAGACAGTCTTTGGAGCAGGCTCCGCCCTTGACGTGCGAGACAAGCGGATTGGCGACGCAAGAGGCGGCTAACTGGTATTGAGGGCCAGCGCGAGTTTGCCGAACAGGGCTTGCCAGGGCCAGCCCGTGGCGAGATGAACCCGGATGCAGCGCGCAGTTTGACGAATGCGAGCGCCGATTTTGAAGAGCCGGGCGCGCAGAGTTTCGATTTGTATCGAGCGCCACGCTTGCGGCAGTTGCAGTAGACGAAACAGATTGACCAAATTGTAGGCGAAGGCATGCAGCAGCAGGCGGAGGGCGTTGGCCAAAAAGCGGTGGCAGCTCAAGCGATCGGCGCGGAAACCGTTCTTGAATTCTTCGATGCGATTCTCGCATTCACCGCGGTCGTTGTAAAAAGCGAAGACCTCGGAAGCTCGACCCGTGAGGTTGGTGATTAGGAAGCGCAGATTGGTTCCCACGGCGGTGTGCTCGGCCTTGTAGCAGATGCGCCGCTGGCGCGACCAGGAGCGCGCCCGGTGACGAAAGCTGGAGAAGCTGCGCTGCGGGAGTTCCGTGCGACGATAACGGCGCTTCAGTTTTTTCTGTAGCGGCTTGGCGCGGTCCTGGAAGACGCAATTGGCGGGAATGCCCAGTACATATTGGATTCCGAAGAACTCGCAGAACTCATAGAGCAGCGGCAGAGCGAAACCGGCGTCGCCACGCAGCTTGATGGGCACGCCGGGAAAAGCGGCTTGCAGGCGCAGCAACAGGGGTACGATACGAGCGTGACTGGAAGCATTGCCCGGTCGCAGACGCGCGCTGAGTAAGCATCCGGTGTGACGCTCGAAAATCAGCATGGGATGGTACATGTGCTGGTTGTAGCCGCCGTTGAAGAAACTGAATTGCTGCTGGCCGTGCGTAGGATCGTCAGTGGAATCGATGTCCAGCAAAATTTCGCCGCGCTGGCGTACCTGCCGGCCACAGAGACGAATGAACTGATCCAGTAAGGCATCGTTCAGATGCACCAGGCTGCGGGCGGAAGGTGCGTTTTCCCAGCGACTGAGGGTCGGTTGCGAGCCGAGCGGCTCTCCGAGTTTCTGATCGGCGACGATTTGCAAGGCAGGATCATGGCGCAAGCGGTCGGCATCGTTGGCGTCCTCGTAGCCGGCGACGATCTGATAGATGCGTTGCCGCAACAGCGCCAGCGCGTCGTGCTGCACGCGCTCCTCCTGACGCCGGTCGCCGAGCAGCGCGGCCCAGTCCCGCGTCAGATGATGACGCTCATCAAAGGCTCGCAGCGTCAGCAGGCCGGCATCACTGGGTGATCTGTCCACCAGAAAAATCGGCTCGAATGGCTCGATGCCGGTAGAAGGAAAAGGAGAGCTGTGGTATATAACGAGATGTCACGTTTTGGGTGCTCCGAAAGAGAATGTCGGGTTCGCGAAAACCCGGTGTTCATCAATCTTTTAGAGCACCTTTTCTTTTTTCGCTAGCAAAATCGTGAATAATTCAGGTTAGGCGAGCTGCCCCAGCCGATCCGCAACGAGTTTGAAGAGCATTTTTTTGATTGCGAAGAGTGCGCACTCGACGTGACGGCTGCTGCGTCATTTGTGGACAACGCTCGCGCAGCCCTGGCTTGATATGACCTTGGCCCCGTAGAACTAATTGGGAACGCAACTGTGTCATGTTCAGTCATTATGTTACCGACCTGAAATGACCAACAAAGCGTTTCACACAGATTGACCCACCGTGGATATCGCAAAGAGCGGCTGCTGACGACTCCCTAAGGGCGCCGGTTTTACCCCCGTGGCGGATTGGGAACGCGGGCGAGACGGGGCGTTGTGCCCCGAGGAACCTGCGGTCTACTCTGATGAGGCACTCAATCTGGTGTTCCGGTTCATGGAAGTCCCGCGAGGACGCACAAGCCGGGCCATTGAGAACAGGACTCAATATGTCGGAACCCTTCCGTCCTTATGAAAAACTCGTGGAGATCACGGTCTTCGGGAAAAAGTTTCAAGTCCCGGAGCGAAATTCGCTTTTGCGATGTTTTCAGTTCATCAGCCCGGAAACGATTCCTTACGGGCGCTTCTGCTGGAACCAGGATTGCCAGTATTGCCGGGTGACGTGCCAACTGCCGGACGAGGACGAACCGCACGAGATGCTGAGCTGCAAGTTCATCGTGATGCCTGGGATGGAGATCACGGAAATGAGCCAGGAATTGAAGTGGTGCCTGCGCTCGAAGCTGCCGGCGGACACGCCGGTTACGACGTAAGTATTCTCAGAACCCGGTAAGAGGAAACAACGAAGAAACCTCGACTTAGCCAGATAGAGTTTCGGCCAGATTCCACAACGTGCCGGCGCG
>Ga0134080_10000491_pt1 | contig 13151 bp, 15 predicted proteins | sample 15_taG_9_FD_94469 | JGI IMG/M metagenome (GOLD analysis project Ga0134080, IMG submission 94469) | Grasslands soil microbial communities from the Angelo Coastal Reserve, California, USA - 15_D_Met_40cm_2_24_1 metaG | ecosystem: Environmental > Terrestrial > Soil > Grasslands ...
CGTCTATCTTCCTTAGACGACGTTTTCGTACGTTCTCCACCGTTGGACAGAGCACGGACAGTTTACGCAGCGACGGGCACCCGACCGTAGTCGAAGTGCCCGTCACGATTGGTGGGCCGTCACAGACTCGAACCGTGGACCCGCTGATTAAGAGTGATCCCCCGAGCCATTCCACCGAGGCCTACGACGATATAAGGCTCGAAGATCTCTACACTTGGGACTGACGCCGTACCGGATGGGTCGGCGTGATTCGGGATGGTCTGGTAGCAGCGTGGTAGCAAGCGTCCTTCTCCTATGCGCGTGATGGGCTGCGCCGCTTCTCACTTAGCCTTGAGCTTCACATCCTCGTAGGGTGCCGAGAAGAATGCGTAGCCGGCGATGAGCCCGAGCGCCGACTGTTCCACCTTTGGCCCCACGCCGGTCAGGGAGGCGACTTCCTGAATCGGCGCGACGACCGCTTTCTCGTGCATGAGCTGCTGGATCCGCTGAAGGATCGCGTCGCGCTTCCTCCGGTCGAGTTCGATCGCCTGCTCCCGGAAGAGCCCGTCGATGTCGGCGTAGCTCCCATAGACGTAGGTGCCACCCGCGGCGATGAAGGCCTCGATCCTGGTGGCGGCGTTGCCAAAGGCGCCGCTGAGGCCCTGGATGAGGTTCTTGAACCTCTTGTCGGCGTATCCCTTGAAGAAGGCCGCCCGCTCGAGCGGGCGGAGCCTCGTCCGGATGCCGACAGCCTGTAAGTCGTTGACCACGGCTTCGCCGATGGTGGAGAACGCGGTCTCACAGAAGTACTCACCCGCGTCAAGGCCGTTGGGGTAACCAGCCTCCGCTAAGAGTTGTCTCGCTTTCGCAGGATCGTAAGGGTAGCTGGGCGGCTGCCAATAGAGGTCGAAGCTACTCGGGATGATGCTCCATGTGGTCTTCGAGAACCCTAGGTACTCCGCCTGGCTTATCGCCTGCCGGTGAATGGCGTGGTTCGCAGCCACGCGCACGCGCCGGTCATACCAGGGCGACTTCGGGTCCCACTGGTCAGCAAAGGAGACCCAGACCGTGACTGGTACCGGGGTCGCTTCGAGCGTAAGCCCCGGCGTTCGTCGAATCTCGTCGGCCAGTTCGCCACGGAACCCGTAGGCGATATCCACCTCACCACGCTTCAACGCGGCGAGGCGCGTGGACCCGTCCGGAACCACTTTGAAGATCAGGCGCTTCACGCTCGGGGGTTTACGCCAGTACTGGTCGAATGCTTCCATGACGAGCTCAACGCCGGGGGTGAACGAGACAAACTTGTAGGGGCCGGCGCCGACCGGAGTCCTCTTGAAACCCTCGTCACCGACCAACTCGACATACCTCTTGGGCACGACCCAGCCGGCGCCCGTGGCGCTCGAGTAGAAGGCCATGAAGTCGGGCCACGGTTGTTTGAGCCGGATGCGGACACGCCTAGGATCTTGAGCCTCAACCGCCGCGATCCGTTCCTTGAGGGTCTTGCTCGCCGCTCCCCGGTAGCGCTCGAGCGAGAACTTGACATCCTCGGCGGTGACCACCTCGCCGTTATGAAACCTGACACCCTTGCGGAGGAGAAACTCGTAGAGGAGTCCATCCGACGACACGCTCCACGACTCGGCCAGACTAGGCGCCATGAGGTTGCCAGGCATCGGCTTCACTATCGCATCGTGAATCGCGTAGAGGATCATGAATGGCGTGAGAATGCCGGCGGTCTCGGCAGGGTCGAACCAGGTAGGGGCGAGCGAAATGGCAACAGCCCAGGTCATCTGACCTTCCGGCGCCGCCGCCCGGGCTGGAGCCGTCTGAAACGGCGCGTTCAACGCAAAGAAGAGGAAGAGAGCGAGAGGGCCGCGCAGCCCGAGCCGCTTGGCGGTCTTCGGATTCATCAGGGCTCCTGGATCTTTCACGCCAACTTTCTCAGCTCGTCTTCTGCCTTACCCTGCCAGAACTGCATGTCCATCTCGTGGTACATGGTCGTCGCAGCGGTGAGGTGCTCGTGTGCCTGCTCTCGTTTGCCCGTGCGCTCGTAGAGCTTGCCGAGGCCGAGGTGGCAGTGGGCCACGAGCGGACGCATGCCGCGCGGCTCAGCGAGCGCGAGTGCCTGGCGGTAGTGGGCCTGGCCGCTGTCTGCATCGAACCGGTCGGGGTGAGTCGCGATGTCGCCGAGCAGGCGCAGTGCATGCGCTGCGAACCCGGGTTGACGCGGTGAGGATTCGAGCGCGCGATCGCCCAGGCGCTGTGCCTCGTCGAGCCTGCCGAGCAGCAGACAGGCGCGACCTAACTGCTGAGAGTCCCAGCTGCGAAAGTGGACGATTCCCCTCGCCGCCAGGCGCTCGACGAGCTGCTCGCCTTCCCGGAGCCGGTCCAGCGCCTCGTTCGCTTCGTCGAGCTGCGCCAGTGCCCAGGCGGAGGAGGCAACCGCGGTGGGAAGCCCGAGGACGACGTTCCCGTTCCGGAGCACCGCGATCCAGTGCTCGATCAGTGAGCGCGCCTTCGCCCAGTCACCCTTGATGAGGTGGAGAATGCCTGCGGCGCGGTAAGCCACACCGACGGTGAACGCGTGCTGCGTCGGCTCGGCGAGCCGGATCGCTTCGGCCTCGCGCTCGGTCGCCTCGGCGAACCTGCCGACCTGGGCGAGGCTCATGACCAGCCAAGACCGATCGAAGACCGATGCCGGCGCGGCGGTTCCGAAATACTCGTAGACCCAGGCGGCGGGCAACGCTGCGAGATTGTCGCTGGCCAGCTCGACCACCCGCTCGTACTCGCCCCGGTAGTAATGCGCCTGCTCGAGGTGGGACGTGGTGGCGATGCGAAGTCTCAAGTCCCCGAGGCGCCCGGCGATCTCTAGCGCGCGGGTGCCGGCCCCGAGCCCCTCGTCCAACTCGCCAAGCAGCGAGTGGGCACTCGTCAGAAACGCGCAGACCCGACCTCGCCGGCGGTCGTCGTTCAGCTGCTCGGCGAGGATCTCGGCCTCGCGCAAGAGGTCCTTCTGCCGCCGGAGTTCACCGAGCAGGGTCAGCACCGGCCGCAGCTCGAGGCGGGTCTCAAAGGCCTGCTCCAGGGTGGACGGGCTCTCCGGGAGAGACTCAAGGATGCCGAGCGCCTGCTCGAACCAGGCCCGGGCGTTTGGGAGCGCCGACCGCGCGGCTGCCTTCCCTCCGGCCTGCCGGAGATAGTCCACCGCCTTCTCGCGCAATTCACCCCGGACGGCGTGATGGGCGAGCCGCTCGATCTCTCCGCCGAGGCGATCTCGGTGGAGCGTCTCGATCGCGTCGACGATCCGCGCGTGAAGCTCGCGGCGGCGCTCCTGTAGTAGTCCGCCATACGTGACCTCGTGCGTGAGCGCGTGCTTGAACGCGTACTCGAGGTCCGGGATGAGCCTCGTCTCGTACAGGAACTCGCTTCTCTGAAGCCCGATGAGGCGGGCGCGAAGCACTTCCTCCGGAAGGTCCGCCACTACCGCGAGCAGGGCGAATGAGACATCCTTGCCAATGACGGCCGCCGTCTGCAGAAGCGTCTTGTCCTCCTGCGAGAGCCGGTCGATGCGCGCCGCGAGCACCGCCTGGACGGTGGCGGGAACCTGGATCTCCCCGGAGGGCCGCGCGAGCCGGTAGGTGCCACGATCGCCGACGAGCACGCCTGTCTCGACCAGCGTCCGAACGCATTCCTCCAGGAAGAACGGGTTGCCGCCGGTGCGTTCGATCAGCCCAGCCTTGAGCGCCGCCGTGGCTCCATCGCGCCCCACCAGGCTATCGAGGAGTGCGTGGGCATGGTCAGGCGAGAGCGGATCGAGCCGGAGTTGGCCGTAATAGCTCTTGTTGCCCCAGGCGTGCTGGCACTCGGGGCGGTAGCTGACGAGGAGCAGAACACGATGGCTCGGGAGGCTCTCGACCAGGGTGTCGAGCACCGCCTGCGTCTCAGAGTCAATCCAGTGGATATCCTCGAAGACGAGCAGAACCGGCTGGCGGCGGCTTTCCTCGAGGACCAGCAACTTGACCGCCTCTAGCGTCCGCTGCCGCTTCTGGCGAGGGTCGAGCGCGCCCCACTGCGCGTCGGCGGCAGGCACGTCGAGGAGCGCGAGCAAGGCCGGGAGCACCGGCGCCAGCGCCCGCTCGAGCGACAACACCTTCTCCGTTATCCTCTCCCGCACTTTGTCCGCGTCGTCGCGCGGCTCGATGTGGAAGTACGCCTTCAGAAGGTCGATGACCAGGAGATAGGGCGTCCCCTTCCCGTAGGAGGTCGCGCTGCTGACGAGGATCAGCGAGTCCTGAACGCGGCGCGAGTTGATGAACTCCCACAAGAGACGTGACTTGCCGACCCCTGCTTCCCCGACTACTCCGAGGACCTGACCATTGCCTGTCCTAGCCTGCTCGAGCGCCTGGGCGATCTGCGCCAACTCATTTCCTCTAGCGACGAACGGAGTGAGCCGCTCGCCTAACCCCATCCCCGCTCGCTCGAGGCCCGCCAGGCGGTAAACCGGTTCGGCCTTTCCGCCGCTCGCTGCGACGGCTACGACGACAAAGCGTCGCTCGAGGAAGGGGCGGGTCGCCTCGCTCACGAGCACGGTCCCCGGGTCGGCACCCTCCATGAACGCCTCGAGCTGCGTCCACGCCTCGCGTTTAGCCTCGTGGTCGATCCGGATCGCGCTGGCGACCCGGGCGACCAAGAACTCGCCGGCGTGCAGACCAACGCGGACGCCCTGGAGCTCCGCCGAGCTTGGGTCGGCGTGTGCGGCGATCTTCTGGATCGCCAGGGCCGCGTGCCCCGCCCGGCGAGGGGCGTCCTCGATAGGCTCCAGCCCGAACACCGCCACGAGCCCCCGCGGGCTCACCTCCTCCACCTGGCCGCCGAAGCTCTGGACCTTCTCGACCAGAGTCTCGAGCACCGTAGCCGCGTCGGACATCGTCCTCACCGACGACGACATAACGAGGTCAGCCCGGAGCAGGGCGACATGCCGGCGTTGCCACTGCAACGTAGGCGGCCTTGGGGCGGTTGCGGGCTCGACCGTGGAATTCATTGGCCCGGCCGGTGTGGTCGGCTCGGCTGTTCCTGCGGGCGGGCGCAGCCCGTACTTCTGCAGGCGATAGCGCAGGGTATTGCGAGTGACCCCGAGCTGCTCCGCCGCGTGGGAGATGTTCCAGCGGGTTTGGTGAAGCACCTCGAGGATGCGGGCCCGCTCCACCTGTTCGACCGTCTGCTCGAGCGATGCGCCGTCTCCGGCACGGGATGGGGTCGTGTCGTGACGCTCCGGGGGCGCCGCTGACCGGCGTGAAGGAACCGCAAGGTCCAGCGTGTCCCCCGTGACGAGTGGGGCGTCGATGAGCAGTGCCACTCGCTCCATCAGGTTCGCCAGTTCCCGCACGTTCCCCGGCCACCGGTAGGCGAGGAGGATCTCTCGGGCGTCCTCGGCGAGGGTTTTCGGCGCCAGCTCGTAGTCGGCACAGGCCTGCGCTAGGAAGTGCTCGGCCAGGGTGAGGATGTCCTGTCCCCGCTCTCGAAGCGGCGGAAGACCGAGCGTCACCACGGCCAGCCGGTGGAAAAGATCCTCGCGAAACCGTCGCCGGCCCGCGCCGGCTTTCAAATCCTCGCTCGAGGCCGTGATGATCCAGACGTCCACCGCCTCGGTGCGTGTACTGCCCAGTCTTCGAACCGCCCGGTCCTCCAAGACTGTGAGCAGTTTGGCCTGGAGGCTCTCGGGCAGGAGCCCGATCTCGTCGAGGAAGAGTGTGCCCCGGTGGGCGGTCTGGAACAGGCCAGCCTTGGCCTGGTGAGCATCGGTGAAAGCGCCCCGCTCGAAGCCGAACAGCTCGGCCTCGAGGAGCGTCTCGGGAATGGCGGCGCAGTTGACGCCGATGAACGGCCCGGCCGCCCGGGGCCCCGCTTCATGAATGGCCTTGGCGAGCAGGCCCTTCCCCGTCCCCGTCTCACCGAGGATTAAGACGGGGGGAAGGCGACGGGCTTTCGACTGGCGCCGAAGGAGCTGCTCGACCTGAGTCCGCACGGTGGCGAGTCCCGGGCTGTCACCGATCAGCCCAACCAGCGCCATAGTGCGGCATTCTACGCCGCTTCATCCACCCACTGATCGAATTTCCACCACCAGCGACCGCCGGCCCATCACAAGCGCCAAGCGATCGATTTTCTGGGCTTTTGCTCTGGCTCGAGCCTTGCTCGTCGGATCACGCCGTGGAGGACAACTAATGTTTAAGCTGACAGCATCCCTTGTACTGTCTTCGGCGCTCGGCCTCGTGGGGCAGGTCGCCCCCGCGGCGAGCGAGCAGGCTAATCAAGTTGTCACGACCGATCACTTTGTTCCCCACACTTCAACGGTGCCGGCGAACAAAGGCGATGTGGTTCACCTGTTCGTTCGCGAGCGCGACGCCGGCAACAGAGAGAATCTGACGGCCGTCCTCATGGTGCACGGGGCGAGCGTCCCGGTCCTCCCCGGGGCCGAGTTGAGAACGGACCACTATGACTGGGCCCTCTGGCTGGCGCAGGCCGGCGGCTTCGATGTGTTCATGCTCGATTTCCAGGGTTCTGGTAGGTCGCCGCGCCCCAAGATGGACGATCCGTGCAATGTGCCCACGGCCCAGCAGAGCAGCCTACTGATTCCCAATCCTCTTTCCGCCACCTGTCCGCCGTCGTACCCGTTCCAACTGGTCACCTCGCAAAGCGATTGGGACGAGCTGAATACGGTGGTCGATTACATCCGGGAACTGCGCGGCGTCGACAAGGTCCACCTCGCAAGCTGGTCGCAGGGCTCGTTCCGTGTCGGGCCGTATGCCGTTCAGCATCCGGAGAAGGTCGCGAGCCTCTTCCTCTTCGCGCCAATCTTCAACACCACATTCAGGAACGCGCCGCCCAGCCCGATTCCGCAACCTGGCAATCCCCTGAGCCTGAGGACGCGGGCCACTCTCATCACGCAGCTGTGGGATCCAGAAGTCAAATGTGAAGATCAGAGGGAAGACGGCATCCAGGACGTTGTCTGGGCGGCGATCATGGCGGAGGACGAGCTTGGTAGCACCTGGGGACCGCCGCCGGCGGGCGCTCCTGACGGTTCGCCTCCCGAGGGCGTGATGCGCGTGCGTACCCCGACCCTCTGGGGATGGAACAGCACCGCGGCGGCCCGGATCAACGTTCCGACGCTGATCATCCAGGGAGAGTTCGACACGGGCGGCGGTGGTGTCCAGCAGTTGGCTCAGCTCTACGCTCTCATCCCCAACGCCAACAAGCTGCGGTTCAGAGTTCAGTGCGCCGGACACTTCATGGTTTGGGAGAAGCAGCGCAGGGTGTTGCATCACATCTCCAAGGAATGGATAGAGCACAGCCAAGTTGCGGGGTTTGACCAGGGCGAGTTCTTTGTCGACACAGAAGGGAATCTAACCCCTCTCGTGGAGTAACTCTTTCGCGTCGGGGTCGGTGACGACCGGCAGAGGCCTAATCAAACCGACTCCTACGGCAAGTGGCTGCCGATGGGCGACAAGGCGGCCGTGAACGGGCTCGACGACGAGAGCGGTAGCAAAAATGAGAACGGGCACTCCGGCTGTCACCGAAGTGCCCGTCGACGATGGTGGGCCGTCAAGGACTCGAACCTTGGACCGCTGATTAAGAGACGAGGGCCGGCTCACCGCTGGCCCTCGTGTTTTTTACGGACTTCCGCGTAACCGCTCGACCTCGCTACCGTTCTCTGCGCGATGGGTAGCGACGTAGGCGCACTCACACGACAGGAGGGGATCCGGAGTCACAGCGGTTCGCCCTGAGTTCAGCACACGTCAACGCATGACTCTCGCCACGCTGGTCTCAGGCGCTTGCTTTCAGTTCCCCTGGGTGAAGCGACAGGTACTCGCGCACCTCAAGCTGCATTCGGTCGATCTCAGCCAGAAACCCGGATGCCGAGAGGTGATAGTTTGCCGGATTCGTCTCTACTTGGCGCAAATGAGCCACCTGGTTCTGAAGAGCGCGGATCCGCTCGAGGCTCGCATTGAGCTCTTGGTCACTCGTAATCATGGCGCCTCCGCAATGATCTCGACGATCCCTCGTCGACCGCCGTCACGCTTCCCTTGCCAGAATTCTACCGCAGCTTGTTCGTCTGGCCACGCAGCACGATGTCGGACCCAGAACACACTCGCACCGAAGTGCGCCTGTGCGGCGGCATGGTCGAAGAGCAGAGAAGCGTCGCCTCCTAGCTGGGATGCATCGAACGTGTTCTCCATGACCAGGAACACGTCCACGTCCTGAGGCTCGAGCTTGTTCGTTACGAACGATCCGAATACCACGAAGCGCGCCAGATGATTGGTCGCCTCAGCGACACGATAGAGACGGTCTAAGCGGAGGGCGAGGACTTTTCGCTGCGCCGAACCGACGCCGAATTGGTCGTGGATCTCTCGCAGCGATGCGCGATGCACACCGAGCGGTAGCTCGCCGGCATCAGTCAGTGGTGGAAGGGCCACAAGACGCCGGGTTGATCACTTCCTGCGCAATGGAATGATGTTCGGGGCTTGGTCCTCTGAAGCGCGATCGCCATCCGCTCCGCGCAAGAGGGTGGGCGAGACATTCCAACGTCGGCCGTCGTCCGCGACGACCGTAACGGTCTTTCGGTTGTAGCGCGTCAGGATTCCGATGACGCTGCGGTCTCCTTCTGCTTGAAACGCAACCCGATCGCCGATCCTGAACTGAAGCATCTTGGCGTGCGCGCGCATCTGACTCAAGAACCGGAGCCGCTCAACGATCCTGTTGTTCAGATCGATCAGCTCTGCCTCGGTCAGCTTGTCGATGTCGATCTTCATGTCAATGATCGACGCGCCCGTCGCTGTGAATCCCCCGGTCCTCCAATGTGGGCTCCTCCGCCGACCAGCACCCGGCCCAGTCCTGCATACGGCATCCGGACGACCTCGCGCAAGAGTTTTCTGCCGCACCTTCAGTCCCCGCGCCGATGCTACAGTAGAGTCGCGTTCAAGCCGGCCATGACTCCGCCGCCTCTCGACCGACAGTCGATTCGCGACGCGATCGCCAGCGAAGAATCTCGACTCCTGCGTCTCGAAGAGGAACTCACCGATGCGCAGACGCGGCTGGCCGCGCTCAAGACCACGCTGGCCGCGCAGAATGAGTCAATCGAGACCGCGTCGTCAACGGGACGCTCTCGGTCAGCGTCATCGACCGCTGCCGAGAAGGTCGCGCTCTTCCGCTCGCGCTTTCGGGGCCGCTCAGCCAGACAGTGTCCGACCTCGAGCGGGAACTCGGCGTCCAACTCCTCGTGCGAAACTCTCGCACCCTGCGCCTGACCGCGGAGGGCGAGGTCTTCTTGAAGGAAGTGAAGCAGATCCTCGAGCATGCCGACCGGGCCGTCGAGCTGGCACGGCGGGTGTCGCGGGGCGAGATCGGTGCCCTGTCGATCGGCTTCCTGGGCTCGGCCACCGCCTTCTTCCTGCCCCGGATCATCCGTGAGTACCGCCGGCGCTTCCCGGGCGTTCGAGTCTCGCTGCACGAGATTGCACCGGTGCCCCAGATCGAGGGGCTACGGGCTGGGCGGCTCGAGGTCGGGTTCACCCGGCCCGTCCTGGCTACGGATGGTGCCTGGCTTCGGTCTGAGTGCCTGTACCGCGATCCCCTGCTCGCCGTCCTGCCCGAAGGGCATCGGGCTGCCGCCCGGGAGGCGGTGGCCGTGAAGGACTTGGCCGACGAGCCGTTCGTCCTCTTCCATCGTGCGGGGGCACAGGAGCTAATTACGCTGTGAGGGAGGAGCACCAGTGGCACACAGACCAGGGACTCAGCGCCTTCGAGGGCGTGGTGCCAGCCGGAAGAACCAGGCGCTCCGGCGGTGGCTCGCGAGGTTCGCGGCCCAGCCCGATGATCGCGGCCAGCAGTGGTGGGAGGACTTCGACGCCATGCTGCGTGGCACGCGCATGCGCCTGCGTCCCATCGACGCCTGAGTGGCGCCCTTCGTCCTCGACACGAATATCATCAGTCAGATTCTCCGCCGGAATGCCCCGGCGCTTGCGCGTCTTCGCGAGGCGGCTGACCACGATGACGACGTCTTCATGTGCCCAGTTGTCTTCTACGAGCTCTGGCGCGGCCTCAGTTACCGCGGGCGGATCGTCAGCTCGAGGAGTTGAACGCCTTTGCCGGCACGCTTCAATGGGTCGTCTACGACCGGGCAATGTGGGTGGAGGCCGCAGGGCTTTGGGCGGATCGGCGTCGACACGGACGGACGCACGACGACGCCGACCTGGCTGATCGCCGCTTTCGCACGGCGGCTTCGGGCAACGCTCGTCACGAACAACACTGCCGACTTCACGGACCTCGATGTCCCGGTCATCGACTGGACCGCCGATCAGTCGGGCAGTTGAGGTGCCCTCTGCCTCGTACGGGACTGGTCGAGCCCATGGCGACGATAGCCTCGCCGCGTATCCACTACTACGCACTCTGCGACTCCATCCCGGCTCATTTCCGGACCCGCTGCCGCGCCGCCAACGTGCCTGAAATTCGTCGTCGCGACTCCATCCGTTGAATCCAGTTGTCGGTCCCGGGTCGGACACGATGGGCAGCGGCCGGCGGCACGGACGCGATCACGAAGACCCCATGGCCACGGAACCAGGACGATGCCGCTGGCGGACTCCTTGAGAGCACGCCCGAGCGCAGGGTCTTGCACCATCTGGTCGCGGCCCTCACACCGCCTTGAGCTGAGACGGCCGAATTGCGTCAGCGCTCGCAGAGGGCCGTGGGTCGCTCAATAGGCGCGCGTACTTAGGGACCATCCGGCCCTCCGCCTTTATCTTGCGGTGCCACTCACCCCTTCGCCCCTCGCTCCCGACGTCTCCCCCGCCGCCTGCTTCCCGTTGGCCCCGAACGCCGCCCGCTGAGAGAACTCCCTCTCAACGGGGCATAATAGCCTGGGTACACAACCCCGACGAGGTGAGGGCGATGGAGTTTCGCCGAATCACGGTAGATCCCCGGCAGATGGGCGGCATCCCGTGCTTGCGCCGGCTGCGCATTCCGGTGGCCACGGTCGTCGGCATGGTCGCGGACGGAATGAGTGAGGAGGACATCCTGCGGGCGTACCCCGACCTCGAGCGCGGGGACATTCAGGAAGCGCTGCGGTATGCGGCGGCCGCGGTCCAAGAACGAGAGATCCCGCTCGTGCCGGGTCCGTGAGGTTCTGATCGACAACGCCCTGTCCCCGATCGTGGCGGTCGGCTTGCGAGACGCTGGACACGAGGCGATCCATGTCCGCGACTACGGACTCCAGGAGGCCGACGACCTCGTGGTTTTCGAGCGCGCCGCCCGAGAATGCCGCGTCATCGTCTCGGCGGATACCGACTTCGGAACCCTCTTGGCCGTGGGCGGCGAGGCCGCACCGTCCGTGATTCTCTTCCGACGTGGGACGCCGCGGGCTCCCAGCTCCTCGTGGCAAACCTGCCCAACGTGACCGAGGCGCTCGGCGCAGGCAGCGTAGTCGTCTTCGAGAAGGCGCGCATCCGGGTCCGCTCGCTTCCTATCACTGGGGCGGGATGACGGTGATTCAGGCGGGCGTAGCCGGCGGAACTCGCGTAGGGCATAAGGATCGGCGCGGGACTACCACCCTCACCATGGGCGGTTGTCTGGCGGGGCCTGGCGCGCCAGCGTGAAGAAGCCACCCGCCGCGGGCTTCATCCCACGCCCCGACAAGTGAGCACTTCGCAGCCCCAGGACGCGACTTTCGAGCGGGATCGGCGTCTCGGGGCTCGGCGCTGGCCTTAACTCTCGAGCCGGAGTCGGGAACTGAGCGTAGTTGCCGTCCCTGAGACCGCCAGCTGCGAGTTCAAGTCCACACTCCGAGCGGCTGCGGGACCCCAGGAGCCGTGAGGCCTGGCTGCCGAGAGCGACAGGCTCCGGCGCGGAGGACCGCGTGGATTTGCAGCAGGCCGCTGCGTTTCGTAGCGGTCGGAGACGCTCGGTGAGGACCCCAAAGCGGCCGAAGCCCATTCGATGGCCCTAATTCTTTGCAGACTTGCGGGCTGAATGGCTTGGTGAGACAGCGCTGGCACGCCTCTCGCTGACGACCCCGGATGATGCAATCGGAGATCACGTCCGCTTCGCATCTGGTCACGGTGCCCGGCCTCGACGACCTGGAAGCCGACTTAGGGCTTGCCGACTCTCTGCCGGTTCCAATGCTCGCGGACCGGGCGCGACGCGCAGCACGCCTTGCGGCCGACCTTCAGACGGCCTTGATCGCACGGGCCGTGTCCAGGGAGGCATCACCGGAGCCGGATCGGCTGCTCGCGGTTGCGAAGGTCGCGGAGATCCTCGAGTTCACGGAGCAGTACGTTTACGAGCTCATCCGCCGCGGTCATCTGCCAGCCGTCCGTTCTGGGAAGTACGTCCGGGTCAGCGCGTCCGCCGTCGACAGCTTTATCAAAAACGGTCCACGCGATGGCGTTGACTCGGCGGTATACCATCGGCACAGGTCGTCTGGTGGATGGCCCAACGCTGCGCCAACTCAGGATGCGCGCAGGCTTGACACAGGCGGCGCTCGCCGCCAAGCTCGGCGTCGCGGCGAACAGCGTCGCTCGCTGGGAGCGCAATGAGCGGACGATCGCGGAGCCGATGGCGCGACTGATCCGGCTGACGCTCGAGCCGGCGAAGCCCAAGCGTAAGGGAGCCTGAAATGGCCTGCATCCGCAAGCGGCGAGGCAAGTACGTGGTCGACTACCGCGATGGAGCAGGCATCCGACGGTGGGTCACCTGTGAGACGCGCCGCGAGGCGGAAACCGTCCTGCTAGAGAAGGCCCGCGAGGCACGGCAGCCGACTCGGCCGGTCGTCGATCCGAACATTACGGTGTCGGCTTACGCGGAGCACTGGCTTCGCGAGATCGCGGTCACGATCAAGCCGAAGACCCAGAAGAGCTATGGCCAGGCGCTGCGCCTGCACATCCTTCCCGCGCTCGGGCCCACGAAAGTCCGGATGCTCCAGAGGGGCGCATCAAGTCGTTCCTGGTCGAGAGGCTCCAGCAGGGCAAGGTCCGGACGATCACCGAAAGCGAGGTGACGAAAGAAGTGCGCCTTCCGCTCGCGCGCGACAGCGTGCGGGTCATCCACGCGACGCTCCGCGCGCTGTTGAACGCGGCCGTGGACGACGGCGTCATCGTCGCGAATCCCGCCAACAAGCTCGGGCGCAC
>Ga0134080_10000504_pt1 | contig 13031 bp, 10 predicted proteins | sample 15_taG_9_FD_94469 | JGI IMG/M metagenome (GOLD analysis project Ga0134080, IMG submission 94469) | Grasslands soil microbial communities from the Angelo Coastal Reserve, California, USA - 15_D_Met_40cm_2_24_1 metaG | ecosystem: Environmental > Terrestrial > Soil > Grasslands ...
CAAGAATCGCCACCAGATAAGGTATGATACGCACCCCCACCTGGAAGCCTTCCTTGGCTCCCTCTACGAAACTCTCGTAAACTTTCACCCCCCGAACAGCCCCGTGCAGGGGGATGGCCAGCAGAAAGACTGGAATGGCCCAGACGGATACGAGATTTATGACGTACTGAATCATGAGCCTTCCTCCTTTAACGGAACCCCGGCGACGGCGAAGATGGGAAGTCTTTCCAAAAGCTTTACCGCCGCCAAACCTGCAACAAGGGATATGACCGTCGCGGCAAATGTGGTGCCGATGATCGCGGTCGGATTCGTGGATCCGGCCGAGGCCATCAGGCTGACCATCGTAGCCGGAATCAACTGCACCCCGGCCGTATTGATGGTGAGGAAGGTGCACATCGCATTCGTGGCTACTCCCGGAAACTTGTTGAGCTTGTTCAGATCCTCCATGGCCTTCAGGCCCAGGGGCGTGGCCGCGTTGCTGAGCCCCAACGCATTGGCCGCGATGTTCATCAGCATGCTTCCCATGGCGGGATGATCCGGCGGCACATCGGGGAACAGCCAGCGAAGGACAGGCGCTATCAGCCTCGCCAGCAGCCTCACCAGCCCGGAATCTTCCGCTATTTTCATGATCCCCATCCAAAGCGCCATCACCCCAATCAGCCCGATCGCGAGAGTCACGGAGTTGATCGCGGCATCAATCGCGGACTTCGTCACCCCTTCGATTTTGCCGTTGATCCCGCCCAGGACCACTGCGAGAATGATCAGGCTCAACCAGATGTAGTTCAGCATGAAAAGCTCCTTTGCGGCACTATGAAATACGGTTGATAAAAGGTCAAGAAGTCAGACGAATTGACGATTTACGATTATCGATCTGGCCCTTCAAATCGACAATCGTCAGTTTGTCCCTCGGTTTACAGCTCCACCATGGACGTACCGACTATTCGGCCGCCAGCCTTGCGACTCGGGGATACGATCGGCATTGTTGCCCCGGCGGGGCCACTCCAGCACAAAGAAGCATTTCATCAGGGAGTTGCCACGCTGGAACGCCTGGGCTTCCGTGTGCGCTATGACGAGCGAATCTTCCAATCGCGCAGGTATCTGGCCGGTGACGACGTCTCCCGGGCGGAAGAACTGATGCGGTACTTCGAAGACCCGCACATTCAGGGAGTCCTCGCCCTCCGGGGTGGTTACGGTTGCGCACGCCTGCTTCACCTGCTGGATGAGAGACGACTTCGATCCCACTGCAAGGTCTTTATGGGCTTCAGCGACCTCACGACCCTGCACCTCTTGTTTTGCCGGCACTTCGGTTGGATCACGATCCACGGGCCGATGGCATCCTCTCCCACGCTAGGAAATGCCGAGTCCGGGATCGAGGAGCATCTTATGTCTCTTTGGACGGATCCCGAGTACAGACCCATGCTGTCTTTCCCCGAGCTCGAAACATGGCGGGAAGGCACTGTAGAAGGGCAATTGACAGGCGGGTGCCTCTCGTTGGTGGTGGCAAGTTTAGGGACCCCGTACGAGATCCAAACCGATGGCAAGGTGCTTTTTCTTGAGGATCTCGCCGAACCGCCCTATCGCGTCGATCGAATGCTGACTCAGCTCAGGCTGGCAGGAAAGCTCGACGCGCTCAAAGGAGCGCTTCTCGGAAGCTTCCATCAGTGTGATCCCTCTGAAGGCGGCTACACCGTGGAAGACATTTTGAGAGAGATGCTTGACCCGCTGCAAGTTCCGATATTGGCAAGATTTCCAGCAGGACATGGATCTCGCAACTGGCCGTTGCCTCTCGCGGTTCGCGTGCGTCTGGACGCTACCCGCCGTCGCCTCGAAATCCTCGAGCCTGCCGTGAGAAGGCAGTAGGCAGAGGGCAGGAGGCAGTAGGCGGAAGGCAGAAATAGCATTGGTAGCTCCGTCTTTGCCTTCCGCCTTCCGCCTACTGCCCTTACTCCGTCTCCCACTGATGGAAACACGCAGCAATACTCGGCCAGTGACCGGGCTTCGCCGACAGGCAGGGTGCCGGAAGGCGCTTTCCCCCGTATAGCTCAGGCCAGTTGATCTCCCTCCCGTCCAGATATCGGGAATGGATTCCAAGAGGTTCCATCAATGCGGCGCCCGCGGCCAGGTCCCAGATGAACGCGCGGGAGATCGCTCCCACCGCGCAACCGCGGGCGACGTACGCGCAGTGGGCTGCCACACTTCCCAGACTCAGGCAATCCCCCTTCCAGCTGTATTTGTACTTGTTATGTAAGCTCTCGGGAACCATTAGGTAGGAGTCCTGATCCAGCGGAAGTTCTTCGGCGGGCCCCAACGGCTGCCCATTCAGAAAAACCCCTCCCCGATCTCCAGAGTACATTTCATCGATTGCCGGCTGGTATACCACTCCCTTGGTGGGCGCCCCGTTTTCCAGGAACCCGATCGATATCGCCCAGAATGGAAACCCAAACGAAAACGCTTGAGTGCCATCGACCGGATCCACAGCCCACATGTGGGGACCGGAGTGGGCTGAGCTGGAAGCGGTTTCCTCGGCCACAATTCCATGGCTCGGATACCGCCCCCGAATCCGTTTCAGAATGAGGTGCTCTATCTCGATGTCCGCAGCGGTAACGATGCTCCGGTCCTTCTTATAGTGTTTTGTCACCCGGCCGAAGTGCTTCAACCCGATCTCTCCGGCCTCCAGGGCCAGTTCTTTCATGAAAGGTAAATCCATGCTTTCTCCCAAGAATCGTCGCCTCAATTCATAAAGCAGATTACGGTCAAGTAAATCCGTCAGAAAATGTGAAATCCCCGCGACCCTATGTGGTCATGCCCGGCTAATGATAGCGCGGTCTCGGGAAAAAAGTCTCGGGGGCGGCACGCCTGTCCATCCTGTCCATCCTGTGATCCTGTCCGACTCGTTATCCTCCGTTGTCCGTTGGATTACGCGGATGCGCGGGATCCTTCCTGGATCAACTGGGGTTCAGTTCCGCGGTTGATCCGCGAGACCAGCGTTCAGCCGCGTCCTATTTCAGGAGGCACCTCCTAATAACTGCTGCATCACAAGATTGAGAATGATTAAGAATATTAAGAACAAAAACCCTTTACACCAAGTGCGATAGTTGTTAGACTTCCGATTTGAAGTCCAGTCCCCCTGGCTTCATGCGAAAGTCGGTTTTCGGTCAGCCGGATCGATTAAACCCTGAATTAACAGTCCTTTAACCTGAGTTTTAGCATGAACCTCCGCGGTCCTGTAGGCAAGCTACAAAAGAACGCTAACCGCTTCTATGTCCAACTTGCGCAGCGTTTTATCGAAAACCCGCTCATTCGCGACGCCTGGAGTATTATGGCCCAGGACTTGGAACGGCAGGAGGCAAGTCTTAAAGCCCTTCGCCCTTCGTTCTGGAAGCAGTTGAAAAAACAGGAGAAAAGTCTCCAGAGAGCTATTGCGGAAAGCTACAGGCTTATCGCAAACAGGCACGATGCCTTGAGCGCGTTGCCGCTTCACGATTGTTTTCTGCGAACACTGGAGCTCGAAGAACCGATCACCCTCAACGTCTACCTTCCGCTGATCCTGGAGCTCAGGAATCATTGGACTGAGCCGGCGCTTGATTTCTATGTTCTTGTTAACGCGCACATAACCCGGATCGCTCGTCTCATCCAGTCAGTTTCTGGCGACCCGGCTCTGATTCAGAAGTGCGGAGATCTTCTCCAAAAATTCGAGAAAGAAAGTCAAGCGCCTGAAGTCGAGCCCGTAGTGATTTCCGCAAGGAAAAGGAAATCCAGAAAGGTAGTTCGACGGTTGGCCGCGCCCCTGAGGAAATCCAGGAACGTCCGGCGTTCCCTGAGCGCAGTCAAAAGGGGTGCCAAGCCCCTGACAAAGAGAAGGAAACCTCTCCTCAAGGACATCAAAATCGCGCGCGGGCGGGTTCGCCGATAGCTCCACAACACACGCCTTTCACGTAAGCAGGCCACGAATTTATTTCCGTATTGTGTGCTGTTCTCACCACGAAGACGCGAAGGCGCAAGGAATTTCTGTCAAACAGCAACAGCTTAAGGGATAGTGGCATAGCCAAGATCTTGTTGGCGATTCTTCGCGTCTTTGCGTCTTAGCGGTGAAATCCGGCGTACCCGGCGTCCTCGCGGTTGATTTTTGCAGCAGCGTTCATCATACTTTTATTTTGTAAATTTGGAACTGGGAGGATTAATAATTTGTTCAGACATTACTCGCTGACCTGGCCTAATCCTGACGAACTCCGCAAGGACATGGAGGAGTTCTTCAGCCGGAAGTACGGGGACAAGGTGCGTCTTGGAATTCTCACCACACAGCCAGACCAGGCCCGGACAGCGGACGAGGGGACCGAAACGGAAGAGTCGCAGCTCGATCTGAAATTTGACCACCTTCCCCGCGACATAAAGAATTACCTCGACCGGTTCGTGATCAAGCAGGACAATGCCAAAAAGGTTCTGGCGACAGCCATATGCGACCATTACAACCACATCACGCGCTGTTCGAACAAGGAGAGGTGCCGGGAATACAGCAAGCAAAACATTATCATGCTGGGTCCTACGGGTGTGGGAAAAACCTACCTCGTGCGGACCATCGCCGATTTGATCGGGGTCCCGTTCGTAAAGGCTGATGCGACAAAGTTTTCTGAGACCGGCTACGTGGGCGGAGACGTTGAGGATCTCGTGCGAGAGCTCGTGCACAAGGCAGACGGCAATATCCAACTGGCCGAGTACGGAATCATTTATCTGGATGAAATCGACAAGATAGCCACGCCCTCCAATATCATAGGTCGAGATGTCAGTGGTGGGGGCGTCCAGCGCGGGTTGCTGAAGCTGATGGAAGAAACCGAAGTGAGCCTTCGCACTCCGTTCGACCTCACTTCGCAGCTTCAAGCCGCCATGGAGTTTCAGACAAAGGGAAAAGTCAGCCGCTCGGTAATTAACACTCGCCATATTCTGTTTATCGTGAGCGGCGCTTTCAACGGGCTCTTCGATATCATCCAGAAGCGAATGGGCGCAAAGGCCATCGGCTTCCTTTCCTCGGGAGGCCGAGCCGCCATTCACGAAGACTATCTCCCCTTTGTCAAAAGCGTCGATTTCATCCAGTACGGTTTTGAATCGGAGTTCGTCGGCCGTCTGCCGGTGGTGGTGAGCTGCCATCAACTGGGTGTGGATGACCTCTATGAGATACTCAGGCACTCGGAGGGATCCATAATCCGCCAATATACTCAGGCCTTTGAGGCCTATGGTATCGAGATCGTATTCACCGACGAAGGGCTCCATCGGTTGGCGGAAAAGGCGCATCAGGAACAGACCGGGGCTCGCAGCCTGGTGAGTGTCTGTGAAAGAACCTTCCGCGAGTTTAAATACCAGCTTCCGCATTCACCGGTGCGGAAGCTGGTGGTAACTCCGGAGCTGGTTGATTCTCCGGAGGCTGTTCTGGAAGGGATTCTTGCCGAGGGCAATGCCAACGAAATCCTGGTGCTTGAAAGCTCCGCTCGGGAAACAGCTGAAAAATGGTCCCGGCGTTCCGGGATTGAGATCTCCCTTCATCCGGAGGCTGCCCGGCTACTGGCGCAGAAAGCTTTGGACAGTGGCAAGAAACTCGACGAGGTCTTCAGCGATACCTTCAGAGACTACGAACACGGTTTCAACCTGATCAAGACTCGGGGCATCAGCCGGTTCGAGATCACACGGGACGTCGTAGAAAATCCGGCCGGCGCCCTCGATAACTGGGTTCGTGCTTATTACATCCAGAATCCCTCTGAGGAGCGAAGATAAAGATAGAGGATAGAAAGATGGAGGATTGAGGATCGACCCTCCCAATCCTCCATCTCCTCTATCCTCCACCTTCGATCCTTCCATAGAACCTCCCCTGGTGAGTGTTCCTTCTCACAAGGGCCTGCTCGATATCATGCTGAATCTCCGCCTTCGTCCTCCCCCAATGAGGTCCCAGCAACTGATCTTCCGGCGCCAGCCCGAAAAGGCGCTCGATCCGAATCTCAGGATTCAAGCGCTCAAGGAAATCCACGACCAGATCGATGTATTCCTGATACCCGAGAAGCGGGAAGGGTTGCTTCAAGTAGTCACGCCCCAGGGCGGTGTGACGGACCACATGAAGGTGATGGAGTTTCAGGAAGTCGAGACCGGCGCTGGACACCGTATCCGCCATGGCAAGCCATTCATCGCGGCTTTCCCAGGGAAATCCGAGAATGAGATGCGCGCAGAGATAGATGCCGCGATTACGAGTGCTGTGGACGGCATCGAGCCAGCATTGAAAGTCATGGCCGCGATTGATCCGCTCCAGGGTGCGGTCGTGGACGGACTCCAGACCGTATTCCAAAGTTACAAAGTATTGCCGGGCCAGGCGCTCGAACCAGGAGATCTTTTCCGCGTTCACGCAGTCCGGGCGCGTCCCTACGGCGAGGCCGATTACTTCGGGATGATCCAGGGAGCTTTCGTAGAGTGGAATCAGGGTTTCGAGCGGGGCATACGTGTTCGTGAAAGGCTGAAAATAGACAACAAACTTCTGCGCCCGGTACCGGCGTTTCAGATATGCGATGCCTGTGCGGACCTGCTCGGGTATTGGCTTCAGCCGGTTGACAGCCTGAGGCCGAAAGGAGTCGTTGTTGCAGTATGTGCAACCGCCGATGGCGACCGTGCCGTCGCGGTTCGGACAGGTGAATCCCGCGTCGACGATCACCTTGTAAACCCGGCAGCCAAACCTTTCCCTGAGAAAGGCGCCATAGCCATTGTAGCGCGCTCCCCTGGCGAAAGGCCCCGCCCCCCCTGCCAGCTCAAGCTGCGTTTCCATGCACCACGATTATAGCACCGGAAATTTCTTTGCGATTCTTTGCGCCTTGGCGTCTTTGTGGTGAAGGAATCGTACACCGCGTTCACCGCTAAGACGCAAAGACACGAAGAATTCTACGAAAGCAGGGGGACGCCGAGCTTGCGGGCAAGGCCGGTCAACTGCCCCCAGTTGCCTTCGTCCAAAGGAATTCCATGGACACTGCGGTACGCCAGCGTCCGACGCTCCGGGTCTCCGGGAAGCAGGATTTCACCTACCCCCTCGACGGTTGGGCAACTGCGTACGTGCGCGGCGAGGTTCGTGACCTCGGTCAAAAAATGATCCAGCACACCCAAACGGGCCGGATCCAGAAGCATGAAAAGCGCATCATTCCCCAGCGGAGGCTCCGGATTCGGCCGCGAACACCATCCTCCCGAGAGCCCGCCCGCGAGCATGTCGATTGTCAGAGCGAGTCCGAAACCTTTGTAGGCCTGATCCCCACCCATGGGCAGGATAGAGCCCGGCGGATCCACGTAAAGTTGGTTTGGGTCTGTCGTGGGTCTCCCTTCGGGATCGAGCAGCCACCCCGGAGGGCAGGGCGTGCCGGCAATCCGATGCACGCGCACTTTCCCCTCGGCGACTACAGAGGTCCCGAAATCGAGAATGACCGGTTCTCCTCGGGTGGGCACCCCGACACAAAAGGGATTGGTGCTGAGCCGCGGCAGCTTGCCTCCCGGAGGCGCGACGCGCGGACCGCTGCCGTGTGTGTTGACCATTGCGAGCATGGCCAGCGAGGAGGCTGCTGCGAGCTCGGCATATTCGCCGACGCGGCCGATGTGCCCGGCGCGCCGGAGGGAGCCGCAAGCGACTCCGAGACCACGGGCTTTCTGCCCTAACCTCTCGAAGAGTCGCGGCACCTGCACCTGCCCAAACCCCCATCCGCCATCGCACGCGAGCGCCGCGGGCGTCTCGCTGAGTGTTTCCAGGGAAGCGCCGGGATGGATCCTTCCTTCACGCACAAACTGGACATAATACGGGATGCGCATCACCCCGTGCGAATCGTGCCCGCGCAGGTTGCTCCCAACCAGGCTGCCAGCAACAATACGCGCCTCTTCTGCGGGCACTTTCGCGGCGACAAAGAGCTCTTCTGCGAAACTCTGGAGTTCGTTTGCTTGAATCGTCGGCATGGTTCTCCTTTATAAACCAGGAAGGCACGGAGATTCACTCAGGAATTTGCGGTGCTCACCACAAAGACACAAAGACACGAAGAACAATTCGTGTAATTCGGGAAATTTGTGATGAGCCTTTCTCCGTGGCTCTGTGCCTCAGTGGCCAATGACGCTTTTTTGGGCTCCTGTCTTAATTGAGGAAGTCGATGATGATGGAAAACAATGAAAAATGACCGATGAAAAATGAAAAATAGGAAGTGGACTTGTTGGGGCCTCGCCCGACTGAGGGGTCATCTCCGTGAACCTCGGTGTCCTCCGCGGACTCCGTGGTAAGATCTTGCCAAATTCAAATCAAGGAGAGAGTAATGGAACGGTTGTCCGGACTGTTGGGGATCATTACCATTCTGGCGTTGGCGTATGTGTTCTCTGCTGATCGGAAAGCTATCCGGATCAAGACAGTTGTCTGGGGATTGGGCCTCCAGTTCGCCTTGGCACTGTTTGTTCTGAGAACGACCGCCGGAGTTTCCATCTTCCGCTGGACCGGAGAAGAAATTAATCGGCTTCTGTCCTTCGCTCACGACGGATCCACGTTCGTTTTCGGCCAGTTGGGAACGCCAGGCAATACCGTCGCGGTGTTTGCCTTCCAGGTGCTTCCCACAATCATCTTCATCGCCGCGCTCTTCGCCATTCTCTATTATTTCGGAATCATGCAGATCGTCGTGCGTGCATTCGCGAAAGTCATGACCCGGCTCATGGGCGCAAGCGGCGCGGAGTCTCTGAATGTGGCCGCCAGCATCTTCCTGGGACAGACGGAAGCTCCGCTTACGATCCGGCCATTTATCTCCGCCATGACGCGCTCCGAGCTCATGTGCATCATGACCAGCGGCATGGCGCACGTATCCGGTGGAATCATGGCGGCCTACATCGCTTTTGGCGTGGAGGCGCGCCACCTCCTCACCGCGGTGATCATGACTGCGCCCGGAACTCTCCTCCTGGCCAAAATGTTCGTCCCCGAAACCGGGAAGCCGAGGACGGCCGGAGATGTGCATCTGAAGATCGAGAGAACCGACGTGAATGTCATCGATGCGGCCGCGCGCGGCACCACCGAAGGGCTGCATCTGGCGCTGAATGTCGCGGCCATGCTCATCGCATTTCTCGCCTTGGTCGCCCTGCTCAATGCCATCCTGGGAATCATTCCAATGGGGGGTGGCGAGCATCTGAGTCTGCAGTGGATTTTCGGCCGCGTGGCGGCGCCCCTGGCGTGGCTTATGGGAGTGCCCTGGAAGGACTGCTTTCAGGTCGGCAACCTGCTCGCGACGCGTCTCGTTCTCAACGAGTTGATTGCCTACTCGCAACTGGGGCCGCTCAAAGCCTCGCTCGACCCGCGCTCTTTCGTAATTGCGACCTTTGCGCTCTGCGGTTTTGCAAACTTAAGTTCCATAGGAATTCAGATCGGCGGGATCGGGGCGCTGGCGCCCGAACGCAGGCACGACCTCGCGCGCCTGGGCTTTCGCGCCGTTGCGGCGGGCACGCTGGCGAACTACCTCTCCGCTTCCATCGCCGGAATTCTGCTCTAACTGCTGATTCTTTACGAAGGTTGTGTGGTACAAGGAATCCAGAATTCAGAATCCAGAATAGAGAAGGACAAGGCCTGCATTCATTCTGAATTCTGGATTCCTGTTACGATCTTGAGTGTAGCGAGACATGAAAGCAACGAGCGCCGCACTGCAACCAATAAACCTTAGCGGTTCCTTCGCGACACTTAGCGCCTTCGCGGTGAGACTGAGTCACGTAACGAGATCAGGAGGAATATGCTCGTAACTGCAACCTTTGCGTTGTTGGCCTCGTTTCAGGCGCCCTATGACCTTGTTATCCAGGGCGGCCGTGTCATGGACCCCGAGACCGGACTGGACGCCGTTATGAACGTCGGGATCCGTGGAGGGAGCATCGTCCGCCTTTCGACCGAGCGGCTGCGCGGAGCAAGAACGATCGATGCGCGAGGTCTCATCGTCGCCCCGGGTTTTATCGACCTGCACTCGCACGGCCAGGACGCGGAGAATTACCGCCTGAAAGCCCTGGACGGCGTGACCACGGCGCTCGAAATGGAAATCGGAGTCCCGGACGTTGCAAGTTTTCTGGCCGAAAGGCGAGGCCGGGCGCTGATTCACTTCGGCGCGACCGCTAGCCATCCTTTCGCGCGGGTCAAGGCTCTCGGCGGAGCCATCGTGCCGGGGGCGATCGTCCCGGCCTCCAGCCCGGCAACCCAAAAGCCGGTGGCCGCGGAGCAGCTCGCCCCGATCAAAGACCTCTTGCGCAAAGGACTCGAAGCGGGGGCGCTGGGGATTGGCATGGGTATCGCCTACACCCCCGGGGCCACCCGGTTCGAAGTGATCGAGATGTTTCGGCTGGCAGCCCAGCACCGTGTTCCCGTCTTCACCCACGTGCGCAGCTCCGGCGGGAACGAGCCGGGATCCAGCATCGAGTCTGTGGGAGAAGTGATTGCAGCCTCGGCTGTGAGCGGGGCTTCCCTTCACATCGTTCATATCAACAGCAGCGGCCTCAAGGACGCGCCGGAATGCCTCCGGCTCGTCGAAGGAGCGCGGGCGCGCGGGTTGGACGTGACTACAGAGGCGTATCCCTACATTGCCGGCATGACTGCCGTCAATTCCGCAATTTTTGACCCGGGCTGGCAGGATCGAATTGGCGTCAGCTACCAGGACCTGCAGCTGGTAGAAACAGGCGAGCGGCTTACAAAGGACAGGTTCGAGCAACTGCATGGGATGACCGAGCCCAAACTGGTTTTGATCTTCCAGAACACCGACGAGATGGTGGATTCGGTCATCGCGCATCCACTGGTGATGATCGCCAGCGACGGACACATCCAGAATGGCAAGGGACACCCGCGCGGGGCCGGGACGTATGCGCGGATCCTGTCCCGCCACGTCCGGTCCCAACAGCGTCTCACCATGATGGACGCGCTCCGAAAAATGTCCCTCATGCCCGCGCAGCGGCTGGAACGAGCGACGGCCGCAGCGCGCAAGAAGGGCCGCCTTCAGGAAGGGGCTGATGCGGACATCGTCGTTTTCGACCCGCGCAGCGTCACAGATCGCGCCACCTACGAGTCCCCAGCCCAGCCAAGCTCCGGCTTCAAATATGTTCTGGTGTCAGGCACGCCTGTGGTGGAAGAAGGAAAGATCGTAGAGAACGTAACGCCCGGCCGCGCACTGGTGCGCGAATGAAAAGTGTGACAAGTAGCGCCGGCTTCCAGCCGGCCCAAGTTGCCGGCGAGACGCCGGCGCCACGTGTTGCTCGACCCGGCGACTGATGTTGCGATTCTTCGTGTCTTCGCGTCTTCGCGGTGAAATAAAAAAGGAGGGGATCTAATGAACAGCGTGGTTCTTTCAAGAGGCGCTCGTGTGTTGCTTGTCTTCTGGCTGGCCATTGTTGGATGCCTGACGGCTTTCGCCCAGGGGCTTCCGACCGCCAGTCCCGAATCCGTTGGCTTGTCGGCCCAGCGCCTGGAGCGCATCGGCGCAATCGTCCAGCGAGATATCGACGAGAACCGGCTTTCGGGCTCCGTGACTCTCGTCGCGCGCAAGGGCTGCGTCGCCTGGTTCAAGGCCCAGGGAATGATGGACAAGGAGGCGGGCAAGCCGATGAAGCCTGACGCCATCTTCCGCATCTGCTCGATGACCAAGCCGATCACGAGCGTCGCGATAATGATGCTCTATGAAGAGGGCCGCTTCCTGCTGAACGATCCGGTTTCCAAGTTCATACCGGAGTTCAAGAACCCGAAAGTGCTGGTCAGGCCACCTTCAGGAGAGCCCTACGCCGTCCCGGCCAACAAGGAAATCACAATCCGGCAGTTGCTGACCCATACGTCGGGTCTGACCTATCACTGGAACCCGGACCTCGGCGCCCGCTACAAGGAGGCCGGCGTCGCCCACGGCCTCCTCCAGTACAACGGCAAGATCGCCGACAACATCAAAGCCCTTGCGGGATTGCCGCTTCTGTTCCCTCCGGGCGAGCGATACGAGTACAGCCTTTCCGTGGATGTTCTGGGATACCTTGTAGAGGTGGTTTCTGGAATGTCCCTGGACGAGTTTTTCCGGAAACGTATATTCGAGCCTTTGGGAATGAAGGATACGCATTTCTACTTGCCGGATGAGAAGACGGCCCGCCTCGCGACGGCCTACACGTGGTACGCCGGAAAGGGTTTGAAGCGGTTTCCCGACGAGCCGATTGCCGAGGGCGCCTTCGTGTATTCGGCAGATTATCCCTATCGTGGACCGAAAAGCCTGTATGCCGGTGGAGCCGGCCTCTCTTCCACGGCGGCCGATTATGCCCGCTTCTGCCAGATGATGCTGGAGGGTGGGAAACTCGATGGCGCGCGCTTGCTCAGCCGCAAATCGGTCGAGCTCATGACGCAGGACCAGCTCGGGAAAATCAATGCGGATACCGGATTTGGCCTCGGCTTCGGGGTGGCGGGAATTAAAGGGCCCTTGACGGAGCTGGGCTCTCCCGGACGGTACGGATGGGGCGGCTTTTACTATACGTATTTTTTCATCGATCCGAAGGAGAACATGGTCGGCATCTTCATGGCACAGCTGCATCCGACGGGCGGCCTGAGTCTCGACCGCATCTTTGAAAACCTCGCCTACCAGGCCGTCGTGGATTGAAATGCAGGCGTCTGAGCCACGCTTCGTCGGGGCGGCCCTGTGTGGCCGCCCGTGCCGCCCAGCCTCGCGTTGAAAGCGCGGGCGGAATCGACGGTGGCGCCGCCCCTGAGGCTGTTGTCAGGCGGTAATCTGAGCGGGAGCCGATTTTTGAACAAGTCGCTAAGCGAACATTAAACGGCCCTTAGGCTCTGGAATCGGGCGACCCAGCTCCTTTGCCGTTTCGATCCATTCCTGAATTATGACCTGAACGTTTGTTAAAGCCTCAGCGTAAGAAGATCCGTCTGCCGCGCACCCGGGTAATTCCGGAACCTCCGCGATGAAGGCCTCGTCTTCATCACTCCAATAAATTATCACCTCGTACCTATAATAAAGGGGCAGGCTCCGCGACGGTAGCCTGCCCCTGATAGGAAC
>Ga0134080_10000506_pt1 | contig 12994 bp, 9 predicted proteins | sample 15_taG_9_FD_94469 | JGI IMG/M metagenome (GOLD analysis project Ga0134080, IMG submission 94469) | Grasslands soil microbial communities from the Angelo Coastal Reserve, California, USA - 15_D_Met_40cm_2_24_1 metaG | ecosystem: Environmental > Terrestrial > Soil > Grasslands ...
GAGGCGGCGGTGCAACCAGCCAACCGGTTTCGACTTAGGGCTCTCCGCGCCAAGGTGACGGTCGCGGACCCGCGTCCGATGGCTATTCGGCAGCTCCTGCCTATTTGGCCGCCGGCGCGCGGAACGCGCGAGCGCTCCCGCGCGTTTTCTCGATGGCACGGACGATGCTTCCCGCTCGTGACCCATGGTGTTTCCTCACACTCACGCGAGTTCGAGCCTATGTCTGAACGACTGACGCTTCCGGTGCTCCCGCTCCGGGACGTCGTGCTGTTTCCTGGTGTCTCGACGCCCATCGGCGCGGGACGCCCGTCCACGTTGCGCGCCATCGAGGCGGCACTGAAGACCGACGCCCATCTCATCTTCGCGGTCTCGCAGCGCGAGAACGCGGACCATGTCACGCCGGGCGTGCTGTATACGACCGGGACCATCGCGAAAATCAGCCAGATCCAGCGCGGCCTCGGCGGTGTGCAGCTGCTGCTGCACGGCGAGGGCCGCGGCACCGCGGTCCATTACACCGAGACCGGGGGCCACCTCGAGGCCGTCGTGCGCGAGGTGGAGGACCTGCCCCCGATCAATCCGGACGACCCCGCCTTCGTGGCGCTGCATCGCGAGGCGCGAGAGCGCGCCGCCGAGCTGGGTCAGAAGTCGGGTTTGCCGGAGGAGGTCGTGCGCCAGGTACTCGAGGGCGCCAGCCAGCCGGGGCGGCTCGCGGATCTCGTCGCGGGCTACCTCGAGATCAGGCCGGCGGAGCGCCAGGCGCTGCTCGAGACCCTCGCGGTGGAAGATCGGTTGCGGCGCGTGCTGGTGCACGCGCAGCGCCAGATCGGGGTGCTCGACGCCCAGGAGCAGATCAAGTCGCAAGTCCAGGAAGAGCTGGGCGAGCGGCAGCGCGAGATGTTCCTGCGCGAGCAGATGAAGGCGATCCGCAAGGAGCTCGGGGAGGAGGACGAGGGGAGCGAGGTCGAGGAGCTGCGCAAGCGGTTCGCGGACCTCGATCTTCCTGAGGCGGCGAAGAAGGAGGTCGACCGCGAGCTCGAGCGGCTCGAACGGGCGAACCGCGACTCCATGGAAGCGCAGGTGATCCGGACGTACCTGGAGACCATGGCCGAGCTGCCGTGGAACAAGCGGGCCGAGGAGTCGCTCGACCTGAAGCGGGCCGCCGAGATCCTCGAGCAGGACCACCATGGGCTCAAGGACGTGAAGGACCAAGTCCTCGAGTTCCTGGCGGTGCGCCAGCTGCGGCAGCGCGCTCCCCGGGGAGACGAGGGGGCGGGGGCGGGGGCGGGGGCGCGTGGCAACGAGGACGACAAGCAGAAGAAGGGGTCGATCCTGCTGTTCGTCGGCCCACCCGGCGTCGGGAAGACGTCGATCGCGAAGTCGATCGCCCGTGCGATGGGCCGGCCCTATGTGCGGATTTCGCTCGGCGGCGCCCGTGACGAGGCGGACGTCCGCGGCCACCGGCGCACCTACGTGGGCGCGATGCCGGGGCGCATCGTCCAGGGGATGAAGCAGGCGGGCGCGAAGAACCCCGTCTTCCTGCTCGACGAGGTCGACAAGCTGGGCGTCTCGTTCCAGGGCGATCCGGCGGCGGCGCTGCTCGAGGTGCTCGATCCGGCCCAGAACGATTCGTTCACGGACCACTACCTCGGCGTGCCGTTCGACCTGTCGGAGGTGCTCTTCATCGCGACCGCGAACTTCCTCCAGAGCATCCCGGGACCGCTGCTCGACCGGCTCGAGACCGTGAACTTCGCGGGCTACACCTAGCGCGAGAAGCTCGAGATCGCGAAGCGGTATCTCGTGCTGCGGCAGCTCTCCGAGAACGGCTTGACCGCGGAACAGTTCGCGGTGACCGACGCGGCGCTCAGAGAGATCATCACGAGCTACACGCGCGAGGCGGGCGTACGCCAGCTGGAGCGTGAGATCGGCAAGCTGGGCCGCAAGGTCGCCCGTAAGATCGCGGTCGGGGAGGCTGCGCGCGTCACCGTGGACGCTCCCGACGTCGCCGATCTCATCGGCCGGCCCCGGGTCCACCCCGAGCGCATGGCGCGGGAGGACCAGATCGGCGTGGCCACGGGGATGTATTACACGCCGGTCGGCGGCGACATCATGTTCGTCGAGGCGAGCGTGATGCGCGGCAAGGGAGATCTGGTCCTGACGGGCCAGCTCGGCGACGTGATGAAGGAGTCGGCCCGCGCGGCGCTCACCTACGCCAAGTCCCATGCGGATCGGCTCGGTATTCCGGAGGAGGCGTTCGCCGACACCGACATCCACGTGCACGTCCCGGCGGGCGCCATTCCCAAGGACGGGCCTTCGGCGGGCGTGACGATGGCGACGGCGCTGGTCTCCGCGCTGTCCCGGCGGCCCGCGCGCCACGACCTCGCCATGACCGGCGAGATCACGTTGCGCGGCCGCGTGCTCCCGATCGGCGGGGTCAAGGAGAAGGTGCTCGGTGCGGTCCGCGCGGGCATCACCACCATCGTGCTCCCCATGGAGAACGAACCCGACCTCGAGGATCTCCCCGAGGACGTGCGGAAATCGCTCCAGGTCCACCTCGTCGGGGAGTTGGGTGAGGTGCTGAGCCTGGCGCTGCGGGGCGCGAAGTTCGAGGCCGGCCATCTGGTGTTCGAGGGTCCGGCGCCCGTCGAGCCGAGTTTGGTCGCGAAGCAGAACTAGCCAGAAACGGGTCCAACCCTTTTCCCGTAGGGCCTGTCTAATCATGCGACCAGGCCCTCGGACCCGTCATGCCGTTCGCCGTCGTGCTCGCCCTCACGTAGCAGACCGCCGGCGGCGGGGTCGTGCCCCCGCCCACCGCCACGACCGCCACCGCCGTGCGGGCCGCCCACCCGCCGGCGATCGACGGACGCGACGACGATCCCGTCTGGCGCGAGGCCCCCGCGATCACCCAGTTCCGCGAGTTCCAGCCGAAGCAAGACGGGGATCCCCGCTTCGCGACCGAGGCGAAGGTCGCCTACGACGACCGCAACATTTACGTCTTCGTCCGGGCGTTCGACCCGCACCCCGACTCGATTCTCCGGCTCCTCGCCCGGCGCGACGTCCGCGCGGCCACGGATCAGCTCAAGATCATCATCGACTCCTATCACGATCGCCGCTCCGGCTACGAGTTCGCGGTGAATCCAGCCGGCGTGAAGCGGGATTACGCGATCTACAACGACACGCAGGAAGACGACGCCTGGGACGCCGTGTGGGAGGTCGCCACGGCCGTCGACTCGCTCGGCTGGACGGCCGAGTTCCGAATCCCGCTGTCGCAGCTCCGCTACGTGCCGCGCGGCACCAACACGTTCGGCTTCGGCGTGTGGCGTGACATCCAGCGCTACACCGAGCGGGTCAGCTGGCCGCTGTTCCGCCAGTCCCAGTCCGGGATCTCGTCGCAGCTCGGGGAGCTGCACGGGCTCGACGGCCTGCCCTCACCGCGGCGACCGGAGATCGCGCCGTACGCGGTGACGAAGAACGTGTCCGTCCCGCTCGCCAGCGGCTTCGACCGTTCCCAGAAGGTGACCGCGGGCGCCGACCTGAAGTACGGGATCACCTCCAACCTGACGCTCGACGCGACCGTGAATCCTGACTTCGGCCAAGTCGAGGCCGATCCGGCGGTGCTCAACCTCACCGTGTTCGAGACCTTCTTCCAGGAACGGCGGCCGTTTTTCGTTCAGGGCGCCGGGATCTTTCGCTTCGACGTGAACTGCAGCCAGGTGAACTGCAACGGTGGGGGCCTGTTCTACTCGCGTCGCATCGGGCGCGCGCCGCAACTCGGCTACGGCGACCCCAACTCGCCCACCGCGACGACGATCTACGGCGCGGCGAAGCTGACCGGCCGCCTCCCGGGCGGGCAGACGGTGGGCGTGCTCGAAGCGATCACCCAGCGCGCCACGGGGACATTAGACAGCACCACGGAGCCGACCACCAACTACGCGGTCGTGCGGGGGCAGCAGGATTTCCGCAACGGCGAGAGCGGCATCGGCGTCATGCTGACGGCGGTGAACCGGAGCCTCGACCAGCGAACCGAGAACTTCCTGCGCCGCAGCGCTTACGTCGGTGCCTTCGACTTCCGGCACCGCTTCCTGCAGGGGCACTATCAGGTCTCCGGCTCGCTCGACTTGAGCCGCGTCGCCGGCACCGACACGGCGATCGCCCGCACCCAACAGGATCCGGTCCACTTCTATCAGCGCCCGGGAGCGGGTGTGACGTACGACTCGACGCGGACGGCCCTGTCCGGGGACGCCGGAGAGCTGTTTTTCAGCAAGCTAGGAGGCGGGATCACCCGGTTCGAGACGAGCTACCAGCGCCGCTCCCAGGGCTTCGAGGCCAACGATCTCGGCTTCCTGCTCCAGGCGGACCAGCAGAGCTGGAGCACGTGGTTCGGTCTGCAATCGTTGCGCCCGACGGCGCTGTACCAGATAGCCTATTGGAACTTCAACTGGTGGCAGTACTGGACGGCGGCCGGCACGCCCGTCGAGCGCGCCGCTAACACGAATGCGCACGTGCAGCTGAACAACCGGTGGTGGGTGCACGGCGGGGTTACTACGGGCCAGCTCGGCACCACGTTCTGCGATCGCAACTGCTCGCGGGGTGGGCCGGCGGTGCGGAACGATCCCTACCTGTCCGCGTGGGGGGAGGTGGACGGGGATGCGCGTCCGGCGCTCGTCCCGTACACGTGGCTCAATTACTTCCGGGGCGACGGGGGCCGGTCTGAGAGGTTCAATGGCAATACCCAGATCACCCTTCGCGTGGCGTCTCAGTTCAAAGCGTCACTCACCCTGAGCGCGACGCACAACGTCAACGACATCCAGCCGCACGGCACCATCAAGGACTCGACCGGAACGCACTACACCTTTGCGCATCTGAACCAGAAAACGGTGTCGCTCACGGGGCGGGTCGACTACACGCTCTCGACGGTCCTCACCCTGCAGCTCTATGCGCAGCCGTTCGTGAGCAAGGGCACCTACTCGAACGTGCGCGAGCTCGCCGACCCGAACGCCGCGGCCTTCGACAATCGCTACAAACCCTACGCCGCCACCCCCGGCGGGTTCAACGACAAGGAGTTCAACTCCACCGTCGTGCTGCGTTGGGAATACCGACCGGGCTCGACGCTGTTCGTGGTATGGACGCAGGGCCGCGCCGACTATACACAAATCGAAGGACCGCGCTCCTTGGCGGGCAACTTCCGCGACATGTTCGACCTGCACCCCAACAACACCTTCCTCGTGAAGGCGTCCTACTGGATCAACTGGTAGGTCGGCCTAGTGGGCCGCCACCCCGTCCAGCACCAGCCTGACGGCCGCGTCCTTCCAGCGCTCGCGCAGCGCCGGCTCGTCGGCCCCGAGCGGCGCCGCGCTCGCCGCGATCAGCGACTCCAGGCCCAAGTACGCCACCATGAGGACCAGCGCCTGGGCTGCGGCGAGGTGCGGGTCCACGTCGTCGCGCACCTCGCCCCGCCCCTGTCCCTCGGCAAGCAACACGACCAGTCGCTTGATCGCGGGCGCGAACGGGCGCGCCTCCGAGCGGCCTGCCTGCGTGAGCAGAACGACCAGGTCGGGATGGGCGGCGAGGTACTGAAACTGCGCTTCCAGGGTGATCCGGATGCGCTCGAGCGGCCGCTCCTGCGACGCGGGGATCGCGGCGAGCGCTTGCTCCAGCTCGGTGGCGCCGCGCGCGAGCACCGCGCCGAACAGACCGCGCTTCGAGTGGAAGTAGTAGAACAGGAGTTGCTTGTTGACCCCGGCGCGTCGCGCGATTTGGTCCACCCGCGCGCCCTCGAAGCCGCGGCGCGCGAACTCCTCGCGCGCCGCCGTAATGATGCGCAACGCTCTGGAATTAGTGAGCTTAGGCTTCAGAAATCTATTTCCTCAACCGGATGGTTGATGAAACATACCGTCTCAGAACCCCAGCGCCAGGTTCTCGGGCACCCGGGTCACCCCCTGCTTCAGGAACCTGATCAACACGTGGTTCACGTCGGCCGGGGCCTCCTCCTGAACGGCGTGGCCGGCGTGCCTCGCCATCACGAAGGCGGAGCGGGGGATCTGGCCCGCCATCAGCCGGCCGACGCTCGTCGGGATCCAGCGATCCTCGTCGCCCCACACGACGAGCGTCGGTGCCGCGATCCGATTGAGTCGCCCTCCCCCGAGCCCGTCGAACTGGAATTCCCGCAGTGTCGCCCGCAGCGCACGCCCGTACGCGGGCAGGGCCACGGGGGCGTAGTACTGGTCCACGTCAGCCGCGACGACCTTGCCTGGGTCCGCGTAGGTCGATCGCAGCAGTCGCTCGGTGAGCCCGCGTCCCCGGAACGCGAGCAGGAGCGGGCCGACGACTGGCCAGCGGGCGACGCGGAACAGCAGCGGCTCGCGCCCGCCGAGACCCGACGAGCCGATCAGCACCAGGCCGCGCACCCGGTCGGGCCACGCGATCGCCGCCTCGGCGGCGATCGCGCCTCCCATGGAGTGGCCCACCAGGACCGCGTCCGCGACGTGCAGCGAGTCCATGAACGCCGCGAGTAACCGGGCGTACGCCGCGTTGTCGTAGCCGTGCGGTGGCTTGTCCGAGAACCCGAAACCCCGGTTGTCGAAGGCCACCACTCGGTACCCGGCCGCCCGCACCGCAGCGAGCGTGTTCCGCCAGGCATACATCGATGCGCCGAGCCCGTGGAGAAAAACCACGGACGGCCCCCGGCCCGCGTCGATGTAGCGGATCCGCGTGCCGTCGACGACGACGTAGCGGGCGGTGAAGTCCGTGCCGGCGGGGTACCGTTGGTCCTCCGGGATGGGGGCCGTCCGACAGGCTCCGGCGCAGGCGAGGACCAACACCAGCCGGCGCGTCATGCAAGGCCCCGCAGGGTGGCGCGCGCGAGCGCGGCGACCGCGGGGTGCGAGCTCCAGATCCCGGCGGCGGTGTCGCCGGCGCCCGCGACCGAGATGACGTGCGCGTCGTCGATCAGGAGCACCGTGGGAGTGTCCGGGTCGGCCGAACCGGTCACGATGGGCCCGGCCTCGGCCGGCACGTCGCCCGAGACCCGCAGCACGAGCTCGGCGTGCGCCGCCGCTCGGCGCCAGGCTGGCAGCGTGGGGCGGAACAGCTCCGCGGTGATGACGCCCTCGACCCGGCGCGCTGCCCGCGCGACGAGCTGCAGGATGAGATTGGCCACGGCCCGGGTCCCTTCGATGCTTCGCGTGTCGGGCTCTGCCGGGCGGCTCACGTCCTTGAGCGCGCGGCCCAGCCGCTCGAGCGCGGCTCCCTGTTGCGCTGCCAGTTGGGCGAGCAGCGCCGGTGGGTCGGCGGCGCGGTAGCGCGCCGGCCGTCCCGGGAGCCGGGCGGCGGCGCCCCGCGCCACGAGTCCTTCCAAGGCGCCGTACGTGTTGGCGCGGGCCAGCCTCGCCGCGTGGGCGACGGCGTAGCCGGTGGAAGGCCCGAGGCGCAACAGCGTGGCGTAGGCCTGGGACTCGGTCGCCGTGAAGCCGAAGGGGGCGAGATCGAGGGACGCCGGTGCCATGAGGTAGTAGTAATGACTACTACCCTTTCATGACCGCGGCAAGTCGGCTAGACGACCTCGATCGGGATGGCGAGCAACTTCGCGATCAAGGCCAGCCGGAAGGTCAGGTCGGTCTGCCGCTGGGCCGGGCTCCGGCCGGGTCCCTCGAGCGGGAAGTAATGCGCCGTGAGCGGGCTCGCGGCCTTGGGCATGGCGCGGAGGTTCTTGGGGCTCCAGATCCCCTGGTCGTCGCACTCGCTGTAGAGGCGGGCCAGGACGCGGTTGGCGCTCGGGAGCTGGCGCACCAGGCCTAGGCGCGCCAGCAGCTCCAGCCAGTAGGCGGTGAGGGGCAGGTCGGTCACGTGACCCTGGGCGTCCGCTCGCAACGGGTCGCCCAGCAGCTCGAACACCGGCTTGAGGACCTTCTTCCCGGCGACGACGAAGAACGCGCGCCGCGGGGCCGGCGTGGAGAAGTAGTGCCCGAGTCGCTCGACGAACCCGGCGCGCTCCCGCTGCACCCCCGGCAGGAAGGCGAGCATCTCTACCGCGAAGATCGTCGGCGGGGTCGCCGCGGGATCGAGCACCGTCTTTCCGTGAGCCTTCTTGAAGGGCTTCTCCGCCAGCTCGCTGCGGAGGAACTGCGAGATGTTGCTGGCAATAGTGTGCGCCGTTCCCCGCACCCGTGGGTCGTCGGCATGGCCTCCCCGGGCGAGCGCGCACGCCGCCGCCTCGCGGCCCAGCCGTCGCGCCCAGCGGCCGAGACCGGGGTCGGCCTTGGCGGGCTTGTGGAACTCGACCAGCAGCTCCTGGGCCCGCTGCGCAATGGTCTTGTCCGGGTCGTCCGGCTCGATCCGCGAGAGCAGCTGAAACAGGAATCGGTCGGCGTCCCGGAACGGCCGCTCGAACGGCGGCCAGCCCAGCTCCAATAACCGCCGGTACTGGTAAACCGTCCCGACCTCCGTCCAGCCGTGCGCCTTCGAGGGGCGCGGCGCGAGCAGGTTGCCGCCCCACAGGCCCGTCGGCTTCTGTTTGCGGGCGATCGCGAGCGCGGGCTTGTACTCCAGCACGGATTGGCGCAACGCCGCCAGCCGCTGCGGGTCCCGCTGTCCCTCCGCCACGATCTCGGCGTAGGCCCGGTAAACGAGCGGCGGACTCGCCGCCTCGAGCAGGCAGGACAGCGGCAACCGATGGGACGTTGGCAGTTCCAGGTGCGCGCTCCGCGGTGCCGGGAGGTGCGACTGTCAAAAAGCGGGCGCAAACTTATCCGGGTCCCTGTCGCTAGGCCAGGGGCACACCCTATCACCTTGAGGGACGGACGCTTATCATGAGTGCAGCAAGTTGCATCGCGGTCGGTTGCTTCCGGTCCCGGCAAGGGGTCATTTTTCGCTCATGCTCCGCTCACTGCGCGCCCGGCGCGTCGGGAAGCTTCCCGGCGCGGTTCACCTGCCGGGGCGCGTTCTCTTCCTCGCCGAGGATCCGCAGCTGGTGCGCGACCAGCTGGACGGGAAGGACCTCGACTGGCGTCCGGGCATCAAGCTGCGCGACGACATTTCGACCGACGAAATCACGCCCGCCTACATCTGTTACTACTACGACGACACCCTCGGTGACTTCCCCTACCTGGGGCTGAAGTGCGGCGAGGAGTTCCCCGTCACCCGCGGATCGGTGAAGCGGGGTGGGTTCACCGCGTCGGTCAGCGGCAAACGGCGCGGCAAAGGATCGTCGCGCGAGCAATCACCCTACGCGGAGATGTGCGCGGGCATCAAGCTGGTCGTGGCCGAAAACATCGAGCGCATCTATCGCGAGAACTGCCAGAACCTCGGCCTGCTCACGACGACCGACTTCTCAATCCTCGACCGGGTGCGGAGCGGCGAAGCGATCCCGCTCAACGCCTTCACGGCGGGCGAAGGGGAGATCACGCGGGGAATCATCGAGTACGGCGGGCTTTTCAACTTCAACGTGGCGCGGCTGCAGGGTCAGGTCGCCCTCTCGCCGCCCGGGACGGCGCCGCGACCAATGACGCTCGGCGAAAAGATCATCGCGCGGCACTGGGTCGTCGATCCGTCCCAGGGCAAGGTCGGCGTTCCGGCGGTGCGGCCCGGCGACGAGGGGTTTGTGGTCACCGATATCCGGTTCAGCCACGAGTACGTCACCCCGATGGCGGCGATCTTCTTCGAGCAGCTCGTGGGGCCGGACGAGAAGGTCAACGATCCGGGCTCGATCCTCATGTTCCGCGACCACCTCACGTTCCTGGGCGAGGCGATGACGCCGGAGCGCGTCAAGGAAGGGTTGCTGGACGTGGCGCTGGAGCTGGAGAAGAAGCAGCGCCAATTCGCCGAGAAACAGGGCATCCGCCTGTACGGCGAGCTGCGACTCGCGGCTCACGGCTCGGAGGCGATCTGCCATTCGAAGATCCTCGAGGGGCATGCCGAGCCCGGCATGGTCATCATCGGGAGCGACTCGCACACCCCGCACGCCGGCGCGGTGGGGTGCGTGGCGTTCGGGGTCGGCACGACAGCCATCTTCAACTCGTGGATCACGCGGGACGTGCGGCTCACGGTGCCGGAGACCGTCAAGATCGTGGTGCGCGGCCGGAAGCCCGATAACGTGACGGCAAAAGACTTCATGCTGGAGATCCTGCGCCACCCCTACGTGAAGAGCGGTCGGGCGATCGGCAAGCTGGTCGAATACTGTGGCGATGCCGTCGCATCGTTGTCGGTGGACGAGCGCGCCACGATGACGAACATGACCGCCGAGGTAGGCGGGTTCACCGGGTATGTCGCCCCCGACGAGCGGACGGTCGCGTATCTGATGGCGTATCGCGGCATGTCGCGGCGCGACGCGGCGGCGCTGTGCCGGGACCTCGCGAGCGATCCCGACGCCGAATACAGCGAGGTGATCGAGATCGACGCGGGCGCGATCCGGCCGATGATCGCCCTCCCGGGGGATCCCGGGAACGGGCGGCACATCGGCGAGGCCGAGCGGGTGCGCGTCGACATCGCGTATGCGGGCTCGTGCACGGCGGGCAAGAAGGAAGACATGGACATGTACGCGCGCGTGCTGCAGGAGGCGACGGAGCGCGGCGAGCGCGTCGCGCCGTGGGTGCGCTTCTTCATCCAATGCGGCTCGCAGGACGTGAAGCGCTACTGCGAGGAGCAGGGCTATCTCGACCTGTTCGGGAAAGTGGGGGCGACGTTCCTCGAGCCGTCGTGCGGCGCCTGCATCAACGCGGGGCCGGGAGTCTCCCGGACGCGGGACGAGGTGACGATCAGCGCCATCAACCGGAACTTCCCCGGCCGCTCAGGCCCGGGGCGGCTCTACCTGGCGAACCCCTACACCGTGGCCGCGTCGGCCATCGCCGGCTACATCACCGAGTGGCAGCCCGGCATGGCGCTCGCGTCCCCGACCTGACGGGCGGGGCTACCGGCCGCCGCTCGCCGTCGACAGCTCCCGCGGCGCGGGAGGCGGGCTGGCGTGCTTGGGACGCAGCGCGGCCCGCTGGTACACGCTGCGGGGATTCCACAGCACCCACGATGTGATGCCGAGGTCTTCCACGGCACGAATCTGTTCGCGGATCTCGAACGGCGTGTAGCGAGGCAGGCGCCGGCCCAGCGTGAACGCCTGCAGGAACGGCCGGATCTCGGCGGAGCCGGGGAGCGGGCGCGAGCGCTGGAGCGCGTCGTTCAACGCGCTCCGCACCACGCGGTACGGCTGGCCGTTGGGCCACGCGAAGCCGAAGGCGCCACGGTAGTAGTGGCTGGGATAGACCATCGGGAGCACGACGTCGGCGACGCTGGCGAAGTCCTCCCACACCTGGCCGATCCCCAGATCGCCGGTGGCCGACGCCGTGAGGCCGAAGATGTCGAACGTGACGGGGACGGCGAGCGGCTTCAGCCGGTCCCGCAGCAGCCCGATGTGGCGCCGCACGGCCTCGCGCTGCGTCTCGCCCGAGCGATGGGCCGGGAAGATCGCGGTGGCCATTCGCTCGCGCGGCTCGTCGGGGAAGCGGACGTAGTCGAACTGCACTTCGGCGAAGCCCATCCGGGCCGCCTCTTGCGCGAGCTGCGCCGCGTAGATCCACACCGAGTCGTTGTAGGCGTCGACCCACGCGATGTTGATCCGGTCGCGCCACAGCCCGCCCGTGTCACGGTCCTTCACGGACCATTGGGGCTTGCGCTCGGCGAGCAGCGGGTCCTTCGCCACGACGATGCGCGCGATGGGGTAGATGCCGTGCGCGTGGAGGCTGTCGAGCCGGGCGCGCGCGTCCTTGGCGCGCACGCACTGGTTGGCGCCGATCTGCTGAGCCGTGGGCACGGCCGACGGGTACAGCAGGCACCCGGTGTCGTCCTTCACGTCGACGACGAAGGCGTTGATCTCGGTTTCGTCGGCGAGCCGCACCAGCTGCCACAGCTTCGGGGAGCCGAAGGCCCACGCGTTGACGTACAGGCCTTTGATCGATCCGGTGGCCGGGAGCAACACCGATTCCTGCTGGACGTAGCGGATCTCGACCGGGTGGAGCAGCACCTTCAGCTGGTCGGCCGGCGTGATGGCCGGGGCGCCGCGCAGGTCGACGACGGTAGAATCGGCGGCCGGGCTGTCGACGGCACCTTGCGCAAAAAGGCCGCGACTCGTGACGAGCGCGGCCAGCAAGAGGGCGCCTGCCTGCCGGACCACATTCATAGGGGGCTACACGATAGGAAACGACCCGAAATCGGACAAGCGCGCAGGTCACGCTACTTGCTGGTCAGCTGCAAGCTGTTGAATAGCAAGGGGTAAGTGACGATGCTCTGGCCGCGGTATTGGGGCCGGAACCCGAAGAGCACGACCTGCCCGGCGCCCAATTTGACCCGCACCAGCGCCGCCCGGCCGGCCACCCGTTCAGGATGCAACACCCACCCCGAGAGCAGTACCCGCTCGGGGTCGGCCGGATAGCGACCGACGACGCGCACCGCACTCGAGTCGAGCACCTCGAAGGCCGGGCCGCCTTCGTACCAGGCCACGCTCTGCGCCGCCAGATCGCGCGCGATGGGATCGCTCGGATCGAGCTCGAGCCGGAAGATCGAGCCCGGAGCGTAGAATTCGTCGTCCGCCACGCCCTCCAGCACGTTGCGCACCGGCAGCAGCAGCTGCTCGACCGCGAAGCGGCTCGCGTCGTTCAGGGCCACGAGCGTGCCCCCGTCGCTCACGAACTGCCGCAGCGCCTTCACGCCGTCCTGGCCCAGGCCGCCCGCGTACGGCGCGGGGTACTGGCGCGGCAGTCCGTCCAGCAGGTCGTGCGGATCCTGGTCGGGCAGCACGATCACGTCGAACCGGTCCCGCAGCTTGCCGGCGCGCACGACGGAATCGACGACCGACGCGTACGGCACCTTCCACGTGTCGAACACCCAGCGGGTCCAACCTTCGTCGATCGCGCCCTTGTCGGTCGAGTTGACGTACGAGCGGTACAGACCCACGCGCGGTGCGTCGGGAGAGGGACCCGTGAAGCCGGGATAGCCCGGGACGGCGGCGGGGGGC
>Ga0134080_10000510_pt1 | contig 12920 bp, 8 predicted proteins | sample 15_taG_9_FD_94469 | JGI IMG/M metagenome (GOLD analysis project Ga0134080, IMG submission 94469) | Grasslands soil microbial communities from the Angelo Coastal Reserve, California, USA - 15_D_Met_40cm_2_24_1 metaG | ecosystem: Environmental > Terrestrial > Soil > Grasslands ...
GTACGAGCTGCCACGACGGCTCGTCCGGGGCCCTGGCAGGAACCCGAGAAGGATCGCCCTGCGCTCCCCGTCGACCATCCTCTGCAGCGTCTCACCCTCCGCCCCTGACTCGGCAGAATGCCGACCCTTCACACTGAAGCTTCACACCGGACTATCACACCCGCCCGTCACTCTGGGCTGACACCGTTCCCCTTTGCGCGAGCGTCACGCACCCGGCATATTGCGTGGCACCAAACAGGGGGGCTGGCGCACATGCCGCAAACGCGAGAACAACGATCTCTGACACGAGAGAGCCCCCGGCGGGCTGTCCCTCGGAGCGTTTCATTTACGGGCCGGCCGCGCGTGAGCGCCCAGCCGCTCGAAGTCTCTTCTTCGTCGAGAGGAGGTGGTACTTGTGACCTAGGTATATTCACGCCGCACTTGTGTTGAGTCAGTCCTTTCATTACTTCCAACCTAAGGGATAGGGAGAATCAATTATGGAGAAGAAGGACAAACTCGAGCTCGTGATCGAGCAGCTAGAAGAGCGCATCGCGCCCGGTGTTGTCCATCCCACCAATGGGAACAATGGGTGGGGCAACGGCGCGGAGGGTACGAACCCCGGCAGCGACAACGGTCTCACGGCAGATTCAAAGAGTACTGAGACGGCAACGGCAGTCGACGGTCCGAACAGCGGCACGCCGAACTCCACAACGCGTTAGATCTGGGCCAGCGGGCGGGCGGGGCAACCCGCCCGCCCGCTCGACGCCGGGGGGCCAGGGGTTCTAGCCCTGGCGCTTGGCGCGTACCCTTTAATGCAATAGCGAGGAGGCACTACTGAGCCCCGCACTCGTGGCATTCACGACGCTGGGCTGGCATTGCCACCTCAGGAGAGGTCACTGGGGCCTCAGGAGTCTCGCTCCCTTGGTGAGAAGTCCATGTCTACTGTAGTGACACAAGAGCTGCCCAAGCTCCGGAGCGATCTCGTGATCAGCCGGCAGGGTGGCGCGGTCGTCCTGAAGGATCCGGCGACCGGCCGCTTCTTCCGTTTCGGCGAAGCCGAACACTTCATCACGAGCCAGCTTGACGGCACCACTCCGATCGCAGTGGTCCGCCAGCGGGCCGGGGAGGAATTCGGGTCGCTACCCGAGCCGGGGATGGTCGAAGGGTTCGTCGGGTCGCTCAGGCGGCTCGGGCTGCTCGAGACCGACGACGCTGCGCTTGAGCGTCCGGCCGCCCGGCGCCGACGGACTCGTGGAGGCCCACTGTACCTGAGGTTCAGCGCCTTCGATCCCGACCGCCTCCTGGACCGGCTGGTCGACAAGGTCGCCTTCTGCTTCACCCCGGCCTTCCTCGTGTTCTCCGTCGCGGTCATTGTGCTCGGGTTCGGCATCGCTGTGGCGGAATGGGGTGACATCACCAGAGACCTAAGGCGCCTGTGGCGTGTCGAGATGGTCCTGGTGGCGTGGCTTGTCACTTTCATGGTCTCTGCCTCGCACGAGTTCGCGCATGGCTTCACCTGCAAGCGGTTCGGGGGCCACGTTCATGAGATGGGGTTCCTGCTCATCTACTTTCAGCCTGCCTTCTACTGCAACGTGAGCGATGCCTGGCTCATCGCGGAGAAGTCCAAGCGCCTCTGGGTGACCATCTCCGGGCCTTACTTGGAGATTTTCCTCTGGGCCCTGGCAGTCATCATTTGGCGTGTCACGGAGCCGGGCACCTGGCCCAGCGCTGTCGCGCTGGTGGTGGTCGCCACGTCCGCTCTCAGGCTCTTCATCAACCTCAACCCCCTGATCAAGCTCGACGGCTACTACCTGCTGAGCGACGCCCTCGGGATCCACAACCTCCGCGCGCGCGCGTTCGGCTATCTCAAGCGCCGCCTTTCCGCTCTGGTGGCGTCACCGAGCCGGACGCCGGAGGAGCCGACGCCCCGGGAGAGACGGGTCTATCTCGCGTACGGCCTCCTGGCCGGCGGCTACTCCGCGTGGCTCCTCGGCTGGGTGGCGTTGATGGTGGGCGGCTATCTGACCGAGCGCTACCAGGGCGCCGGGGCGATCGCCTACGCCGGTCTGCTCGGGCTCGCGTTCCAGAATCCACTGCAGCGCTGGGCGGCCAGACCCGGGTTCCGAGCGTGGCGCGAGCGCGTGAGCCCGCGCTGGGTCCCGATCGATGGACGGGTGCGGGTTGTCCTGCTCTTCGCCCTCGTCCTGGCCGCGCTCTTTCTCGTGCCGTGGGAGCTCACGGTCTCGGGCGAGTTCGCGGTTGCCCCGCGCCACAACGCGGACGTGCGCGCCGAGGTCGACGGAATCATCGCTGAGGTCTACGTCGACGAGGGCCAGCGGGTCGCCGCAGGCGAACTGGTCGCCCGACTCGCGGATCGAGACTATCGCGCCGAGCTCAGGGCCGTCGAGGCGCAGAGCGACGAGATTCGTGCCCGGCTCAAAATGCTGCGAGCAGGGCCACGGGTGGAGGAGCGGCGTGTGGCCATTCAGAATCTCGAGACCGCCGAGACCCGGCGCGAGCACGCCCGCCGCCGGCTCGAGGAGGCGGAACGGATGCAGGCCGCCCGCCTTGCCAAGGCGACGGCTGACGTCGCAGTGGCCGAAGAGCGGCTGCGGTACGCTCGCAACGATCTCGTGCGATCCCGGGCTCTCTTCGAGGGCGAGCTGGTCTCCCGGCGAGCACTCGAGGAGTCCCAGGAGCGGGCGGCGGTCGGCGACAAGGAGCTGGCCGCTGCCCGGGCCGAGGTCGCGGCCGTGTCGGCCGGCGATCTGGCGTTGACCGGCGATCTGGCTGGGTTCCGCAAGGAGCTGGCCGTGGCCCAGAAGGAAATGGAGGAAGCCCGGGCCCGGCTCCGGCTGCTCGAGGCCGGGAGCCGGCCCGAGGAGATCGAGGGCGCCGAGGCAACGCTGGCGCGACTCCTTAGCCAGCGGAGCCACCTCGAGGAACAGCTCCGGCTCGTCACAGTACGGAGCGCCGTTGACGGCGTCGTGACAACGCCAAAGCCCCGCGAGAGGGTCGGACAGTACATGAAGAAGGGTGACCTCATCGTCGAGGTGCACGAGTTCACCACGGTCAGAGTGGAGATCGCCGTCCCAGAGCGGGAGATCGGCGACGTGAAGGTAGGTCAGCCGGTGATCGTCAAGGCCCGGGCCTTTCCCGAGCGCCCCTCGGAGGGCCGCGTGACCGCGATTGCGCCGGTTGCCGTGAAGGACGAGGAGGCCTGGCGGGGCAAGGTGTTCAGGGTGACGACCGCCGTCGACAACCCCGATCTCCTCCTGAGGCCCGATATGACGGGGACCGCCAAGATCTATTGTGGGCAGCGTCGGCTGTTCGACGTCCTCAGCAGAAGATTGGCCCGGTACGTGCGAGTGGAGTTCTGGTCTTGGTGGTAACGTGGATTTTCTTCAGCTTGAGGCCTCCTGCTTGGAATCCGGGGGGACCGCCGGGTTGTTGCCCTTAAGCGAGGGCAGTAGCGCGACGAAGGTCATGCTTCTGTGAGCGGGAAAGGCCGGCCAAACTTGCCGGGGAATAGAGAGGGACCTCTCGGGATGGCCTTAAGTGTTTCTGATAACGCGTGCAGATCATGGGCCGACAGATTGGCCATGGGGACATGCAAGGGATCGCCCACATCCACAATGCGAAACCATGGAGCCGTGCCCATTGCGTAAGGAAGATAAAAACGCAAATTCGTTCGCTGGGAGAGATCACGAAGACGGCTTTCGCTTATACCCGATTCCTCTACGGGTTGAAAAAGGTCCCAGATGGGCATATACCATGCCCAGAGCCGCGTGAAGTTAAAGAGATTTTCCGTTTCATCGCGAAAGCCTGCAGATTTTTTGCCTGAGTGAACCAATCGAGCACAGAGCACGAGAGGTTTTCGTTTTCCTCGTAGCCGTTTCGTCAGAAGGTCGACGGACTCATCCGTGATAGCGGAATCCGCTGTGCAGGCAACTGCTGCATCATCTGTTTCGAAAAGATAGCAGTTCCAGAATGTCTTGAGGGAGGACGGCATTTCTGCTAAAAAGGGGAACGCTGTCGCACGGATGTCACCGATCGTTATCGTCTCCCCGTGCTTCAGGCGGATTACCTTCCGCCTTCGGCCCAGAACGTTGTGGATGACCGCCAAAAGATCAACCTCCCACATGTGATCCGGGTGGCAGTCCGGCACAACAATGGGGATATGCTCGGGCAACATCATGAGAACTCCCAAGTTGCAATGATCAATGTCCTGATGAGTGACAAAGACAGCATCCAACGGCGGAAGCTGTGCTGGTGATAGCTGGGTCAGCTGCGGGCCGTATGGTTCAAAGAAAAAACGATCCCCGAAGGTGTCTGAAAAGGACGACTTCAAATCCCTTTCTGTCCACTTGATATGCGGTCGAAGAAATGGATCAACACAAACCGATGATCGAGAGGTTTGAAAGAGGATACAGGCGTGTCCCAACCAAGTGAGGCGGTCCTTCTTCCCCTCCAACAGGCTTTGACAGACGATCTGCGCCGATGGGTCGATCTCTTCGATCAATTCAAGGTTGCGGAGACCCTCAATCACTGGTGAAAGATCCACGTCGCACTGCTCAAGAAGTCGCGAGAGCGCCTTTTCTGAGACTCCCTGTGAAAGCTTTGAAATGATGTGGGAAACCTCCGGCGAGTAGCGTCCTGCAGGGATACCAGGACTCTCGGTGCGACGGTGGAGACCGTCCAGGAAGTTGATCCTCAAGCGGTCCTTGGTAAATACGATTCTGTCGCGAGCGCTTGGAATTTCCGTTACACGGGGTTCTCCACTTGTGTCGATCTTCACCAGTTCCGAGCACGGCAATTGTGCGAGGAATTTTTCAAGGTGGAAAAGTGCTTCCGATTGGGAGTGACTTTTTCGAAGGTTCTCTAACAGGCCATTAAGATAATCGACCATCCCCTCTAAATACGTCAAGCGTCTCGGATCGAACTGGCTGTTTTGAGGTGTTAGCGGAGCGCGGCCGATCGAGAGTTCAGGGACCGTGAAAAGGGATAGCCGGAGGTGTCTATTCCTTTTCACGGGAGATTACAAGCGGTAGCCCCGACTACGTGGCGCACGCGGACCTCCTTGCCATCGCGTCTTGCCATGCGAGGCGCGCCCGATGGTATCAGAACGTCGATTGACTCGGAGCGCGGTCGGCGGTCCTGTCCCGCGAGTTCAGCGAGCATCGGCAGGACGGTGTCGACGAACGCCGCCTGCTCGGCCGCGCCGAGCCGGAGACCTCGTTGTCGCGATCGTCGAGCCTGGCCCGGCGCCTTCCGAAGAATTCGTGGGTCAAGATCAGCGAGATCCGGATCCTCATCGCTCAGCGCCCCGCCGCGTGCTGGGGGTCGAGCCAGTCGCGCAGCCCGTCGGCGAGCATGTTGAATCCGAGAACCGCGAGCATGACCGCGAGGCCGGGGAAGGCGACCATCCACGGAGCCTGGACCATGAAGCCGCGGCCGTCGGCCAGCATCAGGCCGAGCGACGGCGTGGGCGGGCGGACACCGACGCCGAGAAAGGACAGCGCCGCTTCGATCAGGATCCCGATCGCCATCAACACCGAGGCCTGGACCAGCATCGGCGCCGCCGCATTGGGCAGGATGTGGGTCAGCACGAGGCGCGGCACGGTGGCGCCGAGCGCCCGGGCGCCGTCGACGTACACCTCGATCTTGGCGGCGAGAACCGCCGCCCGCGCCACGCGGGCCATGACGGGGGTGTAGACCACGGCCAGCGCGACGGAGAGCAGGAGCGCGCCGGTCCCGAAGACGCTCATGAGCGCGATCGCGAGGAGGACGGCGGGGAAGGCCATCAGCACGTCGAGCGGTCGCATGATGAGCTGGTCGGGCAGGCCCTCGGCGTAGCCGGCGACGAGACCGAGCGGTCCACCGACCAGGACGGCCAGCAGCGCCGACGTCACCGCCACGCCGAGCGAAACGCGATACGCGTGGATGACGCGGCTGAGCAGGCTGCGCCCGAGGTCGTCACGGCCGAACGGCTCGGCCGCGGTGGGCCCGCGCAGGGCGAAGTCCTTCGAGATATCCGTGGGACTGCCGAGCGGCAGCATCGGCGCGAGCAGGGCGGCAAGGGCCAGCACGCCCACGATTCCAAGACCCACCAATGGTAGCCACGCGCGCCTCACCGGCGCCGCACCCGCGGGTCGATGACGCCGTAGAGAATGTCGGTCGCCAGGTTGACCAGCATGAACATCCCTCCGATGACGAGCACCGTGCTCTGCACCACGGGATAGTTGCGCTCGAGCACGGCATCGAGCGTCATGCGACCGATGCCCGGCAGCGTGAAGATCATCTCCACGACGATCGCGCCGCCCAGCATGTAGCCGATCTGTAGCCCGAGCACCGTCACGATCGGAATCGCGGCGTTGGGCAGGACGTGGCGGAAGAGGACGGCATGCTCGGCCAGACCCTTGGCTCGGGCACACTGCACGAACCCGCGCTGCGCGACGTCGAGCACCGCCGCGCGGCTCAGCCGTCCCAGCACGGCGGCGCGGCTCAGCGCGAGCGTCAGCGCGGGCAACACGAGGTGCTGCAGATTCTCGAGGAGACTCTCGCCGATCGGGACGAAGCCGCCGGAGGGCAGCACCCCGGCGCCCAGCGAGAGACCCAGCATCAGCATGATGCCGAGCCAGAAGTCGGGGATGGAGACCCCGACGAGGCCGATGGCGAGCGTGGCGCGGTCGGCGAGCCCGCGACGCCGGGCGCCGCCCAGCAGGCCGAGCGGGATGCCGATGAGCGCGGCGCCGGCGGTGGCCAGCACAGTCAGCTCGACCGTGACGGGGAGGCGATCGAGGATCATCCGACCGATGGGCTCGTTCTGCCGGAAGTCCAGCCCGAAGTCGCCCCGCACGAGCCCGGCGAGCCAGCGCGCGTACTGCGCCGGCAGCGGCTCGTCGAGGTGAAACGCTTCGCGCAGGGCCCGCACGCCCTCCGGTGTCGCCTTGTAGCCGAGGACGACCACCGCCGGATCGCCCGGCACGAACCGCATGAGTCCGAACACCAGGACGCTCATGCCCAGGAGCAGCGGGATGGCGAGGGCCAGCCGTCGGGCCGCGTAGATCCAGGGCGACGCCATCGCCCCTCAGGCGATCCAGCTATCCTCGAATCGCAGCTCCAGCGACGGCAGCGGCGCCGAGCCGTGGATGTTCGGCTTCATCCAGTAGCGCTGGATCTCGTTGCTGAAGACGATCAGCGAGCCTTCCTCCTGGAACCAGCGGACGAGCTCGGGGTACATCTTCTTGCGGGCGGCGGGGCTGGTCGTGAACCGGAACGCGTCGATGCGCTTGTCGGCCTCCTCGGATTTGAAGCCCGAGAAGTTCCACGGCGACGTGGAGTGCTGCAGCGGGGAGTAGAACATGTCCGGATCGACCGTCACGCTCCACCACGCGGCGGCGATGTCGAACTTCTTGCCGACGAGCGCCTCGAAGTACTGACCCGACTCCAGCGGCTGCACGTCGAGCGCGATGCCGACCTTCTTGAGCTGCTCGCGAAGGATCTCGCCCGTCTTGACCAGCACTGGCACCTGGGACTTCACGAGGTAGGTGAGCGTGAGGCCAGCGCCGGCGCCGGCCTCGCTGAGCAGCTGCCGGGCGCGGGCGACGTCGGGCCCCGTCTTGTGGGCGTTCACGCCGGTCGCCCACGGGCTCGGTTCCGGCGTCGGCTCCGCCGTCGGCACGTGGCTGCCGAAGTAGACGAGCTTGACGATCTCCGTGCGGTCGATGGCCCAGGCGATGGCCTGACGCAGGCGCCGATCGCTGAAGGGCGGCTTGCTCGCGTTGAGCATGAGGAAGAAGGGCAGGTAGGGCCTGCCCGACGAGGCCTTGGGGTCGCGGCCGCGCTCCAGCTCGGAGATGCGCTGCGGCGGCACGGTCTGGATCCAGTTGAACCGGCCGGTCTGCAACCCCGTGAGCCGCACCGTGTCGTCGGCGGGGGCGTAGAAGACGATGCGATCGATGTAGGGACGCCCGGGGCGAAAGTACTTGTCCCAGCGCTCGAGGGTGACGTGATCGTCCTTCACCCACTCGACGAATCGATAGGGTCCGGTCCCGATCGGAAACAGCTTGGGATCTTTCTCCTTGAGGGCCTTCTCGTTCACGATCTCAGTGGCCTGGGTGAGCATCGCCAGCAGCGGCCCGAACGGTCGCGCCAGGTGGAAGCGGACCTGATGCTGTCCGACGGCCTCCACGCCCTCCACCGGTGAGAAGAAGATGCGCATGGGCAGCTTGTTCTTCGCGTCCAGCAGACGCGTGAACGTGAAGACGACGTCCTGGGCCGTGAACGGCTCGCCGTTGTGGAAGACGGCGTTGTCCACGAGGTCGAAGAGCCAGGTCTTGTCGTTCTCCTGCTTCCACGATTTCGCGAGCCCGGGGATGAACTGGCCGGCCTCGTCCACGTAGGCCAGCTTGTTGTAGACGTTCTGGTAGATCTGCAGTGACGAGTAGAGCTGGGCGTAGCCCGGATCCATGTTCACGGGTTTGTCGACGGTGGCGACCCGGAGGATGCCGCCACGTTTGGGCGCACCCTGCGCGAAGGCGGTGAGCGGTCCATGGCCGGCGAGGCCGACGCCGGCCGCGACTCCGGCCACGTGCGCGAGCCAGGCGCGCCGTGTGAGACCAGAGCGCGGGCCGATCGGATTGGCAGCAGGGGCATCGTGCGGGTCGTGATCGCTCATGGTTATCCCTCGTGGGCAGCGTTGTACACGACGCCATTCTTCATGACCAGGCTCACGCGCTCCAGGGCCGCCATGTCCTTCAGCGGATCGCCGTCCAGCGCGATCAGATCGGCGCGCCTGCCGGGCTGGATCGTGCCCACCTGGTCGTCGATGCGGCACGCCTCGGCGCCCCAGCGGGTGCCGGCCAGGAGCGCGTCCGCCGGCGACACGCCGAACCGGACGAGCGTCTGCATCTCGAACGGCATCAGCCCGTGCATGCTGTCGGTTCCGCACGCGAAGCGCACGCCGGAGGCGAGGTGCCGCGGAAAGTTCTCCGCGACGACGCGGCGCGCCGAGCGGACCTTGTCCATGATGGCGGACCGGTGACCGTCGCCTTGCTCGATCCCGGTGGGATGCATGAAGATCGCGAACGTGCAGATGAGCCAGACCCCGCGCTCGATCATCAGCGCGATGTCCTCGTCGGTGGCCAGCGCCCCGTGCTCGATGGTCCGCACGCCCTCACGGACGGCGAGCTGCAGTCCCGGCCCGCCATGCGCGTGGGCCGCGGCGTAGGTGCCCACGCGGTCGGCCTCCTCGACGGCGGCGCGGATCTCCTCACGCGTGTACGCGCTCGCGGTCGGCATGGGACCGGGCGAGCTCACGCCGCCCGTCACGAAGATCTTCACGTGATTGGCGCCGCGGCGCAGGTTTTCACGCGCACCGCGACGGACGCTGTCCACGCCGTCGTAGCTTGTCAGCGCGCGTCCGTGCCCGTTGTCGGCGGCCAGGCCGCGCCCGGCCACGAGCAGCCGAGGACCGACGATGACCCCGGCCTCGATGGCCTCGCGCACCTCCACGTCGACGAAGTGCTCCTCGCCCATGATCCGCATCGTGGTGGTGCCCGCCGCGAGGTCCCGCCGGAGGTTGCGCGTGGCGGCCAGCGCCTGCGGCACGGGCCCGCGGCATAGCTGGCCGAGCTGGTCGCCCTGGCCCGGCACGATCGAGGCGTGGCTGTGGCAGTCGATGAGACCGGGCATCACGAACCGGTCGCGGAGGTCGAGCATCTCCGTCCCCGGCGCGACGGCTCGGCTGCCGGCGGGTTCAACGCTCGTGATGCGCTCGTCGGTCACCACGACCAGGGCGTCACGGAGCGGCGTGGCGCCCGTCCCGTCGAACAGCGCGCCGCAGCGGATCGCGCGGACCGCCACTCTCAGGGCCCGTCGACGAGAACGCCGTAGTCGCGCCGGGCGGCCTCCGCCGAGACGTAGCCTTCACAGACGTCGCGACGGACCGCGTCGGGGTCGCGCTCGGCGGGCGGCCCCCAGCCGCCGCCACCGCCGCTCATGATGCAAACGGTCTCGCCGGCGGCGATCGGATGCTGCGTCGCTTTGCGCACGTGGCGGACCGAGCCGTCGGGCGACGTGATCTCGACGCCGTTCACCGCGCCGTCGCGCCCTCCGCCGAGACCCCACGGCGGCGTCGCTTTGCGCTCCAGGCTGAAGGTGATGAACGTCGGCGCGAGGAACTGGTACACCCGCTCGATGCCGAGGCCTCCCCGGAACTTGCCGGCGCCGCCGGAGTCCGTCCGCAGGCCGTATTTCAGAATTCGCATCGACGGCACGCGCGATTCGACGACCTCCACGGGATTGTTGCGCGCGGTGGAGCCCGCGAAGATGATCATCGCCGACTCGCCGTCATAGGCCGGACGGGCACCCGTGCCGCCGGCGTTGAGGTCGCCCTGGATGAACAGCCGGCCCGTCTGCGGATGGGTGCCGAAGGCGATGGTGGGCATCTGATCGCCGTAGGCGCCGGCGGGGATCCGGTGCGGCAGGGCGTCGGCGAGCGCGCGCAGCCCGAGCTCGATGAGCAAATTGATCGGCACGTAATAGCGGGCCGTGGGCGCCGGCTCCTCGGCGGCGAGCACGGAGCGCCGCGGCACGATGACGCGCAACGGCCGGAAACACCCCTCGTCGACCGGATCGTCGGGGGTCGTGAGGCACTTGATGAGCAGCCGGCACGCGCTGATGGTGATCGCATCGCCGCAGTTGAACGGTCCGACGACCTGGGCGTCGGAGCCCGTGAAATCGACCGTCATGTGGCCGTCGCGCACCTCGATCGCCATCGCGACGCGCACCGGCGTGTCGAGCGTGATGCCGTCGTTGTCGAAGTGGCCGACCGCCCGATAGGTGCCGGCCGGAACGGCGGCCAGCGCCGCGCGTGTACGGCGCTCGGACTGCGCCATGTACGCGGCGGTGGCTTCGAGGACCGTCTCGCGTCCGTATCGGCCGAGGATCTCGTGAAACGACGCCTCGCCGACCCGGCACACCGCGATCATGGCCTGGACGTCCTTGAGGGTGCCGCTCTCCGTGCGGATGTTGCCACGGATGAGGCGCATGACTTCCTCGTTGAGCTCGCCTCGGCTCAACAGCCGCACCGATTGGAAGCGCAGACCTTCCTGTCGGAACTCCCGCGAGCCCACCTGCATGCTGCTCGGCACCGGGCCGCCGATGTCGCTCCAGTGCGCCTTGACCGACACGAAGCCCGTCAATCGGCCGTCCCAGAACACGGGCGCGGTCATGGCGACGTCGTTGAGGTGATTGCCGTTGCCGGTGTAGGGATCGTTGTGGATGAAGATGTCGCCCTCGCGGAACGCCTCGAGGCCGCGGTCCTGGATCGTCGCCTCGATCGGAAAGCCGAGGTGGCCCTGGAAGACCGGCAGCCCGATGCCCTGGGCGATCATCTGCACGTTCGCGTCGAAGATCGCGCACCCGAAGTCCAGGCTCTCGCTGATGATGTGGTTGTAGGCGGTCTTGATCATGGTGAGGCGCATCCGCTCCGCGGCCGCGTTGAGGGCGGCGCGGATGACCTCGACGGTGATGGGGTCGAGCGCCATCGCCGTCTAGCCTGCGTTGACCCGGATCACCAGGCAGCCGTGCTCTTCCACCGAGAGCGTGTCGCCGGCGTCGATGATCGCGGTTGTCCCCGGCTCCTCGATCGCGGCCGGGCCCTCGATCGTGTCGCCGGCGAAGAGGTCGCTTCGCTGGACCACGCCGTGCTCGACGAAGTCGCCGCCCGCCACCGAGTAGATCGTTCGCGCCGCGAACGCGGGGCCGGTCCCGGTCCGGCGCGGCAGACTCGGCAGGCGCGGGCGCTCGATCGGGAACACGACGGTCAACCGGAGGTTGAGCAGCTGGACGTCCACGTCGGAGGCCGCGTAGCCGTAGGCCCGCTCGTGGGCGTCATCGAACTGCTTGCGCAGATCCGCCCAGTCGGCGAGGTCGGTCACCGCGATCGTGACCGTGTGCTCCTGGCCGAAATAACGCAGGTCGACCGCGCGGTGCATGAGCGGTGCGCCCTCGCCGGGCAGGATCGAGGCGATCTCCCCCTGCATTTCCGCGTAGCGTCCCTGCGCCCATGCCGCGTCCGTCCCTTCGAGTGGCTCGAGCATCGTACGCACCAGGTCGTGACGCAGGTCGGTGGCCAGCATGCCCCAGGCCGAGAAGGTCGACGGAGACGGTGGGATCACCACGCGGGGGATTCCGAGCTCACGGGCGATCGCCGCGGCATGCAACGGTCCGCTGCCGCCATAGGCGACCAGCGCGTAGTCGCGCGGGTCGAGCCCGCGCCCGGTGGTGATGCCGCGGACAGCGAGCGCCATCTTGACGTCGGCCAGCCGCACCACGCCCGCCGCCGCGCTCGCGCGCGAGAGCGCGAGCCGCCGCGCCAGCCGCTCGTCAACCGCGCGCGCGGCGCCGGCGGCGTCGAGCGGCATGGTGCCGCCCAGGAAGCGCGAGCCGTCGATGCGGCGGAGCACCACGTTGGCGTCGGTGACGGTCGGCTCGGTGCCGCCCAGCCCGTAGCAGACGGGGCCGGGCGCGGCACCGGCGCTCTGCGGTCCCAGCGCGAGCGCGCCGCCGGCGTCGATCCAGGCGATCGTCCCGCCGCCGGCGCTCACCTCGCGGATGTCGATCACCGGAATGCGCAGCGGCCGGCCGTCGATGTGGTACTCGTCGGTGGTCTGCACCATGCCGTTGTCGACGATGGCGCACTTGGCCGTCGTGCCGCCCATGTCGAAGGAAATCAGCCGGTCGAGGCGAAGGACGCGCGCCAGGCTCGCGCAGCCCACCGCGCCCGCCGCGGGTCCGGACTCGAGCGTGTGCACGGGCCGCTCGCGGGCGGCCCGGACCGAGCAGGCGCCGCCGTTGGACTGCGTGATCAGGACCCGGCCGCGGAAGCCCCGCTCCGCCAGCCGTTGCTCGAACGTGGCCAGGTAACGCTCGAC